>CDZQ01001398.1_pt1 | contig 155170 bp, 161 predicted proteins | sample 554831 | NCBI WGS metagenome assembly CDZQ01 (sample SAMEA3182112, study PRJEB8094) | gut metagenome | biome: human; feature: gut; material: Stool; isolation source: human stools | place: Canada | collected 2013-05-06 | reverse complement strand
CCGCTTCTCTATCTCAGGTTTACACAGTATCCAGGCGCTTGCGGACATCCCTGCGCAAAAGCGTGTAGAGAACGGAGGCCACCGGCACGCTGAGGAGCATCCCCAAAAAGCCGAAGAGTCCGCCTCCTACCGTGACGGCAGCCAGCACCCAGATGCCGGGCAGGCCCAACGAGGTGCCCACCACTCTGGGGTAGATGACATTCCCTTCAAACTGCTGGAGACAGACCAGGAAGACGAGGAAGATGACCGCCTTCATGGGATCGATCATCACCAGCAACAGGGCCGAGGTAAAGGCGCCCACGTAAGCGCCCACAATGGGCACCAATGCGGATACGCCGATGAGCACGCCGATGAGAAGGGGGTAGTCCAAACGGAGGATCACCATGCCGGCGAAGGTGAGCGCGCCCAGAATGCAGGCCTCCGTGACCTGCCCGGTGACAAATTTGCTGAAGGTGCCCGCTGTGAGAGCGGTCACGTCCAGCACCGCGTCGTACACCGGGCCCGGCACATAGGCCCGGAGCACCCGGCGGCATTGGGCGAGCAGGCGGTCCTTCCCCGAGAGCATGTAGATGGAAAATACCAGGGAGAGGACCAGGGTGACCACAATGGAGACCAGATTGCTGGTGAGGCTGAGAAGCTGGGGCACGGCGTTGGAGATGGCGGACAGGACGGTGCTGAGCAGATCCTTGATCATCTGGTCGAGGCGGCTCAGGTCCAATTCCTCCAGGTGAAAATAGGCCACCAAGGTGTTGATCCACTCCTGTGCCTGGGCCATATAGCTGTTCAGGTTGGAGAGGAAACGCTCCATACTGCTGACGAGCTGTGGGATGACGAAGGCGAACACAGCGGTAACTACGCCGAACAGCAGGACATAGGACAGCGTTACGGCCAGCGGGGCACTGGCCTTGGAAAGACGGGTCCCCTTCAGCGCGTGGTCAAAGGCCCCGTGGAAAAAGGCGCAGGGCCGGCTGAGGACAAAGGCAATGGCGAACCCCAGAAAGAGGGGAGTGAAGTTGGACAGGATATTGGCGCATACGCGCCACAGATCGTCAAAACGGACGATGACGAAGATGAGCCCCACGGTAAAAGTGATGAGAAGCAGCAGACTGCGGAAAAGTTTTTTGTCCATCCGGATACTCCTATCTGACAAAACCCAACGAATGGTTTGATGGATGCCGCGGCGCGTGGATGCGCCAAAAAGGCGCGCAATTGCGCAAGAACACTATATCATCCCATGGCGGTCGAAGTCAAGAAAAGGAGGCGGAAGACAGGGCCGCGCCGTTGCGGCCTCGATATACATCAAAATTTTGAACCACAAATTTACTGCGATCCGCCAGAAGGTCGGCGCAAAACTGTCATAATCCATACGAGCCGGACGGCGCGGTCCTGTCTTCAGATTTTCGAAAGGGACAGGGCGGCTCACTCCAGGTTCATATGACGCTTCCGGTCGGCGGACCAGGCCAATTTCTCCGCAAGTGCGGCGGTGTCGCCGGACGCTATGACCTCGCGGTAGGCGCGCAGGTTGTCCTCCAGATTGCGGATAACCTTGCAGAGAGCGGGCGCGTTCATAGAGAAAAGCTCGGTCCACAGAGGCACGTCCAGGGCGGCCACCCGGGTACAATCCCGAAAAGAGCCGCCTTCGAAGCCCTTGCAGTCGAAGAGGTCGGGATCGTCACACACCGCCACGGCCATGATGTGCATGACCTGGCTGGTATAGGCGATGATGGCGTCGTGCTTGGCGGTGGTGGTGTTGACCACGTCGCGGCAGCCGATGTGGTCGGCGATACGGTGGAGCAGATCCACGTGTTCCGGGCGGCTCTGGGGGCGGGGGGTGATGATGTAGTGCGCGCCGCGGAAGAGAGCGCCGTCGGCGTGAAAGATGCCGGAGGTCTCCTTGCCCGCCATGGGATGGCTTCCGATGAAATCCACCTCATCGGGAAGGACGGCCGCTGCGTCCACGATGGCGGTTTTGATACCGCATACGTCGGTGACCAGGGTGCCGGGCCGGAAGCACGCCCGGTAGGTGGAGAGAAAGTCCACGATGCCGCGGGGGTGGAGACACAGATAGACCACATCTGCAGTGCTGACCGCCTGGCCCGCGTCGGTGCTCAGGTAGTCGGCCACGCCATGGGTACGGGCAAATTCCAGTGTGGCGGGGTCCCGGTCCACCCCCACAATCTCATAGTCCTCAAAGCCCTTCAGGGCCATAGCCATGGATCCTCCGATCAGCCCTAGACCGATGATGGCAATGCGCTTGCACATGGAAAAGACCTCCAGAAAATAGAAATAGGGGATGCCACCGGAGCCTTACAGGCTGCGGCCCACGCATTGGGCCAGGGCACCCAGCCTGCCCATCAGGGCGTCGAACTGGTCCGGAGTGATGGACTGCGCACCGTCGCATTTGGCGTGAGGAGGATCGTTGTGGACCTCAATGATCAGACCGTCCGCCCCAGCGGCCACGGCCGCCATACTCATCCGTTCTACCATCCAGGCCTGGCCGCAGGCATGGGAGGGGTCCACCACCACGGGGAGATGGGAGAGTTTCTTGACCGCCAGCACGGCAGAGAGGTCCAGCGTGTTGCGGGTAAAAGTCTCGAAGGTGCGGATGCCGCGTTCGCAGAGAATCACGCGGTCGTTGCCGCCGGCCATGATGTACTCCGCCGACATGAGCCACTCCTCGATGGTGGAGGAGAGGCCCCGCTTGAGCAGGATGGGCTTGGTGGTATGGCCGAGCTGCTTGAGCAGATCAAAATTCTGCATGTTCCGGGCGCCCACCTGGATAACGTCCACGCACATCTCGAACATCTCGATGTTGTCGGTGGACATGATCTCCGTCACAATGGGCAGTCCGGTGGCCGCCTTGGCCTCCTGGAGGAGACGGATCCCCTCGTTGCCCATGCCCTGGAAGGCGTAAGGTGAGGTGCGGGGTTTGAAGGCACCGCCTCGCAGCGCGGCCGCCCCGCTCCGTTTCACGGACTCGGCCACCCCTACGATCTGCTCTTCGCTCTCCACGGAGCAGGGCCCGGCGATGACCGCAAGACGATCCCCGCCCACTGTGGCGCTGTTGCCCAGATCGATCACTGTGTTGTCCGGGTGGTATTTCCGATTTGCCTTCTTGTAGGGCTCGCTGACCCGCATGACACGATCCACGCCGGGGAGCATGGATACCTTTTCCTGGTCAATACGGGAGGCATCTCCCTCCGCACCCAGAATGGTGGTTTCGGAGCCCTTGGATACCATGACCTTGACGCCGCCAGCCTCCATGGCCTTGACAGCACTCTCCAACTGATCGGTGGTAAAACCGGCCTTCATAATGACGACCATACACTCAAATCCTTTCTGATGCATAAAATAAAACCGCGGCAAGCCCAAATGGCTCGCCGCGGTCCGGGTCCAAAAGCAATCCGTCCGTGAAGCGCCGACTATGGGCATGCAAAACCGCCGTTACCATAATAATAGTAACGGTAGCAATACCCATAAGCATGACGGCTCAAAGACTTCATGGAGGACACACTTCCTTCTATCCATAAACTTTAACACTGTTTGCTGCTAAAGTCAAGAGACGGTCTGAATTTCCTGCCGGAAATTTTATGTGGATTCAGTCTTCTTCCAGAAACTTACTGGGGGGAACCCCCAGCGCATCCGACATAGAAAAAAGGGTATCCAACGAGATGCCCTTCAGTGTGGCCCCGTTGTTGGCCTCCACCTGACTGATAAAGGACCAGCTTTTCCCGATCAGTTCGGCAAACTGCTCCTGCGTATACCCTTTTCTCTTGCGGTAATAGGCAATGCGCAAACCAAGCAGACGGTAGCGCTCCCGGTATTTTTCATGCACGATTTCCACCCCATATAATCCTAACTTAATTCCGAGAGGATTATTACCGCCCATCAGTGTTTTATTATTTACTTTTAGCGAGTAATATGTTATTATTAGTGAGAGAATAGGGTTTTGAGAGGGGGAGACCGCAACGGACCTGCTAGAATACCTGCAGAAAAAGACGGGGTGCCTTTATCTGTCGGATTTGCATACACCGGAAGTCAGAGAACGGGCGCTTGCCGAGGCGCTGTTGCTGAAAAAAGAACGTTTTCCGATTTCGCAGTGGAGAGAGGCGGCCCGGTATCTGTTGGAGAGCGCGGCGGAGGATGCGACTATGGAGGAGATTCGGGCGCAGTTCAAGGCAGCCGCTGAAAACAAGTAAAAAGGGAAGGGGCCGCGGTGACTGCCGCGGCCCCTTCCCTTTGAAAAAGAGGGTGGGATTTGGTTTGCTGAAGTGTGATCAAGGACGGAACATCATGCCCACGGCCCGCCAGGGGCTTCCGGACCAGTAAGCGGACCTGGCGCCCAGGGAGCACCAGTCCTTCTTCCAAAGCCGCTCATGGCCCACCTGGACCTGGGGCTGTACACGGTTCATCGCGCTTTTGTTCCATTTCATGACTTGACGCTCCTTTCCGGTCTGTACGGCATTTGCCTCTTGTCTTCCTCTTGTGATTATTATACAATGGCATTAAGCATTACACAAACGACTCTTTCTCATTGATTGCATTCTGAAATAGAATGATAGGAGGCGGGGCATGGACATCGGAAAATATCGGGCACTGCTGCGGACTGTGGAGATGGGAAATATCACCCGGGCGGCGGAGGAGCTGGGCTACACCCAGAGCGCAGTAAGCCGGATCATCGCCGATCTGGAGCAGGAGTGGGGAGTGACGCTGCTGACCAGAGGCAGGATGGGCGTGGTCCTCAGCTCTGCCGGGGAGGCGCTGCTGCCCCATCTAAGGGCAGTGTGCAATGCGGACCGGGAGCTCCTGGAGGAGGTGGACCAACTCCACGGACTCACCCGGGGCACCATTCGGGTGGGGACATTCAACAGTATTTCGGTCCACTGGCTGCCCCGGCTCATGAAAACCTTTCTGGAGCGATATCCGGGGATCCGATTCGAGGTCATGACCCATATTGAGTATCGGGAGATTGAGGAGTGGGTGGCGGGAGGCCATGTGGACTGTGGCTTTATCGCTCTGCCCAGCGCCCTCACGCTGGATACGGTGTTTCTCCGCCGAGACCGGCATATGGCGGTGCTGCCGCTGGATCACCCATTGGCTGGAGAGGAGAGCTATCCCATCAGCCGCTTTGCTGAGGACTCTTTCATTAAATTGGAGGATGACCGGGACCGCGAGATCGTGCAGATTTTTGAGCGATATCAGGTAAAGCCCAACCTCCAGTATCGGGTAAACGACGACTATGCGGCCATTGCTATGGTGGAGAACGGGCTGGGGGTGAGCGTACTCACGGAGCTGGTGTTGCAGCGCACTCCGTACGGCGTGGCGGTAAAGCCGTTGGACCCGCCGCAATTTCGGGATATCGGCCTGGCAGTGCGCAGCCGCCGGTCCGCCTCGCCGGCCACGGCCCGGTTCCTGGACCATGTGGAGCGCTGGGCCACCGAAGGGATTTGACAGCGGGTCCCGGCGGAGGTATAATAATACCGCCAAAATCTAAGGAGACGGGAGTACGCCGCAATGACGATTACCTATAAGACGAAGGGGACCTGTTCCTCCAAAATGACCGCCGAGGTGGAGGACGGTGTGATCCGCTCTCTCAAGGTGGAGGGAGGCTGTGACGGCAATCTCCAGGGCATCTCCAAGCTGGTGGTCGGAATGCAGGTGGAGGATGTGATTGAGCGGCTGGAGGGCATCCGCTGTGGTCGCAAGGCGACCTCGTGTCCCGACCAACTGGCCCGGGCCCTGAAACAGGCTCTTTGAATCAACTGGCGGCGCATCTGGGAACAGATGCGCCGCCGGTCTTTTTTATTGAATGTGGGCCTCAATGGCGGCCCGCAGGAAGGCCGCGCAGCCGGGGAGCGCACGGTCATAATAGGCGGTGAACCGCTCGTCCTCGGTATACATGGCGGCCAGCATCCGGTGTGCTTCAGGGCTGTACCAGCGCTCCTCCCAGGAGTGGGAAAGCCAGGCTTTGTGCCGCAGGGCCAGGTCCAGCCCCACGTCCCCGGCCGGATCGGCCCCGGACCGGACCGCGGCCTCCAGTCCGGTCCGGATCTCCCCCTCCAGCGTGGCCATAGCCCAATACTGCTCCTGTGTAAGCTGCGCGGTCCGGGCATTGGCGCGGTCCATGACTTCATTTCCATAGCGGGCACGCACCTCGGCGCCGTAGGTCTCCTCATTTTCTCTGATTACTTTTTGTTTAAAACATTCGAATTTTTCCAGATCTGACATCATACTTGCCCCTTTCAAAGTCTTTTTTACGGTCAGGATAAGGGCATCCAGCCGGGTGCGGCGGGCCTCCAGGGCGGCGAGGTGGCTCTGCAGCGCCGCCTCACGGTCAAAGGCCGGATCATCCAGCAGTCTGCGGATGGCAGAGAGCTCCAGCCCCAGCTCTCGGTAAAAGAGGATCTGCTGGAGCCGGTCCACCTCCTGCGGACCATAGAGCCGATAGCCTGCGTCTGTGCGCCGAAGGGGCTTGAGCAGCCCCTCCAAGTCGTACCAGCGCAGGGTCCTGGGCGTGACGCCCGAGAGGGCTGCGAGCTGCTTGACGGTATATTCCATGGAACACATGCCTCCTGACAAGGGGAGTATAGCCCCTGCCGTAACGGCAAGGTCAAGATAAAAATAAAAATTGGGGGCGCGGCTGACGCGTCCCCAATTCTTGAACCGGTGTCATCGCCTGCGGCGGCCGCTGTAGCGGCCGCCGCTATAGCCGCCCCGGCGGCGGGAGCCGTATCTGCGGCGGCGTCCGAAGAGCAGCCAGCGCAGCAGCAGCACAGCCGCCAGCACCAGTACCACGACCAGCAGGATTTTTACCCAGAGCTGGTCAAAAAAACGCTTGACCTGGTCCAGACGGTAGAGAAGCTCCGAACGCGCCACGCTGTCCACGGCCACCAAGTCCAGAGAGCCGTATACCGTATCTCCGTTGGAGACCGTGACCTTGCCCACGATCTGACCCTTGTCCACGGGGGCCTCCAGGCTCTCGGCGTTGAACTCGGGCGTCACCTGGAAATCCGCCGGGTCCAGATCGTTGGGGAGGATCGCCTCGATTTCCCCCGATGCCTGGGCCCCGACATAGTTGGCGTCCCGGGAGAGCGTGACGGGAATGGTGCCTCCAAAATAGGTGCTGTCCAAAAGCGTTTTGGTGGAGAAGCTGCTGAATCCCCATTGGAGGAGCCGCTTGCTCTCGGAGAAGGACTGCCGCAGAGTGGTGCCGTCGGACTGCGCAATGTTTTCCGCACCCAAAACGACCGAGATGAGGTTCCGGCCGTCCTTGGAGGCGGAGGCGGCCAGGCACTGGCCGGCCTCCGGCGTGGAGCCTGTTTTGATGCCGGTGGCATATTCATAATAGTAGCCGGTGATCCTCCAGGTGGAGACCAGGGCGTTGGTATCGTGGAGTTCTCTGGCCTCATGGAGGTTGGTGGCGGGCACTATGTAGCTCTTGGCGGTGACGATGGTACGGAAGGTTTCGTGCTGCATCGCCTCCCGACACATAAGGGCGATGTCGTAGGCCGTGGTGTAGTGCTCTTCGTTGTGATAGCCATGGGTGTTGGCAAAGTGGGTGTCCTCCATGCCCAGCTCGCCTGCCCGCTGATTCATCAGGGCCACAAAGTCGTCCACACTGCCGGAGACCGCTTGGGCCAGAACATTGCAGGCCTCATTGGCGGAGGCGGTGAGGGCGCAGTAGAGGACGTCCTCCAGCCGGATCTGTTCCCCCTCCTTGATATTTTGGGTGGAACTGCCGTCGCCCACCTCGCGGTTAACCTCGGAGCCCACGGTGATCACGTCGTTCAGGGACAGCTCACCGCGATCCACGGCCTCGATGGCCAGCATGGCAGTCATGACCTTGGTGATGCTGGCAGGATAGCGCTGCTCATGGGCATTCTGATCGAAGAGCACGGTGCCCGTGTCGGCGTCCACCAGGATGGCGGCCGCAGCCTCAATGTGCATATCACTGAGCAGTTGGCTCTCCACCGGCGCCTTTGGCGTGACCACCGCCGGCGTGGCCTCGGGAGGGGCGCTCTGCGCGGCGAGAGCGGTGGGGAGGGTGAGTCCGGCGGCGAGGGCCAGGGCCAGAAGAGAGCGGAAAAGACGATATTTTTTCATTAGGAAACTCCTATAAACTGTGGTATAATAGCAACGATCCATGCGCCTGCGGATGGGCGGCGCGCGGAAATATTATACCAGACGAACGCACACCGTGCAACCGGGTGGAGGAGGTGGCGACATAAAAATTTCAACTTTGGAAAAGGCGCTTCTGGGCCTTACCGCCGCCTTTCTGCTGATGACGACCGGATATTTCCTGGGTGCGCGCAGCGCCGCGGACCCCTACCGGGTGGACACGCAGTATCCGGCTGCCGCTGAGATCGCCGCTCCGTCAGAGGCGCCGCCCGCCGCACCGGAGGGCACGGTCAATATCAATACCGCCACCGCGGCCGAGCTGGAGACTCTTCCCGGGATCGGGGAGAAACGGGCGGCGGATATCGTGGCGGACCGGGCGGCAAACGGCCCCTTCCGGATTCCGGAGGACCTCACAAGGGTAAAAGGGATCGGAGAGGGTACGCTGGCGGGACTTATCGAGTATATCACCGTAGAATAAACAGGACGCTGGCAGTGGAGGGTGTGCAATGGCGAAAATCTTAGTGGTTGACGACGAAAAGGTGCTGGTAAAGGGCATCAAATTCAATCTGGAAAACGAGGGCTATGAGGTCGAGGTGGGCTATGACGGCGAACAGGCGGTGGAGCTGGCCCGGAACGGCGGCTTCGATCTCGTCATTCTAGACCTGATGATGCCCAAGATCGATGGACTCCAGGCCTGTATGCGCATCCGGGAGTTCTCTAACGTGCCCGTCATCATGCTGACGGCCCGGAGCGAGGATACCGACAAGATCATCGGGTTCGAGTGCGGAGCGGACGACTACATCACCAAACCCTTCAATATTCTGGAGCTCAAGGCCCGCATCCGGGCCATGCTCCGCAGGGCGGGCGCTTCCGGGCAGAAGGACAAGGCCTCCCGTGTGCAGCAGGGCCACATCGTTTTGGATACGGATGAGCGCTCGGCCTGGCGGGACGGGGTGTCGGTGGAACTCACCGCCAAGGAGTTCGACCTCATGGAGCTGCTGATGCGCAACCCCGGCCGGGTCTACAGCCGGGAGAACCTGCTGAACATCGTGTGGGGCTACGAGTACGCGGGCGAGTACCGCACCGTGGATGTACACATTCGCCGGCTGCGGGAGAAGCTGGAGCTGGACCCCGCCAATCCGGAGTATATCCTGACCAAATGGGGCGTGGGGTACTATCTGAAAAGCACCTGAAAAAGGCCGGACCACGGCGGAGAAGAGGGAGGTGGCGAGAGGTGGAGGAAGCGGAAAAGACCCGGAAGACGGAAAAAATCCCATTCCGGCGGTCCATACAATTGAAATTTGCCCTAAGCTATATCGTCATCATCGCAGCGGTGCTGGCGCTGCTGAATACCTATCCGGTGCTGGTCTCTCAGGATCTGGTGTTCCATTCCAAGGCGAGCCTGCTCCAGTCTCAGGCCACGGTCATCGCAAACTCACTGGCGCTGTCGGCCACCCTGACCGCCGACACGGTGCGGGAATATATCGACGGCTCCCTCATGGGCTCTCTGGACAACGCCGGACGCATCCGTATTCTGGTCACGGACCCTTCCGCACGGGTGCTCTATGACAGCGATGAATACCGGGCCACGCAGAACCGCTATGCCCTGCTCAGCGAGGTGACGGCGGCGCTGAAAGGGTACGACGTGGCGGCTTCGGAATATCGGGACGGGGCCTTTCGCAGCAGGGCCGCCACGCCCGTCATGTACCGGGGCGTCACCATCGGCGCGGTCTATGTCTATGAAAACGACGCCGACCAGGCGCGGCTGCTCACCGATATCCAGAGCAACCTGCGTACCATTTCCATCGTCATCTGTGTGGTGGTGCTCATTATGAGCATTGTCTTTTCCAAGGCCCTCACCCGACGGATCGGCGACCTGCTGCGGGCCATCCGGATCGTACGGGAGGGCGAGTACAGCCACCGGGTGAGTATTCGCGGCGGTGATGAGCTCAGCCAGTTGGCCGGGGAGTTCAACCAGCTCACGGACCGACTCCAGACCACTGAGGAGGTCCGCCGCCGCTTTGTTTCCGATGCCTCTCATGAGCTCAAGACACCGCTGGCCTCGATCCGGCTGCTCACCGATTCCATCCTCCAGACGGAGGAGATGGACATGCCGACCGTAAAGGATTTCGTCTCCGACATCGGCGAGGAGGCGGGACGGCTCACCCGCATTTCGGAAAAACTCCTCACGCTCACCCGCATGGACAGCGCCGCACCGCTTGAGCGCGTGCCGGTCAACGTGAGGGATGTGTTGGAAAAGGTGAGACATATGCTCACCCCACTGGCGGAGGAGAGCCGGATCACGGTGGAGACCGAGCTGGCGGAGGATTGTGTGGTGCTCGCCACCGAGGACGACCTCTATCAGATCGCCTTCAACTTGATGGAAAACGCAGTCAAATACAATGTGCCCGGCGGTCGGGTGGTGGTGTCCCTCCGGGGAATGGGGGATCTGGTGCTCCTCACGGTAGAGGACACGGGCGTCGGAATCCCCGAGGCCGATCTGCCCAAGATATTCGACCGATTCTACCGGGTGGACAAGGCCCGCTCCCGCGCTGCGGGCGGCACAGGGCTGGGGCTCTCCATTGTGCGGGATACGGCCAGACAGCACGGCGGAGCCGTCACCGTCTGCCGCCGTGAGCCGGAAGGCACCCGCTTTGAGGTGGCCTTTCCCCGCTATGAGCCGAAGGGAGGCGAGGAGAGATGAGCAGACGGCTGCTGGCCCTGTACTGCGCGCTCCTGTTGCTTCTGCCGGCCTGCAAGCAGGGAGGGGAGGCGGGCCAGAGCGGCAATGGCGGGTATCAGGTCTACTTTGCCGTCCCCTTCGGGGGAGAAGGCGACCCCGGAGAGGCGGGGGGGACGGCCGTGGCCAGCGAGATCCGAAGGCTGCCGGAGGGGGCCGACATCCCCGGAGGACTGATGGAATGCCTGCTCTCCGGCCCGGTCTCAGACGATCTGGCTTCCCCGTTCCCGGAGGGCGTGTACCTTCTGTCCCAGCCCACTGTGGAGGAGGGCGTGTGCCGGGTCAACCTCTCGGAAAAGTACGGCGGACTCTCCGGGGTGGAGCTGACGCTGGCTGATTACTGCATCGTTCTCACGCTCTGCCAGGTGCCCGGGGTGGAAGCGGTCTCCATCGATGTGGAGGGCTCGCCCATCCCCTATCGGGACCGTCAGCTCCTGCGGAGCAGCGATGTGGTCCTCTCAGGCGGCGAGGACCAGCCGCTCTATCTGACAGTGAAGCTGTTTTTCCCGCGGAGGAGCGGAGGACTCGCCGCAGAGGAGCGAAATGTGCTGCTCACCGAGCAGGACACCCCCGTCACCGCGGTGCTGAACGCACTGCTGTCGGGGCCCGAGACCCAGGGGCTTTTCTTCCCCTTTCCGGAAGAGGCCCATATTCTCTCCGCCTGGGTGGAGAACGGAAACTGCTATGTGGATTTTGACGCCCCCTTCTTGGACCGGGAGCCGGAGTCTGCGGCCCAGGCCCAGCAGCTCCTGTACGCCATTGTGAATACCCTCTGCCAGCTCCCGGATGTGGGGGCGGTCCAGATCCTGGTGGAGGGGGAGGCACCGGAGCGGTATGGTGAGATCCCCACCTCCTCGCCGCTGGAGGCAAACAAGGACCTGGTGGTGGATTGAGTCAGATTTTGATTGACAACGCCCGGGGACCCGAGTAGGATGTTTTCATATATTTTGCCCCATATGTCTGAAAGGATGATGTCCCATGTCCGAGTATCAGCCCAGTACCAACTGCCTCCACGCGGGCTACGTCCCCGGGAGTGGAGAGCCCCGCAACATTCCCATTGTCCAGTCCACCACCTTCCGGTATGCCACCGGGGAGGCCATGGGGGCCCTCTTCGATCTGGAGGCCGAGGGTTATTTTTACACCCGGCTCCAGAATCCCACCAACGACCAGGTGGCGGCGAAGATCTGCGCCCTGGAGGGCGGCACCGCCGCCATGCTCACCTCCTCCGGCCAGGCGGCAAATTTCTTTGCCATCTTTAATATCGCCTCCTGCGGCGACCATGTGGTGGCCTCCTCCGCCATCTACGGCGGCACCTTCAATCTCTTCGCCGTCACCATGAAGCGCATGGGGATCGACTTCACCTTTGTGGGGCCGGACTGCACGGAAGAGGAGCTGGAGGCGGCGTTCCGTCCCAATACCAAGGCGGTCTTTGGCGAGGCCATCGCCAACCCGGCCCTCACTGTACTGGATATTGAAAAGTTTGCGCGGTGCGCCCACGCCCATGGCGTCCCGCTCATTGTGGACAACACCTTCCCCACTCCCATCCACTGCCGGCCCTTCCAGTGGGGCGCGGATATCGTGACCCACTCCACCACCAAATATATGGACGGCCATGCCAACGCGGTGGGCGGCGCCATCGTGGATTCCGGGAAATTCGATTGGAACCGGTATGCCGACAAGTTCCCCGGACTTACCACGCCGGATGAGAGCTATCACGGCATCACATATACCGAGCGGTTCGGCCTGGGGGGCGCGTACATCACCAAGGCTACGGCGCAGTTGATGCGGGACTTTGGTGCCACCCCGGCCCCCATGAACTCCTATTTTGTCAACGTGGGCCTGGAGACCCTGCCCCTGCGGGTGGAGAAACACTGTGCGAACGCCCAGGCCGCGGCGGAGTTTTTGGCGAGCCACCCCAAGGTGGCGTGGGTCAACTATCCCGGCCTTCCCGGCAATCCGTACTACGCCCTTGCACGGAAATATATGCCGGACGGCACCTGCGGCGTGGTTTCCTTCGGCGTGCAGGGAGGACGTGAAGCGGCTTCCCGGTTCATGGCAGGGCTGAAGCTGGCATCCATTGCCACCCATGTGGCCGACGCGAAGACCTGTGTTCTGCATCCCGCGTCCACCACGCACCGGCAGATGAACGACGAGGAGCTGCTGGCCGCGGGCGTCTCCGCCGACCTGGTGCGCCTTTCGGTGGGCATCGAGGACCCGGCAGATATCCTGGCAGACCTCGAACAGGCCCTTGCTCTGGTGTGAGAGAGTACCCATACCGATCAAAAGAAGACCCTCCGGCGATTGATCGCCGGAGGGTCTTCTTTTGATCGAAAAGAGCGCCCGAGGAATCAGACGGCCTTTCCCATTTCATACGCCTGCTGTACCGCAGGGGTGCGGAGAATGTCCCCCTTTTCCCAGACACCCACGCCGTAGAGGATACCCTTCTCGAACGCCCGGTCCAGGCAATCGAGTGTAAAGCCGCGAAGGCCCTCCACGGTCTTTTCCAAATTGGCGCGCTCCGTGTCGGCGGCGGTTATAATGTAATAAAATTCTTTGTCCGTCATCTCTGTATAACGGGGAACCGTCCGGTCGATCAGGGTTTTCATCTGGCCGTCCATGGTGTAGAAATAGACCGGTGTGGCCAAGACGATTACATCGGCAGCCACCATTTTGTCGAGGATTTCCGCCATGTCGTCCTTCTGCACGCATCGGTGTGTACGGTTGCAGACACCGCAGCCTGTGCAGTAATGGATGTTTTTGTCACGAAGGAAGATCTTTTCCACCGAATGGCCGGCCTCCGTGGCGCCGCGCAGGAAGGTGTCGCACAGGACATCCGAGTTACCGCCCTTGCGGGGACTTGCTGACAGGATCAAAACTTTCTTGCTCATAAACACGTGCGTCCTTTCTAAAAATATGACCTGGATACCGATCCCTTCGGTCCCGATGCATACCCGAGGCGGGCGGGGCGACCCGCTGAATAGCGCGCGCGTCCACGCCGGAGGGGGCCCCGAACAGGAGGGATACCGGCATTGTAATCCCTGGAGCGCACTCCAAGTCAAGCGCTTTTTTGAAGGATTGGAAAACACACCCGCACAATAGAGAACTCCCGTCCCAGGCGGTTGGAAGCCGCGCGGGCCGGGAGCTCTCCGGGAAAATTTGTAATTGGAGTTACTTTTCTTTGCGCTGGAGCTGGAGACGGTCGGCGATCATAGCAATGAACTCAGAATTCGTGGGCTTGCCCTTGGCGTTGGAGACGGTATAGCCGAAATACTTTTGCAGGGTCTCCAGATCGCCGCGGTCCCAAGCCACCTCGATGGCGTGACGGATGGCGCGCTCCACCCGGGATGCGGTGGTATTGAAGCGCTTGGCCACTTCGGGATAGAGGATCTTGGTGACGGCATTGATGACGTCCATATTCTCCACTGTCATGATGATGGCCTCGCGGAGGTACTGATAGCCTTTGATATGTGCGGGAACGCCGATCTCGTGGATGATGGAGGTCACAGACGCCTCCAGGCTCTGATGGGGACGGCTGGAGAGGCGGTCGGGGAACTCGTCCTCGCCATGGAGGGGAGTGGTGATTTGGCGGATGCGCTCCACGGCAGAGGAGAGCTTGCATGGCTTCATCAGGCAATAGTTGGCGCCCCGGGCCAGGGCCAGCTCCGTGGTACCGCCTCGGGCCAGGGCGGAGAGCACCATCACCTTGGGACGTCCGGCGGCATCGAGCGCAGCCAGAACATCCAGACCATCCATGTGAGAGAGGATCAGATCCATCACCAGGATATCCGGCTTGCAGGAGCGGACCAACTCCACTGCGCGCTCGCCGTCGTCGGTGGTCCCCACGACCTCCATATCTCCCTCTTCGCTCAAAGCCTCAATCAGCGCGTCGCGAAAAACCACGTCCGCGTCGGCAATCAGAATACGCTTTTTGCTTTCCATGTCGACTCCCTTTCCAGCAGAACTCCCTGCTCTCTGATTTGCGCCCAACCTTTCGGTTGTGCCATGACCATAATTTACCACAATCAGACAGCAAACGCAACCCTTTTTTTCCAGCTTATGGGAAAATATTTTTGCAGTGCTGTCTAAAAGATACGAAAGTGCCCCCGAAAAGAAAGCGGATCAAACGGATAGATCAGGGGCTCGCGTTCGAGAGACCGGTTGATTTTTGAGGGCGGGGCCGATATAATACAGGCGAGAACAGGAGGAGGGAGACCGGAATGGCGGAAGCGGCATTCACCTTGAAGCTTTCCCCGCGGCTGTTCTGGGGAGGAGAAAAGTGTTTTGGCCCCGGAATTGCAGAATTGCTGGAGGGGGTGGACCGGGAGGGTTCCCTCCGCGCGGCGGCGTGCGGGATGGGAATGGCCTACTCAAAGGCATGGACGGCGCTGCGCCGGTGTGAAGAAACTCTGAAGGTCCCCCTTTTGGAGCGAAAGACCGGAGGGCGCAGCGGAGGACATTCCAGACTCACGGCAGAGGGACGATTTTTATTGGAAGAATACCGGAGGCTGGAGCGCCGTCTCTCACAGGAGGGAAGCGGCCTGGCGGATGCGTTCAGCAGGGCGTGGGAAGCCTTTCGCACCCAATAGGGATGAAAGGCTGTGGCGGGAAGATATCTGTAAAGGGGAGGCTGCCGCTGGGAATATCCCAGGGCAGTCTCCTTTTCTCTGCCCCCGACCGCTCAGAAGGCGGTGGGAACGGGCAGAAGGGTTATGACGCCTTTGTCCCGGTTTGAAGGCCGGATTCGGCCAGCATGTGTTCGGCCAGTATGCCATAGCCGCTTGTGGGGTCGTTCACAAGCACATGGGTCACCGCGCCGATCAGCTTTCCGTTTTGCAGAATGGGGCTGCCGCTCATCCCCTGGACGATGCCTCCGGTGGCCTCCAGCAGACGGGGGTCCGTAACCTTGATCATCAGGTCGCGGGTATCGTGACTGCCGGACGGAAAGACCTTGGTAATTTCAACCGTATACTCCTCCACGGTATTCCCCGCGATATTGGATAAAATAGTGGCGGAACCCACCTTTACCTCTTTTCGGGCGGCCACCGGCATGGGTTCGAGACCGTCCACAAGGCTCTGATCGGTCAATGTGCCGAAGATCCCGCCCGGCGTATTGGCGAGCAGGTCGCCCATATCCTGCGAGACCTGGAAGGCGCCGTGGAGTTCACCAGGTTGACCGGCCTCTCCCTTTTTTACGTCGGAGACGGAGGCATACATGATCGAACCGGACTCCAGCGGCATGAGAAGAGCGGTGTCTACATCATTGATGCCATGGCCCAGCGCGCCGAAAAGCCCGGTATCCGGGTCGTAGAAGCTCATGGTTCCAATGCCGGCCATGGAGTCCCGGATCCAGGCGCCGAGCCGGTAACTGCCATCAGAACAGGCCACGGCCTGGGCGGTGAATTGGACCTGTTTCTCTCCACGCATGGCGCGGATGCTCATTTTGTCTCCCTCCAGATCCTGAAGCACATCCCGGACCTGCTCAATGGTGTCCACCTGGGTATCGTTGATATGCGTAATGATGTCGCCCTGGCGGAGTCCGCAGTCCTTGGCCGGGGTGGAAGCGCCGTCGGAGCTTGGCACCTCGGCCAGACCCACGACCATCACCCCATCGGAAAACAGCTTGATCCCCACGGCGCGACCCATGGGGATCAACTGCCGCTGTGCATTCCCCTGCGCCAGCACAGGCACGGCCTCTTCCGCCCGGGCCCTGGAGCCGAAGCTCAGAAGGAAGAGGGCAGCCGCAGTGCCCAGCGCCAGGAGGCGCAGGGCCAGGAGGACCGAAAGGGTCCAGGGCTGAGTCTGTTCCTCATCTCTCATAATATCACCCCTTTTAAAAAATGAAAACAGCGTGAAGCAATTTTGCCCCCGCTGTGATTTAATATGGCCGCTTTCTGAAGAAAAAAGCGGCGGCGCGGCTGGCAATGAAACACACCTTTGGTATGGTGAGAGTTGGAAATCGGGCAGGCGGCGGGCTTATGCGCCGGTCGAGGCGGCGATTTCTGTTAAATAAATAAAAAAAGGAAATGCGGCATACTCCGGACAGGGCGGTACATATGCTCTATTGACAAGTTCTGAGGGAGGGATCACCCATGCGGAAGCTGCCAAAAAAGCTGTTGACGGCCTTTGTCGTAACCACCCTGGCGGGCGCGTGCCTGCATTTTTTGTATGTGCTGCTGCCGAATCCGGTCACTGCGCTGCTGGCACCGGTCAATGAGAGTCTGTGGGAACACCTGAAAATCTTCTTTTGGCCTTATCTGGCGGCCGCGCTGCTGCTCACCAGGGGAGGAGAGCGGGGCTGCCGTGCGCCGTGGATGCTCTCCGCCCTGCTGCTGTGCGTCGTCATGCTGTGCGCGGGGTACTTCTATCACATCATTCTGGGTGGGGAGCGGTTGGCGGTGGATCTGGGACTCTATGTGCTGCTGATGGCCGCAGGATTTCTTCTGCCCGGCGTGTTCTGCCGTGTGGGCGAGCGGACGGGGGTAAGGGACATCATTCTTCTGCTCACCGTGACGATGGCCGGAGCAATTGCGATTTTTACATTCCTGCCGCCGGATCATATTCTTTTTACCGACCTCTCAGGGGTCAATACGTGGGCGACCATTCCATATTAAACTGAAATAAAAACCATGTGAGGGCGCGGCATTCCGCCCCCTCACATGGTTTTTGCAAAAAAGGCTCTTTACAAACCCGGAAAAGGTTGCTATAATAATCTAGCGCATTGAGAGATGCATTGCGCGCGCCCGTAGCGCAATTGGATAGAGCGTCAGATTCCGGTTCTGAAGGCTGGGGGTTCGAGTCCCTTCGGGCGTACCACGTCGGAGCAAGCGTCATATCGCTTGCTCCGACTCATTTTATGAGTCAGAGCGCGCTCATTTTGTGGCTCCTCCCTTCCAAATCACAACCACTGTGCTGGGGTGTGATTTGATGGGGAAAACGGTCTGCCGAAATAGCCTATTTATCGCATTGGGGCATAAAAATACCCACACCATTTTGGTGCGGGTCAGCCTGTCGAGAAAGCCTTGAAATCCTAGAACCACTAGGATTTCAAGGCTTTCTTGTTTTTGAACCAGACCTTCGAAATGAGAAGCTTTTGGGAGCCTAGCAGCATGATTCCGGCTGGATGCCGGGCAGCCGGTCATAGAGGTGGAAAACGGACTCAAAGGCGGCGCCCGCCTGGTAACAGACATCCTCGCGGAAGGCGTCTCCCAAAAGCTGGAGGCCAACAGGGAGGCCACGCTCATCCAGACCACAGGGAAGGGTCAGCGCGGGAAGGCCGGTGGTGGGGGCATAGCAGACATAGGTGCCGGACAGGGGCAAAACATTTTCTTTTACCCCGTGGATGATGAGTTCATAATCTCCAATGGGCACTGCGGTAAAAGGCAGCGTGGGAAAGAGAAGCAGGTCCACCTGTTCACGGAACAGGGTGCGGAACTGTTCCCGCAGCCACCGGCGGTACCGCTGTGCGTGAACATAGGTGGTTCCGGAGATGAACTCTCCGGCCTGAAAGAGAACCCGTACGTCATCTCCGTAATCCAATGGGCATGTCCGCAGATTTTTCTGATGGAAAGAGGTGGCCTCCACATAGCAGACGGCGGACCATGCTTTGGGCATCAGCTCCAGGCGGTCCACGCGGCATTTCACGATTTCGGCTCCCAGGCTGCGGAAGGTCTCCAGCGCACGTTGCACTGCGGCAACAACAGCGGGCTGATCTTTCTGGAACAACACCTCCGGCAGAATGCCGATACGAAGGCCCTTCACACCGCGGTCAATGGTCCGGGAAAAATCGTCGCCGGGGCGCTTGGCGGTTGACGGATCACCGGGCTCCTCACCCGCCAGGACTCCCAGCATAAGGGCATTGTCACGGATGCTGCGGGTGATGGGGCCGCAGGCGTCCAAGCTCCAGGCCAGAGGAACGATACCGTTGAGGCTCACCCGGCCGATGGTGGGGCGCATCCCTACCAGGCCGCATACGCCGGAAGGCAGGCGGATGGAGCCTCCGGTGTCTGTACCAAGGGAGGCCAGGGAGGTTGCGTTGGCCACTGAGGCCGCAGAACCGCCGCTGGAGCCGCAGCAGAACCGCGCAGGGTCCCAGGGGTTGCGGGCCGCGCCGAACATAGGGGAGTCAGTGGTAGCGCCCTGGGCAAATTCATGCATGACGGTTTTCCCGATGATGACCGCTCCGGCGGCCTTCAGCCGCCGCACCACCACGGCGTCCTCGGTGGGATAATTGTCCCGATATACCTGACTACAGGCAGTGGTGCGCAGTCCTTTCACGTTGATGTTATCCTTCAGAGAGACCGGGATCCCATGGAGGGGGCCGAGAAAACGCCCGGCAGCCTGCATCTCTGTCAATGCGCGGGCGGAAGACCGCGCAGCATCGGCATAGACTTCAGCAAACGAACGAAATTTCGCTTCCGTCTCTTCAATGCGCGACAAATAAGCATCCACCAGTTCCAGGGGCGTGACCTCTTTTCCAGCGATCAGGACCTGTGCCTGTGCCAAGGAGAGTCGGAGCAGTTCCTGATGTGTCATGGCTTCTGTTCACCTCCCCTCTTCCATGGATACGATGAAAGCTGGAAAAACACCATTGTACTCCGGTTTCTCCATCTCTTCCCTTAGATCGTTGGCGTCGTTGAGCCATCCCTCTACCGTGGCACGGGTGGCCTCGCGGGTGGCGTCGTCCAGCGGCAAGCCGATTCGCGCCGCGATCTGTTCCATCTCTGTGACAGAAAAGAAAACTCGATCCACAAAAACGCTCCTTTCTGCGGTGCTCCTTTTTCTCTGTGGGAGAGAAGAGCGCTATCAGTTCCGTTCAGTGGAACGCGGGCAACTGCTCATAGAGGTTAAACGCCGTTTCAAAAGCGGCGCCGATGCGGTAAAGCGTTGCCTCGTCGAAAGGACGGCCCAGAAGCTGCATCCCAATCGGCAGGCCCTCATGATCCAATCCGCAGGGGATGTTCAGTGCGGGCAAACCCGTCAGACTGGCGATACAGGTAAAGAAAGCGTCCATATCACGGATACTTTTGCTGGCGCCGTAGAGCTCGCTGAGCTTGAGCGCGGTGCAGGGGATGGTGGGGAACAAAAAGGCGTCCACTTCGCGGAATTTGGCGCGAAACTCCTCTATGATGCATTGGCGCAAACGCATGGCCTGAAGGTAGAAGGTGGCGGGCAGAAATTCTCCGGCAGCCAGCAGGGTGCGGACATCGCCGCCGTAGTCCTCGGGCCGTGCCCGGATGTCTCTCTGGTGGTAGGCGCTTCCCTCCGCCGAGTTCAGGATGAGCCAGGCGGTCATAGCGTCGTCCAGGTAGTCGAATCGGCACGCTACGATCTCGGCACCCAGAGAGCGGAACACGTTGGCGGCCTCCTCCACTCCCGCATCCACGTCCGGCTGGCTCACCCTATGCATAAGCTGGGAAATCATGCCGATCCGCAGATGATTGACGCCCAGCTCCAGATCGGCGGTATAGTCGCAGGTGCACTTTTCCGAGCAGCCGGGGTCTTTGAAATCGTGGCCGGCGATGACACCCAACATCACAGCATTGTCCCGGACCGAGCGGGTCATGGGGCCGCAGGTGTCCATCGTCCAGCCGCAGGGAATGATTCCAGTGTTTGGGACACGTCCTATGGTAGGGCGCATTCCCACGATGCCGTTGACCGCTGCGGGAAGACGGACGGAGCCGCCGGTATCCGTACCTAGGGCGCCCAAAGCGGTGCCGCCGGCCACCGCCGCACCGGAACCCCCGCTGGAACCGGCACAGTATCGCTCCAGATCCCAGGGGTTGTGCGAGGCACCGAAATGGGGACTGTCTGTGGTCCCACCCCAGGCAAATTCATGCATGTTGGTATGGCCGATGATGACCGCGCCGGCAGATTTGAGCCGAGCCGCCACGGTAGCGTCACGGGAGGCGACGTGGTTGCTGCGGATCTTACTGGAGGCGGTGGAGCGGAAGCCTTTCAAATCGATGTTGTCTTTGAGCGCGATGGGAATTCCATGCAGGGGCCCCAGCGGAAGGCCGGCGGCCTGCAGCGCCGTGAGCCCCTCGGCCGCTTGGCGCGCAGCCTCCTCGTGGACGGTGACATAGGCGTTGTAGGCCGGCTCCTTTTCGTGCAGGCGCTCCAGATAGGCGTCCAACAGCTCCGAAGGCGTAACGGTGAGATGTTCGATCTCGTCCCGTGCCTGTACCAATGAGAGATGGAGCAGTTCCTGATGTTTCATGGACTTCACCTCACGGAGATGACAATCGCCGGAGCGACATCGTCAAATTTATGATCCGACATACGATCTATAAAAGGCAGCATTTGCTGATACCAGCTCTCCACCTTTGCACGGATGTCCTCCTCTGCCACCTGGCCTGTCGGGAGAAGAAGCTTTTCCCCCATGACGCTGAGATCTTCCGATGAGACTGTAACCGACAGTTCTTTCTGCATGACAGTCACTCCTTATAGATTGCTCCGCCGAGGGAGCGTCTAAGCAGGACGAAGTCAGAGCACCCGCATGCGAGGGCCCTGACTCGTCCTGGCCGGTCCGTGCAGCTCGCAGAAAAGCCGAGCCGCACGGGCCGGTGTATGGCTATTCTTTTTTTGCGGAATCGGCAGCCTGCTCTTTCTTGAACTTTGAAGCGTCACGGAGAACGGTAAACAACAAGTATGCCAAGGCGCAAAGCCCCCAAATGGGTACGCCCCACATCCAAATTTGGAAGATGATTAATGGCAGACGCATCACAATACCTCCTTATTATTGTCAGGTAAGTGCTTACCTAAGGGTTACACATGGAACTTCTCGCCCAGCAGCGCATAGTCGAAGGGGTCGTCCGGCTTGACAGCTGTAATGATGATTGGAAGGATAAAGGAAACCACGTAGGAATAAATATAGGGGGTGTTGGCGCCTACGCCTGTTCCGGCCAGTACCATAGCAGACAGGATCACATTGCCCACCATGGCGATAAACATGGTGAGGGTGAGTCCCTTTTTATTGACCTTTTTCCAGAAAGCCGCATAGATAAAGGGGATAAACAGCGGCGGGAGCACGCAGTTGATAAACATGTTGATGTACATAAGAGACATCTCGCGTGCAGTAGAAATGACCATGACAATACCCATAATGGCCATAGTCCAGCGTCCGATCTTGACATTCATCTTCTCATCGGCCTTTTTACCCTTGAGGATATAGGGCTCATAAAGGTCGACGACGACGTGGGTACCGATGGAGCAGATACAGCTGGACATGGTGGAGGTCAGCGCGAAGAGAATGACAATTGCGCCAACTACGGCACCGCCTTTTCCCAAGAGAGTCATAATGGTCAGAGGGATCACGTCGGTGCCCACCTCGCCCTGAACATTCATGGCAAGACCCAGCATACCGATGATGGCGGACATCAGAGGAATGGGGATCCAGGCGAGAGAGGTGCCCACGCAGGCCTTCAGGAAATCCTTCTCCGTGCGCACGGACCAGACGCGACCCCACACATTCTGCTCGATGACGCCGTAGCCGATATAGCCCAATGTGAAAGGAATGCCGTAGGCGATAGCGGCAGGCACATTAATAGGGTCTAGGACCAGCGGCATTGTGGTTGCTTCTTTGGCTAAGAGCAAGTTATAGAATGTTTCAGCTCCGCCGATATGCTGCAAGCCAAACAGGCAGATGAACGACATACCTACTACAATGACGGAAATTTGGAAGGAGTCCGTCAGTAGCACGCCCCACAGGCCATTGGCCACAGAAAACGCGATGGTGACCACACCGATGATGATGGCGCTGCTGCGGAAAGGCAGGCCCAGAAGAGAGCGGCAGACGATGCCCGCCCCCACGATCTGAAGCCAAATGGTAAAGGCTTGGAAAACGACGGACCCGACCGCGTTGATGAGACCCGCCCCCGGACCAATTCTACGGCGGATGAATTCGGGGAAGGTGAGGCCATAGGGCATAACTTTTCTGACCCGGTTGAGGATAGGGATGGCGATCAGGATACCGATGCCGCCGCCAATGGGATAATACCAGGAAGCGGCAAAGCCGTGGGTATAGGCGCCCTCACCGGCGGCCATGGTGGTGGTGGCCCAGGTCCAGGAGGCTACCAATGAGAGGCAGGCGACCTGCCAGGGCACACCGCGCCCCGCTGCAAAGTAAGAGGCGGTGCTGTCCGCCTTCTTCTGGGTCTTGTAGGCAAACAGAGCGATTACAAAGAATGCGATTGCCACAAAAGCGACGACTAACCAGCCTTCCAACGAGGTTACCGGGGTTACAATTTTACTGTCCAATGACATAAACCATTCTCCTCCCGTTCTTCAAATTTCTTGTTGTGCGGGGGAACCCGAACTTGCAGTCTGACCGGCGGCAACAGCTCCTTTCCGGTGGATTTGGCGAGGTCCGGCTAACAGTCCTGAATGTTCTTGGGGAAAGGGACCTCAGGGAACCAGGGGTATGCGGGGGGCATATCTGTTACGGGGCTCATCTTGAATTCCGGCGGTCTCTTCTCCATAAAAGAGGCCGCGCCTTCCAGAGCGTCCGGAGCAGTTCCGATATAGTAGAAGCAGGAGGACTCGATCTTGTGAGCGGTCATCGGGTGCCGGGCGCCCGCCATCTGATACATCATCTGGCGGCAGAGAGCCACGGAAACAGGGGCGGTGTTGTCCCGAATGTCCCGGGCAACCTCCAGCGCCCGGGCATAGACGCGGCTGTGGGGGACCACCTCGCTGACCAAGCCGCTGTGCAGAGCCTCTTCCGCGCCGATGATGCGCCCCGTGGTAACCCACTCTACGGCCTTGGAGAGGCCCACAATGCGGGGCAGGAACCAACTGGAGCAGGCCTCGTTGACATAGCCGCGGCGCGCAAATACAAAGCCGAGCTTGGCGTCCTCGGAGAGAATGCGCATGTCCATGGGGAGGGTCATGGTGATCCCGATCCCCACGGCGGAGCCGTTTATGGCGGCAAGGACGGGTTTGCGCATGGCGTAAATGCGCAGGGCGTTGGTGCCGCCGGTGTCCCTGGTGTTGTGGAAACCTGCTTCCGAAAAATCGAAGGGCCTGTCAACGGTGAGATCAAAACCGGCGCAATAGGCGGGCCTTTTCCCACCCTCCGCGCCTGTGAAGATCACCACGCGCACGTCGTCATCACTGTCGGCGGCATCCAGGGCGAGGTTGATTTCCTGACACATTTGGCTATTGTAGGAATTCATGTGTTCGGGACGGTTCAGGGTGATGGTACAGATGCGCTCCCGCACCTCGTACAGGATGGTATCATAGGCCATGGGCGCAGCGCTCCTTCCTCAAACTAAAATGTTTCTTTTCTTCGCTTCAAAGGTGAGCTGATCCCGGAAATTGGGATGGGCAATGCCGATCAGGGCCCGGGTGCGTTGGCTGAGGCTTTGGCCTCGGAGTTTGGCAATGCCATATTCCGTGGCGATATAGTCCACATCATTTTTACTGGTGCTCACCACGGCGCCGGGCGATAACTGAGAGACGATGCGGCTCACCGTCCCATTCCGGGCGGTGGAGGGGAATACGATAAAGCTTTTTCCGCCCTTGGAGGAGATGGCGCCGCGAACGAAGTCGGATTGCCCGCCGGTGCCGGATACATGGGCGGGGCCCATGGATTCGGCACAGACCTGACCCCAAAAGTCTACTTCCAGAGCGGCATTGACCGAGACAAAATCAGGATGCCGGGCGATTATGGCGGGATCATTCACATAGCTGACCGGCAAGAGCTCCACAGCGGGGTTCTCATGGATGTAGGAGTATACCTTCTGCCCCAGACCAAAGGTAGCGACAGTCAGCCCGGTGTGGAGGGGCTTTTTTTCGTTGGTGACGGCGCCGCACCGGATCAGATCCACCATACCATCGGTCAGCAGTTCCGTATGCAGCCCAAGGTCATGCTTGCTCCGCAGTACCTCGGTGATCGCCTCCGGGATCGCGCCCACCCCAAGCTGAATGGTGGCTCCGTTGGGGATCTCTTCCGCTACCAGACCGCCGATGGTGGCGCTGAGCGCATTGTGTGAAACGGGAGGGAGGGTAGGAAGCGGGGCGGCCTCCTCCCACAATCCGTCGACTTGGGAGATGTGGACCAGTGGACCACGCAGCGCGCGGGGGACGTTGTGGTTGACCTGCAAAAACACGCGGTCGCTCTTTTTCAGAAGGGACTCGGTACAGGAGCCCACAGGCCCAAAACTGAAATATCCCTGTTCATCCATGGGAGAGACGACGGCAAAGAAGGCATCCACCCGTGTATATTGGGTGAGCAATGCGGGGACATCCCGGTAGTAGCAGGGGAGGTATTCACCGAATCCAGCATTGACGGCGCCCCGAGCGCCGGCGCCGGAGAACCAGGAGAATCCCTTCAGTTGCGCCCCCATATCCTCCTGATAAAAGGGCAGGGGGGACATATCCATGATGGTATAGACCCGCAGATCCTCTATTTGTCCCCGGCGGACCCGCTCCGCCAGATCCCAATATAAACCATATGGGACGGAGGAGGCGATATCGGAGCAGCAGGACCAGCCGGAGCGGATGCGGGAGGCGATGCGCGCCCTGGAAGAAAGCTTGCGGCGGTATGTGTCTTGATGTGTGTTCACTTGCGCCGGTCCCCCCATGCTCATTTGAGAAGCTGACCCGAGATCACCACGCGCTGGATCTGGTTGGTCCCCTCCACGATTTGAAAAATTTTGGCATCACGCATCAGCTTTTCCACCGGGTACTCCCGCATGTAGCCATAGCCGCCCAGAATCTGAACCGCATCCAAGGCCACCTGCATGGCGGCGTCGGTGGCGCAGCATTTGGCAATAGAGCCATTCATGGTGACGGGAAGATGCTGATCGATGAGCTCCGCGGCGTGATAAACCAGACAGCGGGCCGATTCCAGCCGCATCTCCATGTCCGCCAGCATAAAGCGGATGGCCTGGTTGTTGCAGATGGGCTGCCCAAACTGGCTGCGGACTTTGGAGTAGGCAATGGCCTCCTCCAGCGCCCGCTGACCGACGCCAAGGGCCACCGCGCCGATATACGGCCGCCCGTGATCAAGGGCCGCCATGGCCTGCTTGAAGCCGTCCCCCTCCCGACCTACTCGACAGGAGGCGGGAACGACCACATCCTCAAACACCAGCTCTACCGTGTTGGAGGTTCGGAAGCCACACTTGTCTTCTTCCTTGCCCACGGTGAGGCCGGGAGTGTCACGTGTGACAAGGAAACCGCTGAGCCCTTTGTTGCCCTTGCTTCTGTCAGTAGAGGCGATAACGAAGTATAGTTCGGCGTATCCGCCGTTGGTGATAAAGCATTTGGTGCCGTTGAGCACATAGCTGTCGCCCTGTCGGACAGCGGTCATGCGGCTGGCACCGGAGTCCGAACCGGAGCCGGGCTCGGTGAGGCAGAAGGAGCCCAGTCCCCCCTTACGGAAGAGGATATCTGCGCAAAGCTGTTTTTGTTCCTCAGTACCGTACTTCATAACGGGGACCGCCGCCGTGCCGGTCACACTGAAGGCACAGGTGACGCCGGCATCCGATTTGGCAAGCTCTTCAAAGACCATACAGGCCGTCTTGGTGCCCAGACCTGCGCCGCCGTATTCCTCCGGCTGGTCCAGACACTGCAGTCCCATCTCCAGGCCGGCCCGAATCACGTTCAGGGGGCATTCCCCCCTTTTATCCCAATCGGCCGCATGGGGACGAATCTCACTCTCGCCAAACTTTCGGACCAGATCGATGAGCTCACGCTGCTCCTCGGTATGCACGTGGAAAGCCATTTCTGATTCCCCCTGTTTATAGAAAATGCTCGGCACTTTTCAGGATGTAACTGCCGGCGATCAGGCGCTGAATGTCAGCAGAACCCTCAATATTGGGCGCAATGACGGCGTCGCGCAGAAAGCGCTCCACCTGATACTCTGCCGTGACACCATAGGAGGCGTGCATGTTGAGGGCCATCGTACAGGTCTCCACCGCCAGATCGGCAATGTAGCCCTTGACCAGCGCGGCGCTGGCCTGCACCCGGCGGATATCGTTGGTGATGGTGTCGGCATCCTCCGCCGCCTTATAGAGCATCAGCCTGGAGCTGAGGGTGTTGGCTGCCACCCGGGCAGCCTTGTCCTGCATGGAGGGAAATTTGGAGATGGGGGAGCCTCGGTGGAGCTTTTCCTTGGCATATTTCACCGCCAGGTCATAGGCGCCGTCCATAATGCCGGTAAACACGGCGGAGAAGGCCAGCTTACCGTAAGTAGTGGTGCCGATCAGCAGGTCAAAGCCCTTGCCATATCCCCCCAGAATGTCTGCTTTAGTGACTTCTACATCGTCCAAGAAGACATCATAGACATGGCTTCCATGAAGTCCAATTTTGTCCCAGGGCTTGGAGAGGGAATACCCCTTGCAGAATTCTTCGACGATATAGGCCGTACAGGTGTCGGCGCCCTCGTCACGGGCCACGACGACGATAGGCCCCTTGTAGGCGGCGTTGGAGATAAAACGCTTGGTCCCGCTGATGAGATATTTTCCGTTCCCCCCTTTGGCAACTGTGGTGAGCTGCTTGGGGTCGGAGCCGGTACCCGGCTCTGTAAAGGCCAGGGAGCCACGGTAAGCGCCTTGGATACCGGGGACCAGATATTTCTGCTTCTGCGCCTCGGTGCCGAAAAGGTGGATGGCGTCCAGGGGTAGCAGACACACGGTAAGCAGCGTCGCGGCGCTGGGAGACACGCGGGCAATTTCCTCGAGGACCATGGACAAGGTAAGATATCCGGCGCCCAGACCGCCATAGCTTTCGGGATAGCTCAGGGAGAGAAACCCCATATCCGCCATGATGTGGAACAGGTCCTCTGGAAACTGCTCTGCAGTCTCGATCTCCTCTACCCGCGGCTTGAGATAGTTTTGGGCGAAGTCTACGGCGGAAGAACGTATGGTCTCCTGAAGTTCATTGCGTATAAATTCCATGAGATCCCTTCTTTCTGAAAGATTTTTATTACATTTTTATTAAATAATGGAATTTAAGAGTGATAATGAACCATCTACAGCGCCATTTCTCTAAAAAATGGGCCATTCTGTGTTATAACCGTCCTTCCAAGGCAAACAGGGCTGCACCTACGGCACCGGTGAACTGGGGGAGAGACGGGAGCAGGAGCCCGCACTTCAGATTGCGCTCCAATGCCCGGACCAAGCCGGTATTCAGGGCGCCGCCCCCGGTGAGTGCCACCTCTGGAAGAATACCCATTCGGAGGGTCAACCCCGTGATTTTGCGGGCTACGGAATCATGAATGCCCGCCACTAGGTTGGCAATGTCCACGCCGGCCGAGAGCTTAGAAATCACCTCGGACTCGGCAAATACCGTGCAGGTATTGCTGATAGTCTCCACCCCAGTGGCACGGGCGTCATACTCGCCCAATTCTGCTACCTCCAGGCCCATGACACGGCTCATGACCTCCAGGAAACGCCCGGTCCCGGCGGCGCATTTATCATTCATCACGAACTGTTGCACGCTGCCCCGGTCATTGATCTGTATGGCCTTCAGATCCTGTCCTCCCACATCAATAATCGTGCGCGCCTGCGGGAGAAAGTGGTGGAGCCCCTTGGCATGGCAGGAGATTTCACTGACCTGTGCGTCGGCTCCGCGAAAAATAAGCCGGCCATATCCTGTGGCGATGGTTCGCACACAGTCAGATGGGGACAGCCTGGAATTCCGATAAAAGGTCTCCAGCGCCAATTGGTCGGCCTGGGTGCCGGTCCCAAAGGGGACCACTGTGGTTCCCAGCAGGGCCCGCTCTCCGGAGAGTGCTGCCAGTTTGGTAGCGGTAGAGCCAATATCGATTCCTATATAGTGCGCTTCCATGCAGCCGCCTCCCCGCCCGTCTAGCAAGTGTGCGTAAGCTGTTCGGCAAAAGCCTGTAGCCTTGTGCGCAGAGGCTCGGCCGATTGCATCGTCTGTTCCAGCTCCAGGTGGAGAAAGGGAAGATCCGCCTCTTGGGCGGCGCACCGCACCCAAGGGAGATCATACTCGTCGGTATCGCAGAATTTCATCAGTGCGAACAGCACGGCGTCGGCGCCGGCTTCTTTGGCCGCACGGGCCACCCGTTCACCCCTGGTTTTTCGGGGGTCATAGAGAAATGCCTCACCTTCATAGGTCTGAACCTGGCGCGCCAGACGCTCCAACTGCGAAAGGGCTTCGGGTACCAGGTGATTGAACTGACGGCTCTCATGGGCGAGTTCATCCCCTACGATGGTGTATCCCAATTCGTCCATTACATCCAGGATATGGGACGGTTCCAGCATGACGCCGGAGACATAGACTTTGATACCCTCAAAGCTTGGGGCGGTGCTGGCGCGGAGCATCCCGTTGAGCTCCCGCATCAGACGGGTGTGCTCCTCCTTCCGCATAAAGTAGCGGGCCTTGATCACGGTGTGCCGTTCCCGGCAGGTGAGCAATCCGGGCTTCTCCGCCAACAGACGCGCAAACGCAATCATTTCTTTTCGGTTTTCATTGTAGATTTCAATACTTTGACACAGAGCCTCCTCGGTGATCTGTCTTCCCGTGAGTGTTTCCAGTTGAGCACGTACACCCTCCAGTTCACGGATAAAGTACGTTACAGCCCCCTCCAACCGGTGGTTTTGCGGGTGCTTGACAAAGATCGGCTTCACGCTGGGGCAGGTGAGGGGGAAACTCTGCGTGACGCATTTGAGAGTATCGCACAGGCAGGAGATCAGTACTCCGTCTAAACCGTCATACGCGCCGGCAATGGCCAGCTCTGTAATGGACTGTACCACAGAGCAGGCGTAGGGGGGATAATACTCCGCCGCACGGACGATGGGGAGGCGCTCGGCGCCCCAAATACCCACGGGAAAGGCACCTGATGCATGGACAAGTTCCTCGGGAATCAGGATGGGAAGGCAGCCTATGACTTTGTGACCACGGGCTTTTTCATCCAGAACCCGTTCCCGGATATGGGTCACCGCGTACTCCATTTCGCGGAGGATTTCTACTTTAGACACAGACACTCAGGGCCCCCCTCTCTCGGCTTTGGCCGCTTCCATGTTTTCACGCAGGGCTTGCACTCGAGTCTCAAACTGGGCGGGGGAAAATGTTGTGGGATCGGTCTGATCACCGTCAAAGGTGGCGAAGGGCTTGTGGTTGCGCTCGTATATCCCCCGGCGCAGGCCGGCCTGGAGAAAAGTAAGGATCTTACAGCTTCGATTCACGTGGTAGAGCGCGCCGTCGCACCGGGTCTCCTCCATGATCCGAGCCCGGATATCTGTCTGCCGAGTCAGACTGCCGATGGGGGGGCGGGCAGCATAAGCCCGGGCGAGGGAGCGCACATCATCCTGATCATAGTCCACACACCATTCCACCGGATACATGCCGCCTACAACGATCATGTCGTTTGCCTTGAGGCACTTGTAGTTCTGCGCCAGATGAGGCCAACAGGCGATACCTTCCCACATGATGCGGTGTTTCTGCTCACCCTTGAACTGGCTTTTGTGCTCCCGGAGGTACTCCTCCATTTCCTCTGAAAGCCTGTCGTAAAAGTCCGCTGTGGAGGATTTGCCCCGGGCCACTACGGCCAAAAACATATAGTTGAAGAGATTAAAGCCGTCCAGAGGGCTGGGGCTGTGCTGGACGTAATCCGTGGCCCTCTTCCAGGATTTTGCGACCCGGCGTGAGATGGCGAGGACCTGGCGGAACTTTTTGTAGTTGAATGGCCTTCCGCAGAGAAGTTCCAACTGGCGAATGAGCTCTTGAAACTGGGATACGATATAGTCCACATCGTTTTCCGTCGGGCCGTATTCCGTCTGGTAAGGCGTATCGATGAGGACATAGGGCACATCCAGCCGCTTTGCCGTACACTCAAACCACTTGACGCACAGGCCGCAGATGTTGGTACAGTTGCAGATCATATCCGGACGTGGAAGGTTCAGAATGTCGCTGTCGAAGGACTCGATGTAGCCCAGCCCGATACGGGTATAGGAGCACAGGTCGCTGGAATAACCAAGCGCCTCACATTTTTCCAGATAGGGCATGACACCTTTTTTTGCCCCCAGCGTGGCGGCCAGATTTTCAGGATAGGCCACTTGGATGTCCATGGCCTCAAAAAATTCCTGGGGGAACAGGCCGTTGGTCCACACCACTTTCTGGCCTCGCTCGTGGGCATGGTTTAAATCGTCGTAATACTGCGCGGTTAATTGTTTGAGCAATGTTTTGGTATCAGTTGTGCATGGGTCCATGCTCTTCCCTCGCTTTCTGCCGCCCGGACTGCTTCGTGGTGAGCCGGAGAAAAGGAAAGAAGGGGCTCTGTGATAGCGGGACCCGCCGAGACCGGGTCAGCCCAGTACCTGGAGGCGCCTCATCCACTTGTACAGCGTTTTGCGGGATACGCCCAGATATTCCGCCGCCCTGGATTTATTCCCCCTGCACTCTTTCAGTGCGTGCAGGATGGCGTCCCGGGTGAGGGAGGAGGTGTCGTCGGGCTGTGGTGAGGCCGCTTTCGGCTCCGCATCTTCCTCCAATTCGGAAGCGGGATGTTGGACCGCGCCGATCACATTCAAATAATCCGTAATGTGATTGACTGTAATGACCGAAGGCGAATAGATCTGGACGATTCCCTCCATCAGGTTCTGCAACTCGCGTACATTTCCTTTCCATGGGAGCTGGCTCAAGTAAATCACTGCATCTTCAGCGATTTGCGGAGGGGTGATGTGGATTCGCCTGGCGACCCGACTGATAAAGTGATTGGCCAAGAGTACCACATCTTCCCGCCGTTTGCGCAGGGGCGGAATATTCAATACAAAGGCCGACAGTCGAAAGTAGAGATCGCCCCGGAAGCTCTTTTGGGAGACCATCTCCAAAATGTCGGCGTTGGTGGCTGCGATGATGCGGACATCCACGGAGGTCTCCTTGGAGGCCCCCAATTTCATAAAGCGCTTTGTCTCCAGCACCCGCAGCAAAATGGCCTGTAGGTCCAGAGGCAGTGTGCCGATTTCATCTAAAAACAGGGTGCCGGTGTTGGCCAGCTCCAGTTTGCCGGTATTCCCATTTTTCTTGGAGCCGGTGAACGCCCCCTGCTCGTATCCGAAGAGTTCGCTCACCATCAAATCCCGCGGGAAAGTGGCGCAGTTCACCGCGATAAAGGGGCGGTCCCTGCGGGAACTGGCATTGTGGATCGCCTGGGCAAAGATGTCCTTGCCCACTCCGCTCTCTCCCATGATGAGGACATTGTTGTCGAACTCGGCATATTTCCGGGCATATCGGATAGATTGCTTGATCTCGCGGCTCTGCCCAATGATGTTCCCGAAAGTCATAATGGCGTTGTTGCCGATTTGCCGGGAGACAAAGGAACTGACCTGCTCCTTGTTGGAAATAAAAAAGCGCATTCCCTCGTATCCCACGCTGACCTGTCGGTAGGGCATGGTAGAGACGATATACTGTCGTGTGACACCCTGGATACTCAGAGAGATGCTGGCGTTATGTAAATATTCGTTGCTGCTCAGCACCTGCCAAAATTCCCGGTTGGCAGGCAGCGGGTCAAAGACAGTGCTCAGACTTTTGAAGCACAGGTCGCTGAAAGGGATTCCGAGCACATTGAAAATATTGGAGTTGTGATACAGACAATAGGGCCTGCGCGTCCGCTCGTCGATATCCACACAGATGTATCCCATGGTCTCGCTCATATAAAAATTGTAAAAGGTATTCACCATGTCCAAATGGAGACAAACCTCTTTGCACATGGTAATGACTGTGGCCAGGTAATCTTCGAAGCGGTCCGTCCGCGGTGTAATGATGCCAATGCCCCCCAGAAGCTCCAGCTCGCCAAAGCGCTCCCTGGAATTGTCCTCCAGAACACAGGGGGCGAAATACATCGTCATATCAATGAATTTGGACAGATAGTGCTCGCTTCCAGTGGTGCGAAACGGTCTCTTATATTTGATGCCCAGGGAAAAGGCTGTGGTTCCCGCGTGTTCCTCCGCCAGGCTGCACCGCTCTCGAATCCCGCGCTCCTCCAGCCAGCCCCGGATCTCCTCCCCGCAGTACAGCTTCAGAATAAAGCCGTGCCCATCTACCATCACATAGGCAAGTGGGCGGACGGACCAGTGGTAGATGCTGTTGATGAGACGGTTGGAATAAGCGTAGAGCTTTTTGGTATTCTCTTTGATGGAGAAGAACTCCTGTTCCCCACAGAGATAAGGGGCCGAAATATCTGGAACCATGGCCTGCTTCTTGCAGTCGCCCCAGGAGTCCCTCAGCGCCGGATCCTGGAATAGCTGCCAGCCCCCTTCGTGATTGCGGCGGTGATTCTCCATCGTAATGCGGTCCGTCATTGTGGTCTTCGTACCCGCCTGAATTGGAGCGGGCACGCCCCTCCCTTCTGCATGTAAGTCGCAGTAAGCATATCACAGAAGGTGCGCTGTCTCAACTTGGCCTTTTTTGGAAATGGAGAGAATTATTCCTTGGCATAGACGCCGACGACCTTGCGCGCGAGCAGCGCGTCGATTTCTTCACGGCTGTACCCATACTCCAGCAGGATCTCCACAGTATGCTCACCGACGAGAGGGGAAAGACGATGCTCGGGATCCTCCACCGTTCCGAATTTAATGGGGGTGGCCGGTCCGATGCAGGTGCTCCCGTCCCGCATGGTGTATGGATAGACATAGTGATTCTCCAACGCCTGCGCGTCGTGGATGATGTCTTTGATCTTGTCAATATAGGAGTGGGCCACATCCGCCTCCGTCAGGCGGCGGTGCATTTCCTGGTGATCGTACCGCTGGAACCCCTCCTCAATGACACGGATCAATTCCGGGGTGACCGGCTTGCATGCCGCCAGATCACTGTATAGGGGGTGGTCCACCAGGTCCTCCCGGTCGATGGCACGCATCACGGCGTTATAATAACGCTCATGGTCGATTACACACATATAGATCCACACGCCGTCGGCACAGCGGTAGGAGTTGACCAGCGGGGAAACTGCATTTTTCCGGGTCTTTGGGTACTCGTCGCCGTATTGGGTCGACTGTACCCCTACGCCCAAGGCCCAGATAGCATTGCTGTACAGTGAGACCATTACTTTTTCGCCCCTGCCGGTCCTGGCCTGCTGATAGAGCGCCGCACCGACGCCGGCGCAAACGGTCTCGGAGGTGAGCATGTCTCCGAATGCGATGAGCGGCGGGATGGGCGCGGTGTCTTTTTCCGGCAAATCTCCCATGGCGCCGCTCCTGGCCCAGAAAGCCACGGTGTCGAATCCGGGATCATTGGCCTGGGGGCCTTCCGTCCCGAATCCAGTGACCTGGCACCAGATGATGTGGGGGTGCCGCGCGGAAACGGATTCGTAATCCAGTCCAAGCTTTTCCAGTGCTCTGGTGCGGAAATTGGTGAGAAATACATTGGACTCCGAAAGCAGCCTTTCCAGAATCGCCTTGCCCTCGCTCTGCTTCAGGTCCAGGGCAAGACTCCTCTTGTTTGCATTGAACACTTCGTTGTGGGGGTTATTGGAGTCATCAATGGGCATCCCCATCATCCGGCCCGCGGGGCGGTTATTGTCTCCCTTCAGCGGCTCCACCTTAATGACGTCGGCACCCCACTCTCCCATCATGCGGGCGGCCGCCGGACCGGCCACATACATGGAGAGATCGACGATTTTTACACCCAGCAAAGGCTTGTGCATCATAAAACCCGCGCCTCCTCTCATCTTCAGGACTTATTTTCTCCTGTGGCCACAGGCCCCTTGCAGCTTATCTGCCGCGGAAAACGGGCGGACGTTTTTCCGAAAAGGCCAGCATCCCCTCCCGAAAGTCCGCTGTGTCGAACAGCATGGCATCATTTCTGGCCTCGATCTCCAGGGCGGTGTACAGATCATGATTTCTGCCCTGGTCTACGGCCGCCTTGGCCATGTGGAGCGCAAGGCTGCTCCGCTCCTTGATGACATTGGCCATGGAGACGGCCTCCTCCAGCTCCCGGCCATCCGGAACCACCTGATTTATGATGCCCAGGCGCTCCGCCTCAACAGCGGGAAGAAGTTTTCCCGTAAAGAGAAGTTCCTTGGTTTTTGCCGTGCCGATAAGCCGCGGCAGACGCTGAGTCCCGCCGATGCAGGGGAGCGCACCCAGTTTCAGTTCGGGAAGCCCTAGTCTGGCACTCTCAGCGGCAATACGGATATCACAGACTAGCGCAAGCTCCAGCCCTCCTCCGCAGGCAGCGCCGTGGATCGCCGCGATGACGGGTTTTTTGATCGACTCGATGCGGTTGAAGACTCTCTGTAGGCCCAGAATATATTGATAGGCGCCCATAGAGGTTCTCTTTTTCAGAAGATCTCCATCGGTGATATTGTCACCGGCACAAAAGCCCCGCCCAGCGCCGTGGAAGATCAGGACCTGTATACCATCATCCTGGTCGGCTAGCTCCGCGACCTCATAGAGCTCCTCATAGGCCTTGGCGTTCAAGGCGTTCAAAACGTTCGGCTGATTGAGTGTGATGATACCGAGTCCCGCTTCCTTTTTATAGACGAGTGTTTCGTACATCCTTTTCCTCTCCTCTCTTTCATCGCGGAGAATTGACTCTGGCTGTCTCTGTATACAAGCAAATCGAGTGCCAAGTTTTATATGCGTGAATAGGATGCAAAAAGGTGGATAAAGCAGCCCAAACAGGCAGAAATTATAAACTTGTGAGGAGTAATCAGAAAATGGTGTTACCCAATGTCACCTCGTAAGGGTGACAAAATTGTGGATACGGTATCCAAAGTGTTACCTGTCTGGGGTAACGCGGATATGGACTTTGTCATATTGGGCTGTCCTCATTATCCCATCGATCAGGTGGAATACGCGGCCTGCCCGGTGGGGGAAAAAGGTCCGGGATGGGATACCGTCCTGGGCCCTTGTGCCGCAGTCCATCAAGGACCTGGCTGTGCGCTACGGCTATACGGGCATCATCGAACAGAACGGCGGTCTGGTTGTCGCGGGGCTGCAAAGATCGACCTGGGCTGCGTGGTGCCCCACTGCCCCGGCGTCACTGATCTCGGCTAGGATCCCACTGAGGGCATCCACACCGGAGACTGGGGTCCGGGTGGACGGAGACAGGGGCGCCGTGGAGATTCTGCGCTGGAAGGGCGAGGAGGCGCGCGTCGGCGCAGAAACGTGACGCGGCATCCCAAGCGGGGTTGACAGCAGAAGGAAGCAGGCGCGGCTTTTGCTCCGGAAGGGAGCGGGGGCCGCGCCTGTTTTGTGTGCCAAAGGGCGGTTGACCGGGCCGGCGATCTATGTTATATATATTATATATGTTATATCGTGGAGGAGAGGTGGTCGCCTTGGCGCGCGGAAAATCCGGACGGATCGTACTGGAGATCGACCCTGCACTGAAGCGGCAGCTGTATTTGAAGTTGGGGCAGGACGACGTGACGCTGAAAGAATGGTTCCTTCGGACCGCGGAGCGGTATATCCGCGGCCGGGACCCGCTGGAGCAGAGCAGCCCGACAGAAAAGGAGCCGTTTGACGCGCATGGGGATTGACTTTCTGGGGAACAAGGAGCAGCTTCTGCCCTTTCTCTACACGCATATCAGCGAGGAGACCGCCGGACTTCCGGGGCCGGTGGGGTTGGTGGACCTGTTTTGCGGGGCGGGGGCGGTCAGCCGCTGCTTCAAGTCCCACGGCTGTCGGGTGACGGCCAACGATTTTCTCACCTGCTGCGCCGTGATGACAAAGGCGATCCTGCTCAACGACGGGGCGCCGGAATTCCGGGGGTTGAGGGAGGCGGCGCCGGAAATTTTTGCAGGCGAGAGCACCCGCTCGCCCTATGAGCGGGTGCTGGCCTACCTCAACCGCCTGGAGGGGCGGGAGGGGTTCATTTACGGGAACTATTCACCGGCCTCCCTGGAGCAGTGCGAGTATGAGAGGATGTACTTTACCCGGGAAAACGCGCGGAAGATCGACGACGTCCGGGAGACCATCGCGGAGTGGTCCGGACTTCTGGAGGAGCGGGAAGAGGCGCTTCTCATCGCCGACCTGCTCTTTGCAGTGAGCGCGGTGAGCAATATTGCGGGGACCTATGGGTGCTATATCAAGTTCTGGAAGCCGAAGGCCCGGCAGCCGCTCTGGCTCACACCCCGCCGCTTCACGGCGGGAGGCGGGGGCCATACCGTCTGGAACTGTGACGCCAACGAGCTGGTCGGGCGGGTGGAGGCCCCCATCATCTACGCCGATCCGCCGTATACCAAGCGGCAGTACAGCGCGTATTATCACATCCTGGAGACCATCGCGCGGAACGACCGGCCGGAGATCGGCGGTAAGACCGGATTGCGGAACTGGAAGGAACACTCCTCCCGCTACTGTTACCGGCGCTCCGCGGGCAAGGCCCTGGAGGAGCTGCTGGAGCGGGCCCGCTGCCAATACTTTTTCCTGAGCTACAACAGCGACGGACAGATCCCCCACGAGGAGATCCGCTCGATTATGGCCCGGTTTGGGGAGACGAGGTATTGGGAGGTCCCGTACAAACGCTATAAGAGCAATTCCGCAGTGTCAAGAAAACCGCCGCTGACAGAGCGGCTTTATCTGGCAGATCTGCGGGAGCGGCGGGCGGCGCTGACAAGGGACGGGGGAGCACATTGATATGGAGAGAGTAAGCAGGAACGACAGGGAGCGGATCAGCGCGCTCTGCGACGATTGGAAGCGCGCCCTTGCCCGGCTCTTCCAGGAGCGGTTTTCGAACCTGGAGGGCAAGGCGGCAGACCGGGCCTTCGACCGGGCGCTGACGCGGCTGTTTGAAACGCTGCTGTGCAAGTGCTGGTGGGGCGCGGCCCGGACAGGGACAGGGGCCCCGTTCTCCCTGCGGGAGCAATTCCCCGCCTTTTGGGAAGCGATGCGGGCGAGCGGCTGTTTTCGGAAGCTGTTCACACTGGCGTGGGGGGTGGGGCCGGACGCCGGCCTGGATATGGCCGTGCTGGACATGGTGCAGGAACAGATCACAGAGCATGAAGGCCTGCGCTGGATGGATATCCGGCATGCGGGGGCCCTCTTCGAGGAGCTGATGGACAAGCACCTCCTGCTGGAGGATGGGAAGGCCGACGTGGTCAACAGCATGAACAAAAAGACCGACGGAGTGTATTTCACGGACCGGTCCATCGTCGCCTTTTTGGTCTCTGCGGCGCTGGAGGGCTATCAGGACCGGAGCGCGGAGGCGCTTTTCGGCCTGCGGATCATCGATCCCGCCATGGGGGCGGGTTTTTTCCTGACCGAAATGGTCGATCAGCTCTCCGGGCTCATCGCCGCAAAAAGCGAGCTCGCCCCTGCGGAGATCAGGAGGCGGGTCCTGTGCGGATGTATCTACGGGATCGATAAAAACCCGGTGGCGGTGGATATCGCCATGTTTACCCTCTGGCTCACCGAGCTCCAGGGGGACGAGGCATTTCCGGAGCTGCGGAGCCGCCTTCTGGCCGCCGACAGCCTGCTGCTGGTCCCGCCGGACCGGGAGACGGAGGAAAACCGGGATCTTATGGGTTGGAGTCAGCTCTTTCCGGAGGTGTTCGGGGGTACCGGGCCGGAACAGGGCTTTGATATTGTGATCGGAAATCCGCCCTGGGGCAAGATCAAGACCAATGTCAACAGTTTTCTCCTGAACGATGCGGGGACATTGGCCGCCCTGCCGCAGGGCCAGGCCAAGAGAACGTATATCGAGAAGGACCAGCGCCTTCAGGCAAACTGGCGGCAGTACTATCTGGACACCAGCGGCTATCTCCGGCAGCTCAAGGGCCGCGGGCTCTATGTCCACCAGCGCTGCGAGATCAACGGGAAGACGGTGGGCGGGGACGACGACTTCTACAAATTTTTTGTGGAGCTGGCCTTCCAGATCACCAAGAGAGATGGGGTGGTAGGGCTGGTGGTGCCCGCGGCCTTTTATCTGTCCGAGAGCGCCAGCGGCCTGCGGCACCTGTATCTGGAACACGGCTGTTTTTCCCGGCTGACCGGTATGATCAACAGCCGGAAGTTGTTTCCCATCCATCCCTCCTTTAAATTTGTCGCCTTTTTGTATCGCAAAGGGGCGGTGGGAGACGCGGTATGCGGTGCACGCTTCGACGTCAAAGATCCGGAGGAGCTCCGGACCGACAGACAGGACGGGGTCTCCTATTCCATGCCTTTTCTCCGGCGCTACAGCGGTGACTTTCTGACCATACCCGAGTGCAAGTCTCCCGCGGAGGCGGCTCTGATGGAGCGCCTGTGCGGCGTGTTCCCGCGCCTGGGGGAGCGGGTGGAGGATGGCTGGAACGTTTCATTCCTCCGGGAGGTGGATATGACCGGGGACAAGGAGCAGTTTCTGCCCCGGGAGGCATTCCTGCGCAAGCGCGGCGCGCAGAGAGCGCAGTATGTCCCGGTATTTGAGGGGCGGATGGTACACCAGTATGACTGCTCCCGCAAGCGGTATCGGTCCGGTAGCGGACGGACGGCCAAATGGGAGCGCAATCCCCGACCGGGGGCGCCGGTCACGCCGCAGTTTTATATGAAGGAGAGCCAGGTCCCGGTGGATCTCTCCCATTTCCGCGCCTGCTTCTGCGATGTGACGGGGCAGCACAATGTGCGCACCGTCCTGGCCGCCCTGATCCCGCCCCACTGCGTCTGCGGCAACAAAGTGCCGGTATGCCGGTTTGATCGGGAGGACATCCGGCTGCCGCTGCTCTGGGTCGCCCTAGCGAATTCCTTTGTGGTGGACTGGCTGATTCGGAAGCGGATGACCACTACGCTGAATTTTTTCCACTGGGCCAACGTGCCGTTCCCGCGCCTCTCCCCTGACGGGGAGGCAGCCAGAGAGCTGATTCGGGATGCTGCCCGCCTTCTATTGCAAAATGCCGGAATGGAGGCCCTGCCCGGCCTGCTGCCCGGCGTTTGCCCGGCGGGCGGTCCGGCGGAGCCGGGGAGACCCCTGCCGCCCGAGGCGCAGGAGGAGCTGCGGCTGCGGATCGACTGTAGGGCTGCGGAGCTCTTCGGTTTGAGCCCCGAAGAGCTGGCCCTGATCCTATACGCCTTTCCCTCCCTGGACAATCCCCGGAGGGGCCTGCCCGGCGACCGGAAATATGGCGGGGTGAGCACGGGCTGCTATGTGACCCGGGACAAGCTGCTGCTGGCTTATCTGGAGCGGCGCGCACCGGACGACACCAGAGATGTGGTGGAGCTGTATCGGAGAGCGGGAGTATCCATAGAGGACTGTACGGGGCCTGTCCGGGACCTGCGGGAACGGGCGGACCGATATGAGGAACTGGGAACGGTGGCCTATGAGACATAGACCATGCCCATCCCGCCCGTGCGGCTGCGGGCAGCAAAAAAGAGAGCGGCGGTCCCGGACGGACCGCCGCTTTTATCTGCCCCCAGAGCCGGCCTGAGGAGCAGCGCGCTGTATGTGATTCGGGACGTGCCGCTGCGGCCCGGACCTAGAAAAGAAAGGCCAGCAACTGTGCTTCCAGCGCGTTCTGGGCGGCAAGAAGGGCGGACTTTGTACTCAGATCGGAGATGTCCCAGCGCAGCAGTCCCGTCCGCCAGATGGTTTCCCCGGACGCCGTGGTCCAGGTCAGAAGAGGCGGCTCTCCGCCAAGGTCCCCCTCGCTGGGGACGACCAGCAGAGCCTGGGCGCAACCGTGGGCAATGAGAGAGGCAAGCATCTGGTAGTAGTCCCCGGATCGGGGCTGACGCAGAGGGCCATGTCCGGCGAGATCACACTTGTACTTGGCGTCGATCAGGGCTGTGACCATCCCCTGGATCGTAAGCGTGTTGTCCGGGCGGGTAAACAGCACGGAGCCGGCGCCCTCCGGATGGCCGAGCGCCGCGGTGCGCTGGGCCGTGACGGACCAGTCTGTGTGCCGCCGGGCAATGCGCTGGAGCATCCGCTCCAGAAATTTCTCATAGGTCCGCTCTGTGTTGAAAAGAAAGCCGTAGCCGGAGGAGCCCTGATCTTGGAGGACTGCGGAGGCCCCGCCTGCGATGAGGTTGCCGATTTCAAGGGCGGCCCGGTAGCGGCTGTACTGGGCCGGAAGCGCGGCGTGGACCGGGAGCCTGTAATGGTGCTCCGGCTTGGGCAGAAGGGAAACGACCCGCTCCAGCCGGCGGCGCAGGACCTGGCTGCGGACATGGCGGGCCAGCCAGGCGGGGCTCCAAAAGAGCAGATATTGAAAGGCGTTGTCCGGAGAAAAAACGTCGTGCTCGGAGACGACCTCGCCCGGATGCGTGAGCAGCATGCGCATCTGTTCCGGCAGAAGGAGGCGGCCCCTCAGATAGCGCCCCTGAGAAACGGCGGCGCGATAGGCGCAGATGGGCCCCTTTTGCAGTGCCGGCTCTACGGACTCCAGAAAGGCTAGGGCGATGTGGTCGCAGAAGCTCAGCGCGCCACGCCCCATGTGCCGGCTCCGCTCAAAGCTGATGTGCCCGTACTCGGCGATGCTGAGCATATGGAAAAAGCCGTTCTGCCAGGAGGCCGACTGCCGGAAGGAAAATTTGGGGATAATCTCAAACTCATAGCCCACGAGGTTCAGGATACCGGCCACACCGGCAAACCGGAGAAGGAGGCCCCCCGATCCCTGCCTCAGGGAGATGGGGTCCCGGGACAGGCGGAGCGCCCGCTTCAGTTCCTTGTTTTTGGTGGAGACGATTCCCGGCAGACGGAGGGCTACGTCTCTGTCCGAGGCGGGCCAGAGAAAATCCTGGTGCTCCCAAACTGTGATCTGGACCATGACGTGCCTCAAACGCCGCCCGCGGGAGACGGCTCGGCGGCCCCATGCTCCATGAGGAGGCGCAGGACCCATTCCGAGAGCCTCGCATCGGAACAGGAAAAGAGACCGTCCCACAAAATGGCGGCGGAAGCCCCTAGCTCCTCGTCCAGCGCGTCGGGCTCCAGGAGCCGGATGGGGGAGGGCTTTCTGAGCTGGAGCAGATGAATGAGCTGCTCGGGTCGGGCGGAAAAGATTTCCCGGAGCTGGGGGATCAGCTTGTGCCGCACCGCGCTGGAAAAGGCGGTCAGGGCCTGCGCCCCGGTCTCGGCGGAGGCGAGGGGCCACAGATAGGAGTGCCCGAGCTGATAGTCGCAGCCTGCAAAGAGGGCGATCTTCTCATTGAGGAAGGACCAGAAGAGAAAGGCCAGACGCTTGATGGCCACGGGGTCGGAGGCAACCGCGCCGGGGGTGAAGCGGCGGTCTCCGGCGCTGACGCCCAGATGTGCGGAGAGCAGCACGGCGTCCGGGCGGACCTCATAGCGGAAGAAGCGCCGCCCCAGCGCACTGTCCAGAGGATTGGTGGAGCTGTCCACAGAGTTCATGCTGGCCAGAGTGTATACGTGCTTGGGCATCCGCATGGGGTTGCGGAAGACCAGAGGCGTGCCGGGGGCCGGAACGGGGAGCACCTCCCCCTCCTGAAGGTAAGGAAGGCGAACGGAGACCGTGGTGGGGGTCTCGCCGCCGTCCTCGTCCAGCCGCTTGTCCGGCTCCATACAGGTGATGAATTCTCCGAACAGTCTGGAGACATTGCCGCGGTTGATCTCGTCGGCCAGGAGCAGGGAGCGGCAGCCGGGCTGACGGGCAAACTCGGTGAGTTCCAGCAGGATACCGGGCCGTGGAGTGATCTTGAGAAGCGTATGGCTGTCGGAGGCGGTCGTCACCCCCAGAATGAATTCCTCATAGGAATAGCTCTGATGGATGGTGGTCCAGATGGTCCTGGAATGCCCCGCCTGGGTCGGGTCCACCGCGGAGATCATGGGTGCCTCGGAGGAGCCGTACTCCAAGGTATCCTGGAAGGTCCACAGCGCGCCGTCCCGTTCGAACAGACGCTTGACCTCCTGCATGAGAAAGGTCTTTCCGGTGCCGGGAGGGCCATACAGAAGGACATTGTACTCCCGCAGCAGGGTCAGATAGAGATCGAGGGCCTGGGGAGAGGCTGTAGCCAGCATCCGACAGCCCCGCTCGTTGGAGAGCAGGAGATCCTTCAGGTCCTCAGGCAGATAATCAAGTTCCCGGGCCAGGATCAGCCGTCCGTAATACTTGCCGGAATATGTTTTCAAGAGGACCAGAAAGCTCTTGTCTGACGGGGCGTCGGGCAGCCTGCGGTCCGGCCGCCAGAGGGAATAGGCCGTGGCGCTGCGCTGGCTGGGGATGTTCCAGTCCCTGCGGCTGGAGTCGTTGCCCATATAGCGCACGACCAGCGGAGTGGATGCGCCCGTATCGGCGGTGGGAAAAGAGGTGAGGGGAACGGTCAGGCTGAAACCGCCTATATTGGTGGCGTTCTCGCGGGGCAGGCCGTCAAAGAAGGCGCTGTAATCGGCGGAGCCCAGGCGGATGTCGTATTGCCCCGGGGACCGGTTGTTGAGCGTATCAAAGGTTGCCTTGTTGAGATTCCTCCAGACGATACCGGATATGAATTCCATGAAGAGTCCTCCCCTTCCGGCGGTGTGTTAGACCCGGATCCCTTTGCGGGTCTTGATCCGGGAGACGATCAGGTCGCTGCTGACGCGCTCTATTCCGGGCAGAGGATAGAGCTTCTCCAGCACAAAGTGCTCCAGGTCCTGGTTCATCTCCAGCACGGCGTGGACGTGGAGCTTGCTGGCGCCGGTCATCAGGTACACGTCGGTGACCGCCTCTTCGGCGATCAGCGCATCAGCCACCTGGTGGAGCGCGGAGGGCGTTACCTGGATGTCAAAGAATACGGAGACGTTCCGTCCCACCTTCTCCGGATTCAGGATGACGGTGTACTGTTCGATGACGCCGCTCTTTTCCAGTGCGTCGATCCGGTTTTTGACCGCAACACGGGAGAGCCCCACCTGCTCTGAGATATCGATGAGGGAGATACGGGAATTTTCGATCAGCAGGTCCAGGATCTGCTGGTCGATCTGATCAAATGTACTGCTTCTCATGGCCGCCTCCTGCAAAAAGCGTTCAGATTTGATAACCTTATTACATATTGTAAGGTATAGATAATCAAAAAGCAATATAAACTGTGCGTTCCGCCGGAAAAATTCGGGTAAGGACCATAAGGGAAAGATGAGATAAACAAAACATGCAAATTTTTTGCAAAATCCTTTCAAATAGTCAAACTAATACTTGCAAATAGAAATCAAAGGGAGTATGATAGGCAACAGAAGAAAAGCCGGCGCTTCCGGCATGAGATGGGAGGAAATAAAATGAAGCGACTAGCAGAAATTTTCTGGGTATTTTTCAAGATCGGCCTGTTCACCATCGGCGGCGGGTACGCCATGCTGCCGATCATCCAGAAAGAGGTGGTGGAGACAAAAGGGTGGATGACGGATGAGGAGTTTCTCGACGCCATTTCACTCACCAACAGCCTGCCTGGCCCTCTGGCCATCAACTCCGCCACATTCGTGGGTTATCGGGTGGCGCGGGCTCCCGGCTCTCTGGCCGCGGTGCTGGGGGCGGCCACACCGTCCGTTTTGATCATCCTGCTGATTGCCGTGGTGTTCAACAACATTATGGATTATCCTGTGGTGCAGTACATATTCGACGGGATCCGGCCCGCAGTGGTGGCGCTCATCCTGTATGCCGTCATCAAGCTGGCCAAGTCGGCCAAGGTGGGCGAGTACTTTAACTGGGTGGTGGCGCTGTGCGGCTTTGTGGCGATTGCGGTGTTCGGGCTGCATCCCATCCTTGTGGTGGTCTGTGCGGCGGCGTACGGCCTGTTTGTGCGCGGCCGTGTGGTAAAGGCTGTGGATGCCCGCAAAAACCGGAAGGGAGGAGATGAAGCATGATGGAACTGCTGCTGAAGGTCTGCTTTTCCTTCTTAAAAATCGGCGCTTTCTCCTTCGGCGGGGGATATGCCGTCCTGGCCTTTATCCAGCGGGAGGTGGTGGACGGCCACGGCTGGATCAAGCCGGATGACTTTGTCAACATCGTGGCCATTGCGGAGATGACACCCGGCCCGATCGCGGTAAACTCCTCTACCTTTGTAGGCTATAACCTGTTTGGGATCCCGGGCGGGATCATCTGCTCCATTTGTACCCTCCTGGTCCCCTTTATCTTGGCCCTGATCGTGTCTGTCTACTTTACAAAATTTAAGGACAATATTCACCTGAAGAACGCCCTCTCCGGGATCAGGCCGGTGGTCATCGGGCTGATCGCGGCATCCTGTCTGTCGGTGGCGAAGATCTCTATCACCAGCGTATACAGCCTGATCTTCTTCGCCATCGCACTGGCTATGGTCTGGAAGTTCAAGATAAATCCCATCATTACCCTGATCGTCTGCGGCGTACTGGGCGCTGGTTTGTACGGCTGGGTCCTTCCGATAATCGGACTCTGATCCGGACAATCCCATACGAGCACAGGCAGAGGCCCCCGCCGGTTGGATACGGCGGGGGCCTCTGCATTCACCGAAAAAAAGGCAATGTATCCGGTCATAGGGCGGCCAAAGCGGGAAAAAACGGGCGAAAAAGAGCGCTCGGGCGTTGCCAATGGCATCCAGGGGACTGGACGGAGCGCCGGCGGCTATGATACACTGCTCCCATGGAAGAGAAATTTATGCGAATTGTAACATGGCGGGCCTTTGATTCGATATAGTAGATAAGAGGGGAGGGGAGACTGTGGACCTGCACACCCTGTTCAACTGCTTTATTGTGGGCGGATTTGTAGTGCCAGTATTGAATATGGTTACGGGCGTGATCGGCGGCGCGCTGGGTGGCGGTACGGATCTGGATGCGGATGCGGATTTTGATATAGACCCGGATATGGACATAGACCCGGTCCCGGATATGGATGCAGACCTGGCCACGGACGTGGACCCGGCGGCAGACGCAGGGTATGGAAAGCTCCCTGTGAACCTGATGACCCTTTCGCTGACGGCAGTGGTCTTTGGTGCGGTGGGACGCCTGCTTCTGGGAAAGCTGCCCGCGCCGTGGGCCGTGATACTGGCGCTCCAGGCCGGCGTGTTCGCCGGATTTTTGCTGGGGTGGTTCGTCATCCGGCCCCTGAAGCGCAATCGGCCGTATGCCACCAATATACGGGCCCTTCGGGGGCAGCGGGCCACTGTGCAGTTGGAGGCCCGGAGCGATTTTACCGGCACCATCCGCGCCCTCAGCGCCACAGGGAGTCTTGTGACGTATGACGCCCGGCCTGTGGAGGGGGTGGAGAAGATCCCCGTGGGAACAGAGGTATCCATTGTGGACGTAGATGCGGGCAAGGGCCTGTGCTTGGTGCGTCCGCTGGAGAATAGAGAAGAACAAAAATAAAAGGGGGAACCAAAAGCATGGAGTATGTGATCACGGCAGGTATCATCGCAGCAGTCGTCATTCTGATCCTCATCGGCATCCTCTCTACCTGGCGCAAGGTGCCTGCGGACAAGGCGGCCATCGTCACGGGACTGGGCAAAGCAAAGGTCATCACCGGCGGCGGCGTCATCGTTATTCCGGTGCTGCAGCGCATCGACTATGTGACCCTGGAGAACATGAGCTTTGACGTCAATATGCAGGGCACTCTTACCGCCGACGCGGTGCCCATCGAGGCCAACGGCACCGTGGTGGTCAAGATCAAAAACGATCAGGCCATGATCCGCTCCGCGGTGGAGCAGTTCAACTGCGGCAAGGAGTCCGAGACCCGCCAGCACATTGTGGATACGGCGCGGGACGTCTGTGAGGGGCGCCTGCGCGAAATCATTGCCGATATGACCGCCGAACAGCTCTATAAGGACCGCAAGACCTTCTCCGAGCGGGTCAAGGAGGTGGCGGAGGAGCAGCTCAAGGAGCTGGGCCTGGAGCTCAAGAGCTTTACCATCAAGGGGATCGGAGATCAGAACGGTTACTTCGAGGCCCTCTCCAAGCCTCAGATCGCGGCCGTCAAGCGGGATGCTGAGATCGCCCAGGCCGAGGCCATCAAAGAGAGCATGATCAAGACCTCCGAGGCCAAGCGGGCTGGCGAGCAGGCCCGACTGGAGGCCGAAGCCCGCATGGCTGAGGCCCAAAAGGAAGCCGACATCAAGAAGCTGAACTTCGAGCGGGAGCGCCAGACCACAAAGGCGGTCTCCGACGCAGCCTATTCCATCCAGCAGAACGTGACCATGAAGGACGTGACCAACGCTGAGATGGATGCCAACGTGCTGAAAGAACAGCGTGCCCGGGAAGTCCGCGAGGCAGAGATCCAGATCCAGATCGCTGCGGAGGAGAAAAACATCGAACTGGCCAAGAAAAAGGCAGAGCGCAAGGAGGCAGAGCTGCTGGAGACGGTGGTGAAGCCCTCACAGGCAGAGAAGGAGCGGGCCCGTCTGGCCGCTGAGGCCCAGAAGGTGGCCGCTATCCTGAAGGCCGAGGCTGACGCCGAGGCCCGCCGCCTGGACGCCGCTGCGCAGGCCGAGGCCAAGAAGCTGGACGCCGTGGCCCAGGCCGAGCGCATCAAACAGGAAGGTCTGGCCCAGGCGGAGATCACCGCCAAGCAGGGCGAGGCCCAGGCGGAGGCGGTCCGTCAGATGGGCCTGGCGGAGGCAGAAGCCCTGGAGAAAAAGGCGGAAGCGCTGGCCAAGATGAACGATGCCGGTAAGCTCCAGATGGTCATTGAGAAGCTGCCGGAGATCGCCGCGGCGGTGGCGGAACCCATGAGCAAGATCGGCAACATCACCATCATCGGCGGCGGCTCCGGGGAGAGCGGCGAGAGCGCCGGCGCAGCAGATGTGGCACGCTATACGGTGGGCGCCCTGAAGGCGGTCAACGAGGCGCTGAAGGATACCATCGGCTTTGATATGACCGAGGTCATGCGGGCCAATACCTTCGAGGCGAAGACCACCAGCAAGGTCCATCTGGAGGTAGATAATAAGACCAAGAAGGAAGAGGAGCCCGGCACGGCCGGGGAGAAGAGCGAAACATAAAATAGACATCTCAATTGAGAGGGGCCGCCGGAGATCCGGCGGCCCTTTACGTTTTTGGAAATCAGAGGCGCGCCGCCTGCCGGGGCGAGCGCCCAAAACAAACTATGAAACCTGTGAAACCGGCTCCGCCTAAAAGGCGGAGCCGGTTTCACAGAGAGAAAGAGAAAAAAGAGAGGAGGAAGTGGAATGATATATAGAAACACATGACTGTGTTGCTGCTTGTCTGCCCCACAGCGGGAGGCAGTAGTTGATGCCGGAGCTTTGCTGTAAGTATAGGATAGCACACCGGGGAGGGAAAAGGTTGGATGAAGTTTGAATAACATTTAAAGAATGTGTGAACGGAGAGGAGTACGGCGGCAAAATGGAGCGGAGTTACGCCTTTGAGGCGGTCATTCAAAAGGTGGATGGGATCGATGGGGCTTACGTGGAGATCCCCTTTGATGTAAAAGCCGAATTTGGGAGAGGGCGCGTACCCGTCCGCGCCACTTTTGACGGAGTTGCCTATGAGGGAAGCCTGGTCCGCATGGGGACGCCGGGCCATATCCTCGGCGTGCGGAAAGAGATCCGCCGCCGGATCGGAAAGGGGCCGGGCGATCGGGTATATGTAACGCTGGTCCCGCGACAGGACAGGTGAAAACAAGCAAAAACCGCCCCGACCGCAACAGCGGTCGGGGCGGTTCCCTTATGGAAGCGGCATTTCCTCCGGAGTGGCGTTCTCCTCGGGAAGCGCCGGCTCCCGGTGGAGCTTAGTCGCGACACAGCGGTTGATGGGAGTGCCCAGGCTGTGAAATTTCTCTTCATAGTCGGTCATTACGCCTCGTATCCCCCCGCCATGGAGGTCTCGCGTCACCTCTGAGAGAGCGTAATCCGCCCTGGGAAACTGGAAGAGGGACCACTCAAAGAGACCGCTGTTGTCGGTTTTGAAGTGGATCTCGCCGCCGTCACGGAGGACATGGCGGTAGAGCTCCAGAAAACCGGGATGGGTGAGGCGACGTTTGGCGTGACGGTTGGTAGGCCAGGGGTCGCAGAAGTTGATGTAGATCCGCTCCACTTCGTCGAGAGAGAAGTAGTCACGCAGACAGGCCACGTCGGCGTCGATAAAAAAGACGTTTGCAAGCCCCACCGCCTTGGCGCGCTCCATGGCGATGACCATTGCGTCGGGGACGCGCTCCACGGCCACAAAGAGGACGTCCGGCTCAGCCGCCGCCGTCTCGCAGGTGAAGCGGCCCTTGCCGCAGCCCAGTTCCAGCCGCAGCGCGCAGTTTGGAGACAGCTTTTCCCGCCAGCGGCCCCGCCAGGCCTCCGGGTCTGTAATCAGGTATTCCGCGCACCGCTCCATCCGGGGGATGAGATTGGGCTTTTTCCGCATACGCATGGGGCGTATTCCTCCCTTGCCGTCAGATATCCAGCGGATAGTTTACCACAACTTTGCACAGAAGTCGAATGTTTTTCTTGCGGGGAGGGCGGACAGGGCTTAGAATAGAATCATACTATATATTTCGAGGTCAGGAGGAATCAATGTGAAGTATGAAATCGTGGGTGAGCCTATGCCCGTGGTGATCTGCGACCTGAACGCCGGCGAGTCCATGATCACGGAGAAGGGCTCCATGGTGTGGATGTCCCCCAACATGGAGATGAGCACCAACGCGGGCGGCGGGATTGGAAAGGCCTTCGGACGCATGTTCTCCGGCGAATCCATGTTCCAAAATAGTTATACGGCCCAGAAGGGGCCCGGTATGATCGCCTTTGCCTCCAGTTTCCCCGGCTCCATCAAGGCGGTGGAGATCACCCCGGAGCGTCCGGTCGTGGTTCAGAAGTCCGGGTTCCTGGCCTCTGAGCAAGGGGTGGAGCTGTCCATTTTCTTTCAGAAAAAGGGCGGGGCCGGATTCTTTGGCGGGGAAGGCTTCATTATGCAGAAGCTGTCAGGCCGAGGCATGGCCTTCCTGGAGATCGACGGCTACGCCGTGGAGTATGAGCTCGCCGCCGGTCAGAAGATGGTGGTGGACACCGGCAATTTGGCCGTGGTGGATGCGACCTGCTCCATCGATATCCAGACGGTGAAGGGCGTGAAAAACGTCCTGTTCGGCGGGGAGGGCCTCTTCAACACCGTGGTCACCGGCCCGGGGAAAATCATCCTCCAGACCATGCCGGTAAGCGGCGTGGCCGCAGCCCTGGCGCCCTTCTTCCCCAGCGGCAGCTAAAAAAACGGCGCCCCGGAGAGCTTTGCTCTCCGGGGCGCCATTTTTGTGGGGGTGTCACTGGAATACGACCACGCGATACATCAAAAAGAAATGGGCGATACTGCCCAGAAGGATAAAAACGTGGAAGATTTCGTGGCAGCCAAAACGGGGATTGCTCCGTCCGGGCCACTTGACCGCATAGAGCACGCCGCCCACCGTGTAGAGTACGCCGCCCAGAATGAGCCAGAACATCCCTGCCTGGGGCATGGTGCGCACCAGCGCGGGCAGCATAAAAACCGCCATCCAGCCCATAAAGATGTAGATGCCGGATGTGATCCAACGGGGGGCATTGATCCACAGCAGAGCCATCACCGTGCCGGCCAGGGCCACCCCCCACACAGCGGCCAGCATGACGAGTCCGCCTTCCTGGGGCAGAACGATGAGGCAGATGGGAGTATAGGATCCGGCGATGAGGAAGTAGATGGAGATGTGGTCGTACTTCCGCAGGGCAATGCGCCCTTTGACGCCGGTATTCAGGCAGTGATACAGCGTACTGGCGGCGTACAGGCCCACCATGCTGGCTCCATAGAGGAGAAAGGCGGCCAGATACAGGGGACCTTTTCCCAGCGAAACCGTCCGCAGGAGCAGCATGACCGTTCCCAGCACACCCAGCACTGCGCCGAGTCCGTGGGTGATGGCGGACCAGGGCCGCAGGCCGTCATAGGGAGTTCTCCCCTTTTCCTCCCGGACCCTGCGGTGAGGGCGGCTGAAAGGATAGTTGTTGTATTCGATGCGCTCATCCATGTAAATCACCTGGGTATAGTATACCACAGCATATGATGAAATATCAATATATAAATCATGAAAAATAGTATTTAAAATTATATTACAAAAATTTCCTCCTGCCGCATACATGATCGGGGTATGGGACGGGCGTGGTAGGACATAAGTATCTGGTGAAGGATAGGGGGGTGCTTATGGAGGGATATACGAGCGCGGGGATGGTATTTGCGGCCCAGGAGCCTTATCCGCCGGTTCAGGCGGAGCGGCCCAACCATCGATATGCGGAGGCCATGCTGGACAATGTGGGGGGAAGCAATTCCGAGATGTCCGCGGTGGGGCTGTATTTTTATGGACATCTGGCTGCGCTGGAAGTGCCGGAGGCGGCGGAGATCTTTCACCGGATCAGCCTGGTGGAGATGCACCACCTGGAGATTTTTGCGACCCTGGCACGGCAGATGGGCGAGGACCCCAGGCTGTGGGGCGTCCAGCAGGGGCGAAAGCGGTGGTGGACGCCGGGATATCTCCAATATCAGCGGCGGCTGGGACCGATGATCCGCATCGCCGTCAGGGAGGAAAAGGCCTCCATCCGAAAGTATCGGGCCCAGGCCCGGTGGATTGGAGACCGCAATATTGTGGAAAACCTGCGCCGGATCATTCAGGATGAGGAGCAGCATCTCGTGGTGTTGGGACAGCTCTACGAGACCTGTGTAGGCACGGAGGAGGCCGCAGTCAGGTCCGGTCCTCGCCATGGCGGTACGTGAGTCCGCGATACCACAGCAGGGCGTCGGTGGTCCGGTCACGGCGCAGGACATAAACGGTAAAGACTGCGTCCAAGCCCAGAAAAAGAGCCGTGGGAAGGGTGAGCCAGCCGGGGATGGAGGAGACGATCTCAGCCACAAGAGGCTGGACCCCGTAAACCAGCAAAAGACCCAGCCCGCACCAGAAAAGGGAGAAGAGAAGGCACACCCGCCCATGGATCTGAAAGGGGAGATGGGAGTAGTCCCAGAAGGAAACATGCAGAAATATTTCGTAAAGGAGGCTCATCAGATATTCAGCGGTGGTGGCCGCAAAGGCGGACCACAGAGCCAGCAGGACGATATGCCGAGACAGAAGCGGGGCGGGGGCCAGAATAAGAAGGGCGCCCAGGCCGTAGACCGGGCAGAGCGGAAGAAAATAGAAACATTTTCGGTCCCGCTTGGGGTTGTGGGTGACGCGGGCAAAGGCCACTTCCAGCAAAAAGCCCAGAAAGCTGTAGAACATAAAATACCAGAACCAATCCCTCAACACTGCCGCCTGCCTTTCCAGTTTGTTTTCCTTAGCATGGGCAAGGCGGGAAAAAACATGCGGGTCATTTTCTGGCAAAACGACGGGAAAAAGAAGCTTGTTATGCCTTGTCGAACGCTCCCCAATATGATAGAATAGAAAAAATTCTAAAGGGGAAGATTGAGGTATGCGGCATCTCATCGACTTTGGAGATCTGTCTAGAGCGGAGTGGGACTCTCTGTATCACCGGTGCAGTGAGATCATGGACCACCCCGCTGATTTTTTGGACGCCTGCAAGGGCAGGGTGATGGCCAGTCTCTTCTATGAGCCCTCCACCCGCACCAACTTTTCCTTTCAGACCGCCATGCTGCGGGTGGGCGGTACGGTATTTGGCTTTGCCGATCCCCGCTCTTCTTCGGTGGCGAAGGGAGAGACGCTGAAGGACACCGTCAAGATGGTCTCCGGCTACGCGGATGTGGTCGTGATGCGCAACCCTCTGGAGGGGGCGGCCAAGGCGGCGTCCCTCTACTCCAATGTGCCCGTGATCAATGCCGGTGACGGCGGCCATATGCATCCCACGCAGACCACGGCGGACCTGACCACCATCACCCGCCTCCGGGGCGGGGTGGACGGGCTGTCGGTGGGACTGTGCGGCGACCTGAAAAATGGCCGCACGGTGCACTCCCTCATCAAGGCCATGGCCAAATTCCAGGGTGTAAAATTCTTTCTTATTTCCCCCCGGGAGCTGGCAGTGCCGGAATATATGCGGGCATTCATGCGGGAAAACGGGATGTGGTTCACGGAAGTCACCGGATTGGAGTCCGTCATCCCGTCCCTTGATGTGCTGTATATGACCCGTATCCAGCGAGAGAGGTTTGTGGACCCCCTGGAGTACGAGCGGAACAAGGGTGTCTATATCCTCACCCGGAGGAAACTGGAGCGGGCCCGCAGGGATCTGCTGGTGATGCACCCGCTGCCCCGGGTGGATGAGATCTCCATCGACGTGGACGACGATCCCCGGGCAGTCTATTTTGAGCAGGCCCGATACGGTATGTTTGCCCGGATGGCGCTGCTCACCGACCTGGCAAACCAACCCCGCATGGACCCGGGTGCGGTGGAAATCGGTACTGCGCCCGTGTGTCGGAATCCCCGCTGTGTGACGCAGGCGGAGCACTATCTGCCCCCGCTGGTCAAGCAGAACGGCGGCCTGACCTGCTGTGCTTACTGCGATGCGGCGCTGGAGTGAAAAAATAGAAAAAAAGGAATTGACAAAAGTACGGTTCCTATGCTATTATACTTTGGCTGACATTCGAGGATGGACAGCGCCCGTGCGGGTGTAGTTCAATGGTAGAATCCCAGCCTTCCAAGCTGGTCGCGTGGGTTCGATTCCCATCACCCGCTCCATACGCGCCAGTAGCTCAGGTGGATAGAGCAACTGCCTTCTAAGCAGTGGGCCGGGGGTTCGAGTCCCTTCTGGCGTACCAGAAACACCCCCGGTCTCTCTTAGAGAGTCGGTGTGTCGTTTTCCGCAGGTCTTCCATATGGTGGATGTAGTTCAGTTGGTAGAGCATCGGATTGTGGTTCCGAGTGTCGTGGGTTCGAGTCCCATCATCCACCCCATATGACCTCAAGGCGAGAGGGCCGGAGCGTCCGCTCCGGCTTTTCGCTTTCGACTTTGCGATCATGGGGTGTAGCCAAGCGGTAAGGCACGGGACTTTGACTCCCGCATTCGCTGGTTCGAGTCCAGCCATCCCAGCCAGAAACAGCGCCGAGAAGGCTTTTAAAAAGTCTTTTGGCGAATCAATATGATGTGACTCAGTAGCTCAGTTGGCAGAGCAATTGCCTTTTAAGCAATGGGTCCGGGGTTCGAATCCCCGCTGGGTCACCATAAAATCAAAACGGTATAGATGCCACTGGCGAAAAGCCAGTGGCATCAACCGTTTCCGGGCTTTTTCAGCTCAAAAATTCACGGATGATTCCATAGATGCCAACCGCTGTTTCCCCCTAACTGGTGGGATTCGAACCCCCTCTTCTCGGAGGTTGGCAAAACCAGAAACCATGTAGCGCCCTTTTTGAAGCATCAATTTTCAAAAAGGGCGCTATTTTTCTATCAATAGAATACACAAAATTTGAGGCGTCAATTTGTTGGTCACGACGGGCCATCAGATTGGCGCCCTTTTTGCTTTCAGACAAATTCAAAAAGGGCACTAAATATCAGGAGGTAGTAAATGAACCGAGAACAGTTTTTTCAGGAGCTTCGCACCGCTCTCCACCGTGAGGGATTCACTCCGCCGCCGGAACAGGATGAATTGCTTCCTGTGGAGTGGGATGGTCTCCCCCTCTGCCGGATCACAGCGGACGGAGGCGTTCGCTACTGGCAGGAGGATGTAGCGACGCCGGAACGGGAACGAGCCTGTGAGCGAGCCACCGATCTGGCCTGCACCGTGCGGGAGTACATGACGCTGCTGGAACAGGCTCCGCCCCTGCAAGCCCAGAGCCTGACCGGTGACTACCGCCTGCTGGCTGACTTCAACGGAGCCGTGCTGGCTGCCCATCCCACCCGGCTTGGCGTTCAATTCGTCACATGGGACTGGAGCTTCGACCGCACAGGTCTCAATCAGGGCAATTACTTTCAGGAAAACTATGCAGGTGCCAAGCAGGACTTCGCCATCCGCGCCGGCCTCATTTCCAAACAGCAAATCTTCAATCAGGAGCAGCTTATCGAAATCTACCGGTGCTGCTCTGACACCTTAGACGCTGGTTATGACTTGACTGCCGAGCAGGAAAAGTGCATACGGGGCGTTCAGGAGCAGATTGCCATTGCAGCTCCCGATGCTCTGGAGCGCATAAGAGAGCAGGAGCAACACCCCATGGAACCCTACAACCAGGAACCGATCATGTAATATTCAGGCGCCGGAGTTTTAGAAATAAGACTCCGGCGCTTTTTTATTGCCTCAAACCAGACAGGAGGATTGAAGATTGGATCAAAAGAACGAACAAAAAGCGCCGCTGCGCATCAAAAACCTGGCTGAGTTGAAACGCTGTATCCGCCCCGGGACAGAGTTGGTGGCAACCAGCCATAGCAAGCACCCTGCCCTGGTCGGGCTTGTACGGGTGGTGACTGAGGTTCAGACCAACGCTTACTATTCCGTGGTCAAGGATCAGCCGACTCATCAGTATTCGACCTGTAATTACGGGAAGGGATTCCGCTCTGATTTCGAAAAGGCATCCAACTATTTATTTGAGGGCACGACCATCAAGGTTCTTGACCGCAGAAGCGGTGATAACAGCGTGCTGTACGAAATGGAGCTTTATCCGGGCGAATGCCTTATGCCCGGCCAGAAAAGCGATACGGAGGAGAATGAGGGAATCAGGGAAGACGATTGCGAAATCAAGCAGAAAGGGATGGGCATGACCTTATGACACGCTACTTCATGCGGGATACACCGCTGTGCCAGATGGAACAGCAGATGATGACCCCGCCCTATTTCAAGCCCAGAGGCCATGGCCGATACTATCCCGGTTTTCAATATAGCAGAGATGACATGGAGTGCCCATACTGCATGAACTTCAGACGCAATCATCCCTGCCCTTTGGAGCAGTGCGTCTGTCTGGATGAACGGATCGTGGCTGGTGCGATTGACCTCAACGAGTTTGTCAGGGATTGCTTCTTCCCTGAAGCTGGAGCGCAGCTTCAGGCCCGGTTAGAGAGGAGTTTCAATGGCTGCTCCATTGAATTTTTCCTGAGCGATAGTCATCGTGAGCGCTGGCAGCACTGGCGTGAGCGCTGTTTTCGAATGCCGAACCGTAACCTGGCCGCACTGTTTCTTCTCACGGCGTATGGGGACATCTGGCGCAGGATGATCTGGAAGTTTGATGCCAGTGGGTTTGACTTCCAATCTGTCCAGCTCGCCGGCATCCAACCGGAGCTGTACAGTGTTTATCAGGCGGCCAAAGCCATCTCCACCGGCAGCCGCAATATCACTCTTGCCGATCTCGCATCCCCCGAATTGGTCACAGATGAGGCGTTCCACCTGATTGTCTGCGCTCTGCTTCTGGCTAAGTACGGAGATGCGATTTTGAATTTTGAAGGAAAGTAAGGTGATGCAATGTGATGATGGAAGCAGTTCTGAGCAACGCCGACCACCCGGAATACGGTGTTGCGACGATCCCTCTTCCCATTCCCAGAAATCAGTACGACCACTGCGTTTCGCTGTTGGAGGCACTGGAGATCGGCGGTGCCTCTGAAGCCGACTGCCGCTTGGACTCGCTCGACAGTGCCTGGCCTGTGCTGAATCGGCTGGTATGCACCAAGGTCAACCTTGATGAGTTGGACTATCTGGCAAAGCGGCTGGACAGCTTTACTGTGGGCGAGTTTTCGCAATTTCAGGCAATGGCTGAAAAGCTGAATCTCGCCAGCATGAAGGATCTCATCAACCTGACCTTTTGTTGTCAGCAGGCAACAGTGATTACGGACTTCACAAATTTAAAGGAGATTGGCCGTGACCACTACATGAACATCCACGGCGGCTGCGCAAGCATGGAAGAATTGGAGCAGTTGGACGGAGAGGAAACCGCCATTCTGCTGATTGAGGACAATGAGGGAACCGTCACCCGCTATGGCGTGGTCTATGACAACGGCATGCAGCTTTCACAGCTCTATGATGGAAAACACCTGCCCTGCTACCACTATGAGGCCGATATGACTGCTGTCGGGATATCCACCCGGTGGGAGCCGGAGAACAGCAGGAATGTGACCTGGATCTATCTCCCTGCATCAAAAGGACAAATTGAGCGCGCCATGCAGCGTTCCGGCATTGCTGACCCAAAGGATATGCGCCTCTTTATAGCTGACAGTTCATTCCCAGAGGAAGTGGATGTAGCACTGGACTTCCAGTGCGATAACATCCACGAACTCAATGAGCTGGCGCTGGCTGTGGAGAAGTTTTCGATTCATGACCGCAAGAAGTTGGGAGCGGCAGTAAGCATGGCCAAGCCGGAAAACGCCAGCCAGATCCGCCGTCTGGCGGAAAACATGGATCTGTTTGAATTCGCCCCCGGCGCTCATACCCCCGAGGAATATGGGAAATACATGATTCAGAGATCCGGCCATTTTGAGTATGACCCCAATCTGGACGAGTTTTATGACTACGAGCGGTATGGCCTGCAGCACATGGACTATCAGTCGGGCGTGTTTACCGACCGAGGCTACATCGCCTATGTTGGCACAGTAGATCTGGAGGAACTGATGGCAGAAGATCCGATGGATCAGTGCCAGCGGGAACAGGGGGTTCAGATGGGAGGAATGACATGATCCAACTTTTCATGAAACGAAGTGGGAGTCCTGTCATTGTCCCGCTCAATTTGCCCGCATCTCATGACGCTATGACAGAAGCGGCCAGCCAGCTTGATGAGGCCAGCAGAGCAGGAAAAACAGAGATCGTCGAGATCAAAAGCGTGATCGCCAATCTGCCGTCGTACCTCAGCGGACTCGACCCTGATTCCAGAACGCAGCTTGCACAGCTGAATCAGCTTTCGAGCATCATTGCCAAAATGGACTCCCGCGAACGGAACATCTATGCCGGCGCCTTGGATGGCAACAGCATCAATGATCTGAACGATATGATTCGTGTGGCGGAACAGGTGTCGGACTATATCCTCATTCCCAATGTCAATTCAGATGTGACGCTTGGCCGTTATGTCGCTGTTGCCGGTCAGATTCAGGGCGATCCCAGATTCCCCGAAGCAGCCTGGCCCTACCTGGACTTCGCAAAAATCGGCGCAGAATACTATGCCGAGCATGGCGGTGTCTATACCTATGCCGGCTATGTGCTCCGCAAGCAGGATGATGAGCTTGTCAGAGAGAAAAAATCGAAGATCCAGCTTGACCTCTCCTCTTCCCAAGCGCAAGTGAGTATCTGCCTTCCGGCAACGAAGGAAGAATTGGAGCGAGTAAAAAGAACACTGGGAATCGATTGTTTTGTAGAGGCAGCAGTAACCAAGGTGTCGTTTTCCGTTCCCTATATGGACGAGCACATTCCCACCACGGGAGTATGCGTGGAAGATGCAAACGAATTGGCTTGGGCTATCGAGGGGATGCAGCTTGAAGACGGCGAGCTGATGAAATACCTGTCGGTTCTTTCTGTGGAGCGGCCGGAAACCATGCAGGATGCTCTTCGATATGCCATGAATCTGGACGACTATGAGCGTATCACGGAGGACACCTACGAATACGGGCAAGCAGTCCTTCGGCGCATCGGTGCTGATGACGAGCTGATTGATACCATCGACGGGTATATGGATTTCGAGAAGCTGGGTGAGGACACTATGGCGGAGGAAGGAGTCCGGCGAACCGAGTTTGGCCTGATCCGCCGATGCAGCAGCCCCTTCGCTGAGGAAACCCAGGCGATGGAGATGGGAGGCCTTTCCTGATGTCCCGTGAAACCGATCTGCTCCGCGTAAAGCTGGTGGCGCACACCCTCCTCGATGTGCAGATCCAGGAAACGGCCCTCTCCCCGGTGATCGTCAGCCACCCCTTCACAAACTCCGGGATCTCCGCGCTTCGGAATGAGGATGGGAACCTCTCCATGGTCAACCTGATCAACAATTCGGATGACTGCACAAGGTGGCGCAGAAAGGTTGGGGAGCAGATAGACAGCGCCGAAAATGTCCATCAGATTTTCGTACTGCTCAACCCGCCCTATTATCTGACTTTTATCAAATTTGCCGCCTCCGCTCTCTCGGAGAAGGATCTGGGACAGCTCTTATCCACCGCCTGGACACAGGAGGAATGCCCCAATCAGGACTGCAATGTGAGCAAACGAGAACTGGTGGCCTTGTTCCAATCCGTCCCTCCGGAGTCCCTGATGGACGAGGAGGAGCGCGCCGCACACCAGGCGCTGGAGGATACGGTGACGGTCTATCGGGGCGTTACCCCCTACAACGCCAAAAATATCAGGGCGCTGTCCTGGACACTGGACCGGAAAACGGCGGACTGGTTTGCCCACCGCTTCGGTGAGGAGGGAACGGTGTATGAAGCGCAGATTCGGAAGGAACACATCCTGGCTCTGTTCACAGGCAGGAATGAAAGCGAGGTCATCGTAGACCCGCAGCACTTGGAACAGATCATGGAGTCCCCGGAGCCGGAATTTGAAATGCGCATGACCTGAGCCATCCGGTAATCGAGGAAAGACGAAAACCATGCTTCATTTTGTTGATCATTCGTACTATAGAGAAGGAGAAGCAATGAAAAAAGAGCAATTCTGGCAAATCATTGATGAGACAAACCGATCCATGCAGGATCATGATCAAGAAACCTACTTCTGCAGGATCGTAGAGGCCCTTCTCCACCGCGAGAGAGAAGATATTCTGGACTGGCAGGAAATTTTGAATGAGTATGGCCGGGCCGCCTACCGGAGCGACCTCTGGGACAAAAGCCTCGAGCTTGGCATCCACAGCGAGGAAGAAGGATTCTCAAGTTTTCGGCTCTGGCTTGTATCACGCGGAAAAGATGTGTATTTGAATGTCCTGCGGAATCCTCAAACCTTAGAAGCACTGGTTCAGACCTGTGAGGAGCCGCACTTCGAAAAATTAGACTATGCCGCATACTATGCGTTTGAGGCAAATCTGCTCCACACGGGTTCCACGCAGCAAGAAGATCTGTTCTCAGCGATGAAATATCATTCTCTTGCCAAAGAAACTCTGCGGGATATCCAAGCGGACATTCCACCCGTTCCCATGGAGTCCCCAGTGTCTGGACAAGTATTGTCAACGAGGGACATGGAGATCCTACTGAATTCCAAGCGGTTGGTATATGGCTATGTATACGAAAACAGCGGGAATTCCAAATATCTGATTGAAGGGGCACCGGAAAATCTCGCCAATTTTTTGGGGAGCCATCCCAGTGCGAAACAAATCGTACTGACGGACCTTTTAGACCGGTTCATATTAGATACATTCGGGTTCTTTATTAATCGGTGTCCAGACCAAAGACTGCTGTATGAGGTTACAGAGGCGCTCATTCCCATCCAATCTGGGGATACGGAGGCCAAACCGGCACTTTGTGCGACCACAGCTGAAATAGAGGCGTACTACGAAATGCAGGATCAAAAGGGTCTTGAAATAAATTTCTCCGGTTTTGAGGGATAGACTTTTCACGAAAGTTGTGGTATTGCTTGTGTTCATAAAATGTAGGAGGTGAACCTTGTGAAACGCCAAACTCAGATCAAAACAGAACATCTCTTTGCGTTGCGGCCCGCTTCCCGTGAGGAGGCGGGCCTTTTCTATTCCCAATTGGACGAGGCCGAGGATACAGTGCTGGGCACGGTAGGCCATGTGCGGATGGATTTCGGATCTTCCGGAAAAGGATTCTACCACACCTGGTGGCCTCACAACGACGACCAGTTCAACACTGGGGAATTCAAGGGTGAGCTTCAGGAAGTCGTGGATATGCTTCGGGCTGATGGGCCGCTCAAGGATCTGGCTTCGATGAGAAGCTACTGCTATCGGAACGGCGGCGGAATTACGCAGGATGGCCGGTGCTTCGGCTATATCGTGGAAACCGAGCATTACCGCTACTGCCTGCGCTGCACCCCTTCCCCTGGGGACTATCAGGGCTATCTCTACTGCTACGATCTTCGCCAGCAGCAGATGGTTCAGCAGGACAAGCCGGTGGGCCGGGTCACCTATGCCAGCGGTGAGCAGACGGACTTTACGGACTCCGTGGCATTCCTTCAGGCTATCCGGGAGGAACTGCCCTATATGTCCACTACTGGCTTCCGCTACAAGCTCCTGACCGAGAACCCGGACATCTGCAAAGCGGTGGATGATATCCTGCTGGACTTTGCCGGAGAAGATAACCCAAGGCGAGCCTGTAATTACGGCCTGACGGAAAAGGGCATCAAAGCCATGCAGGATGCTGCCGACCAAACTCTGCCCCACACCTACGCCTGGTTCGTGATTACTGACTGCAACACCTCTGGAGAACATATCTTCCGGGATCTGACCTTGGAGGAGGCCATCCACACCTATCTGGGCAGCGACCGTCCAGAGAAACGGATTGGCGTCACTAAAGACGGAATCGCCACGGTGGATCTGGTACGCTCTCTGGATGGGGAACAGCAATTCTTTACAGACCACTTGAAGCTGGACAGCTTCAAGTGCGACCCGGAGGTCGCCGCAGCAGTAGAAACGCTCCGATTGGAGTTGGAGCAGAATACGCCCCAGCAGGGCATGACAATGGGAGGATTATCATGAGAGAAATTCCGAGAGAGTGGTTGAGCTTTCTCCGAGAACAGTTTCCCGCAGGCTCAAGGATCAAGCTCAGAGAGATGAAAGACCCCTATGCCCCGCTGGAGCCGGGCAGTACGGGGACTCTGGACCACATCGACGACGCCGGGCAGTTCCACATGAAGTGGGACAATGGCAGAACCCTGGCGCTGACCATCGGAGAGGACAGCTTCTCTGTCCTGCCGCCCGAGCCCACCACGCTGAAGCTGTATATGCCTCTGACGGCGGATCTCTACACCCGCAACGAGTATGGGGAGATGGAGGATGACTGCACTCAGTTGGACGGTAGATCGCTTCGTGCCTATGAGGGCGAGATCCTCAGAGCTCTGATCAACAACCGGATGCCGGAAGAATCCGAGAGCGGCATCATGCACTGGTATGGCGAGGATGACAGCGTCAACCAGAAGGTCAAATCTGTCGTGTTCACCGTTGAGGATCGGAACGGCCAGCTCTGGGGTGTTGCCGAGTGCCGCGTGGTTGGCACCCTCACCCCGGAGGAACTGACCACCCTGAAAGAGTATATCTCCGGACAGGCGTCGGATGGCTGGGGCGAGGGCTTCGAACAGCGGGAGATCTGCGCCGGCGACGATGAGCTGTATGTCCATCTGTGGAGCGTGGAGGATGATTGGGATATCCAGACCGAGGCGGAACGCTTCGCACCCAGAGTGGCGGAGGGGCTGCCGGAGATGTGCTTCTCGACTCTCAAGTCCACCGGTGACCTCATCTGTATCCGCCGGGGCGAGTCCGGCTACTACCCCTCCGATTGGGACACCGGCGACAAGGAGCAAAATGTGGAGCTGGCGGATAAGATGAATGAAAAGCTGGGAGTCAGCCCCATCCAGCGCCAGGCTATGGAAGTGGGCAGTATGTGTGGCTGGGATGTCCCCGGTGCCGATCCCGCCAAATATGAGGAGGACTACAGGCCCCAAATGGGAGGGATGACCCTTGAATGAAGTGTTCCGTGTGGAGCTGTTCGGCGGAAAAACGGATCGGTGGTGCGATCTGGAGCTTCCGGCTACCTACTATGGCCTTTCGGACGCACTGGACAAGCTCCAAATGACATTGGGCGACAAGCCGAGGTGGGAATTCCTTGAACACCATGGTTTTCAGTTCCTCCATGTCCATCTGACCCATGAATGCGATCTGTATCAGCTCAATGCGCTGGCAACCTGCCTGGGACAGATGAACGGCAGAGAAAGAACTGCCTTCGAAGGGCTGTTCAACATGGAGGTGGCCAAAAAATACGGTCCCATCAGCGTTGCCACCATGATCGACCTGGCCTACAGCGCAGACTGCTGTCATGTGGTCAACGCCACGACGGACGAGCAGCTCGGCAGGTTCTATGCGGAGAACGATTTCATCCCTGCCCTGGAAAAAGTTCCGGATTCCATCTTCGAGTATCTTGACTTTGAGATGCTCGGAAGAAAAGCCAGGTTTGAGGAGGGCGGCGTTTTCGCAAGCGGCGGGTATGTCACGCAGCACACCGAGCTGAAGCAGGTATATGACAGCCTGGCCTTGATTCCCGAAGCGCCGCAATACGGCATCCGCCTGACGGTCGGCAGGTATCCCTTCCACTCCAATGAGCAGCCGGATAACATGATGTGTCTGGATCTGCCAGCCACGCAGGAACGGCTGGATGCCGTGCTGGAGGCTTGCGGAGGCGCCTCCTGGTCGGAAATGGTCTTCCGGGTGGAGGACAGTGCGATGCCTGCGCTTCTGGAAAACACAGACTGCGACGATATCCATGGACTGAACGAGTTGGCCAAATGCTTCAAGGAGCTGAGCGCGCAGGGAGAACTTTCCAAATTCAAGGCAGTTATCCTTGCGGCGGATTGTCACGATATCGCTGCCGCTGTTCAGATTGCGGAAAATCTGGATGACTACCTGCTCGAGCCTGATCAGCGAAACCCCGAGGAGGTGGCCATAGAGGAGCTTCGCTTCATTGTGGACGAGCATTCCCGGTCCATTCTGCAGAAGCACGTCGCCCTCTACAACTACGGTCAGGATGTCATGGCAGCACACAACGCTCTGCTGACCCCCTACGGGCTGGTCCAGCGCAGAGATGGCGAACCGATCCACAGCGAAGAAACGCAGGCAGAGAATGCCGGAATGGAGATGATGTGATGGCGAGTCGGCAAACCAGGCAACTCCTGGATCTCCTGGATGGCTTTGAAATGACCAAATCCCAACACGACTGGCTGGAACGGCGATTCGAGAACATGACGGTAAAAGAAAGCCTTTTGTTCCGCGGAGCAATGCAGATCGAGCAGCCGAGGATGACCTGCGATGTGATGCTGATTGCAAGTCAATTGGATCACTATGATCTGTTCTATGGGGCCGGGGATGATGTTCAGCTGGGCAAATTCATCATGGAACAGATCCAGCGCCCCTCTGACCAAGCGCGGGAGTTTCTTGACCCGGAGAAAGTGGGCGCGGCTTACCGCCAAAAGGGCGGAAACACTTTCTGCGACGGGCACTTTATCAAGGTCACCTCTTTAATCGATCCGTTTCTGGACAGTGACCCTTCGATGAATCCCGACAAAGGCGATTTTGCAATCCGGGTCAAACTGGCCAGCCGAACCAACATGGACGGCGTGTGGGTGGGCTTTCCGGACACCGGCGAGCACATGGATGTCGCCCATCCGGACGAACTGCTTCTGGCGCTGGATGAGCTGGAAGCGGAGTCCCTAACTGAGTGCATTGCCGTGGATGTGGACTGCTGCCTCCCGCAGCTGGAGGACATCCTCTCCCAGTATGGCTCGGCATCGGAACTTGTTCGCCATGCCATCGACTTTGGTTACATCTGGAGCGAACAGGGCCAGGGAGAACCCAGATGGGCGGATAAATTTATGGCGGTTATGGAACTGGAGGACTGCCGCCGCCTGGATTACGCCTTGGATCTGGCGCAGAACCTCCACTGCTACCACTTCATGCCCCGTGACATGGATCTTGCCGATTACGGAAAAGAGCTGGCAAAACGGGATGGCATCTATCCCAAGGACGAACTGCTCGCCTCCTGCTTTGACGCTGAGGGCTATGCCAATCAGAGAATGAAGCGCATGGGCCTGTCCGCCGCAGAACATGGGTTTGTATCCTGGAATGGCACAGAACTCAATTTTGAGTACAGTCAGCCGGAGATGGAGCCGACCATGTCCATGTGAAAAACCTTCGCACAGACCAGACTCTGCCATAACGGAGGTGATGAAAGAAGAAAAATCAAATAGCCTGAAAGCTACAGGGGCCGTTACCCGAAAGGGACGAACGGCCCCTTCTTTTTGTGCTCTTTCCGGGTAACTGTCCCGGAAAGGAGTCTTCATGACGACGGACAACCCTATCGCCAAGCACCTGAAGGAGTATCACTGCGGTGAGCTGAGAGTCGTCCCCAGCCGTGAACTGGAGGCCGCTTTTCAGATTCGCGGACCTGACCTTCGCCGCACGATCAATTGCCTGCGCGGGGATGGCATCCCCATTTGCAGCTCTGATTCCGGCTATTATTACGCCGACACCGAGGAGGAACTGCGGAGGACGATCCGGCAGCTCCGAAGCAGGATCAAGAAGATCGCCCATGCGGAGCGCGGCCTCACCAAAGCGTTGGAGCAATTTACCGACAGCGGCCAGATATCCCTCCCCCTGGAGGGAGGTGATACCGCTTGAAAAGCTTCATCCCCTGGGTGGGAGGCAAAAGCAAGCTGCTCTGGCTGATTCATAAGCTGTCCCCCTCGCGCTATTCCCGGTTTATCGATGTGTTCGGCGGCAGCGGGACAGTGACATTGAGCCGCCCGATCCAGCAGGGATGCATGGAGGTTTATAACGATTTCAACGGCGACCTGACCAATCTGTTCTGCTGTGTCAAAAACAGAACCATGGCGCTCCTTCTGGAGCTTGGCTTTCTGCCGCTGAACACCCGTGATGACTTCAATGTGCTGTATAAGTTTTTCTCCCGCAAGGAATTCACCGATGACTATCTGGACGAGGAGATGGAGCTGACCCAGCGATATCTGGAACCGCCGGATGCCAAAACCATCCGAAGGATGATGCTGGAACGGGCGCCTCGCGGAGATGTGCGGCGAGCCGCAGACTATTTCAAGCTCATCCGGTACAGCTTCAGCGGCGGCGCAAAATCCTTCGCCGGAAAATCCTGCGACATCCGCCGCTTTTTCCATCTGGTCTGGGAGTGTTCCCGCAGGCTGGCCGATGTTGTGGTGGAGAACAAGGACTGCGTCGACCTCATCCGCCAATATGACCGGGAAGACGCATTCTTCTACTGTGACCCGCCTTACTACGATGCGGAGGACTGCTATGCGGTGGGCTTTCCCAAGGAAGACCACCAGCGCCTCCACGATGCGCTTCTGGAGTGCCAGGGGTTTGTGATGGTTTCCTACAACTACTGCCCCTTCATCGTAGATCTGTACAAGGAGTTTTACATCTTCTACACCACACGCCCCAACAGTATGTCCCAGAAGGCCGGAAGCGAATACGAGGAGATCGTCATCACCAACTATGATCCCCGCCTCTATAACTCCGCAAGGCATTGGCAGCTCAGCATTTTCAATCTGTCAGCTGCGGAGGAAGACGACGGGCGCTACACGCTGATCCACGAACCGAAAACAAAATCTGATAAAACGGAGGAATGAAGATGACCTTTATCAAGTACACCAACGACGGCAAGGCTGTCATTCAGCCTGCGGCCCTCACCCTGAGTGGTCTGGAGCAGGAGGAAACGCTGGAGATGCATACCCTGGAAAACGCCATTGTCCTGCTCAAGCAGGAGATGGAGCCGGTGGAGAAAGCCGCCGCTATGATGGCGCTGATTCGGCTGACCAACAGCCTGTGGGCGGATATGATGGCCGGATGGGAGGATCAGGAGGGCGATGCGGACCCGTGCGGCGGTTGTTCTGGCTGCGGCGAGGATATGCTGCCCATTCCTGCGGAGGCCTTTGCGGATGCCGGCATCCTGCACGACAACCTCCGTGTGGTCAGCGTGGACGGCGCTGTTCTGGTGGTGTCCGATGACCGCAAAACCAAGTGGGCGGCCGAGCTGGACAAGAGCCTGGAACAGCTCGGCATCGACAGAGCCGGTTTCGAGAAGCTGGTCAAGGCAGTCATGGAGCTGGATGAGGACGAGGGCGATGACTAAGGATCACGCTTATCTCTATCTCGGCTCTGTTTCCGAGGCCAGGCGGCAGAACGAACTGGCCCTCTGGCGTGCAAGCCATCTGGAGAACATCGCCTGTAAGCAGGCCATCGAGGAGGCCATCCGCAGGGGTTTTGACGGGATGCACCTGAGCCACGACTGCGCCAGGGGCGTCATCGAAGACTTTGGTTTCAAGCGTGTGGGATGGGTGCTGGCCGCCACGCTTCAGCAAAAGCAATACGATGGACGATTCAGTCCCCAAAACAAAACATGGGCCGCATCCACCTTCATTCCTCCCTGCGACCGCAATTACGAGTTTACCGTGGAGAGTCACCCCGCTGTGCTGGATGGCTTCGTTAATGCCTTCCAGGAAGCACAGGCAGAGCTAAAGCTGTTCAACGGCTCCCAGTGTGACGATATGACTGGACAGGAGCTGGAAGGCAAGGTGCTGGTCATGAGTCCTATGACTTTGAGGGAGTCCTATTGGGCTCCCGAAAACCAGCTCTGGCTGGCGACCGGCGGGTTTGGCTGCGCCCCCAACGCTGCGGGCCGAGCGGTATATGCCACCTGCCTCGGCGACGGGGAGCAGACCCGGTGGAACCGCAGCGACTTCATCGGTATTCTCCGGGAGGAGCATCTGCCCGACTGGGCCAGAGAGAGCCTGAAGCAGATCCGGCAGGAAGATCCCGCCGAATCTCCCGATATGACCACCCCAACCATGTGAGTGAAAGGAGCTTGATTACCATGGCGACAACCAAGAAGAAACAGCAGGAAGCCACGACGCCCCAGGTAGAGGCACGGATCGACCGCCTGATGGACGGAGATTTTAAGACCAAAGCCTTTGCCAGCGCCACTATCGGCGGCGCCTTTGCCGTCCACGGCATCCGGATCATCGAGTCGGACAAGGGCCGTTTCATCTCCATGCCCCAGGACTCCTACAAGAAAAACGGTGAGACCAAGTACAACGACACCTTCCATGCCATCACCGCCGAAGCCCGGAACGCTCTGGTGGACGCCGTCAACGACGCCTACGAGCAGAAGCTCCAGGAGCAGCAGGAGCAGAAAGGCGACGCTCCCGACCAGGCCATGAGCCAGCAGATGTGAGCCGCTCGCCCTGAAGGGAGGTGATGTGATTTTGGTCCGCTTCACAATAGACAATCGAAACCGCCTGATCTTCTATGGCAACACGGTGGGCTATGTGAAGGATGACGCCGCTGTTGTGGACGAGATGTTCCAGACGGATGAGCTGTCCCGCTACCTGGCCCGGTTGAATCTGACGCCTCAGTGGAAGGAAGGCGTATTTGACCGCCTTGCAGCCGGAGAGGCGCCCGGCGAGGAGCTGGGGCAGCCGCAAAAAGGCTGCCGCATCTGGCAGCTCCGGAAAGGCGTGGATGTCACCATGCGCTTTATCGGATATGAGGATCTGATTCAGCGGTTCGGAGAACCGGACGCAGACAATTATACGCAGGTCTTTGACGGCGATCTGGGTACCAACGATTTGGAGCAGATCTACGCCATCTGCCGGGACAGCCCGCCTCCCGAGTATCAGGGCTACCGGATGGCTCTGTCCGATGTGGTGGAGCTGTACGATGATTCCGGCAGCGAGTTCTTCTACTGCGACCGCGTAGGATTCCGTCCCATCCAGTTCAACCAGCATCAGGAGCAGAACGAATGCCACGAAACGACTATGTAGTCCGGGAGGATGGAAACCGCCCGGACTTTCCTTTGCCCAGCCGAGGCCGGGGGCCTCCTCCAAGCACGACTCATGATCTCTTTCCAGTCAACAAACTACCTAAAAAATATTTTTACTTACAGGAGGAATGTACCTTATGAAGAAGCTGTTCAAGAATATCGCCAAGACTGCCAAGACTGCCGCCATCAACTGCCAGACCTCCCTCGCCGCCTTCCACCGCCGCGCCGTCTGCGGCAATGCCGGCGAGGGCTATATCGATACCGCCGTCAAAGTGCTGATCGCCGTCGTTCTGGGCGCCCTGGTGCTGGCCGGCCTGTACGCGGTCCTGAATGATACTGTCATGCCTACTGTAACGGAGCGTATTCAGGAGATGTTCGACTACGCCGGCTGATGCACTGGGCGCAGGCGCTGGTCTTCTGCGGCTGCCTGATGGGCGCTTCGATCTATGATGTCCGACACCGCCTGGTGGATGACCGGGTCTGTGTGGCGCTCGTGCTGGCGGGGCTGATCACCATCAGCCCCGCCTCCTTTTTGGGGGCGCTTGCGGGAGGGCTGCCCTTCTATCTGGGGGCGGGCTTTGGGAAAAACGGGGCCGGGGATACGGTGCTTGCGGCGTCAGCGGGGTTTGTGCTGGGCCTTTCCCGCACTCTCGCGGGGCTTACGCTGTTCGCCTTTTGCTACGCCCTGTTTGTGCTGGGAAAAAGTCTTGTTCTGAAGCTCTCCCACCGCCCCACCCGGTTCACCTGCCCACTGGTCCCGTTCATTGCCGCAGGATTCATTCCCGCATATTTCTTATAAGGAGGCTTATATGAAGATTTTCCGTAACCGCACCGTGATCGGTGTGCTGTGTATCCTCCTGGCGCTCGTCATCTGCTTCGGAGTGACGCCCCTGTTCAGCCGCAGCGCCAGCGAGAAGGCTGAGATCGTCCGCGTCACCGCCGACATCAAGGAGGGCGACGAGATCACCGCTGAGATGGTACAGACTGTGGAGGTGGGCGCCTATAACCTGCCGTCCGGCATCATGACAGAAAAAGACGAGGTCGTCGGCAAATATGCCACCGCCGACCTGAAGGTGGGCGATTACATTCTGGCCAGCAAGCTCTCCAACGAGCCTGCCGCTGAAAATGCCTATCTCTACAATCTGGACGGCACCAAACAGGCCATCTCTGTCACCATCAAGAGCTTTGCCACCGGCCTTTCCGGCAAACTGGAGAGCGGCGATATCGTTTCCGTCCTCGTGGCCGACTATCAGGGCATGGGCGAAACCGTGATCCCGCCCGAGCTGCAGTATGTAGAGGTCATCTCCGTTACCGCCTCCTCTGGTTACGACGCCAACACCGGCGAGGCGGTTGAGGATGAAAAAGAGCTGCCCTCCACCGTCACCCTGCTGGTGACCACCGAGCAGGCCAAGGTGCTGGCCGGGCTGGAACAGGAAAGCGAGCTGCATCTGGCGCTGGTTTATCGTGGGACGCCTGAGAATGCCTCCGCGTTCATTGAGGCGCAGGACGCTCTGATCGAGGAGCTGTACGCCGAGCCGGAAGCCGAGGAGACTGCCGAGACAACTGAGAATACCGAAACCGGGGAAAGCGAGGGCGCTGATTCTGCCGCAGAGAGCGAGGCGGCTGCGGAATGAACTTCATGAAAGGAAGCCTGTTTCACCGCAGCACAGAGCCGGAGGAGGTTGAAATCATCGAGGAATCCGGCGGCGGAGTCCTTGCCGTCTGGGGAAGCCCCGGCTGCGGCAAGACCGTGACCGCGGTGAAGATCGCAAAGCATCTGGCGTCCCAGAAAAAGAATGTGGCGCTGCTGCTCTGCGATATGACCGCCCCCATGATGCCCTGCATCTGCCCGCCCTCTGAGCTGGAGTGCGACAAATCCCTGGGCAGCATCTTCGCCGCCCAGCGGATCTCCGTGAATCTCATCAAGCACAACCTGACCACCCACAAGAAGCTGTCCTACCTGACCATGCTGGGGCTGCGCAAGGGGGAAAACGAGTATACCTACGCGGCCTGCACCAAGCAGCAGGCGGAGGAGCTCATCCGCGGCCTGCGTGAGATTGCCCCCTATGTGGTCATCGACTGCTCCAGCTATATCGCCAATGACATCCTCTCCGCTGTGGCGCTCATGGAGGCCGACAGCGTCCTCCGGCTGGCCAACTGCGACCTGAAATCCATCGGCTACCTGTCCAGCCAGCTCCCGCTCCTTCGGGAACTGCACTGGGATGAGGACAAGCAGTATAAGGCGGCGTCCAACATCAAGCCCCTCCAGGCGGCGGACCGCATCGGTCAGGTACTTGGGAGCGTCGCTTTCCAGCTTCCGCACTCCCGGGAGTTGGAGGAGCAGTATCTGGAGGGCACGCTTCTGAACGATCTCTCCATGAAAGACAGCAAGGCGTTCCGCCGGGAGATCGAAAAAATCTGCAAGGAGGTGTTCTGATGCTTGGCGACAGAAGAAGCAATTCATTGTTCGCCGCTGCTCCGGTTGCCGCCCCTGCGGAAGCCAAGCCGGAGCAGGCCGAGGTGCATGATATCTCCTTCGAGGAAAATACCGGAAGGGCTATTTTTGCGGAAACCAAGGTCGCGCCCAAAGCGAGCGATGTCTTCTTCGCTCCCCAGACCGAGGGGATGCCCTTCGCGGAGGTTCTCAGTCAGGTACAGTCCTACCTTACCGGCACCTATTCCACCCTGATCACGGAGAGCGGCGACGAAGCCAAGGAGCAGATGAAGCGCCGGATCGCCCGCTATTTGCAGGACAATCGCATGGCGGTGGACGGTATGAGCCAGAGCGAGCTGGTGGACGCCCTTTATACGGAGATGGCCGAGTATGGGTTTCTGACCAAGTACATCTTCGCCGAAGGCATCGAAGAGATCGACATCAATTCCTGGCGCGACATTGAGATCCAGTATTCCGATGGCCGCACCGTCAAGCTGGAGGAACACTTCGACTCGCCGGACCACGCGGCCAATGTCATCCGCCGTATGCTCCAGAACTCCGGCAAGGTGCTGGACAATGCCAGTCCCATCATTACCTCCCGTCTGGCCAAAAACATCCGTGTCTCGGTCATCAAGACCCCGGTGCTGGACGAGGATGCCGGCGTCGCGGCCTCCATCCGAATCGTCAACCCCAAGAATCTGACCAAGGAGGACTTTGTGGGCAGCGGCACCGCCACGGAGGAAATGCTGGATTTCTTGTCCGCCTGCCTGCGCTACGGCGTCTCCATCTGTGTGGCAGGCGCCACCAGCTCCGGCAAGACCACGGTGGCGGGCTGGCTCCTGTCCACCATCCCTGACCGCAAGCGGATCTTCACCATCGAGGACGGCTCCCGTGAGCTTCAGCTCATCCGGGAACAGAACGGCAGGGTGGTCAACTCCGTCGTCCACACCCAGACCCGCGACAGCGAGAACGAGCGGCAGCGCATCGACCAGATCGCGCTGCTGGACATTGCCCTTCGCTTCAATCCCGACATCATCGCCGTGGGCGAGATGCGCGGCCCGGAGGCCAATGCCGCCCAGGAGGCCGCCCGCGTGGGCGTGGCTGTTCTCACCACCATCCACTCCAGCTCCAGCGAGGGTACCTATCGCCGCATGGTATCGCTGTGCAAACGGGCCGTGGACACCCCTGACGATACACTCATGGGCTATGTCACCGAGGCGTATCCCATCGTGGTCTACTGCCGCCAGCTGGAGAACAAGCAGCGCCGTATCACCAATATCTCCGAGTGCGAGATCCTGCCGGATGGGAGCCGCCGGCTTCACAAGCTCTACGAGTACAACATCACCGAAAACCGTCTGGAGGGCGACCGGTTCATCATTGAGGGACACCACCAGAAGTGCGAGGAAATGTCCGAGAGCCTGCAGCGCCGCTTTATCGAGAACGGTATGCCCTGCGGTGAGCTGGAGCAGTTCATCCAGAGAAAGGAGGAAACTGCATGACAATGATCCAACTGATCGCCTGTATTGGCATGATCGCCGGGCTTTTTATGGTGCTGGGGATATCCCCCGCAGAAATGAGCGACAGCATCTTCTCCCGGCTGACTGCTGCTCCCGGCAGCATCCGGGCGGATATCAACGAGACGACCAAGCGAAAAAAGGCTGGCTTCTTCCGCCGGGAGATCACAGAGGCGCAGGCGGTGTTGGCCGCATCCGGGCGTGAGGGGAAGTTCCCCATGGTGTGCATGGCCTCCCTGGTGCTGTTTGCCCTGGGCGCCTGCATTGCCATCCTTGCCGGGAACGCCTTTCTCGTCCCCGTGCTGGCCGTCGGCTTTATGCTGGCGCCGTTTTGGTATGTCAAGCTGACAGCCGGCAGCATCAAAAAGGATGTGGCCGCAGAGCTGGAAACGGCGCTGTCGGTCATCACCACCGCCTATCTGCGCACGGAAAACTTCCAGCAGGCGGTGGAGGAAAATGTCCGATACCTGCACCACCCGGTGCAGGAGGTGTTCCAGCGGTTTCTGACCCGCATCAAGCATATTGACCCGGACATGGACGCCGCACTTCACGACCTGAAATACGCCATCGACAATGAGGTGTGGCAGGAGTGGTGCGAAGCGGTGATGGCGTGCCAGACAGACCGCAGCCTGAAAAGCACCCTGACTCCCATCGTCAGCAAGCTGTCGGATATGCGAGTGGTCAACGGAGAGCTGGAAAATCTGGTCTTCGGCCCCCGCAAGGAGTTCGTCACCATGGCGATCCTGGTGCTGATCAATATCCCGCTGGTGCGGTTCATCAACACCGATTGGTACCACACCCTGGTGGACACCATCCCCGGCCAGATGGTCATCGCCGTCTGCATCGCAGCCGTATTCGTGTCCTTTGCCTTTGTGGTGAAGCTGACCCAGCCTATTGAGTATCGGAGGTGAGGAAATGGGCGTACTTTTATTCCTGTTCGGGACCGCGCTGGCCGCCGGACTGTATTTCGTCCTCGCCGACCTTCTGAAGATTCCCAGACTGGCCACGGAACGGGCGCTCATCTCTGCCGGACGGAGGGAGCGGAGCCTGGTCAAAGCTCTGGAGGCGCTGATCCTCGGCTGGGCGCTGAAGCTGGCGCCGCTGATCCGAATGGACGAATACAAATACCGCCGGCTGGAGAGCAAGCTCACGGCGGCAGGGTTGGATATGACGCCCCAGGTCTACACGGCCTATTCGATCCTGAAGCCCTGCCTCATCCTGCTCGGCATCATCCCGTGCCTGCTGATCCTGCCCATCCTGAGCCCCCTCATCGTGGTGCTGGCCGTGCTGACCTGGTTCAAGGAGAGCCGTCGGGCTGACGAGCTGGTCAAGGCCAGAATGGAGCTGATCGAGGGCGAGCTGCCCCGGTTCGTCGCCACCATCCATCAGGAGCTGGCAGCCAGCCGGGATGTGCTGCGGATTCTGGAAAACTACAAGAAACACGCCGGGCCTGACTTTGGTCGTGAGCTGGATGTGCTGACGGCGGATATGCGTTCCTCCTCCTATGAAGCGGCGCTCATCCGCTTTGAGGCCAGAATGGGCTCCGCCATCATTTCGGACATCGTCCGCGGCCTCATCGGCATACTGCGGGGTGACGACGGGCGAATGTACTTCCAGATGCTGTCCCACGATCTGAAGGCATTGGAACTGCAGCGCCTCAAGGCCAAGGCAGCCAAGATCCCACCCAAGATCCGGGTGTTCAGCTTCATCATGCTCATGTGCTTCATGATGACCTACATCGTCATCATCGTGTACCAGATCGTCAATTCTCTGGGAAGCCTGTTCTAAAGGAGGTCGCCATGAAAAAAATACTGAAACGGCGCTCCGGCGAAGGCTATATCGATGTATGCGTCCTGGTGGTGTGCGCCATGCTGGTGCTCGCGCTGGTGGTTCGTGTGCTCCCGGTCTACATCACCAAACAGCAGCTGGACACCTATGCGGTGGAGCTGGTGCGCGAGGCGGAGATCGCCGGCCGGGTTGGCACGGAGACCACCCGCCGGGCGGCGGCGCTTACCGACAGCACCGGGCTTGACCCCGACATTCGGTGGTCCACCACCGGACGCATCCAGCTCAATGACGAGGTCACCGTGACCCTGACGCTGGAAACGGATATCGGCCTGTTCGGAGGATTTGGCTCGTTCCCGATCACGCTGACGGCTTCCGCTACAGGCAAGTCGGAGGTGTATTGGAAGTGAGAAAACCGATCTTTCGCCGTCGCTCCGGCGAGGGCACCCCCATGATCCTTGCCATTGTGCTGGTATTGCTGATGCTGTTCTGCGCCATTGCCGAATTCAGCCGGCTGTGGATCATTGCCCAAGGCGTAAAGGAGGCCGCGCAGCAGGAGGTCATTTCCACCGTCAATGACAACTACGACGATGTGTACCACGCCGTCCGTGAGGGATACGCCGCGGGCTGGTATCCGGACGGTACAGGCCGCTGGGATGAGAGCATCGATACCGGCGATGTGTACGGCCAGCTCTCTGAAACGCTCGGCCTGGAAAATACAGCGGGCGGGTATCAGAAAATTTCGGACGGTGAGGTGGAATATACCATCTCCGACCTGTCCGTGGTTCTGGAAAATAACAGCCTCGGTTCCGGCCAGAGCGAGGGCTATACCGCACTGGTGGAGATCCATCTGGAGGTGCCCGTCCGGTTTCTGGGGAATCTTTTGCCCGCCGCCAGCATGACTTTGCACACGGAGGCCAAATATGTGCCTCTCTTCTGATCCATCCGGTCTTTTCAATAGACTTCCACAGAAAAATGTGGTATTGTCCCATTAACAAGAAATACACCAAGGAGGCATACACCATGACAGACAAGACAAAGAGGATCGTCCTCATCGCCGTCTGCTGCCTGCTCTGCGTTGCGGCGGCCGTTGGGATCGCCGTCCGGTTCGGCGGCAATGCCGATATTTCTTCCGGTGTGGTTTCCGATGATCCCACCCAGAGCGGTAATCCCAGTGTGGATATCGACAATAACGGCCAGACTGATCTGGATGTCCAGGTGGAAACGCCGGACGCATCCGAAACCGATCCCGCCCAGGGTGCGGACTCCAGCGGCCTGGAGCAGACCATCCAGGCAGATCCTGTAAAGCCTGAATCCCCCGAAAAACCGGAAGCACCCTCCGGCACCACCACGCTGCCGGATGACCACGACGGAACGGATGTGCCGGAGGAGGAGCGCAAGACCGAGGATGAGGCGCCGCCCACCTATGAGGAAACTCCCACAGTGACTCCCACCGAAACGGAGCCTGCCGCGGGAAGCACCAACAGCTCCGGTCAGGTCTATGTACCCGGCTTCGGCTATGTGGAAAACAGCGGTGAGAACACCGGCGTTCAGGACAACAGTATGTATGAAAACGGAAATAAGATCGGCGAGATGGGCGGCGGTAATTGACCCCCTCATCCGCAATAACGGCGCAGTCGGAAGTGACTGCGCCGTTTCTATTTGAAAAAATCGGAAAGGAGAGCACCTGTGAAGCGAATCCTTGCTCTTATTCTCTCCGCTGTCCTGATGCTGTCCATCTCTGTACCTGCCTACGCAACCGGAGATGAAAACATCGATGGCGGTGGCGGCAACATGGGCAGCGGAACATCTACAAGCTATTGGAATCCCGGCATGGATGGCGTCCGTGTATCCGTAATCAATGTGGACAGCCACGCCGTAGTGGGCAATGTGATCGATCTGACCAACAAAACACCCGCATCGGGCGTTATTCATTTTGGCAAAGTCAGCAAGCTGTCCTATAACGCCGGACGGAGTCTCTCTCCGGTAGTGGGAAACTACAGCTACATTAATCCCTCGCAGAGCCTGCCCCGCATCATCTCCTCCGGCAGCTATCCGGCCAGTATTGATGCCATCCGCAGCTACTTCACTGATGAACAGGTCATCCGAGCCATCGCAGGATATGTGGGGATGGACTTCGATACGCTGATCTGCGGCGATTATAAAATCGTCATCGAGCCGATTGCGTATCTGGTCTATAACGGTGCCAACTACGCTATGACAGCCACGGAAGCCGCACTCTATGACCAGGTCGTTGACGGAAATCTCCGCTACTGGATGGGGTCGCTGACCCACCAAAATCTCCCGCTCGCTATCTTTTTGGAGGAAGCCGACCTCGGGTATCCTGCGTGGTCAGGCAGCACCACAAGCAAGGTCAGCAACGAGCAGATCATCTCCTCGCTGGGGATCGGCATCGTCCGCTTCAACGATGAGGTGGAGGAACCGGAGGTGGATGAGTTTGACTACGAATACCGGGTGGACACCGATGTCATTACCTCGGTGGAGGTATCCGGCGGACAGTCAGACCCGGACAACCCGGTCACCGTGCAGTTTGTGATCGAAGGCAGCACCTATACCATCAGCAATGTGTACTATCCGGACGGCGACAGCCAGCTGGTCTGGGTGAAGTGGCATACCCCCGATGAACCCTGTGTTTGCACCATTCAGGTCAGGGTGCTGGGCGGAGGCACGGCGCAAAGCACCATCACCGCCAACATTGTGGATTTGGACGGCAACGACCCGCCCAATCCCGTGGCCGATGACCGAAACGACACCTTCACCCTCGTGGATATCCCAGAGAAAGAAGAAGTGTCCTCCGCCTCCTGGGGCATCTGGTCTCCCTGGTGGCAGGAGAATTGGGTGTGGGTTGAAAACTGGGAGAAGTGCTGGCACACGGATCGGTGGACGGACAGCGAGGGCAAATCCCACACGGACCGTTGGTACCACTGGGTGGACAACGGCTGGTGGGAGGATCAGGGCTGGTGGGAATTTGATTATAACGCCTACACAGCCAGCCTGACGGCAACCATGGTCATCACGCCGGACAGCCTGTCGCCCACGGCATCTTCCTCTACGCTCAAGAGCGGATACGGCATCCAGCAGAGCGTTACGGCCAGCGTCAGCACCACACAGAGCGCCGCAGTTACTGCGGCTCAGAATGCGGTGACCTATTTCCCGGAGTTCAACTACGAGGGCTTTTGGAGGCTCCTGAACCGAAGCATCAGCGGCAAACGCTCCACCTTCACTTTCAAGGACAATCCATACAGCACTTATAATCGTCCGACCCATTTCACACCGATATGGTATCCCGATGGGAGCTATACGCCGTACACCTGGCTGCTGGACTGCTGGACACCGGCGGGAATGCTGTCGCTAAACCTCACGGACTCCGTCCGGATTTCCGGAGATCTTTGGGAGGACTGGCATATCGCCCCCACAAATTAACAACATACAACGGAGGGAATTTATGCGTAAATTCAACTATAAGCGCCTGATCGTTATGCTGGTCGTGGTCTTGGCAATGACCTGCCTGATGGCGACCACAGCTTTTGCCGCAGGTACCGGGGATGTGGCCGGCGCCGTCGAGAGCACCTGGTCCACCGCATCCACCCAGATCAAGTCGGTGGTCGACAATGTGGTGTTTCCCGCCATCGACCTGATTCTGGCCGTATTCTTCTTTGCCAAGCTGGGCACCGCCTACTTCGAGTATCGCAAGAGCGGCCAGTTCGAGTGGGCGGCTCCCGCCATCCTGTTTGCCTGCCTCGTGTTTACCCTCACTGCGCCCATGTATCTCTGGAGCATCATTGGCATCTAAGGAGGGTATATGAACTTTTTCGAGCAAGAGCTTCACAAGATCGTTGCCCCAAAGTATCCGGACGCCACCTATGTAGGCCGGGCCTGCTATGTGCGTCTCGATGAGTTGAATCGGGCAAAGATCCAGTTCGTTACGGGAATCGTCGCAAATCAATACCATGCCCTTCGCGTTTCCATTCTGAATCGGAACGAAGGCCAGGTGGATGTGTTGCTTCTGAATCTTTCCGACATTCTCGGGAAAAAGCAAACCGGCAACCCGAACTTCCGCAATGGGATCAATCCCTACATCTGGGATGACTACGGGAAAGCAGATTGGTATGTCTACCATCCCAACAGTCAGGACTACCAGCAGCTCACGGATGCGGTATCGGATTATCTGGAGGTGTTTCAGGAGCAAGCCCAAACCGCTGCCCCCCAGTGGCAGCAGACCATGTAAAGAACTGACCCAGGGGCCGTACCAGCTGTACGGCCCCTGGCCTTTTATCCCAAGCAGTTGGTGCGGCCTCACCCCGAAAAGAGGTGAACGAACCATTGTTTATTTGGGATTTTGTTGCCGACACCATCCTCGGTCAAATCGTGGATTGGATCTACGGACAGGTCATGGGCTTTCTCGGAAACTTTTTCGCCGAGATGGGCAACATGGGCGTCGAGCTGTTCGAACTGAGCTGGGTGCAGAGCATTGTACTGTTTTTCTCTTATCTGGCCTGGGCGCTCTATGTGACCGGTCTCGTTGTGGCCTGTTTTGAGTGCGGCATCGAGTATTCCTCCGGCAGAGGGAACCTCAAAGAAACCGCTCTGTGTGCCATCAAGGGCTTTATGGCGGTGAGCCTGTTTACGGTTGTGCCGATTCGGCTCTATGAGCTTTCCGTCACATTGCAGGCAAGCCTCACCGCGGGGATCACAGGGTATGGCACCTCCATCGGCGAGGCGGCAACCGAGATTGTGAATTCACTCAGCGGCATTGATTCGCTGACTGGAATGACCACCGGCTCATACTTCGGCTTTGCTTCCATCACCAGCCCAATCATGCTTTTATTCTGCATCATTCTGATGGCCTACGCCGTGATAAAGGTCTTCTTCGCAAACCTGAAGCGCGGCGGCATTCTGCTCATTCAAATCGCAGTGGGCAGTCTCTATATGTTCAGCGTCCCGCGCGGTTATACGGATGGCTTTATCCAATGGTGCAAGCAGATTATCGGATTGTGTCTAACCGCCTTCCTGCAATCCACCATTCTCATCGCCGGTCTCATGGTATTCAAGGACCATGCCCTCCTTGGCCTTGGTCTGATGCTGTCCGCCGGCGAGATCCCCCGTATTGCCGGCGCCTTTGGTCTGGATACCACCACAAGAGCCAATATCATGTCTGCAGTCTATACCGCTCAGGCTGCGGTCAATACCACAAGGACCGTTGTTCAGGCGGTAGCCAAATGAAGACGCTGACAATGGGCAGCTTGTTTGACGGGATTGGCGGTTTTCCCCTGGCTGCGGTTCACAACGGCATCGTACCTGTGTGGGCAAGTGAGATCGAAACCTTCCCCATCGAGGTGACGCGGCTTCGATTTCCCGATATGGTTCATGTGGGCGACATTACAAAGCTTGACGGAGCAAAGCTGCCGCCGGTGGATATCATCTGCGGCGGCTCTCCCTGTCAGGATTTGTCCGTGGCCGGAGCGAGAGCCGGAATCTTCGGAGAACGCTCCGGCCTTTTTATGGAACAGGTGCGAATCGTAAAGGAGATGAGAGATGCGGATAGACAACGAGGCCGAGCAGCTCTCGATATACGACCTCGATTTATGGTGTGGGAAAATGTGCCCGGAGCCTTCTCCAGCGGAACACCAAAAGGAGAGGATTTCCGGATCGTCCTCGAGGAGATCGTCCGAATTAAAGTCAGTGGTGTTTCAATCCCTCGACCTGACACCGGGCGCTGGGAACCTGCTGGGCGAATTCTATTGGGAGCTGATTTCTCCCTGGCGTGGAGATGCCTTGACGCTCAATACTGGGGTGTCCCCCAGAGAAGAAAAAGAATCTTCCTTGTCGCAGATTTTGCAGGACGATCCGCCAGACAAATACTATTTGACCAGGAAAGCCTGCCTGGGCATCCTGCGCAGAGCCTTTGAACGCGGGAAAGAGCTGCCCCGAAAGCTCAATCAGGCGCTTGAAATTCAGTCAGGAGTCGCTCCACCAGCCGATACGGTTCACAATCATCAACCGCCTCACGCCAGCCAGCAGGACGGCTGCATCGAGGGCTTCGATGGCTATAACGGTGATCTGACCGGTGCGGTAGCGGCCACCCTGGGCGTGAACTGCGGGATGTCCACTGGCCGCAACGGCCTTGTCCAGCCGATTGCCTTTGCCGCAAACCAGCGGGATGAGGTCAGAGATCTGCACGATGTGGCCGGAGCGTTGGGCGCCCAGCCGGGAATGAAGCAGCAGACTTTCATCGCGGAGGGTGTCGTGGCCAAAGGCAACGGCGATTGTTTTCTGACGCCGGAACGGCACACATCTCTGAGTGCAGGCGGCGGTCAGGCCGGTCAGGGGTATCCCTGTGTCCTGACTGCTGGCTTCTCTGCCGGGGCAGGAGCCTCTGCCGGAAGCATCGGCTACGGCGAGGAGCTTGCCCCCACCTTGAAAGGCAGCGCCAGCGGAAACTGTATGCCATCCATCTTATGCCTGAACGACCAAGGCGGTAGCGTGATGGAGTGCAGCTTGGACATCACAGGGACGCTTCGAGTTCAGGAACACGGGCATCAGCCACTGGTTTTTGATAACCATGGACAAGATACTCGTTTCTGCGGTCCTGTCAAATCGGCACAGACAGTATCCGCCACATTCGGCATGGGCGGAAATAACCAACCGCTTGTTGTAGATGAAAATTCCAGTTCTGATGACCCTCCACCGATTGCTTTTGAACTCCCTGCTTGGAACAATGCACCACCAGCGCAACAAGAAACTGTATTTTGCATCACCGGCAATGCTATTGACCGGCAGCCTCAAAACGGCGGCAATGGGATCGGATACCAAGCAGACCTCGCCTATACGTTGACTGCCACCGATCACCATGCCGTGTTCAGCAGACAGCGAGTCGACATTTTCAAAGATGGAGAGGTAACAAGCACTCAAAGCGCACGCCAGCACAAGGATGCCACGGATCTGGTGCTGCAGGGTACAGATCAGCCAAGGCTCATCCGCAGGCTGACACCTCTGGAATGTGAAAGGCTCCAAGGTTTTCCGGACGGTTGGACTGACATTCCCAACTCATCGGACTCTTCCCGGTATAAGGCGCTGGGCAACAGCGTGGCCATTCCATGCGTGGACTATGTCCTTTTCGGCATTGCTCTGGTGCTTCTCGCCGGCTGAGCCGGGCTTGTTGCTTATGCTTCGTTTGCAGCTTGCTTCTTCGTTGGGTTCTGTGAATAGCTATTTGCCGCCGGGCGCAGTATGCTTTGCTTACAAAATCAGAGAAAGGAGTAACCCATGGAAGCAAAGAAGAATCTCTGCGGAATGATCCCGGAAGAACTGCACGCCAGAGCTGTGGCAGAAAAGGAACAGCTTGGCCTCAAGACTCTGGGCGAGTATGTGGAGCTGATACTCAAAGAACACTTCGAAGGAGGAGGAATCACTATGGCAGAAACCAAGACTCTCGCATTCAAGATCACCGAGGAGCTGGATCAGCGGCTGAAGGACTTCATTGCCGCAGAAAAAAAGCGCGGCAGAAAAATCACGCAGAAAGAATTCGTCATCGGTCTTATTGAACAGGCGCTGGCTGAGTACGAGGCGCAGAATCAGCCCGCCGAGATGACCGAAGCATAAAAATGCCGCACCGGCCGCTGGGGAGCATATCCCCGGCGGCTTGTTTTTTGGAGGTGAACCACCCTGTATATCTACCCCGACAATCTGACTGCCAAGGCCATGCTGTGGCTTTGGGAACTCAGGGATGTGGGCGTCATTGGCGTAGGGCTTTTGGTCTCTATCCTGGCGCTGACACAGACCGGTATTTTTATCCCGCTGGTGCTGACAGCAGTCTATGCCTTCCTCAGCATCCGTTTTGACGGCACCAGCATTCTGGATTTTATCCGCTATGCGATTGCCTTCCTGATTACCAAACAGCAATTCTATGAATGGAGAATGTGATATGTTCCACGCCGACACACTCTTTGACAACGAGGAAAGCTTCGGCCTGCCGGAAATCGAGGAGCGGGACCTGTCCGCCTCCCTGACGCTCCGGTGGAGCCGGAAGCGCAAGCGGTGGGAGTGCCGCAACGCCTTCTTCTGGCAGGACGCCAAGAACAAGTGGAGCTGCCGCAGCCAGGACGGCAGATATTACTATGGCTTCCGCAGTCTGCGGGCTCTGCTGAAAAGCTATGTGGGCGGCCTTCTGTGCGAGAAGTCCCTCTGCTACAGCGCCAAGAACGCCAGGGCAAAATACTGGTTCAGCCAGAACCCCAGACGGGTGACCTGCTGTGTCACCATGCGCTGCACCGGCTTTTTCCCGCCTTGCTTTTCCAAAGGAGGAATGAAGCTATGAGCAGAAAGAAAAAAGAGAATGCCGCGCAATCGACCCGGCAGCTCATGGGGATCGACGGCATCAAGGACTATTGCATCGCCACCCGCATGGGCGATCTGGTCTTTTTTATCATCAAGCCCACCAACATCAGCGTCCTGTCCGATTCCAGCATCAGCGCCAGGATCTACGCCCTGCTGAATGTGGTCAAGGGGCAGGCGGAAATTGAGATGCTGGCCCTCAACTCCAAGGAGTCCTTTGAGCGAAACAAAAACTTCTATCAGGAGCGCATGGGCAGCGAGGAGCTTCCTGCGATCCGGCGGCTTCTGGAGCAGGACAGCAAGCATTTGGATCGCATCCAGGTGCTGATGGCGTCCAGCCGGGAGTTTTATATCATCATCCGGCTGCGAAGCGAAAAGGAAACAGATGTGTTCCCGTATCTCAGCCGCATTGAGCAGAGCATCAATGACAATGGGTTTACCACCCGCCGCGCCACCGAGCAGGATCTCAAGCGGATGCTGGGCGTTTATTTCGAGCAAAATGTGACCACCGATAAATTCGAGGACTACGACGGGGACCGCTGGGTCATCGTGGGCGAGTAAATCAATTCATCATAGGCCGTGGAGGTGTTCCACTCCATGGCCGGGATGCCTCCACGGAGAATAGGAGGCATCCATTTTGGCAAAGAAAGCGAAAAAAGCGGTTCCGCAGGGCCGTGAGGAGGCGTCCATCAAATCCTTTTTGGATATGATTGCCCCCTCTGTGGTCAGCTTCATGCCGGACCATTTCATTTGCGGCAACACTTTCCGATGTGTGTGGGCACTCAGGGAATATCCGACCAGCACGGATGAGCAGGCTATTCTCCGCCATCTGGGAGAAAAGGACGGCGTCACCCTGCGGATCTACACCCGGCAGGTCACCCCGGCTGAGGAAAAGCGCATCATTCAAAATGCGGCCAACAAGAACCGCATGAACAGCTCCAACACCAACGACCTACAGCAGACGGTCACCGCCGAGAGCAACCTACAGGATGTGGCGACCCTGGTGGCCACCATGCACCGCAACCGTGAGCCTCTGCTCCACTGCGCCGTGTACATCGAGCTGACCGCATCCGACTACAACAGCCTCAAGCTGCTCCAGACCGATGTGCTGACGGAGCTGGTGCGGAGCAAGCTGAATGTAGATAAGCTCCTGCTCCGTCAGCAGCAGGGCTTCCGCTGCGTCAATCCCTGCGGCCACAACACATTCGGCATCCAGTTTGAACGAGTGCTGCCCGCCTCCAGCGTGGCGAATCTCTATCCCTTCAACTACTCCGGCAAGCTGGACTCCAAGGGCTTCTACATCGGCAAAGACAAATACGGCAGCAACATTCTGGTGGACTTCGACCAGCGGGACGAGGACAAGACCTCCGCCAACATCCTGATCCTGGGCAACTCCGGCCAGGGCAAGTCCTACCTGATGAAGCTGCTGATCCTGAATCTGCTGGAGTCCGGCAAATCCGTCATCAGCCTGGACGCCGAACATGAACAGCAGGAGATGTGCGAGGCGGTGGGCGGCTGCTTCGCAGACCTGATGGCCGGGCAGTACATCATCAATGTGCTGGAACCCAAGTGCTGGGATGACGGCGGAGACCCCAACGCCACCGACGCGCCGGAGGCCTTTCGCAAAAGCACCCTGCTGGCGCAGCACATCTCCTTCCTCAAGGACTTTTTCCGGGCCTACAAGGATTTCAGCGACGCGCACATCGACACCATCGAGATCATGCTGTCCAAGCTGTATCGCAAGTTCGGCATCACCGAGCGAACCAACTTCAGCCGGATGTGCCCGGAGGACTATCCCATCCTCTCCGACCTCTACGATCTCATTGAGGAGGAATTCAAGACCTACGACGCCGACCGTCACCAGCTCTACACCCAAAAGCTCCTGCAAGAGGTGCTGCTGGGGCTGCACTCCATGTGCAAGGGCGCTGACGCCCAGTTCTTCAACGGGCATACCAACATTACCTCCAGCCGCTTCCTGGTGTTCGGCGTCAAGGGAATGCTCAGCGCCGCCAAAAATGTCCGCAACGCCATGCTCTTCAATGTGCTGTCCTTCATGTCCGATAAGCTCCTGACCGTGGGCAATACCGTGGCAGCTCTGGATGAGCTGTATATCTGGCTGTCCAACCCCACCGCCATCGAGTACATCCGAAATTGTCTGAAGCGTGTGCGAAAGAAGGAATCGGCGATGCTGCTGGCCAGTCAGAATCTGGAGGACTTCGATCAGGAGGGCGTCCGTGAGATGACCAAACCCCTGTTCAGCATCCCGCCTCACCAGTTTCTGTTCAATGCCGGCTCCATCGACAAGCGGTCCTACATGGATATGCTCCAGCTGGAGGAGTCGGAATACAATCTCATCAAGTTCCCCCAGCGCGGCGTCTGCCTGTACAAGTGCGGCAATGAACGATATCTGCTGGAGGTTCACGCCCCGGCCTACAAGGAGAAACTCTTCGGAACGGCAGGTGGTCGCTGATGGCTGTTTCCGCTGCCGCAGTGGCCAAGGCCGCTGCCATGCTGCTTACCAACGAAAAGACCCGGAAAGGTTTGGGCTGGATTCTGGTGGCAATCTTTTCACCCGTCATTCTTTTGATCGCCCTGCTCTGCTCCCTTGGCTCAGGCGGGGCGGAGCATAACAACTATTCGGTGGAGGCATGCTTCTACGGAGCGGAATTCTCCGCAGAAGTTCCGGCGGAGTTCCGATATCACATCGAGGAAATGCGCTCGGCCTTTTCTCTTCTGGATTCGGCGGTGTCCTCTGCCAACGGGCAGATGGACAGCGGCAACAGCCTTGACCCGATCAGAGTCAAGGCTGTTTTTTATGCCCTCTGCTTTGGGGACGACGCCCCGTCCACACGGGCGGCGAACAGCTTCGTGGAGTGCTTCTACACCACCGAAACCCGAACACGAACCGTAGAAGTGACACTGGAGGACGGGACTACAAGTACAGAGGAAGAAGAATACACCGTCGCGGTGCCGGTCTCTCTGTCCCAGGCCTACGCCAATCTGGAAGCCCATCTGGGCAGAGAGATCACGGACGATGACAAGAGCAACATCGACCATATCTATACCATGATTGCGGGGAGCGCCGGGGGCGGCAGCTACAGCGGCGAGTATCTCAGAGGGGATGGGAGCAGCATAGAGCTGGACATCTCCGCCTTCACCGATCCAACCACCAAGAACGCCGCAGACCTTGTGACCTACGCCATACACGCCTGGAAGTCCGGCTGGGGCTATGTCTGGGGAACATACGGCAGTGTCCTCACCGATTCGCTCTTCGCCTACAAGCTGGAGCAGTACCCTGACGGTGTCGGCAGCTATGCGGACTTCATCCGTGCCAACTGGCTGGGAGGCAGAACCACAGACTGCGTGGGCCTGATCAAAGGGTACGGATGGCTCAATCCCGACACCATGACTATCGAGTATGGAACCAACGGGATGCCGGATCTTGGCGCCAACCAGATGTATTATAACGCCTCAGTATCCGGAACCATCGACACCATGCCGGATATCCCCGGCCTCGCTGTCTGGCATGACGGCCACATTGGCGTGTACATCGGTGACGGTTATGTGATTGAAGCTATGAATACCAAAAAAGGTGTGGTGAAAACAAAGCTGGAGGGTCGGGGCTGGACCCACTGGCTGCAGATCGAATACATCAACTACGACTGAGAAAGGAAGTGCCAATGAAGCAAGTGAACCTGACCATCACCTTCGACGAGGAGAAGCTCTCTGCGCTCAAACGCTATATGGGCAAGAAGGAGCTTGACCTGGACCGTGAGATGACGGATGCGCTGGTGAAGCTCTATGAAAAATATGTGCCCGCCCCCGTGCGGGAGTATATCGATGAGAGCGATGTAAGCGCCGCCGCTCCGAGCAAGTCCCGGCGCAGCCCGAGAGCCGCCGCTCCGAAGCCTGACCAGGAACCGGAGGTGATCCAGTGAACAAAGATGAGATCGCCTTGGATTACAAGAAAGAGCTGAAGAAGCGGATCAGCGCAGACTATGAGCGCCGGGTCAAGCAGTGGATGGCAGCCGATCCCTCTCAGCTGATCGATGCCGCTGAGGAGATCACCGCCGCACGGTTGATCCGTGACAATATCGAGGACGCCATCAATGAGGAGGACGCCAGATTTCTGCTGGGGCTGGACGAGCCGCTGGATGAGCTGGCAGACCGCTGGATTGCGGAGAATGGTCTGGATGCCTCCCATGGTGAGGAGCTGCTCCACTGCGTCTGGACGCTTCGGGAGGAACTGTCTGATGACGCAGGCACACGCACGGTTCGTGATTTCCTGGCCACCCATGTTGGCGGCATCTTTTCCCTGATGACTCCGTGCGGCTTTGTGCCTCTGACCGCAGCCCAGGCGGAAGGACTGATGAGCGGCCAGAGTGCCGCGGCGCATCCCGGCGTGCCCGGCATCACGATGTCGCTCTCTGCCGACGATCTTCTTGGTCAGACGGTCAACAGCGCCAACTACGCAAACGGCGTGTGGCACCTCCTGACCGAGTACCCTGAGATGAAGCAGTGCGGGCCGGAAATGGGAGGAATGCAATGAGGGGCCGTGAGATCACACTCTGGCTCGACGAGCGGTGGTACGACGCTCTGAGCAAACAACTGAAGGGGGAAACGCTGGAGGAGCATCTGGAGAATATCCTTGATGAAATGTGCAACCAGCTTCCTCAGCGGGAGTACGAGCGCATCAGCCATGAGCTCTGGGCAGAGCAGCAGGCGGAGGAGGAGGCTCGGGAGGCCGCACGGCGCTTCGCCGTCTTTCATGTCACGGAGAACGGCGGCTCCGATTATATTCTGGCCGAGGAAAAACTCGAGCTGCTCTCGACCGCCCGCCGTCTGCGCAGCTACATCCGCAAGCCGCCTGACGAGGCGCCCCACCGCTTTGTCGAAACGCTGCTGCACACCCAGCGAATCTCTCAGGAGGAGTTCAACTCCTATGTGTCGGAGCGGCTGGACAACACCGGCCGGGTGGTGGGTGCCTACGACATCGACCTCGACAGCGGAGATATGGAAGCCGTCAGCATCATGGATGGCTGGAAGCGGTTCAGAATCCGGGATGTGAGCACCGCCGCCTACTTCGCTATGAAGAAGGGCAACGCTTCGTCGGACGAAAGGTGGCGGATCTTCCTGGACCGGCTGGAGGAGAGAACGCTCCATCAGGAGCCGGAATCGGAATACCTCTCCGGCAGCCGGCGGCTCTGCGCCGAGGACATTTCCTTCGCTGACGAGATCATTCAGAACGACAATCTGCTGGAGTTTTACATGGAGGTGTGCTTCGACGCAGATCAGATGTTTGGCACCAATGTCTGTACCACCGAGAATGATGACTGGCTGAACATTTATGCCAACTACGATCTGGAGGCCCGTCGTGTCTGCGACACACTGGAGATGTATCTGCAACGGGGCAACGGCGATGAGGAGGCGTTCAAGTATCGCCTCAGCGCCGAGGAGCAGGCTCTGCTCCTCCCGAAGATGGATGCCTATTGTCAGACCCGCTTGGGTCAGACGCTGGAGGAGTGCTGCGCGGACTATCTGTCGGAGCAGAGCCAGGAGTCCCCAGAGATGCAGATGTGAGCGTTTTTGTTGCCGTTGCCAATTTGCAAGCGTGCTTTTCGTTGGGTATGGTGATAGCTTTTCCAAGGCAGGTGTGACATTGTTGTGTCGAACACCCAAACGCAAAATTTAGTATGGAGGTACGAATATGAAGCACGAACAAGTTGAATTTTTGCAGGACAAATTGGTACAGGAAGCTGCGGCTATGATTGCACTGGCTGGCTCCGAGACCAAGGTGGAGGAGTACGAACATGCCATCAAGCTGGTCGGGAAAGCTTGGGGCTCGGATCAGTCGGAAGTCGACAAGTGGCTCAACCTGATTCAGCAAGAGCGGACAGCTGCAGCGGCGGCGGCGAACGGTATGCCGGCAAACCACATCATGCCCGAGCGAGATCTGCTTCTGAACTGGACGGGCACCGAGTGCATCGATGTGATGGAAGCCCTCTTCGAAACCGCTGTCCAGCTGAACGAGAAGGATGACCGCTGCACCTTGTTCAACATGGCCATGACCCTGATGGAGTGCCAGAATCTCATGGACTGGGTGGAAAAGACGCCGGATGAGACCGCAGAGCAGCAGATATCGGTTGGCTGAATACCACCGGAAACTGGGCAGTGCCCGGAAGCCGCATCATACGGCTTCCGGGCACCACTCATCTCAGCGCCGTGTTGCCCCCTGTGAGCCGATGTGTGCGGCTTTCAGCGGGTGGCCGACCGTGTACCCCACCCCGGAGAAACAGGCGGGATTTGGGCCGCTTTCCAAGAGGGCGGGAAGCTGACGAAAGCGAAGCAGGAGAAAGAGCCGGGGACAATGCCGCCCCCGGCTCTCCCACTTCTGCCCGCAGTGCGGGCAGTTTCCGGCTTTTCGCAGCGGGGACAATCCGGCGGGTGGAAAGAGCTGTTGGACCCTATGATGCGGAAAAGCTCCGCTGTGGCAAGGGTTCTCAGCGGGGACTTGACGAAAAAAGGAGTGGTTTTACTGAAGTCCGAAAGCAGAAAAACGAAGAAGGGGTTCTGGATCTCTGAGGATCTGGACGAGAAGGTAGACATCTACCTGCGCCTCGACAACTGCGCCAGCCGGAGCGAATTCGTGGAGAATGCGCTCCGGTTTTACATCGGCTATCTGAACACGAAGAACGCCGGCGGCTTCCTGCCCGAAGCACTCTCCGCCATGCTCACCGGCACCCTGGACAATTTTGCCGGACGCATGGGCTCGCTCCTGTTCAAGCAGGGTGTGGATCTCAATGTGCTGGGGCAGATCATCGCCTACGACACCGATATCGACGAAGGCGAGTACCAGCGTCTGCGGGGACGCGCCATTCGGGATATGAAGCGCACCAACGGGCGCATCTCGTTCAAGGATGCGCTGGACTTCCAGAAGTCGGTGTAACCCATGGCAAAGCTCGTACAGAAAAGCGGCTACATCAAATCCGAAAAGGCCGGCGGGGACATGAAATACATTGCCACCCGCGAAGGTGTGGAGAAGCTGACCGGCAACGGTCCCGTCACCAAAGGACAGCGGGAACTGATCCAAAAGCTCCTGCATGATTTCCCTGATGCCGTGGAGCTGTTCGAGTATGAGGATTACCGTAAGACGCCTACCCTTGGTACCGCATCAGCCTTCATCACCATGGCGCTGGATGCAAACCTCCACGAAATAAATTCTGAGAGCGGATACCTGTCCTACATTGCCACCCGCCCCCGTGTGGAGCGCCGCGGGGCCCATGGCCTGTTCAGCTCCGCCGCCGCAGTAGACCTCGACGCAGCCATGTCCGAGCTGGAAGCCCATGACGGAAATGTGTGGACCATCATCTACTCCCTGCGCCGTGAGGATGCTGCCCGGCTGGGGTACGACAATGCGGACGCATGGCGCGGCCTGCTCATGATGCACGCACAGGATCTGGCCAAGGCCATGAAGATACCGGCTGATCACTTCCGCTGGTATGCGGCCTTCCACAATGAGGGGCATCACCCCCACATCCACATGATGGTCTGGTCAGACGATCCGAAAGAGGGCTTCCTGACCAGGGACGGCATTGCGGCCATGCGCTCCAAGCTGACCAACACCATCTTCCGGGATGAGATGATCCAGATCTACGAGCGGAAGGATGTTGCCTATAAAGAGCTGATCGAAGCGGCGCAGGATACCATGCGGGAGCTGATTCAGAAGATGGAGCATCAGCTCTGCGACAACCCTGTCATCGAGAAGCAGATGCGCCAGCTGGTGCAGGCGCTGGAAACCACCACCGGGAAAAAGCAGTATGGCTATCTGAAGAAACCGCTCAAAGCATTGGTGGACACCATCGTGGACGAGCTGGCCCGGCAGCCGGAAGTAGCAAAGTGCTATGAAACCTGGAATCAGATCCGGGATGAGCTGAACGAGTGCTATGGCAGCCGTACACCGCGGGAGCATCTCCCGCTCTCTCAGCAGAAAGAGTTCCGCCGGATCAAAAACGATATCATCCGGGAGGCCGAGAACATCCGCCTCGGCCTCCCGACTTTTGAAGATGAGAAGATGCAAGATGAGCCGGAGCCGGAGGCGGCACATGAGGAGCAGCGATCCAGCAGCGTATATGAACAGGCTCGACGCTATCGTGCCGCCAAAACGGTCCTGCAGGATGTCTATGCGCTGGACGAGAAACACGCTGAAGCCGTCCGGGCGCTGGAACAGCTCTGGGCGGAAGGATACACGGTGGCGGCGCATCAGCTGGGAAAGTTCTACCGGGATGACCTCTCCACCATGCGGGATCATGAAAAAGCGGAGCGTTGGTTTCGCTTATCCGCAGAGGCCGGAAATGACTTTTCGGAATACGCGCTCGGGAAGCTCCTGCTCTCTCAAAAGCGCACCGAGGAGGCGGTACGCTGGCTGGACAAGGCCGCCCGGCATGGGAATCCGTTTGCCCAATACCGCCTTGGGAAGCTCTTTCTCACCGGCGAGTCTGTAAAGAAGGATGTGAGAAAAGCTCTGGAGTACCTGACTGCCGCCGCCAGACAAGGAAACCCGTTTGCTCAGTACACACTGGGCAAGCTGTATCTCCTGGGCCGGGATGTGGAACAGGATCGGGAGCAGGCCAGGGATTGGTTCACCCGCTCCGCTGCCCAGGGCAATGCGTATGCTCAATTCTTCCTTGACCGCTTTGACCAGTTCCGAGATCCGTCCGTCATGCTGGCGGCAACCAAGCTGCTCCATCACATGAGCCGGATCTTCCGGGACAATTCCATGCCGCCTCGCAATCCGGCAGGGATTCGCATCGATTCCAAACGGCGCAAGCGGCTGACGGAAAAGCGGATGGCCATGGGCCACAAGGCGGATGATCATGAGGAGCAGGTATCCTATCAGCAGACCATGTAACAGGAGGAACCTATGTCGACCTATATTCATTTCGCAGATGAACAAAAGCAGCGAGCCGCCTCCGTTGATCTGGAGGAGTTTCTTCGCTGCCGCGGCGAAAAGCTCCTTACCTCCGGCAGAGAGAAACGGCTGGCCCGAGACCATAGCGTCACCATCCGCGGCAACGAGTGGTACGATCATGCCGAGGAGCGGGGCGGTCACGCTGTCAGCTTCGTGCAGCGGTTTTATCACCTCAGCTATCCAGAGGCGATGACCATGCTTCTGGGGGGTGAGATGGGAACGGTCTATCCCTCTGCCCAAGAACGGGTTGAGGAGCCGCCCAAACCCTTTGTCCTTCCGCCGGCCAATTCCAATATGCGCCGGGTCTATGCCTATCTGGTCAAGCACCGGAATATCGACCGGAGCGTTGTAGCGCACTTTGCCAGAGAGAAGCTGCTGTATGAAGATGCCGATTACCACAATGCGGTTTTCGTGGGTACGGATGAAGATGGCGTCCCCCGCCATGCCCACAAGCGCAGCGCCAACAGCTTCGGCAAAGCCTTCCGGCTCAATGTGGAGGGCTGCGATCCCCGCCACAGCTTCCACCATATCGGCACAGATAGGAGCCTCTATGTGTTCGAAGCTCCCATCGATATGCTCTCCTACATCACGCTCCATCCGGAGGGCTGGCAGAGCCACAGCTATGTGGCCTGCTGCGGCACCTCTATTCAGCCGGTGCTGAAGCTGCTGGAGCGGCAGCCGCAAATCAATACGGTTCTGCTCTGCCTCGACAATGACGAGGCTGGCCACCTGGCCAGCCGGCGCATGAAGAAACAGCTGGCAGAGAGGTACACGGTGGAAAGGCTCATTCCCGCACACAAGGATTGGAATGATGATCTGACCGCTGAGGAACCGTCCTTCGCACAAGTCATGCAGTAAATAACAACAACGCACACCACTTCCTGTTCACCCGAAGTAGGCCGTAACAAGAGTGATGTGCGCATTCAGAAGTATGGAACTGAGCAGGAAGTGGTGTGCCCTGAAAGGGGTTAACCATGCCACACCAAGTCCTGATTTTGTTGGCCGCCGGCGGGCTGATGTTTCTGGTCATCGGCTGTCTGGCCGCCTTGTCCCACTACTACACCCTGAGCGGGATCAAATCCAAAACGGTCGGCGACGGCCAGCACGGCACCGCAAGATGGGCCACAGCCAAAGAGATCCGGCAGACCTATGCCCATGTCCCCTTCGAGGTGAAGAAATGGCGTAGCGGCCAGAACCTGCCCACGGAGCAGGGGCTGGTGCTGGGGTGCAAGGGAAAGAAAGGCGAACTCACCGCCCTCGTGGACAGCGATGACATCCACTGCCTGATGATCGGCGCTTCCGGCATCGGCAAGACCGCCTATTTTCTCTATCCCAATCTGGAGTACGCCTGCGCCAGCGGCATGAGCTGGCTGGCGCTGGACAGCAAGGGCGACCTCGCCCGCAATTACGGCGCCATTGCCAAGAACTGCTATGGGTATCAGAATGTGGCCGTGATCGACCTGCGAAATCCCACCCGCTCAGACGGTAACAATCTGCTGACGCTGGTCAACCGGTATATGGACATTGCCCGGAGTGACCCGAACAATCTTGCAGCCCGGGCCAAGGCCGAGAAATACGCCAAAATCCTGTCCAAGACCATCGTCAATCCGGACGGCGATGACAGCAACCGCGGCCAGAACGCTTTCTTCTACGATGCGGCGGAAGGGCTTCTCACTTCGGTCATCCTGATGCTGGCCGAGTTCCTGCCGCCCGATAAAGACCACCCCCAGGAGCGCCGCCATATCGTCTCCGTGTTCAAGCTGGTGCAGGATCTGCTGGAGCCCAGCCGTGTCAAGGGCAAGAGCCACTTCCAGCTCCTGATGGCAAAACTGCCGCCGGATCACAAGGCGAGGTGGTTTGCCGGTGCCGCCCTCAACAGCGCCGAGCAGGCAATGGCCTCCGTCATGTCCACCGTGCTGTCCCGCTTGAATGCCTTTCTGGACAGCGAGCTGGAGCAGATCCTGTGCTTCGACAGCGCCATTGACGCTGAGAAGTTTGCTTCGGAGAAGTCTGCCATCTTTCTGATCCTGCCGGAAGAAGACACGACCAAGAACTTCATGGCCGGTCTCATGATCCAGAACCTGAGCCGGGAGCTGTTTGCCGTGGCCGATGAGAACGGCGGCAAGCTGAAAAACCGGGTGGTGCTTTTCTGCGACGAATTCGGCACCATGCCGCCGTTTGATATACTGCCCCTTTTCTCCGCTGGACGCTCTCGCCGATTGACACTGGTTCCCATCATTCAGTCGCTGGCGCAGCTCGAAAAAAACTACGGAAAAGAGGGCTGCGAGATCATTCAGGACAACTGCCAGGACACCATCTTCGGCGGCTTCGCTCCCAACAGCCAGACTGCGGAGGTGCTGTCCAAAGCCCTGGGCAGCCGCACCGTCCTCTCCGGCTCGGTGAGCCGGGGCAAGAACGATCCCAGCCAGAGCCTGCAGATGATGGAGCGCGCCCTGCTGACGCCCGACGAGCTGAAATCCATTCCCAAGGGCAGCTTTATCGTCATGAAAACTGGCACCCATCCCATGCGGACCCGGCTCCAACTCTTCTTAAACTGGGGCATTACCTTCGGGGAGCCGTATGTGGTGCCGGAAAGAGCCAACCGAGCGGTGGCCTATGCCAACCGGGTGGATCTGGAGCGGAATCTCCCGCAGCTCAGTGAGCCGGATGAGATGGACGAAAGCCGCGGCTATGCGGTATCCAGCAGGGGTGGCATCGCCCATGCACTGGCTCAGGAGAGAGCTGTAAAAAGAGGAAAGCAGATGAAGACATTCGGAGAGGAGGAACGATGAGCTACTTCGGAACGATTTACGCCGACACTGAGCTTCCCTCCAGAGCGAAGGCGGTCTATATGTACCTGCGGGATCGCTCCGATGCCGAGGGAAAGTGCTGGCCTGGCATCAAGACCATTGCCTCGGACATGAAGCTGTCCCGCTCCACGGTCAAGCGGGCACTGCATGATCTGGAGCAGCACGGCTATCTCCAAAAGGATTCCCGGCACAGGCCGAATGGGAGCAGCACCTCCAATCTCTATACCGTAAAATAAAAGGGAGAGTGGTTTGTACCAAAATGTAGTACAAACCACTCTCTGAATCTTCCGCCAAGGGAGAACTGCGCCCATTCGCTGGACCCAGGGGCGGTTCATCGTGAACCACCCAGAAGGACTCACTCTAACTGAGATTTATCACAGAGAAAAGACATCTATGTGAAAGGAAATGGTAGTGGAATTACGGTTCATCGACATCCAGGCAGTATCCGACTTCCCGCACGGAGCGAATGTAGAACGGGGCATCTGGATTAGCCCGATACAGCTTCTCGCGCAGGTTGCAGATATGAAAACCTATCGTATTGTTTTCGTTTCCTGTAGTGAAATCGCCCCAGACCTGTTCGTAAATCTGTGCATAGGTCAGCACACGGCCTTTATTGGCGGCCAGCAGCAGGAGAATCCGATATTCTTTTGCGGTAAGCTGAATCTCCTGTCGATCCCGAAAGACCTTTCGTGTGTTTGGAAAAATCTCAAGACCGGGGAGCGATACCATCGGTTCCTCGTCGACCTCAATTTTTTCTATCTCAGGGTGGTTTTTGAGGATAGACAGAATCTGCTCCAAAACTTCCGTATCTCTTTCGTGCAGCTCCAAAATCATGACTCGTCCGATGATATCACCGCTTTCTCACTCAGTTTACGAGCTGCTTTCAGTCGCTCAAAGGTTTCCTTGCTGATTACATGCTCAATCCGGCAGGCATCCCGCTCGGCAGTAACAGGATCGACACCAGCTGCCACAAGCATCTCTGTAAAAAAGCGATGCTTTTCGTAGGTATCCTCGGCAACCTCACGGCCGAGATCCGTCAGGTGCAGGAAGTGATCTCCATCCATGAGTAGGAAGCCGCCCTTTTTCAGCATAGCCACCGCATGGCACACACTGGGTTTGGACACCTCCAAGTGTCGGGCCACATCCGCAGACCTCACCATGCCCTTTTTCTTTTTGAGGACAAGGATGGCCTCCAGATAATCTTCACCCGATTTGCGTAAAGGCATAGACAGTCCCCCTTCCGTTATGTAGGCGGCTATTTCCTGGACACTTCATGGCTGCTTGTCATTTGGCAGCCAATCCGCCGTCCAAGCCCCACTCTCCCGCAGGAATTCTCCGTCATGGGTGATAACCACCACACATAGCCCCTGCTCCGCTAACTCCCGGAGGCGTCGGCTCACCTCCAGCATGTGGCCATAGTCAAGTCCGCTGGTAGGCTCATCAAAGATCAGCAGCTCCTTTCCGCTGAGACAGCCATCTGCAACGGCCAGCCTCTGCTTCTGCCCGCCGGATAGAGCCATGGGGTGAGTATCCGCATACTGAGCCAGATCCATTCGGCCCAAGGTTGTCAAAGCCTCCTGCTCTGTGGCCGTATTTCCCAGCCGGATCTCTGCCAGCACGCTGTCTCCAAAAAGCTGGAGGTTCACATCCTGCATGATTAGGAACGCCTTCCGCCTTCTTTCCGTTCGGCGCAGAGGCTTTCCATCCCAAAAAATTGTACCGCTTTGTTCCTTCATCAAACCGCACAGACACCGGGCCAGGGTGGTCTTGCCTGCCCCGTTTTGGCCGGTAATGGCGGTAATTTGTCCCCTGGGCGCACGGAAGGATACGCCCTCCCATACAGCCGCACCGTTATAGGTCGCCCGCAACTCCCGAACCATCAAACCGTCTGCTCCCGTCGTTGGGCTTGGCTCAGGCGAGGACACCGGTACCTCCGCAATGCTCCGCAGTCCCATGGAGCGGCGTTCCTTCTCGGTCAGAGTGAGGAAATTCTGCCCGGAATATTCCCGTTGCAGCTGCCCACCCCGCAGATAGAACACCCGATCAGCAAGATCCGCAGCGTACCAAAGGCGGTGCTCTGCCATCAGCACGGTCTTCCCGGCCTTTTTCAGCTGTTTCAGGATCTCCCGGAGCTGGCGGATACCCTCCCCATCCAGATTGGAGGAAGGCTCGTCCAGTACAAACAGCTCCGGCCCCATGGCCCAGGCGCTGGCGCAGGCAATGCGCTGTTTCTCTCCACCGGACAGCGCAAAAATGCTCCGCTCCAGCAGTGGCCCCACTCCGCAGACTTGGACGGCGGATTCCAGCGCCTGTGTCATTTTATCGTGGGACGCTCCACGACTCTCCAGCCCAAAAAGCACCTCGCTGGTGGTGTCCAGATTGAAGAACTGGGACTTGGGGTTCTGAAACACCGAGCCCACCGTCCGCGCCAGTTCCCACAGCGGGGTCTGTGCCACATCCTGGCCACCGACCATAACAGTTCCCGCCAGCGTCCCACCTCCAGTATGCTGGAGCAGACCATTGACGAGCTTGATGATCGTGGTCTTGCCGCAGCCGCTCTCACCGGTGAGCAGGATAAGTTCCCCCGGTTTCACAGAAAAGGTGCAGTCCCGAAGGCTTGGCGTCTCCTTGCCCTCATAAGCATAGGTCACATGGTCAAAGATAATCATGGTAGCACCCCCTTGCAGCAGATCCCGCCCACACAGAGAGCCAGAAACAGCAGTGTGACCACCACATCCTGAATGTGAAATCCGATAGGCCGCCAGGAGGACATCTTCCCTGGGGACTCGATGCCCCGAGCGGTGGCGGACTCGCTGAGTTCTTCTGCTGTCTGGGCTGCCCCCATAAGCATTGGTACATAAATGCACTCCAGTTTCTCCTCAAAACCACGGATATTCCGAAGGGCCATGGCATCCCGGATATGACGCAAATCTTGCCGAAGTGAAGGCAGAAAGCGCAGCGTCACCGCAAGGGTAATAGAAAAACTCCGGGGAGCGCCCATCCCCTCCAAAGCAGCTATGAACTGGCTGACGCTGGTGGTGGCAATCAGATAGGCGCCGCCGGCAATGCAGGGGAACACCAGAATGAAGTAGGTTACCGTAGCAAAGACCGTAGCCAAAGAACCGGGCAGCAACGGCAACAGCCAGTACTGTATCGCCAGGATAGCCAGATATGTCGCCAGCAGCCCTGCCAGCATGGTTCCTTTCCGCTCTACCAGAAAGAGAATCAAATAGGCTATCATAACACTGAGCTGGAAAACCGCAGGGCTCCAAGTGAACACCACCACATTGGCCAACAGCCAGATCAGAATCTTGGTTCGAGGATCAAGAAAAGAAGGGCGAATATTCTTCCTCATTGGGCCAGCCCGGCCTTGACAAAATGCTTACGCATGAGCTTCATACCCAGCAAGGAGCCCAGAACAGAGCCTACCAGAATGCTCAGTACAATGACCCCGAACACCGGCCAGGTCAGCAGGCCCTCCATGGTGGCCATATAGCCAGCGTCCATCATCTGGGCGGCATACTCCAAATAGCTTTCTTTGGTAAACCAGAGGGGCAGAAAGTCCCCGATAAAGCCCAGATTGAAGCAGAAGAAGCCCAGCATCAGCCAGCCTTTCTGCCGAAACTGTCCAGCCCGCAGGCACAGCTCACACAGAATTCCTCCCACCAGTCCCGTGATGGGGAACATCCAGGTAGCGGCCACCAGCACCACGCCGGTAATCAGGCTGGTGAGCAGGAAGGGGCCGTTTTTCTGCACCTTGGCTACCATCAGCATGAACACTGGCCCGATCAGAATGGCATCAATAAAGTGGGTAGCAAACCATACATAGGGGCTGACACCGCCCACCAGCATAAAAAGGAAGCGAATGGCAATGCACACCGCCCCCAGTGCGCCGGCGGTGATGGCATCTTTGGCAGTCAGTTTGCGTTTTCCCTGTTCCAATGATTGAGACATATTGAAATCCCTCCTGTCTATAATCGTTAGCATTGGCTAACTAAAAAACAGAATAGCATAGCTGACTGCCTGCCGGCAACTCCATACAGGCATTTTAGCTCCAAATAGCTTGCAATTTTTGAGCAATCATTGACGACTCCTCTCCAGTCAGTTACAATCAAACCAAATCAACAACGGAGGCACTGCCCATGTCCAATATGTCGCAACTTTTTGATGCCAGCCGTTTCCCAAGCGATGTGAAGGTTCGAGCCAACGGCAAGGCTACGGTGATGACCCTCTATGGTTCAGAGAACGGAAGCCTGCGACTGTTTTCTTTGTGGGAGGGCGCAATTCTTTCCTTCAACCGGATCTATACTCAGGTCTGGCCCTTGGCACAGAATGAAGCGGCCAACATTCTGCTGCTGAACTTCTGCCGGAAGGGGCGCTGTGAAGTGGCGCTGGAGGATGGACAGTTTGCCTTCCTCTCTCAAGGACACATGGCCGTAGGAACCCAGCAGGCTCAGGAGGAGTATCGCTACCCCAGCGGTCTCTATGAGGGTGTCGAGTTGTTTTTGGATCTGGATATGTTGGCCCATCGTCCTTATCCACTGTTTCAGGAGGGGGAAGTAAGCCCAGAGGGGATCATGGAGCACCTGCATACCTCCCGCCGACTCTATTTGGGACCCACGCCTGCCTGTGTACAGACATTGCTGGATGACCTGTGGCAGCTTCGAGATTCGGAGGAAGTGGGACTGCTGAAACTTCTCTCCGCCCAGCTGCTTTGGAAGGTAGAACGCCAGCCTCTTGAAACCAGTCCCACAGTCCGCTATTTTACCAGCTCCCAAGTGTCCATCGCCAGAGAGACACGGAACATCCTGTGCGCAGACCTGAGCCAGAACCACACGGCGCGGGAGTTGGCGGATCGGTTCCAGGTGGCCGAAACCAGTCTCAAGAATTACTTCCGCGGTGTGTTTGGAGAAAACCTCTCCACATTTTTGCGGGAGGTGAGGATGCGCCGGGCAGCAGAATTGCTGCAGAGCAGTGAATTACGAGTGGCGGAGATCGCAGCACAGGTAGGCTACGAAAATCAGAGCAAATTTGCCGCAGTTTTTGTTCGGCACTTCGGCTGCCCGCCGCTGGAGTATCGCCGCAGGGCACACCTTTCGATTGCTGATGACAATTAACATCCATATACTTTGCCCTTTCTGAGATACCCACAGTTCTAAAACATAAGGAACTGCGGGTATCTCTTATTTTGAAAACAGAAGGCTTGAGTTCCTGTTCCCAAAATCCAGTCACCGCACACTTCCGCCCCTTGACATTTTTCCTTGATAACGCTAAAATACATACAAGTATGTATTTCATATTTATATGTATCATGGGAGGCATACGCATGGAAACCACAAAGGGACACTATATTTTCGGAACGGTGAAGGTTGGGGAGCGTGGGCAGATCATTATCCCCAAGGAGGCTCGACAGGTCTTTGATATTAAAGCCGGAGACACTTTGATTGTGTTGGGCGACGAGAAATGGGGCATTGCCGTCACAAAGGCAGATGTGCTGGAGAAGCACGCTTATGATGTATTCAAAAAAATCTCGGAGGGACAGACGGATGCAGATCAGTAACACAGCTCATTTCTTTTTGGAAGACGATTGCATCCGTGCCTTTGGTCAGGAAACAGGCTGTACCTTACTTCAACAGGCGGAGGAACTTTACCAGGATTTGTGCCAGCACGGGAATGACCGGGGCAATCATGTGATCGAGGAGCATCTTCAGAGCAGGCTGTTTCCTTTGATGTCATATTACAAAGCGCTTTTGAAACATGGTATTCAAGAAGATCAGGCATTGTTGTTGGTACGAGAAACAGCACACAAAGCTGCCATAGATAAAAAAGCCGAAATGCAAAAATTAGGTTCGCTTCCTTTTGCTTATCTCATTTTCCGGATGGGCGTCAAACGACACATGAAAAACCACTTTCCTCCAGAGGGATGGCAAACAGAGTGGGTGCGCTGTGACTGCCAAGAGATCCATTTCAATTTGCACCGCTGCCTCTACTGGGATGTTACGAAACAATTCGGGTGCCCGGAGCTGTGCTGTGTATTCTGCGAAAGTGATGACATCTCCTTCTCCGGACTGGCTCCCAAAATAAACTTCCTGCGCAACGGAACGCTGGGCAGCGGAGCGGACTGCTGTGACTTCCATTTCATCAAGGCGCAATGAGGAATTAGGAAAACTACCTATGAAACATACCTTTTACTCCCTTCTGCCCCTGTTTTTACTGCTGGATCTGGTTATTCCTTTTCTGCTGGCGCCCACCTATCCGGGCTACCGCCACACCCGGCAGGTCATGAGTGTGCTGGGAAACCAAAGCGCCCCCTTCCACACGGTCTATACTCTATGGCTGCTCTTCCTGGGGACAGCCATTCTGCTGACCTGCGCCCAGCTGTGCCCCCTCCTTTGGGGCCGGTCCGGCGGTCTCAGTCTGGCTCTGGCGGCAATCTTGATCATCTACGCTCTGGGCGGCTGCATTTTGTCAGGATTGTTTCCTGTGTCAGAAACCAAGGCGATGGAGACTTTGTCCGCAAAGATTCACGGTTTCGGGTCGGTGTTGGGTTTTCTGGCGCTGACCTTCGCTCCGCTGGTCGTTGCACTGTTTTATTTCAAGGGCAGGCAGACCGGCCTTGCTCTGTGTGCGCTGACGTGCTTTATCCTGGCGTTGGTTTTCTTTGTGCTGTTCGTTATGGCAGACAAGCCCCGGTTTGCCCACACCGTGATCGCATGGGAGGGGCTGTGGCAGCGGCTGACCCTGCTGTTTATGTATCTTCCTCTGGCACTGCTCTGTGCCAGAGGTGCACAATAAGAAAGGAGTGGTTCCGATGCCGCAGATGAACAAAGGCGGAAAGTTTGTTTTTGGGAAATCCAACATTCAAGAATCCGGCAAAGTTCAGTTTCCCATCCAGGCTATGGCGGAATACCAGATCACCGCCGAAGGCAAGGTCTATCTCTTTACCGGAAGCAAGGTGACCGGTGGATTCTGCGTGACCAGAAAAGGGCTGCTCCTGCCATCCAAGCTGGGCCATATTCTGGCCGCTCTGCCCGAGCTGCGGGACTATACCGCCGAAGAAGGTGCATTTCTTCCTTATAAGGGCCGCTCCTACTGCTGGCTCTCTGTGACAGCAGACGGGCTGATCCGTCTGACGAAGCCAATGATGGATTTTCTTCGCATTACCCCAGGGATGCGGCTCTTATCCATCCGCAGCAGCGACATTGCCTTCACCATGGGCGCCAGAGGGCCGCTTCTGGAAAAGGCGGATCGCTATAATGGCGTGATTCCAGAATTCTGAATTATGACAAAAAGCGGTCGTTGACAAGGATATTCTGTCAGCGGCCGCTTCTCTGTCTGCAGCCATGAACATTCTGGCAAGGAAATCAACTGGGTAGCAATTTGCACTCCGGTTGATTTCTTTATTGGGATAGAAGGAGAAAGAATCGTTGGCAGTGCCGGGGAAGCATCTCCACTTAATTGGACAGTCTTTGCTCAGCTGCCCACATAGCGGCATATTTTCCGCCTCTGGCCAGGAGCTCCTCATGAGTGCCGGACTCTGCAATGTTCCCGTCTGCTACCACCAGAATCTGATCCGCATTTCGGACGATAGACAGGGTATGTGCAATCATGATTACTGTCTTCCGCTCTGACAAAAGCCCCAGGATTGCCCGCTTGACCGCCAGCTCGTTTTCAATGTCCAGTGAGGCAGTTGCCTCATCCAGCAGCAAGATGGGGCTGTTTTTCAAAATAGCCCGGGCGATGGACAGACGCTGACGCTCCCCGCCGGAGAGAAAGTTTCCGTTTTCCCCAATAGGGGTGTCATAGCCATGCTCCAGCTTCTGTATAAAGCCGTCACAGCCAGCCGCACGGCAGGCGGCCTCCACCTCACGGTCTGTGGCCGAGGGGCGGGCATGGCGGATATTCTCCCGAACTGTATCGTCAAAGAGGAACACCTGCTGATCCACCATGGAGATCTGCTCCAGCACCCGTTCTGCCGCCACGGTCTCAATGGACTGCCCTCCGATGGAGATCTCGCCGCTCTGCGGTTCGTAGTATTTGGCGATCAGATTGAGAATGGTGGATTTGCCGGAACCGGAGTCTCCTACAATGGCGGTGAGCTTTCCTGCCGGCGCCGTAAAGGACAGCTCCTTCAGCACCGGCTCTCCCGGCACATAGGAGAAGGAGACCGAGCGGAAGGTGATGTTCTGCTCAGCAGGATGGAAGGGCGCCATGGAACCTCTCTCCTCCGGTTCCGCCATCACCTGGAGGATATTGTTCTTGGAGACCATCAGGTGCTTCCATTCAAAGAGATCGATGGAAATGGCAGTGGTAAGCTTAGTCAGCAGAATGGGCAGCATGGAGACCATGAGATAATCCACATTGCTCAGCGTACCGGCTGCCCAGGGACCGGCTGCCAGCGCCATGATGGCCGGCACACTGCACCAGCTGAGAATATTATACCCGAAGCCAATAGGGATGCCCTTTGCCTCGTACAGATAACACACCCGGCTGAACCTCCGCATCGCCTCGGTAGTGGCCTGATTCTGGACTCCACCCATATGATAGGCACGGAAGGTCTGGATGCCGTCGATGTACTCCACGATGCTGCTGACCGTCTCGGCACTGACCTCATGCTTGGCCACGCCGTATTTGGCAACAACACGGAAGGACAGCCACAGATTGGGGATCAGCCCCGCTACCACCAAGAAAAGAATCAGCCCCGCGGGCAGATACACCTTGCATACAAAGCCTACCAGCATGGCGGCCAGCACAGCGTTTTTGGTGATGTTGCCGCTGGAGTGGGTCAGGATCTTCTCGTAGCTGCCCACATCGCTGGTCATGGTATTCACATACTCTCCCACCTGTCCCTGGGTGAAGCGGGAAAGAGGGATCTGTTTGAGTTTGTCACCCAGCCGAAGCCGCAGACCTTTGGAAACAGCAGCTCCGCCCAGCTGAACCTGCGTGTAACCGGCGGCGTAAATGACCAGTCGAATCAGGAAGATGCCCGCAAGAAACGCAGTCAGCAGCCCGAGCCGCTGTGCGCTCAGGCTGCCCTCAGACAGCCCGGACAGAACCATATAAATGGACAAGTAGCTGCACCCGGACAGCAGCCCTTCCACTACCGTGAGGATCACACCGGAATAGAAGGCCCGATTTTTACGGAACACATTTGCCTCACGCATGCTGCACACCCCCTTCCACGGAATAGGCAATGGCACGGGCAGCCCGGTAATCCGCCCAAGCCCTGCGGTAGTATTCATTTTTCTCCAGCACCTCTTCATGGGTACCACAGCAGGTAATGGTGTTGTTCTCCACTACTGCCACCTTGTCGCACAGCTTGATGGCGCCCAGCCGGTGGGCCACGATCACAACTGTCTTGCCCCGGCACAGGTTTTCAATGGCCCGGTCGATCTCCACCTGGTTTTCCGGATCAGCCGCTGAGGTGGCTTCATCCAGGATCAGAATGGGGGCGTTTTTCAAAATAGCTCGGGCGATGGCAATCCGCTGCCGCTCCCCACCGGAGAAACGGGAGCCGAAAGTACCCACCTTGGTTTCATAGCCCTGGGGCAGCGATTGGATGAAATCATCGATCTGCGCCAGTCTGGCAGCCTCGCGCACCTGCTCCAGTGTTGCTCCCGAGTTCATGCGGATGTTTTCCAGCACGCTGCCCCGGGTCAGAAAGGTCTTTTGGAACACCAGGGAGATATGGTCCAGCAGGTCCTCGTAGTCCAGCTCCCGCACATCTCTGCCGCCGATGCGGACCGTTCCCTGGGTCGCATCGTAAGAGCGGGCCATCAGCTGGATCACGGTGCTTTTGCCTGCACCGGACACCCCCACCAGCGCAACCTTTTCCCCCGGCGCCACAGTGAGGGAGCAATCCCTGAGCACATCGGTCTTTCCATCGTAGGAAAAGGAGACATGATCCAGGGTAATGCCACAGGTCTCCGGAAAGGCCGCGCCGCTGGAAAAGGTGGGCAGATCCAGGATCTCCTCCACCTTTTTCACGCCGGAAAGCGCCTGAGCAAAGGTGGTGGCCAGTTTTTGCAGGGGCAGGATCTCGGTGAGATACATCCCGCCCACATAGGCAAAGAGCAGAAATACGCTGCCGGTAACGCTTCCCCGGAGGAAAAGCAGGCCGCCTACTGGAACCATCAGCACCATCCCGCATTCCACCAGCAGCAGAAAGGCGGCATAGGGCGGAGCCGTCTTGTGTGTGACCAGGTTCCAGATCCGGTTCTCCTCCTCAATGGCATGGGAAAACTTCTGGAAGGAGCGGCTGCCCATGTTATACGCTTTGATCAGCCGCATACCGGAGATGTACTCGATCATCACGGAATTAAAGCCTACCAAGGAGTGGTTGACATCGGACAAAACCCCCTTCATTCTTCGGAAGATGACCGCCATCACAATGCCGGCCAGGGGCAGCGGGATCAGGGAGACCAGGGCCAGAGGGGCATTGACGGAGAGCAGATACAGGAAAATCACAACCGGCCCTGTAAGATAGGCCACAAATTCCGGCAGGTTGTGGGCCAGAAACAGTTCCAACTTCTCGATGTCCTCATTGAGAACAGTTTTGACCGCGCCGGTGCTCCGCTCGTCCAAGGCTCCAAGAGACACTTTGGCAAGATGCTCCGTTACCATGCACCGCACTCGAAACAGTGCCCCATAGGCTCCCTTGTGAGACAGCACACCCGAAGTACCCAACAGCACCAGCCTTCCCACGGTGCCCGCCGTGACCAGCAAAGCGCAGTCGGCGATAACTGCTTTGGTACAGGCGCCGGAGAGCACCGCATCCATCAGCCGGTAAATGCCGATATACGATGTGATGACCAGAATACCGCTGCCAAAGGCACACAAAACGGACAGGATCAGCCATTTCCGCTCCGGCCCGGCCCACTGCAGCAGCCGCATCACCGGTGATGGCCGTTTTTCTTTCATCGTCTGTTCCTCCTTCCCCCGGCTTGACGAGAGCGCCGGGAAGTGATATTTTAGTTAGCAGATACTAACCAACATCCATCCTACCGGCAAAACAGCGGTATCGCAAGGCTTTGGGCGCGGTTCCGGCTGATTGGGGTGGAGATGTGGCTGATCGAGGTGGTGACAGTTTATGGCGGCATATAAAGACTTGGAGCAGCAATATGGCCAGGCGATGGAGGAACACGGTTTTCTTCCAGATCCGGAGAACCGGCGTTACGGCTCCATGGGGCTGTGCTGGCGTCATAGCTCCCGGCAGGGCGGCGGTTTTTTCTGGACCTACGGGCAGCAGGATCTCTACACCATCAAGATTCATGATTTCTTTTTCCATGAGGATCAGCTGCTGGAGTTCCATTGGCCGGAGAGTCTCAGTGTCACCTGGTATGAATCCATTTCCGGGGAGGAGTTCTCCCCCTGTCGCCGTCTTGTTCCAGGCTGTGTCAAAAGTTTTATCGGCGGTCGGGAACCATACCGGGCGCTCATCCACAGGCATATCCCCATCGTTTCCATTGGCGTGGAGATCACCCCTGCTTACTATCGGGATTATCTGCGCCGCCAGTTTCCCGAGGAGTATCAAAGCCTGCTGGAGTCCTTTCAAACGCTGGATCAGACAGAGCACTTCCCGGAAATGGTGCAGCTCTTGAAACAGGTGCGTGACTACCGAGGTGAGGGTCTTCCTGCCCGTCTGTTCTACGATGGAAAGGTGGCGGAAGCAGTGGCGCTGGTGGTGGAGCGGCACCTGAAGCGCGGGAGCCGCCGTTCTGTTAGTGCGGAGGATGCGGTACGGCTGGCCGATGTGGCAGCCTTCATCACGGCCCACTGTGCGGATGAACTGCCGCTGGAACGGCTCAGCCGTATTGGCTGCATGAGCATTTCCAAGCTGAAGGATGCCTTCCATGTCCGGTATGGCTGCACGATTACCCAGTACATTCAGGGGCAGCGCACGGAGCAGGCTGGGCGGCTGCTGCGGGAAACCGACCTGCCGGTGAGTCAGGTGGCGGCCATTGTTGGGTATCAGAATCCCAGCCGTTTCGCGGAGATCTTCCGGCGAAACACCGGACGCTCCCCTGCGGAATATCGCAGAGCATGCTGGAGTTCTTTCACGGAGGTAAACGATACGGAAAGGAAAGATTCTTTATGAAAATACAGTATTTTGGAGATCCATCTAATCCCAAAATCGTTGTTCTGCACCCCATGCTTCTGGACGGGAAAAGTATGCTGCCTCTGCTGGGCGAACTGCGGAACAGTCATTGTGTGATCGCGCCGGATCTGACAGGCCATGGAACAGATACTGGGATCTTTCAAAGCGCCCAACAAGAGGCAGAAACGCTGGCCGGCTGGCTGACAACGCAGGGATGGATTGATCTGAAGTTAGTGTTTGGTGCATCCATCGGTGCCGTGGTGGCGATGCAGTTGATTGCCATGCCCACATTCAAAGTTCACACCGCAGTCTTAGAGGGGTGCCCCCTCCATTCCAATGCTGCTTTTCTACGGATGATGGCGACCCGTATGTTTCTGTCAAAACATCGGAAAGCACAGCAACATCCCGGTTTGTCTGCACAGCGGATGACGAAAATCTATGGGGAGACGCTCGGCCTTATCATGGGGCACACCTTTGAACAAATTCGTCCGGAAACTTTGCAAGCCATCGCTGCCGCCTGTTCGGACTGCACCTTTCCCAACTATCCAAAGGAGTTGGAAGCTCACCTGTTTTTTGAGTATGGCAGTGAGGACATCAGCGCCAAGACCGCGCGCAGGGTTGTCTCAAAGCACTATCCGTCTGCTTCCTTTACAGTCCGGGAAGGCTATGTTCACTGCCAATATCCCGCCGTTCTGGGAGAGCAGTATTCCAAGGTATTGGAGGAATACCTCGCCAGGGAACTTCACTAATAGAACCCAAGAGGCCGCATGGGGAACATTCCACCATGCGGCTTTTTCATTCGTCAGCAATCGGCAGAACAGAATCGGCTTTTCCTGTGTTCTGTCCGTCCCGGCCTGCTTTCTGAAATGGAGAACAATTCTCTCAATGCAGGGAGAGCGTCCATGGTAACAGGCACATCGTCAGGCATTTCTCCTTCATCAAAGTGGAGGATGCGGGAACAGGTACGACTGACAAATTCAAAATCATGTGTGACAATAAAGATGACTTTTCCCATATCAGACAGCCGCCGGATCAGACCCGCAACCTGTGTCATGCTGTCAAAATCCAGCCCGCTGGTCGGTTCGTCAAACACCAGCAGGTCTTTCCCACAAATCATGCTGACCGCTACCGCCACCCGCTGCTTTTGACCTCCGGACAGGGTATTGGGGTGGCGGTCTCTGAATGGGGCCAGGGCCAACTCTTCCAGTGTTGCGTCAACGAGCGTCTGTTTCGGATTGCGGATACCGAATGTACATTCTGACTCCACACTATCCGCAAAAAGCTCGTAGTTCACATCCTGCATGACCATATAGGAATGCCGCAGGCGATCTTTGTGAGCCATGGACAGACCGTTCCAAAAGAATTGACCATCACAGGCCTTATGAAGCCCGCACAAAGCACGGGAAAAGGTCGTTTTTCCGGCCCCATTGTGGCCAACGACACCAATTACCTCTCCCTTTGCAGCTGTAAGGCTGATGTTGTGCAAAACGGTTCTCTTCTTATAGCGAAGGGCTACATTTTTAAGTTCCAGGATAGGATCTGGAACAGGCGCAAGGGAATGGTCCCGCGGCGGGAGAACACGATGCAAATCAATCGCTCGAAGGCCCATTCGTTCTCGGGTATCCTCCGATAGCTGCCGAAATGCTTCCGGCGTAAAGACCTGTGTGATTTTCCCATGTTCCAAATACACAATCCGGTCCACCAGATCCATCAAATAGTACAACCTATGTTCTGCAATCAATATGGTTTTCCCCTGCGATTTGATCAGCCTGAGATGTTCTCCCAATTCTTGAATGGAACGCATATCCAAATTGGAGGACGGTTCATCCAAAAGATATATTTGAGGATTCATCGCATAGACCGAGGCAAATGCTATCTTTTGCTTTTCTCCACCGGATAACTCGAAGATGTTGCGATTACGGAGGTTTTCAATGTGCAGTTCTGCCGATGTACGATCCACGCGTTCTCTCAGCTGGCAAACTGGAAGTGCTTGATTTTCAATACCAAAAGCGATCTCGCTGTCTGTATCCACATTGAAAAACTGTGTCCTTGGGTTTTGAAACACCGATCCAACCTTTGCGGCAAGCTGGTGCATGGGAAGATCACTGACTTCCTGACCATCCACCAGTACGCTGCCCGCCAGTTCTCCTGCGTAGAATTGCGGGATCAAACCGTTTACAAGCCTCGTGATGGTGGTCTTCCCGCAGCCGCTCCGGCCACAGAACAGCACACATTCTCCGTCCTCTATGGTCAGGTTGATGTCTTGCAGCCCGTCTCCTTTTTGTCCTTGATAAGTAAATGACACATGCTTTAACTCAATCATCCCAGCACCCCCTTTCCATAAAGCCCGACAACCAACGCGCCTGCAAAGCAAAAGACTGCCGCAATGTCCATCAAACCAATATGGATCTGCACCAGACAAGTTCGAGGCTTTGGGTTTTCAATGCCGCGGGTGATGGAAGCGATGGACAGTTCATCCGCCGCTTTGGATGCCGCCATCATCAACGGAACATAGATACACTCCACCGTTATTCCGGGATGTGTCACGAGCCCCTTAAGCGAAGGTGAGACGTCCCGCATCCGCATCGCATCCTTGATAAACCGCCAATCCTCCTGAATGGTAGGGATATAACGCAGCATGACCGCCAAGGGGATTACCAGCTTTTGGGGTGCATGGATGCGATTCATCGCCGAGAGGAATTCGCTGACCTTTGTAGTGGAGATGACAATGCCGGACAGCATCCCGCAGGGGTAGACCTTATGGAACAACCCTAAAAAAGCGATAAACATGGTGCGCCAAGTTCCAGTCATGGTATCCATAATCCAGAAGGTGAGCAGAACGATCAGCGCGTAGAACAGCACTCCTTTCCAGGCATACTTCCACTTTCCAAAGCAAATGCCGAGCAGCCCGATCAGCACCACAAGACCCAGTTCATAGAATAAGGATGGAGCCATCATGGCAGAAAGGATACACAACAGGAGCAATAATATCTTCGTTCTGGGGTCCAGCCACAGTCCACGCCTGGATAACGCTCCGCCAATCATGCGGTGATCCCAGCCTTTTCAAACTGCTTTTTCAGCAACTTTCCACCGATCCAACCACTGAACGCAGCAATCGCCAGCGTTCCGATAATGATAACAGCCAACAGCCAGGAAGGAGCAGACGCGCTCATTGTGTCAATATAGGACTGTTCCGTGCCGTTTTCCAGCATCGTGCTGGCCCAGCCTTGCGGATCAATAAAAAACACCACATAGGTATAAACGCTGCCCAGCGACATCAGCATATAGGACAGCAGATTGACTACCTTGTTGCGGTAATGTCCCGCACCAGCCACCAGATCCGCAATGATTCCCATCCCGATATAGCCTAAAGAAAAGGCCCAGTGCATTCCGGTAACAAACCAGATGATTCCCATAACGATGCCAAGAATGGTGACACTCCACCGCTTCTGCACCTTAGCGATCATCAGAAGATACACGGGACCACACAGCAGGGCTGCGCCCATCGGCATATAGAATGTCAAAACCGGGTTTGGCGCGAATAAAATACTGCCGATTAGGGTAAACACCAAGAAAATTGCGCTGAAAATGCCGGTCGTCACAAGATCTTTGACAGTGAGGCCCTTTTTTGCGGGATTGATTCGGTTGTTCATGTTGATCCTCCTATTTTGTAATGCGTTGACTTTATGGGATAGGTATGCTATCCTTTGGTTAGATGTGGCTAACCGTTATATATAATTACACCATGCACAACCTACTTTCAATCGTTTGGAGCGAGGTTCGTCCTATCATTTCAAAAATTCGTCTAATCATTGCAAAACAAGGGAGGCGTATCTATTGTAATGACCGGTATCATCGAGCAATACTATGCGCCATTACTGAAAAAGCACGGTTTTGTGCCTGCACCAGATAATGATCAATATGGTCCTCTGGGGCTTTGCTGGAAACTATCTCCGGAAGTTGGCGAAGGTTCCTATTGGACCTACGGACAAAGGGATCTATTCGACATCAAGATACACAACTTCTCTTTCAATAAGGATTTTATGCTGGAATTTGATCTCCCGGAATGTCTCAGTATTACCCGTTACGATTCTATCTCCGGTGAAGAGTTGTCGCCGTATCGCCGGTTGTCAGCCGGATGCATCAAAACCTATGTGGGCGGATACAAGCCATATCAAGTAATCGTCCACAAAAATATACCGGTTCGATCCATCGGCATCGAGATCACCCCCGCATATTATGAGGATTATCTGAAAAAACAGTATCCGGAAGAATATCTGAATCCCATCGAGGCTTTTCGGGAAATCGACCAAACAACAGAGTTCCCGGAAATGTACCGGCTTCTATCAGAACTACAGAGCTACCGTGGAACCGGAATTGCAGCCAAACTCTATTATGAGAGCAAGGTAGCCGAGGCGCTCTCTCTTGTGGTTGAATATCAAAAAAAGCGTTCAGTTTCAGATCACAAACTGGCTTCTCAGGATTTGGAACGGATTCAAACCGTAGCGGCCTATTTGAGTGATCATTATGCTGGTGAAGTACCCATAGAACGTCTGGCACAAATCGCCTGCATGGGTACGACAAAACTCAAAAGCAGCTTCAAGAAGGTCTATGGCTGCACGATCACAGAGTATATACAGCAGCGCCGCATGAGTCAGGCAGAATATCTGCTGGCTCATACCGATCTGCAAATTGGTCAGATTGCTCAGACGATAGGATATTCTACATCCAGCCGATTTGCGGAACTGTTTCGAAGAAGCACTGGCTTGCTCCCGCTGGAGTACAGGAAAATGGCAAAGAGAAGATGACGCAAAGAAAATGGTCAGTCGGTTCAAAAGTGCGCCGATATGGGTGATCTGTTAAGCGAACTACCCATGGATGAGGTTCTGGTTGGTTCGCCTCACCTATTTCTCTCAGTTAGGTTCCGACTTATGCATAGAAACGCTCCGATTTTCCAACCACCCAACGAGGGTCTCCGAAAATTACGAGGCGACTAAAACGGTGGGGTATCTGCAGTTCAATGGTGTCCTCCTTACTGTGTGGCAATGGAAGAAGCCATACACGAATCCAACTATTGTTTGGAACGTGTATGGCTTTGCGTTTATCTTTCCGCCGCACTGCCTTGATTTACGAATAGGCCATTGTAGTTCGGAGCATTACTTTTCTCTCTGTTTTACAAAAGAGGCGCATGGATAAACCGCTTATCAATACATCCAGGGAAACATACCAGTGGGCCGGCCTCATGTTAATTCGGCGTCGCACCAGCTCAATCCAGATTTATTTGAATGAACATTATTCATTGACATTTTAAAGAAACGTGATATACTGATTGATGGAAAGGAGGCGTAGATAATGCGGGTTACAAAGGAACCAGAAGTTCGCAAGCAAGAGATCTTTGATACCGCCCTCAAATTGTTTGGCGAAAAAGGCTATGAAAAAACGACCATTGCAGATATTGCGAAAGCAATCGGTGTGGCTCAGGGCTTGTGCTATCGATACTTCCCATCTAAAGAAATATTGTTTGACAGTGCTATCGATCAGTATGCAGAAATTCTGGCAGGACAGTTTGCTAAACAATCAAAAAATATCACTCTACCGCTAAAAGAAGTGATTGAGAAGATGCCGACTTCCGTGGAAGATCAGAACACCAAATACTACTCGGTTTTCCATGGCCCCCAAAACAGGAAATTCCATCTTCAGCTCTCCCTCAAAACCTGTGAGAAGCTGGTGCCGATTGTAGAAAAGCTGTTGCAAAAAGCAGAGGAACAGGGCGAAGTTCACCTTGAAGATATTCCAACAGCTGCAAGGTTTTGTGTGTTTGGCCAACTTGGCATTCTGATGGAAGACGGTTTGGATCAGGAAGATAAAACAAATCGAATTCGGGCATTTCTCCTATATGCCCTGCATCTTTGAAATAACCCCTACTGCAAGGGTAGGGGTATTTCTAAAACGCAAAAATGAATAATCTTCATTCATAATTGAGCCGAGTTGCGGTTTATTATTTTTTGTTTGCTATTGAATGTTATTCATTCACTAATTAAGAAAGGAAGTATTATCATGCAAACAAACCTTAATTTTATCGGCGGAAATACGAAACGCTGCCTGATGTCAATGGCGTTGCCGATGATTGCCGCCATGTTTTTAAATATGATGTATAACCTCGTGGACAGCCTCTGGATTGGCAACTTGCTGGGCGAGAACGCCTATGCGGCACTGACAAACTCTACCCCAATCATTCTGATTTTGACTTCGATTGCCATGGGGGCCACCAATGGCGTATCCATTTTGCTCTCGCAGGCCATTGGCGCTAAGGAACAGAGGAAAGCAGAAAGTTTAATCGCAACTTCCTTTTGTGTCGCGGTTGCATTTTCAGTACTTGTATCAGCTCTGCTGGAACTATTTCTCCCGAGCATCTTAACGGTCCTGAACACCCCTGTGGAGACCTATGATATGGCGTACAACTACTTATCCATTTATGTTCTGGGGTACCTTGCGATTTACCTGTATTGCTACTTCACTGCGGTTCTGCGTAGCTTCGGCAACTCCATGTTTCAAGCGATTGCTATGCTGACAACAACAATTTTGAATGCGATTCTTGACCCGATTTTCATCCACTTTATTGGCTTTAACGGTGCAGCGACTGCCACTCTGCTTTCGGAAACAATTTGCCTATTGTTTATGCTGATTTACCTCAAGAAGAAAAAACTATTTTCGTTTCATCTTTCGGACTTCGATTCATCCTATATCCGCCCTCTGGTTCAGAAAGCGATTCCCTCTGTAATTCAGCAAAGTATTCCAGCAATTAGCACTACATTCCTCACCGCCCTTGTCAGTACATATAGCATCACTGCCATCGCCGCCTATGGTGTTGCAGGAAAACTGGAGATTATTGTTTTTTATCCCGCGATGGCGTTGAATATGGTGTTAACAACGATTGTTGGTCAATGCGTAGGTGGAAAGCGATATGACCGAGCCACAGATTACTTAAAATGTGCTTTGGGATATGGATGCGGACTGCTTGTGATTCTCTCTGTATTAGTGATTGGATTTGCAAAGCAGCTTTCCGGCCTATTTGTCAAGAGTGATGGTGTGGCGTCCATTGTTGGAACTTATTTTCTGATCGTCAGCGTCGGATATGTTCTTAATACAGTCACCAATTGTTATTTGGGTACCCTTAATGGTATGGGAAAGCCCTCAAAGAGTATGTTTCTGATGATTTTCTATTACATCATTGTACGGATGCCACTGGCCTACCTGCTATCCTATCTGGGCTTTGGCTTGAACGGGATCTGGTTTGCAGTTCTGATTAGTCATGTGGTAGCCAGCGCTGCTGCAGCCCTTACAGCCACTGCCTGTTTAAAGAAAAGTAAACAGTATTGATAGCAGACCATGAAACAATCTAACGGACGGTGGTATAAAGATTTCTGTCCGTTGGAGGTAAGCAGCAGGGAAGAAATGATCGTACTCCGGACTTTCGACCCGATAGGTCTTCAGGTTCTTCATATTGCTGACTACGGATCTTTCACTCTCACTCCGAGAAATATCGAGAGATTTCCAGAGTGGTGAGTACAGAAAAAGACATATTATACCTGCAGAACAAGCTGGAAACCGTTCCAATCATCCTGTCTATATCAGAATTGTTTTACCCGTAGGATATTAAATCGTAAGAACGGAAAGCTCAAGAATTGGCCACTTCCATTCCATACAAAACAAAGAAACCGGGAGGGGCATGCCCTTCCCGGTTTTGCTTTATCTCGCAAGAATTACAATTGTCTGTAAAATGACTTCTTCCACGATATTTATTAAATGATTTCAATGGCATGTGCGCACCAGGATGGCTTATGTTACCAAAATGGAATTATCTCGCTGGTAGCAGGATAAATTGAGACCTAACATTTTCATTTTGCATACCTTCATTTGTGTTCATCGGGCATAATTTGCTCCTCCGTACTTTTTATATCCGCCAGCCCTCAGCCCGCTGTCGGATCTCGATAAAGTTCCGGTAAGTTCCCTCCTGGCTCATCAGCTCCTGATGGGTGCCCTGCTGAGCAATGCGGCCATCCTCCACCACTAAAATCCGGTCTGCGTTTTGGATCGTAGCCAGACGGTGGGCGATGGTGATGATAGTCTTTCCCCGCACCAGAGCAGAGAGCGCCGCCTGGATCTCATGCTCATTCTCTGGGTCCACGCTGGCGGTGGCCTCATCGAGAATGATGATGGGGGCGTCCTTCAGCAGGCACCGGGCAATGGAAATGCGCTGTTTTTCTCCGCCGGAAAGGTTGGAACCGCCCTCTCCCACCATGGTGTCGTACCCTTGGGGCAGCGCCATGATGAAGTCATGGCAGCGAGCCGCTTTGGCTGCGGCGATTACATCCTCCTCGGCAGCATCCGGACGGCCAAAACGGATGTTATTGCGGATGGTGTCGTGGAACAGATACACATTCTGAAATACCATAGCAATGTTGCGCAAAAGGCTGTCGCAGGTCATCTTCCGGATGTCATAGCCGCCCACGATGATGCGTCCCTGATCCACATCATAAAACCGGGCCAGCAGTGCGCAGAGGGTGCTCTTCCCGCTGCCGGACGGCCCTACAATGGCGGTGGCGCTGTTTTGCGGCAGCTGGAAGGAAACATTGTGGATCACCTCCCGTGTTCCGTAACCGAAGGAGACATGGTCGAAGCAGATGTCGTAATGCTCCAAAGAGATGTCTTTCCCATCCTGATCCGGCAGTTCCGTTCCCTCCAGTTCTTCCAGACGGTCCAGCACCGAGTCCGTGACAGAAAGGATATGGGCGGCGTCGTTGATGGACTCCACACTGCCGAAGATCGTGAAGGAAAACATGGCAGCCATCAGGAGCACCGGCAGGTCCAAGGTTCCGTTCATAGTCTGCCAGCCGGCGGTGAGCACCAGGCCAACAGCTGCGACCTTCAGAGAAAACAGGTGCAGGCAGTTCCAGGGCACAAAGCCAAACTCGTTTTTGATACGGATGTCCTTATTGGCCCGGCACGCCTCAAAAAACCGCTGGGAGGACACCCCCTCCTGTCCAAAGGATTTGACCACCGAAAGGCCATGGATGTACTCAATGGCCGCCCCGGACAATGCCTCTTGGGCCCGATGTCCCACCGGAGCGGTGCGGGCACTCTGCCGCCCGATGCCGCGGAGGGCAAAGGCGGACAGCAGCACGCCCACCACTGCCACCAGCGCCGCCTCCGGGCAGAAGAACGCCATGCACAAAACGATGACCAGTACCTGCAGATAGCCGTTGATGACTGCATCCACCATCTTCATGCTTTGCAGCTCCAGGGTACTCAGTTCCGTAGTCAGAGCAGCCAGAATGTCGCCCAGGTTATTCTTGGAGAAATACCCCAAGGAAACCCGTTTGAGCAGGTCACCAAGTTCCAGTCTCTGCTGCGCCGCCCGCTCTGTTCCGATACTCTCCTGGAGCCGGTTTTTCCAGTAAGCACACACGAAGCGCAGAACGATCAGCAGGATGATCCCGCCCAGGCACAGCCAGGGGAGCCTGGCGTCCAGCGCCGTCCCCTCCTGGGCACTCTCGATGACCAGCCCAAGGGCCCAGGCCGCCAGCATCACCGGCCCGGCGGCGGCCCAGGTGGCAAGAAACGAACAGAGGCTTCCGAGATACAGCCGTCTGTGGTACCCCTTTGTCCAACGCAGAATCCGATTCATACTCCGAAACATCGTCAAGCCTCCTTTCCAACCGCCCAGTTCTGGGCACCCACATGGGCCTGCCATAGCTTTTGATATAGCGGGCATCGGCTGAGCAGCTCCGGCTGTGTGCCTTTGTCCACAATACGGCCCTTCTCCAGCACCACGATCTGGTCGGCGTTCTGAATCGTGCTCAGCCGGTGGGCAATAACCAGCAGCGTTTTCCCCCGGGAGAGCGCCATCAGGGAACGCTGGATCTTGTCCTCATTCTCTGGATCGGTAAAGGCGGTGGCCTCGTCCAGAATGACAATGGGGGCGTCCTTCAGAATCGCGCGGGCGATGGCGATCCGCTGCCGCTCCCCACCGGAGAGCTGCTTGCCCGCTTCACCCGCTGGGGTATCCCATCCATGCTCCAGCCGCCCTAAAAACTCCTCACACTGAGCAGCCCGGGCAGCCGCCCAAACTTCCTCCTCCGTGGCGTCCGGCTTCCCCAATCGAATGTTTTCTTTCAGAGAGCAGTCAAAGAGGAAATTGTCCTGTGTCACGAAACTGACCTGATCCGCCAGCTGCTTCAGTGTGAGATTCCGAATATCCACACCGCCTATGGCAATGCAGCCATCCGTCACATCCCAGAACCGAGCGATAAGCCGGGCTGCCGTAGATTTGCCGCCACCGGAGGGACCCACCAGAGCGGTGAAGGTGCCGGCGGGAAGTTCCAGATCAATGTGACGCAGCACAGTGTCCTCTTCTTTCCCGCTATACGAGAAGGACACATCCCGCAAAGTGATACCGCTGCCGGAGAGGCGGGCGGGCTCGGACGCCTCGGGCAGCTCCTCCAGATCCAGCAGATGCCGAGTGTCCCGGACGGCAAATTCCATGCTCTTCATGGAATTGAGAAAGGCTGCAGCCTGCACCAGCGGGGACACGATACCCAGCACCAGCATCAAGCACAGAGCCAGCCGGGCCGGGTCCAGGACGCCGGTCTGATACAGGGCGATCCCAACTGGCAGGGTGGCCAGCAGCGTGGTAGGCAGGATAGACAGGCACAGGTTCATGGACTTCCAGGTGCAGCGGAACCAATCCAGCGTGAAGTCACGAAAACTGGTCACTGCCCGGACGAATTTCTCATAGGAGGCACCGCTCTGGTTGAAAGCCTTTACCACCTCGATGCCCTCTACATACTCCACGATGATACTGTTGACCTGAGCATTGGCTGCCATATAGGCGGCATACTTTTCGTTGTAGGTCCGCAGGCTCGCCGCCATGGGGATCAGCGCGGCCGGGATCGTAGCAAGGGAGGCAAGGCCCATCCGCCAATCCATGGCAAAGAGGGCGATCACCACCACGATAGGCAGCAGCACATTGGAACTCAATTCCGGTATCATGTGGGCCAGCGGCGGCTCAATGTCCTCGATCCGATCCACGATGGTGCTTTTGAGGGAACCGACGGGCTTCGACAGCACACTCCCCAAGGGGGCGTGCATCAGCTTATGGGCCACTTGACGGCGCAGGCCCTCCAAAATGGTGTAGGCAGACACATGAGCCAGCATAGTAGAAAAGGCGTAAAAAGCCACCTTGACCGTATATCCCGCCAGACACACTCCAGCCCATCGGAGAAGCTCCGTTCCGGAGGCCGACTGATGGATAAACAGGCGAAGGATCTCATAGACCCCCAGATACGGCACAAAGCCCCCCACCACGCTGATAATTGCGCATATAACAGACAAGACCAGCTTTCCCCGGCAGGGACCGGCAAAGGAGAGCAGGATGGCCAGCCAGCTGCGTTGTTTCACAAAACCACTCCTTTCAAAAAATAGGGCATGGTGAGACATCTCTCACCATGCCCTATTGTATCGGTTCTTACCCGTGCTTGCCGCTCCGCACAGCCAGCGTCACTCCGTTTCGTCAGGAAAAGAGAGAACGGGATTCCCGCCGCCTCGCCGGTATTCCAGCGGAGTTTGTCCCTTCACCGCCCGAAAAGCCGCGGCAAATTTGCTGGAGCTGTCATAGCCCACCGCTCCGGCGATCTCTGTAACGCTGGCCTCCGGTTCTTTCCGAAGCAGCAGAGCCGCCCGATCCATCCGCAGTGCCCGCATATAGGTGTTCACCGGACTGCCATATACACTTTTGAAGCAGGCCTTCATGGTGGTCAAAGGGATCTGGTACTGTCTGGACAGAGCCTCCAACGTGATATGCTGATCCAGATGCTCCACCAGATAGGAGCGGATGGCCTTTACCGTTTCCACCTGGGAACGGTAAAAATATGGTTTTTCCGTTCCGCTTCCCAATTCCAGGGCGTCGAGATACAGCAACAACTCCAGAATCTTTACCCGAAAGTAGGGCATTTTGATCCGCTCCGGTACGGTACACAACTCCTGAAAAATGTGATCCACCGAGGGTGCTCCGTGAATGACCCGTGGCCGGGCATCCGGGCAGAATTTCTGCTGGATGGCAGCCAGATCCAAAGGATAGTCTCCCGCCAGACGAGCCAGCTCCATGGGGATCATGGACAGGTCAAAGCACATGGAGATGCCATGATAGTGGGACAACGGGAGAGAAAAGTATCCTTTGTGCTTCAGGCGGCGATCCACTTTCAGGTCACCTGCCTCCACATAGGAGAACGCATCGTTGCCCACAGCGTATTCCATCCGGCCCTCCCGGCAATAGTCGATGCAGAGGAGATCCTGTCGGGTTTCAAAAGAGGAGTCGCAATAGGCCATGTGGAAATCGTTATACAGGATGGTAGCGCCGGGGAACACCTCATAGACGGTCATGGTTCCCTCGCCGCTCTCATTTCGCAGCTGATAAACGCTGCACCCACCACTCTTGGCCAAGAGGCACAGATCCGGTTGGCTGTCCTGTAAAAATGCCACTGCGGCTCAGCTCCTTTCTCAAAGTTCCAGGACTCGATCACAGGCGCACTGGAGAAATTCGCGGTCATGTGTCACCACCAGAACCACCCGGCCCTCGTCCGCCAGTTCCCGTGCGCAACAGGCCACTTCCTGCATTCTTGCATAGTCCAGACCACTGGTGGGCTCGTCGAATACCAGCAGCGGCTTTTGGGACAGCATGGCGGTAGCCACCGCCAAACGCTGTTTCTGGCCGCCGGAGAGAGACATAGGGTGCTTTTCCCGGAACGCAAGCAAATGGAGCCGCTCCAACACCTCCTGGATGCGCTGGTCAGAGAGTCCTTCCATAGCCAACTGACACTCTCCCCATACGCTGTCGGAAAAGAGCTGATGGTTCACATCCTGCATGACGCAGTAGGCAATCCGCTGCCGCTGCTTCGCACCAAGGATGCGGCCGTTGAGGCGGATCGTTCCGGCACTCTCCCGCATCAGGCCGCACAAGCAGCGGGAAAGGGTGCTTTTTCCCACGCCATTGTCACCCGTGACGGCCAGCACCTCTCCCGGGCGGGCGGAGAAGGAAAGGTTTTGAAATACCGGCGGCTCCCGCTTGTACCGGCAGCTCAGTCCCTCCACAGACAGTCCATCCTGTTCCCCCGCGGCGCGGGAGGGCGGCAGAGTCACCTGAGTAGGCGTGAGTGTGCGAAGGCCCAGAGCGATCCGTTCTGTCTCAGCCAGCCGCCGGAATTCTGCTCCGCTCCAGATCCGCTCCACGATCCCGTCCCGCAGATAGACAGCCCGATCTATGAGATCCGCCAGAAAGTACAACCGATGCTCCGCAATGAGAATGGTGTGTCCCCGACTTTTCAGGTATGCGATTTGATCATGGAGTCTTTCGATGGTTTCCCGATCCAAATTGGCCGTAGGCTCATCCAGAATGTAGAGCTTCGGCCCCATGGCATAGACCGAGGCAAAGGCCAGCAGCTGCTTTTCTCCGCCCGACATGGCGAAGATGTTCCGCCCCCTCAACCGCTTCAGATGCAGGCGGTCGGTGGTATCATCCAGCCGACGGAGGATCTCACCCCGGGTCATACCCTGATTTTCCAGGCCAAAGGCCAGCTCACTGTCGGAATCCATGTTGAAAAACTGACTTTTGGGGTTCTGGAAAACAGACCCCACCTGCCGGGCCAGCTGGTAAAGAGGTTGTTCCCGCACCGGCGCGCCGTGGAGCAGGACCTGTCCGGTCAGCGTGCAGTCCTCCGTAAATGCCGGGATCAGGCCGTTGACCAACTTCGTGATGGTGGTCTTTCCGCAGCCGGAAGCGCCGCAGAGCAAGACACACTCGCCCGGTCGGATGGTCAGATCCACATGGGTGAGGGTGCCCACTTCTTTTGTATAGGAAAAGGACACATCTTGCAGCTCTACCATGGAAACACCCCCAATTTGGCCGCCAGAAGGGCAGCAGTCAACCCCACGCCCACGACAAATGCGGCGCTGTCCACCGGCGAGGCCCGCAGCTCCACCAGACTGGTCTTAGGCGCCGGGTCCTCGATTCCCCGGGTTACTGCCGCTGCGGACAGCTCCTCCGCAGTGCCGGTAGCGGAGACCATCAGGGGAACCATGATTCCCTCCAGCTTTGCCAATCCCCGGATGCCCCGCAATCGCATCGCATCGCGGATATAGCCTGTCTCTTCCCGAATGGCTGGGAAGTACCGCAGCGTCACCGAGACGGCTACGATCAGCCGCTGAGGGAAATGGATCTTCCGCATTCCAGCCACCAGATAAGGCATAGGCGTCCGGCGAAGCATCAGAAAGCCGAGCATCAGGCAAGGCATCATTCGGCGGGCATAGTTGGCAAAAATAGAGAAGCTGGTAGCAACCCATCCCGGCGCAGCCGGCAGAATCCAGTATTGCAGGCACAGGATTCCTCCGAAGATCAAGAGGCTTTTCCCCACCATGGCAAAGCAGCGATGGAGCAGCATCAGGAGCAGGAGAAAACCGATCCATATCATTTCCATCCAAAAAGGTTGCTCACTAAAGGCTGCCAGATTGGCGAAAACCAGCAGAGCAAGACCCACCCTGGGGTCGAACACCAAACAGCGCCGTGCCTCCTCCATGTTACAGAATCCCCGCCTTCTCAAAGTGCTTGCGGAACATTCCCTTGGCCAGCAGGATACCCAGTATCGCTCCTACAATAGGAGCCCCCACCAGAACCACGATCATACCCGGGGAGGTCAATGCTGCCAAGGTAGAGACATAGGCTTCCGGCATTCCCTGCTGGCTGATTTGCGCCAGGAAACTGTCCCGCATGATCCAGACAGGCAGCGGGGAGCCGATCATCCCCAGCGAGAAGAACACATAGGCCAGAGCGTTGCCGCGGAAAGACCGGTAATGGCTACAGATCCGGCAAAGCTCCGCCAGGATGCAGCTCACCGCAAAAGCAATGAGAATTACCACCGTGAATTGGCCAGTAACAAAGTAGATCAAGGCCGTAATAAAGCCCATCAGAACCACCGCACCGGTCTTTGGCACCTTAGTACACATCATCAGGAATGGGATACCCGCAAATATGGCGATCAGGCCAGGCATCAAGATCCAAAGCAGAGGATGCAGACCGCTGAGAAGCATAAAAGCAAAGTTAATGACAAAGTAGATGGCGGAGAAAATTCCCACCGTAATGATGTCCTTTCCCGTCATCCCTTTTTTCTGCGTATTCATGATGTACCGCTCTCCATTCATGTGGTTAGATTATGCTAACCATTATTTCTGAGAAAAGGCGCTCAGCGCGCCCCTCCTTACTGAGTATAGCGGCACATCGCAGTTCTTTCCGCTCCGATTGGACGACTTTATCCTGTTTGGTCATGGAATTTAGCGCTGTGACAGAGATGTACCATCTTCACCATACAGAATCGGTCCGAAACTGCCATGCTGACCTTGGTGGACAGCTTCAATCCGGTTCGGGTGATATGGCGGTAATAAGGCTCCTCAGCCAGCACCCTGACCCCACTGCCGATTTTTCCGGCCAGCACCGATGCGGAATCCACATAGAAAAACATCTGCGCATCTCCGTGGCCCACTTGCTTCATGTACTTTTTCCGCATCATGGCCATACCGCTTTTGCTCACGGTATCAAAGACGATTTCAATCTCTCCAAACCCCGTGAGCATCCGCAGGAGGCCCACAACCTTGCTTTCCTCAAAATAGTGGAACAGGCCGCCGGCGGTGACCAGAATAGGAGCATCCGGCACATCGGCGCGGATTTGCCTGATCCAGTCCTCGGCAAAGGCGTCTCCGGCGAGATAGGTCTCCCGCTCCGGCTCCGGCAGCAGCTCTCGCCGGTACTCCACCACATGGGGCAGATCCACGGTATACCAGTGCGACCTTCCATTGTCGCAGCGGTAATAGGCCGTCTCCAGACCGCAGCCGAGTTGAACGATCACACCGTCCGGCCTGCGCTCCAGAAACGCCCGGATGTACCGATCCATATTGGCGGACCGGGCGGCGGAGGCCAGCAGAGTATACTGGCTCTGTCCGTCCTGCTCCGGCAGGCTGGAAGGCAGTTTCTTTTTCAGTTCCAGCGCCTTTGGATCGTACAGGATCTGCGGGCAGTACTCGCTGGCATAGATCCTGCCCAGCATGGGGACAAACAGCGTGTCCTCTACAACACCCAACTTGGACATGGTCAACCCTCCTATTTGGACGAATTACTTTCTGCCCACAAGCAGCCGGGAAGAGCCCAGCATCATCATGGCAGCCCGGCGGTGGGAGCCGAAAGCTTCTTCTGCGGTATCAATGAGCCGGACGTCCTGATAGCCCATCTCCCGCAGTTTTTGGGCAAAGACATCCATATCGCCGTACAGCTTGGGCTTCATGTCATCATTCAGAGCGAAGACGCCGCCTTTTTTCAGCACCCGCAGGCTCTCCAGCAACAGTTTGTGCATATCGGCTCCCATGACATTGTGGTAGACATAGTTGCTGATGACCGCGTCAAAACTCTCATCGGGGAAATCCAGATGATTGGCGTCGCCATGCCGGAACACACACCGGGAGGCCACGCCTTCACTTGCGGCGTTTTTCTCACAGAGGGCCTTGCTGTAATTGTAAACAGCTCCCCAGTAGTCCATGCCAGTGACCTTTGACTCCGGCCAGGTCAGGGCCGCACGAATCGACAGGGCTCCGGAGCCGCAGCCGACTTCCAAGAGACTGCCCTGGCCGTCATAGTCCAGATGAGAGAGAACGACCCGGTGAACCTGTTCCATGATCCCGCCGCCGCCAAAGGCATACTGGCGCCTGATCCATGTGATCCAGACCAGCAGGGCTGCCAGCGCCGCCGTAACAACTGAGAACAGAACGCCGAGAGCTGTGATGTGGAACACCGAAAAGGAGAGTATGGCCAAAACCACGGCCAGAGCCGTGATGCCGCCGATAATATAGAACACGGGATTGGACATCCAGCTCCCGTAGTCTTCGCCGTGACTGCCGAGACGAATTTCTGCTTGTTGATTACGCTTTTGCTGCATTTGATTTTCCTCCTGTTGTTCAATATTTGTGTACAATTCGTTTACGGGTGTTTCTCCTTCGCCTTCCGGCAGACAAAGGACGCCATGCTCTGAACGGTGCGGACCTTTGCAGGCCCGAATGTTTCCTCCAGACGATGCCGCAGGCTCTCCGCCGTCTCAAAGGGCGGGGTGAAATAGCCCTTTGGGCACATACAGCCTGCGGATTAGCCAGTCCGTGCGGCGGTTTTGTCCCCGCACATAGAAGCAGCCGCAGAAAACTCCGCCGGGCCGCAGTACACGAAAGATCTCCCGCCAGGCGGCCTCCTTGTCCGGAAACGCATGAAAGCCGTTGAGCGAGAGCACGATGTCGAAGCTGCTGTTCCCAAAGGGCAGCGCCCCCACATCCCCCTGCTGAAAGCGCACATGGGCAAGTCCCTCGCCCCGGGATTTTGCCCGCTCCAGCATCTCCGGCGAGTAATCCAGGCAGGTGATCTCCGCCTCCGGCATTTCCCGATAGAGGGGCATGGTCAGTATGCCGGTACCCACGGGGACTTCCAGCAGTCTTCCGGAAAAACCCTCCGGTATTCCGGAAAGGGCGGCGCAAAGGTAGTCCTGGGTTTCCGCACGGCCCATTTCCCATACCAGACTGCACACCGCCCGGCCTAACAGGGTGGAACAGGTGATCATGCCATCATAAAATGTCCGTTTGCCTCCCAATCCCCGGTAGGCGTTTTGAATCCGCTCTTCTTGTCCCATTTTTTCACCTTCACTCACTCAAGCACCCAGCGCCACATCCAGCGTCATCATGAGGGTAAAACCGACTGCAAACAGAATAGTCCCTATATTGGAGTGCTTTCCCACTGACATCTCCGGGATCAATTCTTCCACTACCACATAGACCATCGCTCCGGCGGCAAAGCTCAGGGCGTAAGGCAGTACCGGAACCAAAATCCCCGCCAGAAGGATGGTCAGAATCGCACCTATGGGCTCCACTGCGCCGGACAGCGTCCCATACAGGAAGGAGCGGGATTTGGAGACCCCCTCCGCTTTCAGGGGCATGGAAATGATCGCGCCCTCCGGGAAGTTCTGAATGGCAATTCCCAGAGAAAGAGCCAGCGCCCCCGCCAGCGTGATACCGCTGTCTCCGTAGAGCCACCCGGCATAGACCGCCCCGACCGCCATTCCTTCCGGAATATTGTGCAGCGCCACAGCCAAGGTCAGCATGGTTGTTTTTCCAAGACTGCTTTTGATGCCCTCGGCCTCCGCGCTGCCGCGGTGCAGATGCGGGATCAGCCGATCCAGCCCCAGCAAGAAAAAGATTCCCAGCCAGAAACCCACAACGGCGGGGACAAAGGACCACCGCCCCATGTCCGCTGCCTGCTCCATCGCGGGCAGCAGCAGGCTCCAGATGGAAGCCGCCACCATGACCCCCGCCGCAAAGCCGGTGAGCGCACGCTGTACCATCTCACCCAAATTGTTCCGCATAAAAAAGACGCAGGCCGCCCCCAGCGTCGTCCCGGCAAAGGGAATCAGTAGCCCTTGCCATAGTTCAATCGGCATATTCTCCTCCAATCTTGCCGCAGTGGTTTTCTGCAAAGTCGATCCGGATGATTCGGAGGCACATCGATCTGTCGGTCAGCTTTGCCAGTGGCTAACAGGTGCAACCGAACACTGTATAAGAATCTCCGGTACAGAGCCCTTATCAATTTTACATTTTTCCATAGTCGCCTTTCAAAAGGTATGATACTCTATGCTTGATTATAGTTAGCCGTCGCTAACCAGTCAAGTCATTTTCCGTTAGGGACAGTTAATTTTCCTATTAGCTGTGTAGAGTGTCACGCAAACTCTCACCTGTAACCTTCAAAGTGTGCGAGATTCAGGGTTTCTTTTTTCTTTCTCTGGGCGTAACGCAGAGTTTGATATGCTCCGCCGCTGGAATGATCCACACAGAATACCACAAGGTCGCTTCGATCCACCATCTGCCGGTTGCGAATCTGAATGGCACCCTTCGGATGGCTACCAGCGGCGGCGCTGCACAGTTCAATTTCATCATAATATGCTTCAAAGTTCTCCAGATTGTCCCGTAGCTCTGCCGTCGGATACGGAAGTACCAAAATCAGGGCGCTATTGTCATCCCGCACACGGCGCTGTTGGCGCTTGACGGCAGAAGAGACAATCTGATCAAAGTCTCCGTTACGGCCAACCAGAAACTCCACATATTCCTTTTCCAAAAGCAATGTGTGGATCAGCGACTCCACACGCTCTTCCGCTTCCCGAAATTCCGGAACGATCCGATGTCCAAAGAAACTGACGGTAAATAGATCCATGTCGTTCTCGTTGGCATTTTCTGACCAACAGCTCCCTTAAGTAAATTTTCCACCTCTTATTATATATAAACATTTACTTAAAGTAAATAATCCTCTAATTGGTTTCAATTATATTTTAACTGTTCTGTTGGTAGCATAATGTTGGGAGGTGAAGTGATGCAGACAGAGTTTCCGGAACGATATATCACTCTGGGCTTAAAAATCGCCTATTACAGAAAAAAGGCAGGATTGACACAGGAGGTTCTTGCTGAACGGATCGGAAAAAGTGTTAATTTTGTCGGCCAGGTAGAAGGAACAGGAACAATTCGGGGTGTATCCTTGGAGACCCTGTTCAAAATTGCCCAAGTATTGAAGATTCAGCCCTCCAAACTGTTGGAGGACGACTGATTAACATTGTAAAAAAGAAAGGGAGTGCCGCCACCGGAATGTATCCGGTGGCGGCACTCCTCTTTTCATGATGGTTTAGGCGTTCCTCCTCTTAGAGCTTCCACTGACCGGACTCTTTACGGCCGGATACGAACGCTTGATACAAGCCCTCCTGGGCCATGAGCTGGCTGTGTGTGCCTCGCTGAACGATCTGTCCGCCGTCCAGCACCAGGATCTGGTCGGCGTTACGGACCGTCTTCAGCCGGTGAGCGATCATCAGAATGGTCTTGTCCCGGGTCAGGGCTTCGATGGCCTTCTGCAGCCGGTCCTCATTCTCCGGGTCCACATTGGCGGTGGCCTCGTCCAGGATCACGATGGGAGCATCCTTCAGGATAGCCCGGGCAATGGAGATGCGCTGCTTCTCGCCGCCGGAAAGACTGGAACCGCCCTCACCGATGACGGTGTCATAGCCTTGGGGCAGGGTGAGAATGAAGTCGTGGCAGCAGGCCTTCTTCGCCGCGGCCACCACCTCCTCGTGGGTGGCATTGGGGCATCCAAACTTGATGTTGTTTTCCACCGTGTCAGCAAAGAGATAGACCTTCTGAAATACCATGGAGATTTGATCCATCAGGCCCTCCAGGGTATAGTCCTTCACATTCTGACCGCCCACCAGGACGGCGCCACTCTCCACATCCCAGAACCGGGCGATGAGATTACACAGTGTGGTTTTCCCGGAGCCGCTGGGGCCCACGATGGCGGTGGTGGTTCTGTCCGGGATGGTGAAGGATACATCCCGCAGGATGGGCCGCTGGTCATAAGAGAAGGAAACATGGTCGAAGGTAATGCCGTGATCCCTGGGCGTGCCGACCCGACCGGTCTCTGCCAGCTGAGGCATGGCATCCGTCTCATCAGCATGGGCCATGCAGCTGCTGACGATACGCAGCAGGGACATACCGCTACCCGCCGAGGAGATCTGAGCAAAGACCAGGAAGGACATGATGACCACCATCAGGGCGTTGGCCAGGATCATGGTCCCGGAGAGATAGAACCATACCGCTGAGAGCATCATGGCCACGCTTCCCAGCTGGAGCGCGATCCCCTGCGCCATGATATAAGGGGTAAACATCTTTTCGATGTTCAGATTGCTGCGGCAATTGTATTCCAGTGCTTCCTGCAAGGTGCGGTCACCCCGTCCGGTGAGGTTGAAGGACTTCACCACGCTCATGCCCTGCACATACTCCAGTACCGCCTCCACCAGCTTGGCCTCGGATTTCTGACGGTGCGGGGCGAGCGAGGCGGATCTTTGCTCCATGGCAGAGGTGATGAACAGATAAACCGCGGTGGCCACCACCACAATAAGACCGATCCGCCAGTCAAAAATCAGGATCATCACCGTAAAGACCAGAGCGTTGAGCAGCCCACCCAACATGGTCACCAGTACCATAGGAGCCACAGACTCCACATTGTCCAGCACGGTGGTGCAGACCCCGGTGAGCTCTCCCAGGCTGTTGTCGTTGAAGTAGCCCATAGGGACGGATTTCATCCGCTGCCCGATGACAACGCGCTTATTTGCCGCCATGAAGTACCCTGCGTGGGTCTGCTCAAGCTGGGAGAAATATCTGGTCACGGCGCTGCCCAGAATACTGACTGCCAACAGGCCCAGCGCCTGCCACGCCGTGGCAGGGCCGGTTTTTCCATCCAGCAGAGCCAGGATGGTGTAGTAGATGGCGGCGATCTCAAACATATGGAACACCGCATTGAAAAAGCAGGCGATCACCGAGCGCCGGATGTTGCGCTGTTCCTCACCGGCAAACCGCCAGATACCTCTGAATGTCTCGATCATACCGTTTCTCCCTCCTTTGCGCCCATGTGAGCCTGCCACAGATCGGCGTACAACGGGCAATGGCGCAACAGGTCTTCATGCCTGCCCTGCGCCTCGATGCTTCCATCCTTTACCACCACGATCTGATCTGCGCCGGTGATGGTGGACAAACGGTGGGCAATGACGATGACCGTCTTACCCTCCACCAGTTTTGCCACTGCCCGCTGGACCACTGCTTCATTCTCCGGATCAATGTAGGCGGTGGCCTCGTCCAGAATCACCACAGGGGCGTTTTTCAGCATGGCCCGGGCGATGGCGATACGCTGCCGCTCTCCTCCGGAGAGATGGGCGCCTCCGCCGCCCACCCGGGTGTCATAGCCATGCTCCAACTGGCGGATGAAACCGTCGCATCCGGCGGCTTTGGCGACTTGTTCCACTTCTTGATCAGTGGCATTTACCCGGCCCATACGGATATTTTCCCGGATGGTATCGTCAAAGAGGTAATTGTCCTGAGAAACAAAGGCCACCTGGTCATAGAGTTGTTCCAGCGGGATACGGCTTTCCTCCACGCCGCCCAGGGTAATGCGGCCCTCGGTCACATCCCAGAAACCGGCGATGAGCTTGGCAATGGTGGACTTGCCCGAACCGGAGGGGCCAACCAAAGCGGTGAGGCTGCCGGCCGGAATGGTGAGGGAGATGTTGTGGAGGATCTCCTTGTCCTGGGCATACCCAAAGGAGACATGATCCAAGGCGATATCCGGTCTTCCCAGCTGTGCCGGCTGTGTTCCGTGATCCTGCTCCGGCTTCAGGAGGATCTCGTCCACCGAACCTACGATGGTACCCACCTTGGCAAGATTATCCACAAAGCCCATGGCGGCAATGAGAGGTCCCACAATGCTCATGGACAGGATGATGGTGGTGAGAAATACCTCTGCGGACAAGCTGCCGTCCGTGTAGAAGATCCAGCCCACAGGCAGCACCGTAATAAGCGTGGTGGGAGCGATGGCATAGGCCAGCGCCATTCCGAACTGGCATTTCTTCATCCAGTTGTAGTAGTAGGCAGCATTGGCCCGTACCCGGGAGGAGAACTTCTCATAGGAGTTCTTTCCCTGATTGAAAGCCTTGATGACCTCAATGCCGCCGATGTACTCCACAATGGTCTCGTTCATGGCCTGGGTCGTCTCCACCGCACCCTGATAGTCCTTGCCATAGCTGCCCATGATGGCCATCATAAAAGCCATGCCCACAGGAATGGACACCAGGCTCAGCAATGCCATCCGCCAGTCCAGCGTAAACAGATACGCGAGAACGCATACCGGTGCCAGCAGATTGGAGGTCATCTCGGGCAGCAGGTGAGCGAGCGTCGTCTCCATACTCTCCACCTGATCCACCACGATCTGCTTGAGCCGCCCGCTGGAGGTGTCCAGAATGTCTCCCAAGGGTAAGCGGGGCATTTTAGACAGAACCATCTTCCGGATGTCCCGCAGGATCTGGAAGGTGGCCTTGTGGGAGAGGGAGAGCGCCAGATTGTAAAGCAGAGTTTTGGCCAGATAGCCACCAAGGGCCACCATGCACCACAGAAGATAGAAGTTCCGGTCCCGCTGCCCGGTGAGAAGCGCTACCAGGATACGCCCTGCCGAGAGATACGGCAGCAGACCCAGCAGGACACCCGCCACCGCGCAGAAGATGGCGGCAATCAGGCCACCGTGATGATCCTTGCCCAGCTGCCACAACCGCAGCAGTGGGCTTTGTGTTTGCTGCATAAATAAGCCTCCTTTAGTTAGTTATTGCTAACCTTTGGTTCTATGAAAAGGCCGCCGGAAAAGCGGCCTTTTGCACTACCGGAAGTTTTCAGGATGAAAAATCGTTTCAAATCCTGCCATGTGATAGCGGTTGAGCTGGCGGACATAGTGGAGCGCCCGGGCCTTATCCATGCGGTGCCGCACCGGCTCAAACATTCCGTTGAAGTAGGCGGTGGTAACGATATGGATCAAGTCCTCGGTGACCTGACCGGAGCGGACGCTCTCACAGCCGATGACCTCCATGTATTTGTAGGTGTAACTGACTTCGATCTCCACCAACTCGTCAATATAGTGGGCATATTCCGTCCCGGCGGCCCGGCGGAGTAGCAGTTCAAACTCCGGCAGGTGCTCATAGATGTAGTCAAACAGTCCCTCCTGGGCATGGGCGGTGTAACGCCCCATCTCCTCCTGCTGGGTTGGGCCGTCAAACTGGTGAAAAGACTCCTGAATCTCCAAAAAACGGTGCTTCAGCTCTCCCGCGGCAGGCTCCACCAGGGCCCGGAACAATCCCGCCTTGTCAGTAAAGCGGGTATAGATGGAGCCGGTGCTGGTTCCCGCCGCTTTGGCGATGTCCCGCAGGGAGGCCAGAGCAAAGCCTTTTTCCAAAAATTCCTGACGGGCGCAGCGGAGTACATTTTCATAGACCCCTTCGATCTGCTTTGCCATGGTATCGCCTCACAATCCAAAACAGTGTTTTATAACGATGTTTTGAATATACAACCAAAAAGCGAGTTTGTCAAGAGAGGATTTCCCCTTGACAGGGGCAGAAAGGGATGCTAAATTGATAATCAGATTATCGGTAATCAAATTATCATTTGTCGGGAGGGGTGTTATGGCAAGACCGGATACTTCCATCGACCCTCGGATCATGGACAGTGCCAGAGAGGAGTTCCTGGCGCTTGGCTTTGAGAGGGCTTCCCTGAAATCCATCTGCCAGCGAGCGGGTGTGACAACCGGGGCTCTTTATAAGCGTTACGCCGGAAAAGAGGAACTGTTTCGCGCTGTGGTGGCGGATACGGTGGCGGATTTGGATGCTGTTTATGAGGAGCGGACGGCGGTGCCGGCATCCGCCCTCTCCGACGAAGACCTGATCCGGGCGTGGTATATGGATGAGGAATACATGCTGTGGTGGTTCCGCTTTCTCAATGAGCGGCGGGATGGCTTTGTGCTGCTGCTCACCGGAGCGGAGGGCACCGCTTACGCCAACTTCCAGCACGACTGGGTGGAGAAAATGACGGAAGGTACCTGGACCTACTACGCCGAGGCCAGACGCCGGGGCTTGTGTACTGTGGATATGACGCAGGAGGAGCTCCATGTAGTCCTGTCCGCCTTCTGGACCACCATTTACGAGCCCTTTATCCACGCCTTCGCCTGGCCGGAGATCCAGCGCCACTGCACTTTGGTCTGCCGTCTCTTTGACTGGTACGCTGCCCTGGGATTCCCCAAGGGATGAAAAACGCCTCTGCGGAGGCTTTTTTCTCGCTAATAAGTTAGCAATAACTAACTAAAAAGGAGTGATACTGTGTTTCAAAAAGTCCTGCGCTACACTGGACGCCACCGGAAGACGACTTATGCCTCCATTCTGGTACTGGTGGCCGGCGTGGCCATGAGCGTGCTGCCCTATTTCTTCCTCTACCGCCTGCTGAGACCCCTGCTGACTGGGGGCAGTCTCACATTGGAGGAAACCCTGTTCAACGCCGGGGCCATGGCTCTGTGCATGGTCCTCTACGGCCTTCTCTATGTGGAGGGGCTGGCTCTGTCTCATCGCTCCGCCTATCATACTTTGGAAAACCTCCGGCTCCATCTCCAGAGCAAGCTGGAAAAGCAGCCCCTGGGCGCGATCCAGGAGAAGGGCGTTGGAGTCTGGAAGAAGATGTTCATTGACGACATTGAGAGCATGGAACTTCTGCTGGCCCACGCCCTGCCGGAAGGGCTGTCCAATCTGGCGGTGCCGGTGGTGGTATTTGCGGCCATGTTCCTCACGGACTGGAAGCTGGGTCTGCTTTCCCTCTGCTCCCTTCCGCTGGGCGTGCTGGCCATGGGCATGATGTACCGCTCCGGCATGAGCAAGATGGGGAACTACTACGCCGCCGGGCAGAAAATGAACAACACCATCGTGGAGTACATCAACGGCATGGAGGTAGTGAAGGTCTTCAAACGGGACGGAGAGTCCTATCACCGCTTTGAGACCGATGTAAAAAACTACCGGGATTTTACGCTGGATTGGTTCCGGGCCTGCTGGCTGTGGATGGCCCTCTACACCAGCATTTTGCCCTGCGTGGCGCTGGTGCTGCTGCCAGCCGGCGGATATCTGGTGCTCACCGGCGCCTCAACCCTGCCGGATTACGCGCTGGTACTGTGCATGTCTTTTTCCGTGGGGCCGCCTTTGGTCCGGGCCATGAACTTTATGTCGGTGCTGCCCCAGCTGAGCTACAAGATTGATCAGATGGAAGCGCTGTTCAACATTCCGCCCCTGAAAGAAGGAAAAACGGATTTCAACGGAAATGATTTGCAGATCCGCTTTGAGAATGTGCGGTTTTCTTATGAAAAGGACGAAGTCCTCCACGGCATCTCCTTCTCTGTCCCACAGGGGAGCCTCACTGCTTTGGTGGGAGAATCCGGCAGCGGGAAGTCGACCCTTGCCAAGCTGCTGGTCCACTTTTACGATGTGACGGACGGACGCATCACGCTGGGGGGGCAAGACCTGCGAGAGATGTCCCTCGCCTCTCTGAATGAGCAGATCTCCTTCGTCGCGCAGGAGCAGTTCCTGTTCAACACCAGCCTGTTGGAGAACATACGGCTGGGAAGACCCGGCGCCACCGACGAGGAGGTGCTGGCGGCGGCGGAACGGGCTCAATGCGGAGAGTTTCTGAAACGGCTGGAAAAAGGAATCTATACCATGGCCGGCGATGGCGGCAAAGGGCTTTCCGGCGGGGAGCGGCAGCGGATCGCCCTGGCCCGGGCGATTTTGAAGGACGCTCCCATCGTGGTGCTGGATGAGGCCACCGCTTTTTTGGACCCGGAGAATGAGGAGAAAATGAACGCCGCCATTGCCGAGGTGATCCGGGGCAAGACGGTCATCGTCATCGCCCACCGGCTTCAGTCCATTGCAGGTGCCGATCAGATCGTGGTGCTGGATCAGGGCAATGTGGCAGGGATTGGCCGCCACGATACATTGCGAAAGACTTGCCCCGCCTATGAAAAACTGTGGCGGGCTGCCGAGGGAGCCGCTGCCTGGCGTGTCTCTGCGGAGAAAGGAGGCGACGAGGCATGATCGCGCTGATGAAACGAATCCTGTCCGTATCCGGCCCCTATCAGGGGCGGATCAAGCTGGCCTTTGTATTTGCGTTCCTGAAGGCCATGCTGTCCAAGGCCCCCATCGGTCTGTCCTTCCTGACCCTGAGCGCTTTTCTCCAGGGAACCATGACGGCACGGCTGTGCCTGTGGCTGGCGGTGGGCACGGTGGGCTGCGTTCTGCTGGAGTGCCTGTGCCAGAACATCGCCGACCGGCTCCAGGCCGCGGCGGGCTATATGGTATTCGCCGATCTGCGCATGGAGCTGGGACGGCATCTGCGCCGCCTGCCCATGGGCTATTTCACAGAGGGCAACATCGGCAAAATCAGTTCCGTTCTGTCCACCGACATGGTGTTCATTGAGGAGAACTGTATGCACGACATTGCCAACATGATGAGCTATACCTTTGCCCAAGCCATTCTTGTGCTGTGGCTGGCCTTCCTGAATCCCTGGCTGGGACTGGCCGCCTTGGTGGTGGTAGGGATCATTTGGCAGCTGGGCCGCGCTTCCCTGGGGAGCACCCTGGCTCACTCTGATGTCCGACAGGAGCAGAGCGAGGCTCTCACACGGGCAGTGCTGGACTATGTGGAGGGCATTGGTATTGCCAAGACCTTCAACCTGCTGGGAGAGCGTTCCGAGCAACTCACCGAAAATTTCGCCCGGAGCCGCAAGGTCAGCATCGAGTTCGAGGAGAGCCAGGCTCCCTGGATGCGGGCCCTCTATCTGGTGTGCGGTCTGGGCTCGGTGCTGATAATCCCCCTGTCACTCTGGCTCTATGGCCGTGGGCAGCTCTCCATCACCTTCCTGCTGGGTGTCTTGCTCTTCGTCTTTGACCTCTTCGGCCCCATTAAGGCACTCTACAGCCAAGCCACCCGCCTGACGGTGATGAACGCCTGCATGGACCGGATCGAGGCGGTACTGGCCCAGCCAGAACTACCTGACCGGGGCCGGGAGACCTTACCCAAAGCCGGCGGTGCCCCGGAGGTGGAGTTCCGAAATGTCACCTTCGCCTACGGGGAGAAAGAGGTACTGCATGATGTCTCTTTCACACTGGAGAAAAACCGGATGCTGGCCCTGGTGGGGCCCTCTGGCGGCGGTAAGAGTACGGTAGCCAACCTGCTCTCCCGGTTTTGGGATGTCAAACAGGGCCAAATCTTAGTGCGGGGCAGGGATATCCGCGATATTCCTCTTTCTGATCTGATGGATCAGATCTCTATGGTGTTCCAGCGGGTCTACTTATTCCAGGATACCGTCTATAACAACATCGCCATGGGGCGGACAGACGCCACACGGGAGGAGGTTTATGAGGCGGCCAGAAAAGCCCGATGCTATGACTTCATCATGGAGCTGCCCGACGGCTTTGACACGGTCATCGGCGAAGGTGGAGCCAGCCTATCCGGCGGAGAGCGACAGCGAATCTCCATTGCTCGCTGCATTCTGAAGGATGCTCCCATCGTCATTCTGGATGAGGCCACTGCCAGCGTGGACGCCGACAATGAGAGCTACATCCAGGAGGCCATCACCCAACTGTGCCGGGGCAAGACCCTGCTGGTCATTGCCCACCGGCTCAATACCATTCGTCACGCCGATGAGATCCTGGTTATCGACCAGGGGCGCATCGTTCAGGCCGGCGCCCACGACACACTTATGGAGGAGGAGGGCATTTATCGCCGCTTCATCACCGCCCGCTCCAATCCCACCAGTTGGTGCCGGTAAAGGCAGAGGCGCGAAAGAAAAGAATGACCGGGATGCGTGTCCCGGTCATTCTTCGTTCCAGCTTCTTCCCTTGATTGATCCCGGGGGGCATACAAATCCAATATAGTGGCATCTTGCAATTTCATGCGACAAAGAGTATGATGTAGTTAGCAGGCACTAACCATCATTGAGGTGACCATATAGTATGGATGACAACAAGCAGTTTTGGGAGCGGTTTTCACGGCATTACTCCGGTTTCATACGCCGCTCTCAGACAACCTATCAGCAGATATGCAAAGCAATGCGTCCTTTTCTGAAACGGGACATGGACGTACTGGAGTTGGCCTGCGGAACAGGCCAGCTGTCCGTGCCGCTGTCTCCATGTGTCCGGAGCTGGGAGGCAACCGACTTTTCAGCTGAAATGATCCGTCAAGCCAAAAAGCAGGTTTATTCGTCCCGGCTCCATTTCTCCGTCCAGGACGCCACCAAGCTGCCCTACGGGCCGGAGAGCTTCGATGCGGTCGTGATCTCCAACGCCCTCCATGTCATGCCTTACCCGGAAAAGGCTCTGGCGGAAGCCTGGCGGGTTCTGAAGCCGGGGGGATGGCTGTTCGCCCCCACCTTTGTCTGGGGCAAAAGCCGAAGCGCCAGACTCCGGCTCTGGTTCATGGGGCTGTCAGGCTTTCGGGTGTACCATGTTTGGACTGCCGGGGAGCTGATGGCATACCTGTCCGAGTGCGGCTATTCCATCGTTCGCCATCAGCTTCTCGGAAGTTCGTTGGCGCCGCTGTGCTGTCTGATAGCCAGGAAGATCCCGGATGAACGGACTGCGGCACGGCAGGCTACCGTCCGGTCCGCACAGCACGATGATCCAAAAGTCAAGAAGGAGTGATAGAACATGTGGAAGTACACAGTGGAAGTCAACGGAATGATGTGCGGGATGTGTGAGGCTCATGTCAATGACGCCGTGCGCAAAGCCTGCCCGGTCAAAAAGGTGAGTTCTTCCCGGAGCAAAAACCAGACCGTGATCCTCTCTGAAACAGAGCTGGACACGGAGGCTGTTATGAACGCCATTCGCAGCACGGGGTATGAGGTCGGCACGATCCAGAAGGAGCCGTACAAAAAGAGAGGATTGTTTGGTTGAGTTCATTGGCGGCAGCGGCCAGAAAAGAGGCGTGAATATGAACATGGCAACGCAGTCGTTTGGATATGGATTAGCGGCCTTGCTGTTTTGCATCGCTATTCTTGGCGTGTGCCATAAAATCAAAAAAGCAGCCCGAAAGGTTTTGAAAAGCCAGCAGACACATAAGGATGAGCTGCCGTAAGCGTTTGGAGCTATGGAGCAGGTACACTTGGCGGTGAACTTACACAGCAGGCTGCTCCTGATTCAAAAGCGCAGATCACATAAAAATGAGGTGGAAGCCATATCAAGGCTCCACCTCATTTAATATTCCGTGCCAAATGGCAAGTATTCACTTATCGCATTGCTGCTCGATAGCAAAGTCCGCCAAATTTGCATAGGCTCATTGCCCGTGCGCATCTTCCCGCATTTTCGTTACCTGCTCCAAGTACGCCTGCACCGCCGCGAAGGATTTTTCGCTGATCACATGCTCGATCCGGCAGGCATCCTCGGTCGCAGTCTCCTCGTCCACGCCCAATTCCATCAGCATCTGGCTCAACACCGTGTGGCGGGTATACATCGTCTTAGCAATGGCAAGCCCGGTCTCCGTCAGGGTGATCGCTCCGTCAGCATCCACATTCACATATCCGTCCTTTTTCAGAATGGACATGGCTCTGCTGACGCTGGGCTTGGTAAAGCCCAACCGCTCTCCCACATCGATAGCCCGAACAAAGGTGCTGTTCTGTGAGAGAATATAAATGGTTTCCAGATACATCTGGCCAGACTCGTGAATCGCCATAGGAACCTCCAAAAAACGGGCGTTTTGCTTATTATAACACAGGCGTCCGACAAGCGCCATTTTTTCTGTCAGCAAAATCCGTTCGTCCTCTTGACAAGCGAATTTGCCCTGTATATAATTGCATTAGTTAGCTACCGCTAACCAAGAGGCGGCAGCTATATATTTGACACTTTGGTTAGCTATCGCTAACCGTGTTTACTGTCCGTTTTTTCATTTTGCCGTACAGTCTTCGCATGGACATGATTTTGTGAGGGAAACGCCTATGTCAGAGGATCTGCTGATTCGCCACTGTTCTCCCACCCTGGCCGGGATCAAGACGGGAAACCTCTTTTCCTGCGCCTGTCCCAGCCGGAAGGATCTGACGAGAGACTTATGCCGGCTGAACAAGAAACTGGTGCCCAAGGGCATCCGCGTTCTGCCGCTCCGGGTTCGCAAAGGCCGCGCTTTGATCTACGCCTACCGGCCCAATGCGCTGGAGAGCGATCTGACTGATCACCGCGCCAGAGCATTGCTTCTCAAATACGGCTATGTGCCGGAAAATCCCAATGGCTGTGTGGTTCACCTGATCCACCGGCTCCGGAGCGAGGGGGAATTTCCCCATGAGATCGGACTGTTTTTGAGCTATCCGCCGGAGGATGTGCTGGGCTTCATCTGCAATCGGGCATGCAATCACAAGTGCGTGGGCTGCTGGAAGGTCTACGGCGACGAGCAGGCCGCCAGAAACATCTTTGAGAAATACGAGATGTGCAGCAAAATCTACTCCCGGCAGTGGCAGCAAGGGAAATCCATCGAGCAGCTCACCGTGGCTGGTTGATGTTTCTACCATAACAAATCCAGAAAAGAAAGGTCGCTAAAGTCTTATGAGTAAAGTTGCAGTTGTGTATTGGAGCGGCACGGGAAACACCGAGGCCATGGCCATGGCGGTGGCCGAAGGCGCCAAAGGCAAGGGCGCCGAGGTATCTGTGATCACCGCCGCAGAGTTCTCACCGGAGCAGGTCGGCGAGTATTCCGCCATCGCTTTCGGCTGCCCCTCCATGGGGTCGGAGCAGCTGGAGGAGAGCGAGTTCGAGCCTATGTTCATCGCCTGCGAGGGCAGGCTGAGCGGGAAGAACATCGCTCTGTTCGGCTCCTACGGCTGGGGGGACGGCGAATGGATGCGCAGCTGGGAGTCCCGCTGCAACGACGACGGCGCCAATCTGGCCTGTGAGAGCGTGATCTGCAACGAGGCTCCGGACGATGACGCTCTGGCAGCCTGCCGCGAGCTGGGCGCATCTCTGGCCTGACAAAAACACCGCAGAAGGCAGGAGGATCTCGTCTCCTGCCTTCTCTCTGTATCCCCAGCCAGCATAGGCGAAACCAATTTCGAACTCAGAGAAACAGGTCGTGAGAAATCATGCTGAAGGAATATTTATTGAGCCAGGGCTCCGGCACGGGCCGCTGGAGCCACGGTATGCCGGGGGTGCAGATCTGCCGCTTTTCCCTGCCGGAGCCGGTGCAGGAGCCCTTGCGGCCCATCCCGGTGTGCGGCGCACCGCTCCAGTTTGAGGTGCTGTTCTGTTTGACCGGCCGCCTTGCCGTCCGGCCATTACAGGGGACTTCCTACACGGTGGAGGCTCCGGCCATTTTCCTCCTCTCCGACAGCTCCGCTCTCCGCTCGTGTCAGTATAGCGGAAATCTGGGCGGCATTTTGATCGCCGTAGACGCCAAAGCCGCAAAAGAAAGCCTTGTGACGGTCTGCTCCACCCTGGGGATGAGGTTGGACACCAGGATCGTCAAGGAGAAGATGACGGCGAGGAACGGCTGCATGGCCCTGTGCGGCACACCTTGGACGCAGTCATTTTTTGAAACGGTTCGCTATCTGTCCGAGCAGGAGCAGGAACGCTACTCTGTTTTCAAGTCGGTGGAACTGCTGTATCTGCTCTGCACCGAGGTATCTGAATCGGACGAATCTTTCTCCGGCTCAGGCTGCCCAGTATCCCACAGTCTGTTGGAAGTCAAGGTATACATCCAGACGCATCTGTCTGATAAGCTCACCATTGCGTTCCTCTGCAAACAGTTTTCCCTTTCCCCGACCTTCTTGAAAGAAGGTTTCCGCCGCGCCTATGGCATGCCGATTCACAGCTTTTTGGTTCAACAGCGCCTCCGTCGGGCACAGGAGCTGATCTGCACCACCCGGATGCCCATTCAGCAAATTGCGCAGGCTGTGGGGTATGAGGGTATGAGCCAGTTCAACGCAGCGTTCAAGCGGGAGTATGGCATGACCCCCGGCCAGTACAGAAAAATGTCGGAAACCGCAACTCTGCGTCCGTTTTGACAGCGACAAACACCCACCTTTTCTGCTACAATAATCAGACATTCCAAAGCATTCAAAGGAGTGACAGCGATGAAACAGCATCGTTTTTGGGCGTGGGGCGCTGTGATCTGCATGATTATGGTCATGGTCACCGGCTACAAACGGAAATAAAGGAAAGGAAGGATCACAATGAGCGTTTATACGAAACTTGCCTGCTTTGCGGGTGGTGCGTTGTTTGGTTCTTTTGGCATCAAGCTGCTGTCCAGCAAGGACGCCAAGAAAGCCTATGTCCATGTCACGGCCGCCGGCCTGCGGATGAAGGACTCGGTCATGGGGACTGTGACCACGGTGCAGGAAAACGCCGCGGACATTCTGGCCTCCGCCAAGGAGCTGAATGAGGACCGGGCTGCGAAGGAAGCGGAGGAAGCCGCCGCTGCCAATCTGGAGAGCGAAGAAGCCTGATTGACCCAGAGGGAGCCGCCAGCGGCTCCCTCTTTTCGTGAAGGAGGAACCTATGAACGCAACCATATTGCACGAAAGCCGGGGGCGCATCCGGTTCCGGCTGCGGCAAAAACAGATGACACTCGCTCAGGCGGATCTGCTGGAGGCATGGATTCAGGGAAAGTCCTGGTGCCGGCAGGTCACCGTCCACGAGCGCACCTGCTGCGTCATCCTGTACTACGACGGGACTCGCCAAGCCGTGCTGAACGAAATTCGGCATTTTTCTTGGCAGGAGGCGGAGCAGACCACCGCGCTGCCCGCCCACAGCAGCCGGGCGCTGAACCGGGAATTTGAGGAGAAGCTGGTGGCAAAGGTGGTGTGCAAGGCCGCCTGCACCCTGTTTCTACCACCTCCACTGCGCCTTGCCCGCATACTCTGGCACATGGTTCCCTTTGTACGCCGGGGACTGCGCTGCCTGTTATGCCGCCGCATCAAGGTGGAGCTGTTGGATGCCCTGTCCATTTCCATCTCGGCGTTCCGGGGCGACTTTGATACCGCCGGCACCGTCATGTTCCTGCTGGAGGTGGGTGAGCTGCTGGAGGAGTGGACCCGAAAGAAATCCGTGGCGGATCTGGCTCGGTGTATGTCCTTAAATGTGGATCGGGTCTGGCTGCGCACAGCCCAGGGCGAGGTACTGGTCCCCGTGTCCCAGATCCAGCCGGGGGACGCCGTGGTGGTTCGTGACGGCGGTATCATCCCCGTGGATGGTCTGGTTCTGGAGGGGGAGGTCACCGTCAATCAGGCGTCCCTCACCGGAGAGTCCATCCCGGTACCCAAGCGCCCCGGCGGCGCGGTCTATGCCGGCACTGTGGTAGAGGAGGGCGAATGTGTGCTGGAAGTGAAGCAAGCCTCCGGCCAGAGCCGCTATGACCAGATCGTCCACATGATCGAGCAGTCGGAGCAGATGAAGTCGGAGGCTGAGAGCAAGGCCGCCAATCTGGCGGACAAGCTGGTGCCCTATACCTTTGCCGGGAGCCTGCTGAGTTTTGCCCTTACTCGGAATGTGACACGGGCTCTGTCGGTACTGATGGTGGACTTCTCCTGTGCGCTGAAGCTGGCCATGCCTCTGGCCGTCCTCTCCGCCATGCGGGAGGCGGGACGCGCCCACATCACCGTCAAGGGCGGCATATTTCTGGAGGCCGTGGCCGCCGCCGATACCATCGTCTTTGACAAGACCGGCACCCTGACCCACGCCTGCCCCCGGGTAGCTCAGGTGGTGCCCTTCGGCGGCAAAGAGGAAGCTGAAATGCTGCGGCTGGCCGCCTGCCTGGAGGAGCACTTCCCTCATTCCATGGCCAACGCCGTGGTGGAGGAGGCCAAACGCCGGGGCCTGCGTCACGAGGAGTACCACTCCAAGGTGGAGTATCTGGTGGCCCACGGCATCGCCAGCACCGTCGATGAGGAGCGGGTCCTCATCGGCAGCGCCCACTTTGTCTTTGAGGATGAGGGCTGCATCATTCCGGAGGGCGAGCAGGAACGCTTTGACGCCCTGCCGCCGGAGTATTCCCACCTGTATCTGGCGGTGGGGGGACAGCTTGCCGCTGTGATCTGCATCTCCGACCCGCTGCGGGAGGAGGCGAAGGAAGTCCTATCCGCCCTCCGCGCCCTGGGGATCACCAGTACCGTCATGCTTACCGGAGACAGTTACCGTACCGCCGCAGCCATTGCCGCCCAGGTGGGAGTGGACGATTTCCGCGCCGGAGTCCTTCCGGCGGACAAAGCGGAGTATGTGGCCCGGCTCCGCCGGGAGGGGCATACTGTCCTGATGGTGGGCGACGGCATCAACGACTCGCCGGCCCTGTCCGAGGCGGACGCGGGCATCGCCATCAGCGACGGTGCCGCCATTGCCCGGGAGATCGCGGACATCACCATCGCTGCCGACAGTCTCTGGGAACTGGTAGAGCTGCGCCGGATCGCCATGGCGCTGATGGCGCGCATCCATTCCAACTACCGCTTCGTCATCGGCTTCAACGGCGCCCTGATCGCTCTGGGCGTAGCCGGAGTCCTGCCGCCAGCCACCTCCGCCACGCTGCACAATTTCTCCACCCTGGGCGTCAGCCTGCGGAGCATGAGCCGGCTGACTACTCAGACGCAGTCCACTCGGGGCAACAATTTGCAGAATGGATAAAAAAAGATTTCTTTCCGCTTGGTAGCTTGTGCTTTTTGCGCGGTTGCACATGGCTAACTCCATGTGCTATAATACACTTACGATGCGCAGTGTGTGATGCACGGTAAGTCCAATCGCCGCTGCGCATTCTTTTATACACAGCGGTTAGCTATGGCTAACCGCAAGAAGAAAGGGGAAGATACTATCAGAGCATATCGATCTACCATCGTTCTTTCTGTTCTGTTACTTGTCTTGTCCTGCTGTTCGCTGTTTGTGGGCGTGATTGACCTGACGCCGGCAGAGCTGCTGGCAGGAAACTTCGAGCAGATGGAGGTCTTCCTGATCTCCCGGCTGCCGCGCCTACTGGCCATCCTGTGTACTGGAATCGGCATGAGCGTAGCAGGGCTTATCATGCAGCAGTTGTGCAGCAACAAATTCGTGTCCCCAACCACCGGGGCCACCATCTCCTCGGCCCAGTTCGGCATCTTGCTGGCGCTCCTGTTTATGCCGGCCTCCACCCTGTGGAGCCGTGCCATCTTCGCCTTTGCCACAGCAATTCTGGGCACTTGGATCTTCGTTTGGTTCATTCAGCGCATCCAGTTCAAGGATGTGGTTATGGTTCCGTTGGTGGGCATTATGTTCGGCAATGTCATCGGCGGCATTACCAACTATCTGGCGTACAAGTACGAGATGACCCAGGCCCTGTCCTCCTGGCTGGTGGGCCACTTTTCCCTGGTGCTGAAGGGCCGGTATGAGATCGTCTGGCTGACGGTGCCGCTGGTCATTCTGGCCTTTCTCTTTGCCAACCACTTCAACATCGTGGGGCTGGGCAAGGATTTTTCCAAGAACCTGGGGGTCCCGTACAATCTGGTGCTCTTCTCCGGCCTCACCATTGCCGCCATGATCACTGCCTCCATCGTGGTGGTGGTCGGCTCCATCTCCTACATCGGCCTGATCGTGCCCAATGTGGTAGCCATGTACAAGGGCGACAAGATTCGGGGCACGCTGGTGGACACCGCCCTGTTTGGCGCAATCTTCGTGCTGGTGTGCGACATGATCGGCCGGGTGGTGATTGCCCCCTACGAGCTGCCCATCGAACTGATCGTGGGCATCCTGGGAAGCCTCATTTTCATCGCCCTGCTGTTTTACCGGCTCAAGCATGGCCGCAAGGCCATCCGTCTGGGCGGCGCCGGAACAAGCTGCTGCTCCACCATGCCCAACCTGAAGGGAGGTGCAGACCAGTGAACACGGTTGCCATACGCGCCAACCGGCGCAAACTCCTGATTTTGGCCTTTCTGGTTTTGCTCTGCGCGGCGGGCTATATGCTGGTTGAAGTGAATTTCTCTAATCCCAAGCTGCTGGCCTACGCCATGAAGATCCGAACTCCCAAGCTCATCGTCATGCTGATCACGGCCTTTGCCATTGGCGGAGCCTCCATCGTGTTCCAGTCCATCATCAACAACACCATCGTGACTCCCTGCCTGCTGGGGATGAATTCCCTCTATACCCTCATCCACACGGCGGTGGTGTTCTTTCTTGGATCTGCCAGCGTGGTGGCCCTCAACGCCAATCTGTCCTTTGCAGTGGATGTTGTGCTCATGGGTATCGCCGCCACAGTAATCTACAGCTGGATTTTCAAAAAGACAAAGCATAATGTGCTGTATGTGTTGCTGGTGGGTACAGTACTGACCTCCTTCTTTGGCAGCATCCAGACCACGCTGACCCGGGTCATGGACCCCAATGAGTACGACAGTCTGCTGAATACCCTGGTGGCAAGCTTCAGCAATATCAATTCCGAGATTATCGTCTTTTCCCTGATTCTTCTGGCAGGCGTCATCTTCGCTCTGCGCAAGGAACTGGCCCTGCTGGATGTGCTGACATTGGGCAAGGAGCAGGCCATCAACCTCGGCGTGGACTACGACCGCTGCATCCGCCGCCTGCTGCTCGGCGTGACCCTCTGCATCGCCGTGGCCACCGCCATGGTGGGGCCCATCTCCTTTTTGGGGCTCATCATCGCCAACCTGTCCCGGCAGCTGCTCAAGACCTTCCGCCACACCCAGCTGGTGCTGGGCTCGGCCCTGTTCGGCATGATCGTGCTGGTGGGCGGGCAGCTCATCGTCGAGCATGTGTATTCCTACTCCGTGCCGGTGAGCGTGTTCATCACCGTGGGCGGCGGCCTTTACTTCCTCTACCTCCTCCTGACAAGAAAGAAGGTGTGACCATGCGTGTACAGGAATTGACAAAACAGTATGACGGGAAAACCGTGGTGGACGGCGTGAGCTTCGCCATTCCCAAGGGCAAGGTGATTTCCCTGATCGGCCCCAACGGCGCGGGCAAGTCCACCGTCATGGGCATGATCTCCCGACTGATCGCCCACGACAGCGGACTGGTAGACTTTGAGGGCAAGGACATTGGCAAATGGAAAAGTAAGGAGCTCTCCAAGCGTCTTGCCATCCTGACCCAGTCCAATAACATCCAGATGAAGCTGACTGTGCGGGAGCTGGTGACCTTCGGGCGCTTTCCGTATTCAGGCAACCGGGTCACCCCAGAGGATCAGAAGATTATCGACCGAGCTATTCACTACATGGAACTGGAGGAGTTCCAGGATCGCTTCATCGACGAGCTCTCCGGCGGCCAGCGGCAGCGGGCCATGATCGCCATGGTCATCGCCCAGGACACGGAGTATGTGCTGCTGGATGAGCCCACCAACAATCTGGATATCTACCACGCCACCAATATGATGAAAATCGTCCGCCGCCTCTGCGACGAGCTGGGGAAGACGGTGATTTTGGTGCTGCATGAGATCAATTATGCGGCATTCTATTCTGATTACATCTGTGCCTTCAAGGACGGAAAAATCGCCAAGTTCGGCACTGTGGAGGAGGTGATGACGAAAGAGAACCTGTCCCAGATCTATCAGGTGGACTTCGAGATCCTGACCATTGCGGGCAAACCCCTGTCCATCTACTATTGACCCTTATTTTCAGTACTTTTTAGAAAAGGAGTATCCAAAAATGAACATGAAAAAGATGCTTTCTCTTGCCCTGGCCGGTGTGATGGCCCTGAGCCTCATGGCCTGCTCCGCTCAAAATGGCGGCAATTCTTCCGAGAATACCTCCTCGCCCAGCAGCAGCCAGTCCAGTGAGGAAACCCAGAACAACGAAACCCCTGAGTCTGTGACCATTACCAGCCTCAATGCCAACAAGGAGGCGGCGGAGCTGGAGGTGCCTTACGATCCCCAGCGTATCGCCATTCTGGATATGGCCTCGTTGGACATTCTGGATACCCTGGGCGTGGGCGACCGGGTAGTGGGTACCGCCTCCACCAGTCTGGAGTATCTCCAGGACTACATCAATGACGATATCGCCAACCTGGGCACCATCAAGGAGGCCGATCTGGAGGCCGTCATGGCCTGTGAGCCGGATGTCATCTTCATCGGCGGCCGCCTGGCTTCCAGTTATGACGCCCTCAGCGAAATCGCTCCTGTAGTCTATCTGGCCACGGATACTGAGCTTGGGGTCGTGGAGAGCGTGCGGCAGAATGCCACTACCATCGCCTCCATGTTTGGTCTGGAGGACAAGGTAGACGAGTTGATGGCTGACTTCGATGCCCGCATTACCGCCCTGTCCGAATTTGCCGCCGGTAAGACTGCCATCGTGGGTATGTGCACCAGCGGCAGCTTCAATGTGCTGGGCAACGACGGCCGCTGCTCCATCATCGGCGTGGAAGTCGGCTTTGAGAACATCGGTGTTGACGCCAATATTGACACCTCCACCCACGGCAACGAAGCTTCGTTCGAGTTCATTGTGGAGAAGGCCCCCGACTATATCTTCGTTATGGACCGTGACGCCGCCATCGGCACCGACGGCGCACAGCTGGCCCAGGAGATCATGGAGAATGAACTGGTGATGGGAACCGATGCCTACAAGAACGGCAACATCGTCTATCTGGCTCACCCCGCCGTGTGGTACACCGCCGAGGGCGGCATCACCGCGCTGGATCTCATGCTGCAGGATTTGGAGAGCGAGCTGCTGGGTTAACTCTGTTTCAGATAGAGTATTACGGCCTTTCTCCAAAGAACTCATATATCATATTCATCGAACTTGACTACTAACGAAAGGAGCGCTTACCATGGATCAGGAAAACAGAATGCCTCTTATTGGCGACAAGGCCCCGTCCTTCGAGGCTGTCACCACCCAGGGCCCTATCAAATTCCCGGAGGATTACGCCGGCAAATGGGTGATCCTCTTCTCCCATCCTGCGGATTTCACCCCGGTCTGCACCACGGAGTTTATGACCTTCGGCTCCATGATCGACGAGTTCAAGGCTCTCAATACTGAGCTGGTGGGCCTTTCAGTGGACTCCATCTACTCCCACATCGCCTGGCTGCGGAAGATCCAGGAGCTGGAGTGGAACGGTAAGAAACACATCAATGTGACCTTCCCCCTCATCGAGGATATCCGCATGGAGGTGGCCAACAAGTACGGCATGATCCAGCCGGGACAGTCCAACACCCAGGCGGTACGGGCGGTGTTTGTCATCGACCCCAACGGCGTGGTGCGAACCATCCTGTACTATCCGCTGTCCACGGGCCGTAACTTTGACGAGATCAAGCGTATCATCCTGGCGCTCCAGAAAGCGGACGCCGATGCCTGCGCCACCCCGGCCGACTGGCGGCCCGGCGATGATGTCATCGTACCCACCGCTGGCAGCTGCGGCGTAGCCAAGAAGCGGATGGACAACCAGAGCGAGAATCAGTATTGCCTGGATTGGTTCATGTGTTTCCGCAAAGAGGCGAAGTAATACTAAGTTAATTCCCCAATAACAGAAAACCGGTCGAGATTTCATGCACGAGATCTCGACCGGTTCTTTTTTGTTGTATTTAGGTCATTTTGCAATGGTTCACAAAAATTATTCAGAGAACAATGATTATCAGGCCTTCCGTTATATTGTAATTGCTTTGACTGGAATTACAGAAAATGCGCAAAAATCTTACAACAGGTTAGCTACTCAAGTCGTTCAGTAAATGCTTCCAGACAATAGCCGACTTCCCGCACGGAGCGAATGTAGAATGAGGCATCTGGATTAGCCCGATACAGCTTCTCGCGCAGGTTGCAGATATGAAAACCTATCGTATTGTTTTCGTTTCCTGTAGTGAAATCGCCCCAGACCTGTTCGTAAATCTGTGCATAGGTCAGCACACGGCCTTTATTGGCGGCCAGCAGCAGGAGAATCCGATATTCTTTTGCGGTAAGCTGAATCTCCTGTCGATCCCGAAAGACCTTTCGTCTGCTTGGAAAGATCTCAAGACCAGGGAGCGAGACCATCGGTTCCTCGTCGACCTCGATTTTTTCTATCTCAGGGTGGTTTTTGAGGATAGACAGAATCTGCTCCAAAACTTCCGTATCTCTTTCGTGCAGCTCCAAAATCATGACTCGTCCGATGATATCACCGCTTTCTCACTCAGTTTACGAGCTGCTTTCAGTCGCTCAAAGGTTTCCTTACTGATTACATGCTCAATCCGGCAGGCATCCCGCTCGGCGATAACAGGATCGACGCCAGCTGCCACAAGCATCTCTGTAAAAAAGCGATGCTTTTCATAAGTGACTTCGGCAGCTTCTCGCCCCGCATCTGTCAAGTGCAGATAATAATTCTCGTCCATTGTGAGGAAGCCCCCGTCCCGTAAGGCAGCCACCGCATGACACACGCTGGGCTTGGACACATCCATGTACCGGGCTACATCCACGGAGCGTACCATGCCCTTTTTCTTTTGGAGAACAAGGATGGTCTCCAGATAATCCTCACCAGACGCATACAGTTTTTTATAAGGAGGCATTGATTACAACAACTTCTTTCTCATGAGAAAAGAAATCTTGCAAAAGTTTTACGGCTTCATCATCCATAGGGCGGTGCCACAGCACCTTGCTCCCCTGAATGAACAACAGGTAGGTGCAGCACTTATAAATGAGTTCTGGGTCATGCGTGATCAGAAACAGGCTCTTTCCCATCTTTTTCAGGCGGTTTAAGTTGTCCGATACCTCCAGCATATGCCGGTAATCCAATCCGCTGGTAGGTTCGTCAAATATCAGAACCTTTTTGTCCGATGCTATTGCACTGCCAATCGCCACCCTCTGCTTTTCACCTCCGGACAGGGACATGGGGTGCAGCTTTGCTTTGCCCAACAGGTCAAGGCTGTTCAGTATCTCCTTGGCGCGGGCCGTATCCGCTTTTTCGTCTTCGCCATCCATACTGAGCAACAGCTCATCCAGCACATCTTCCGTGAATAGCTGATGGTTTACATCCTGCATGACCATATAGCAGATATGCCTGCGCTGCTTTGCGTCATAGGAGACCCCATCCATTTCAAGCACACCTTTTGCTTTTTTATCCAGACCGCACAAACACCGGGCGAAGGTGGATTTTCCCGCACCGTTGTTTCCGATGATACCGATGATCTCCCCTTGGGGCAAGGTCAGGTCTGGAATATCCACATTGAGGGGGCCGTGCTTTTCATAGGAGAACTGGAACCCCTTAATATGTAATTTCGGAGCGGCCGGCTTGGGAGTGGCCTCCGGGGACAGATGGAATGGGTCCAGTGCCCGCAGCCCCATTCCCTGCAATTCATCGGGCGGTAAATTTTGAAATTCCGCCCCGGTAAATTCCTGTACAATACTTCCGTGCTTCATGTAGAAAATTCGGTCTGCATAGGGGACAAGATAATAAAGCCGGTGTTCTGCGACGATCACCGTCTTTTTATCGGACTGCCAGTGCCGGATCACGCCAATCAAATCTTCGATGGTGGCAATATCCAGGTTGGAGGATGGCTCGTCCAGCACGAAGATGTCCGGGTGGATTGCATCGGCAGAGGCGCAGGCGATTTTCTGCTTTTCTCCGCCGGACAGGGCAAACAAGCTCCGGTTCAGCAGTTTTTCCAGCTTGAGGCTGTGGACGGTTTCCTCCAGACGCTTCCGCATCTCCGGGACCGGCAGGGCCATGTTTTCACACCCAAAAACAATCTCGCTGGTGGTATCTACATTGTAGAATTGTGTCCTTGGGTTTTGGAATACAGATCCCACCCGCTGCCCGATTTGATAAAGAGGATAGTCTTTTAACTCTTTCCCGTCTAAAAGGACTTGCCCGGTCAGTTTCCCTCCGTAGTAATGAGGGATCAGACCGTTGATCAGCCGAGTCAGCGTTGTCTTGCCACATCCGGACTCTCCGCAGAACAGAATAGTTTCGCCATCCTGTATTGTTAGATTTATATGGCTCAGGTTGTTCTCGGTTTCCCCGCTCTCATAGGTAAAGGAAACATCTTTAAATTCGATCACAGTATCACCTCCTTACCACGGACTGAAAAAGTATGTGGAGAGCAGTGCGGCTCCGGCAATCAGCACCGCCAGCAGATCCCAGCCAGTAAAACCGACCTTTGTGATATTGGTGCGCCGGACCGGGTTATCCAGGCCGCGGGTCAGGGCCGCCGCGGAGAGATCATCCCCGATTTTGACCACCGAGATCATCAAGGGAATGAAACGGTATTCAATCAGGGCAGCTGGGTTTTGCCAGAACTTCTTTGTCCCGAACTGGACCTCACGCATTCGCATGGCATCTTTGATGGCTGCCGACTCCTCCTGCATAGTGGGGATGAATCGAAACAGAACGGAGAGTGGAATAGTGATCTGCCGCCCAATGTGCATCCGGCCCAGCGCGGTAATGCACTCGCTGGCCGTAGTGGATTTGATGATGTAGGCCCCCATCACAAAGGCCGGAAACAGCCGCAGAACCAGACCCACCAGCAGGACTACCAGCATATTGACAATCATGGGGAACTGGACCGAGTTCTGGATGGCCTGCACAAACAGCCCCGCCGCAAACAGGCAGAAGAACACGGTTGCCGTCTTATACTGCCGGTTAGTCAACAGTAAAATAAAGGGGATCATCGCCACCGTAACCATAAAGGCGGTGTGGCTGTATAGAAATTCTGCGGTAGCGACAACGGCCATCAGCAGCAGCTTGGTTCGTGGGTCCAAGCAAAAGCCTGTTCTATTTTCAACAACCGCTTGAAGCTGCTCCATTACACAATTCCAGCTCTCTCAAAGTGTTTTTTCAGCATTTTATGGCCCAGCAGCGCGCCCAGAATACCGCCCACAAACAGCAGCACAAAGCCCACATACAGCATCCAGGAGGGCATCAGGGATTGCAAGGTGTTTGCGTACTGATCACCCATGGAGGTGTGGATGTTTTCCCAATACGCTTCGCCGGCAAACCAGAGGTTGGCGGGGCAGCCCATGATACCGAGACAAAAGCAGGCATAGCTCAGAACAGTGACCTTGAATTTCTGATAGCCCCCGATTTTAAGTACCACATCGCTTAGAATGCCGCCGAGCACCCAGCCGAGAAGGCCGATCCAACCGTAGCCGATCAGATAGAAGAAGATGCCGCCGATGATACCTGTGATAGTCAGCATACCAAACTTCTGAATCTTGGTATAGTAAAGCATCATAGGAATGCCGCAGACGATGGGCCAAATTATGAACAGGAACGGGTAGACTACAGGCAGTGCGGTAAGCAGACCGACAACAAAGAAAATAACGAGGGTCATGGCTGTGTAAATGCCGACATTGATGAGATCTTTACCTGTGAGTTTCTTTGTGTTTTCCATTTTTGAATATTTCCTTTCTGAAAAAATTAAGTGTTGAAATGACTCGTGCGAATGGGACGCTGCAGTTTCACCTCCACATCATTTGGTTAGTTTATGCTAACTATTGTGCAAAAATTTTGGGGATCAGATCCCCAAAACTGTCTGCCATCCGGAGTTGAAAAAAGAGGCAAGCGTGTGAACATATCTCAGTGCGGCCTCCTTTGGGAAGTTGTGCATAACCACTTCAGCCAGGGATGCAAAATACGCATGGAGCAGAATATGCCACTCCTCTTCCGCCAATCCGCGGATCTGGATGCCCTGAGATTTCAGTTCCGCAAAGAACTTCAGCGTGACCCGGGTTTCCAGACAGACAACATCATCCAAAAAGGAGGAATACCGCGTACCCTCCGCCCGCATGAGAAGCAGCCGGAACACATCAAAATGTTCATAGATGTATTCAATAATGACCGACAGCGATTCCTCCGACAGTTTCCAGAGGGATTTCAAGTCGTCCGTCTTTGCCAGTTCCATGTGCTCATTTACCGACGCCTCATAGATGGCCTTGACCTCCTGGACAACAGGCTCCACCAGCGCGCCGAACAGAGCTTCCTTATCGTCAAAGTGGTTATAAAAAGCTCCGTTAGTCACATGGGCGTCCTTGCAGATCTCCCGGATGCTGGCCCGCTCAAAGCCATATTCCAGAAAGTGCTTTTGGGCGCAGAGCAAAAGATTTTCGTGGGTCTGCTGAAAGTCTCTTGACATTCGCCATCCCTCCGTCCTATACTAAAATTACACTGTAATATTACGATGTAATTCAAATTTTAGCACAGGGTACTTGAAATTGCAATACCCTCCTTGTATTTTTTGTGCCTGAAAGGAGGCTGGCTATGAAGTCGAAAGAACCGGGAACAATTCGGCAGCTATTCGCTTTCGTGGGAGAGAGCAACGGTAAAATGCGCCTCTCCATCTTCCTGGCTGTCTTGGGAGAACTGTTTGGCATGGGACCATTTCTAATGGTGGCTGTCCTCGCGGACGCCCTGTACTGGGGGACTGCAGCGCCCACGCTGGTATTGTTTCTCTGCGGAGGCGCCGCAGTTTGCCAGATCATAAAAATGCTGCTTACCTGGCGGTCCTCCCTGATGTCCCACAAAATTTCTTTTACCATACTGAAAAATATCCGGGAGGCTATTACCGACCGGATGGCGAAGGTCCCCATGGGCATCATGCTGGAAACACCCACAGGGGCTTTCAAGAATCTGATCGTGGACAATGTGGCAAAGTTGGAGGACTCCATGGCCCATTTCATGCCGGAACTGCCCTCCAACATCGCTGCACCCCTATGCAGTATTCTTTTGATCTTCCTGCTGGACTGGCGGATGGGGCTGGCCGCACTGGTGACAATTCCGCTGGGCACCCTCTTTTTTGCCGCCATGATGCGGGGATATGGGCCGCGCATGGAGAACTACATGCGATCTGCCAACGAGATGAACAGTACTCTGGTGGAGTATGTCAACGGCATTCAGGTCATCAAGGCATTCAACCAGTCCGCAGCTTCCTATGGAAAGTATGCCGATTCTGTCCGCTATTTCCACGATTCCACCATGGCATGGTGGAGCCAGTGCTGGCTTTGGAACGCGGCAGCCCGGGCGGTCCTCCCTTCTACGCTTCTGGGAACCCTTCCAGTGGGAGCGTGGCTCTACATGGAGGGAAGTCTTTCTCTCCCTGTCTTTCTGGTGGCCTTGGTGGTGCCTCTGGGTTTTATTGCGCCGCTGATGAAGGTCTCCGCGGCTATGGAGCAGGTCAGCATGATCAAAGGCAACCTGGAACAAGTCACCACCTTTTTGAAAACACCGGAGCTTGTCCGCCCCACAGAGCCTGCGAAGCTTGGGGAGCGGTGTTATCAATTTGAGGATGTCCATTTTGCTTACAATGAATCCGAAGTTCTCCACGGTATCTCATTCCAGACACAGCCCGGTACCATGACCGCCATTGTTGGTCCATCCGGCTCCGGGAAGTCTACGATTGCTAAGCTGATGGCCGGCTTTTGGGATGTAACCTCCGGTACAGTTCGCTTTGGCGGGCAGGATATTCGCAACATTCCGTTTGGACAGCTCATGGGTGAAATCAGCTATGTAGCCCAGGACAATTTTCTCTTTGATAAATCCATTCGGGAAAACATCCGCATGGGAAACCCTGACGCCAGCGACGGGGAGGTAGAGGCTGCGGCCAAGGCTGCCAACTGCCACGACTTTATCATGCAGTTAGAGCAGGGCTATGATACCATGGTTGGCGATGCTGGGGACCGCCTCTCCGGCGGAGAACGGCAGCGCATCACCATTGCGCGGGCCATGCTCAAGCAGGCGTCCGTCATCATTTTGGACGAGGCGACCGCCTATGCCGACCCCGAGAACGAGGCGCTGATTCAGCAGGCTATCAGCAAGCTGGTGGCGGGAAAGTCTCTGATTGTCGTGGCCCACCGGCTGAATACGATCCGCAATGCCGACCAGATATTGGTTGTTGCCAATGGAGAGATTGTGGGCCGGGGCATCCATGAGGAGCTTCTGCAGAACTGCCCCCTTTACCGAAAGATGTGGCAAGACTACGTCGGCTCTATGGAAGGAGGCACAGAAGATGTTTGAAATGATTCGCCGTGTCTTTAAGATTGCAGGAAATAGCCGGGGAAAGATCGTGGCAGGCATCGTCTGCAACATTCTGAAATCGTTCTTCAACGGTTTTATGATGTTCGGCGTGTTCTGGGTTTTACTTCATCTGGATAATCTGACACCAACTATTATTGGACAGGCATTCTGCGTAATTCTGGGCAGTGTACTGGGCTGCTTTTTCTTCCAATGGATGTATGATCGTACCATGAGCGGGTCCGGCTATGACATTTTCCGGGATTACCGTCTGGAGATTGGGGACCGGCTGAAGCAGGCACCCATGGGATATTTCTCAGAACAAAATCTGGGCACCATTCAGGCCATGCTCACCACCACGATTGCCGACCTGGAGGGGTACTCCATGCTGGCGATTGAGCAGATGACCAGCGGTGTGGCTATGGCTGTACTGATGTCCGTGATGATGTTCCTTTTCAGCCCGGTGATTGCAGGATTGAGCCTTGTAGGGCTGGCACTTGGGATGCTGGTCCTGCGTCGGGTGAGGCTTCGCGCTGCCCAATATGCCCCCATTTACCAGGAGGCCCAGGAGCATCTGGTCGGCAAGGTGATGGAATATATACGGGGTATTTCGGTGCTGCGTTCTTTTTCCAAAGGCGAGGAGGGACAGGAGGAAGTCCGCACTGCGTTCCAGAAAAAATGGGATGCGGACTATGGTCAGGAAAAGGCTACGGCTGGTGTCCTCCGTTTCTATGGACTGACCTTTAAGATCATGAGCTGTGTGCTGATTGCGGCGGCGGCTCTGCTGTATCTGGCGGGGCAGATCAGCCTGCCTTATTGCCTGACTTTCCTGTTCTGTGCTTTTACAGTCTATTCCGACTTAGAGATGATGGGCAACAGCGCCTTTCTGAGTAAAAAGATCAATACGGAACTGGACCGGCTGGAGGAGGTCACCGACATTCCAAAGATGGATACCAGCGCGGAGAAACTGGTTGTTTCCCACTATGGTATTTCTTTGGAACATATCTCATTTGGCTATGGGGACCGCCGGATAATCCATGATATTTCACTGGAAATTCCGGAACATACCACCTGCGCGATTGTAGGACCCTCCGGTAGCGGCAAGACCACACTCTGCAATCTGATTGCCCGCTTTTGGGATGTGCAGGAGGGGATAGTCCGAATTGGCGGGAAAAATGTGAGAAACTATACCGCAGACAGTGTGCTGGAACACATCAGCATGGTCTTTCAGAATGTATATCTCTTTCATGATTCTGTGGAAAATAACATCCGGTTTGGACGGCCAGAAGCTACCCATGAGCAAGTGATGGAAGCTGCAAAACGGGCCTGCTGCCATGACTTCATTCTATCTCTTCCGAATGGGTACGATACGATCATCGGAGAAGGCGGCTCCACTCTCTCCGGAGGAGAAAAGCAGCGTATTTCCATCGCCAGGGCCATTTTGAAAGATGCGCCTATCATTATTCTGGATGAAGCCACTTCCAGCGTCGACCCAGAGAACGAGCAAGCGCTCTTGTCCGCAATTCAGGAGCTAACAAAGAATAAGACTCTAATTTCTATTGCTCACCGCCTGAGTACTGTCCGGAATGCTGACCAGATTATTGTAATAGACCATGGACGGATTATCCAAAGGGGAACGCACGAGGAATTATTGTCAATAGATGGAATGTATCGAAGGTTTCTATCTCTGCGCGCAGAAGCTGTAGGGTGGCGTCTGTGATAGATAGCACACTATAAAGAATGGCTGTGGTGGTCTTAGTTCCGCCACAGCCATTCTTTTAAAGCTGCTATTACGCCCATAAATAATAATCCATTAATAGGCAGAGTATTAAGAACACAAAGGGTTAGGGAGAAAAGTACATTCCTCTTTCGAGCCTCATTTTTCTATCTTTTCTGGTGGTATAAATTCTAATAGATCGCCGATCTCACAATTCAACACCGTACAAAGCCTTGCGAGGACATCTATATCTAAACGAGTAATTTGGTTTTTACAATAATTATTGATCTGCGTCCGCTGCATCTCAGCCCGATGGCTCAGCATGTTCTTGCTAAGACCGGATGCCTTCAACAGCTCGTCCAGCTTAATCCGAATAGTTCCATATTCCACTTGCCAACCCTCCGACCACAAGAAATATGTTGACAAGTTTAGTGTACCCTTAGTAGAATAGAAAAATAAGATGTAGAAAATCTTGTCAGACTAATTGCACATATAGAATGCACAGTTTTGGCTGGTTCTTTTTAGCCAATATGAATATATAATAATACAAAAAGCGGATAATCTTCAAATTTCAGCAAAACTGCCTAAAACCTAAGCGATTTCTAAGAAACCCCTAAAAATTCCCTATTATAATACCCCCATCGAAACGGTGAGGGGAAACGCACTTTTTGTCTGTTATCCCCGCAAGGGGAGAATATGGCAGGAAAGCGTATAGGGAGCAATGAACACCCGCCGGGGGTCAGGGAAAAAAGAGTAACATTACATACCGCAATCCTCCAAGGGGTTGCGGTTCTTTTTTATTCGACACCATTTGTCCTTACTCACTATATACCGCTAAAGCTCGGCAAATATTTCTCTTCGTATGCACTCACCGCACGGTGGGTGCATTTTTTGTTTGTCGAAAAATGGCGGCCTCTGCTCAGCGTCCGGTATGTCCGGTCGCTCCATTGCCGCGACCCACCGCTCCGAAATTTGGTTCGCATCCAAATTTCAGAAGACGGAGTAAATCACCATGTACTTTAATAGAGAGGACTATGGTTCAAGGATCAGGAGCTTGCGAAAAAAGCGTGGGCTCACACAGGAGCAGTTGGCAGAGAAGATGAATGTCAGCACTCCATACAT
>CDZQ01050228.1_pt1 | contig 157820 bp, 144 predicted proteins | sample 554831 | NCBI WGS metagenome assembly CDZQ01 (sample SAMEA3182112, study PRJEB8094) | gut metagenome | biome: human; feature: gut; material: Stool; isolation source: human stools | place: Canada | collected 2013-05-06 | reverse complement strand
CCCTTTACTCATTGCCTGTTCAATCTCCTGGGTGACACGAGCGCACATGGTGGCTCTACCTGCGCAAATCGAATGCTGCGAACGAGAGAGGCGGCTGACGGACTCCAATGCGGGCATGTTAGCCCATGGTAATTACTGTCAGGCCATTTACTCTCCCATTCTAACAGCTTCGGCTTTGAGATGGAAAAAGACGCGGCTGGCTGCCGCGCCTTCAACCGTAACTATATTGTAGGAGGTATTTGCAATGAATAAGAATCTGACTGAGATCGTCTTTATCCTTGACCGCAGCGGTTCCATGAGTGGGCTCGAGTCCGACACAATCGGCGGCTTCAACGCCATGATTGAAAAGCAGAAGAAAGCTCCCGGCGAAGCGCTGGTCTCCACCATCCTCTTTGACAATGTAAGCGAAGTGATCCATGACCGCGTTAATATCCGAGACATCAAGCCCATGACTGATAGGGAGTATTGTGTGCGCGGCTGCACCGCCTTGCCGGATGCGATTGGAGGCGCAATCCACCACATCGGCAACGTCCACAAGTATGTGCGAGAGGAAGATGTTCCGGCGCACACCCTGTTCGTCATCACGACGGATGGAATGGAAAATGCGAGTCGTCGCTATGATAGCGCTCGTGTTAAGCAGATGATCGAGCACGAGAAGAGCAAGTATGGTTGGGAATTCCTGTTCCTCGGCGCCAATATTGACGCCGTCGAGACGGCAAAGCATTTTGGTATTAGTGAAGACCGCGCGGTCAATTACCACTCCGACAGCGTGGGGACAAGGCTGAACTATGAAGTGGTCAGCTGCGCGATTACAAGCATGAGAAGCGGAGCTCCTATGAGTGCCGATTGGAAAGCGCCAATTGAAGCGGACTATAAGACCCGGAAGGGTGAAAAAGACTAACCGCATCGATTTCGACACGGTTAGTACTATCTCCTAAGCCGCACCATGTAAATGGTGCGGCTTTTTCATTTGATGCATACTCGTCAGTTTCCGTATGTATCAAAATATACATTAGTTCTATTGACACTTCTACTCGTTGTGGATATAATAATGGTGAAGATCAAAATCGGAGGTCTATCATGAGAGATTACAGCAAGTACGAAAAGACACCCGTGTTATTCTCTGGGGCAGAAAAGAAGTTTGAAATCATCATTGACGGGTTTCGTTATATTGTTAAGTTTCAGAAGAATTCCGAAGTGGGCTTGACCTTCAATTATGTTTCTGAGTATTTGGGAAGCCATATTTTTCAACTACTTGGCATTCCCGTACAGGAAACCTTCCTTGGCACTTATGAGGGCAAAAATGTAGTCGTTATGAAGAATTTCTTAGAGCCCGAGGATGATCTTGTTGCCTTCAACGGTGTCGGCGAAAGCTCGCTGGAAAGAGACAAAGAGCTCTATCAGTACACTTATGAAGATATTACCGCAATGCTGCGCGAGAATATGAAGTCAACAAATGTCGAGGAGACAATCGACCGTTTCTGGGATATGTTCATCGTGGATGCTTTGATTGGTAATTTTGACCGGCATGGTGGGAACTGGGGCTTCATTAAGAAAGATAATCAATACCGGATCGCCCCGGTATATGACAATGGTTCAAGCCTGTATCCGAAGCTGAATACGGACGAGAAGCTGGAGGCCGTACTCTCCTCCGAGGAAGAAATTGACCAACGGATCTATAGGTTCCCCACCTCCCACATCAAGGTGAAGAATCGCAAGAGTTCCTATTTTGAAGTGATCAGCAGCTTGCAATTCGAAGCTTGCAATGATGCCCTAAAGCGAATTGTTCCTCGCATCGATTTTAATCAAATCAATATTCTTATTGACGAAGTGGAAGGGATCTCAGAGGTGCGTAAGCGTTTCTATAAAGTCATGCTGCAGCAACGATATGAAAAGATCCTTATGTACGCATATCGCCAGTTGTGACATAGAAAGGAGTGGCTCATGAGACCTGTTACGCATGATTACCAAAGCCTAAACGAATATACGCTTCCCCTGCAGGGAAAGCCCTATTACCGCAGCAGCGGCATAATCTATGCGGTAGATCGCACCGGCAATAAGTATGCTGTGGGGCGAGTTGATCTTGAGCGCTTTGATGATCAGAACTTCCAGTATGTTTTCACTCCTGAATGGAGTGTAATCGATACCCTGCCGTCCTCCATTTTCCAGGGTATTCCTGGACTCGACATGTCCATGCGGCTTGAGCGATACTATCGTGTTAATATGACGCCGTACTTCATCTCTGAGCGTACCCCCAGCGAAAGTCGAGAGGATCTCTGGGAACTCCTTGACGCAGTTGGTCTGGATTACTATGACCGCTTTGAGTGGCTGCTCCGGACGGATATGCGCTGCGGCACCGATAACCTGATCGTTGAGCGGGCAGAAGCTGCTCGGACTATCACATTTGAATCGATCAACAGCCTGCCGCCCGATCTCCAGCCAGCCGACCTTGTTTCGATTCAGGGATTTCAAAGTATCGCGAAGACCAGCCACCAGCTCAGAAAGATCCTCCTTCAGATTTTGAGGAGTGGCGCTCATATCTGGGATGAAACAGACTCGCGCCAGCTCTCTGAAGAGGAATGCAGTCTGCTGCTAAACCTGCTCATGGTTCAGGAATCAATGGAATCGAAGCAGAATAAGCAGCGTCACCAAGAAGGTGTCGCACAGGCAAAAAACAGCGGGAAATACGTTGGTCGGAAGAAGATTGCAGTCGATCCAAATCTGTTCCGCCAAATCGCCAAGGATTTCCGCAACCATAAAGTAACGGAAGAAGAAGCCATGCATCGCACCGGTATCAGATCGAGATCAACCTTCTACAGGCGCCTGAAAGAGATATAGACTAAGAAACGAGAGGGTTCCCGCATATTACGCTGCAGGAATCCTCTCTCTAGTTAATACAATGTCCACCAGTAGTCAAAAAGGCACCGATAGTAATTCCCCTTTCTGGGCAGATCCTGACAGTTCCGAAACTTTCGGCTGGTTTCCCGTTTCATCCACCGCTGGCAATTACTGTTCTTGGGATATTTGATGTACTTTCCCGAATGGAGCAAAGTGTCACCATCAAATCCGTAATCGATATAGCCGGCATGAGGCACATACCTTCTTGTGACAATGCGCATGAGCGCGTCATTCTTGCGGATGCGCATTTCTCTTCGATACGCAGAGCCAGTTCGTCTGGATGGCTGCCTGGTAGCTGACTCAGTCAGCAAATTCTCGATCTTCTTGTTTAACTCGATTTCGGTCATAGGCTTTACCGTTTGGCACGGTTCTTGTGATGGGACAAATACCATACCAGCTACCGCGCTGCTTCGCATGTTGCTCCTTTTGCGCTTTCTTGCTCTGCTTCTTGAGTGGTATCGTCTGTTTCATTGGTGAGAACACCTCCATTGTCTCGACCGGTTTGGACTTTCTTTTTGAGATCCGCACAGAATGTTAAATAGTCAGGATACCCGCACAGGAGCATCTTATTGGGCAATTCACGGATCGCTGCCAGGAAAGCATCGACATCACGCTTGCGGCACTTGCACATGATGACGCGATAGGGAGCATCCGGGCACACGAACTCAGGGCCAAACCAAACTCTGACCTGATGCTTGATAAAAAGCTGGTCTGCAAGGTAATCCGCTGTATCGATAATTACGAAGTAGTTGTGGAAGAATGAGAACTTTTCAATCGTCCAGCAGCAGGATTCATTGTATTCTCGACTCAAGATTGGACCTCCTTATGTGACAGTTTCTTTACAAAATCGCGTTTGCTCTTGCTTTTTGAAGGTGCTTCCAGTATTCTGGAGTACTCCCGTTTGGAAAAACTCTTTAGATGGAGGCGATTGCCATGAACACGAAGCAGTTTCCGGTCATTGATCCGATTGCGACTGGAAAGAACATCATCCGTCTTCGCGTCGAGCGTGGGATGTGCGTCCGCGACCTACAGGCTTACTTCGGTTTTGAAGAGCCACAGGCGATCTACAAATGGCAGCAAGGAAAGAGCCTGCCTTCCGTTGATAATCTGTATGCTCTCGGTGCGTTGTTCGAAGTACCGATGGAAGACATCCTGGTATCTCGGACATCACAACTGAATCTGATGATTTGTGAGCAGCAGGCCGAAGCCTGCTGCTCGCCTCTATTTATGGGAGAACTGCTCCGACTATCACGGATACGGCAGAGAGCCAAGATCGCTTAGACCATTTTTGCCAAGGCCATGCGCTCGCTGGCTCCCTGAGGAGCGCGGGTAGCATGCCTCAACGTATGAACGGCTCAAAGGCCAGCAATATCAAGATAGGAAATCTATCTATATCCAACAGAATAGGGAGATGTGAGGTGGCAAGGTCGAGATTCGGCGTTAGCGTATTCACGATATGGTGAAACAGCGTTGGGCGCTGATGGATGGGAAGACGGTTCGTAGCATCCGTTAATGAAACGGATCATGTCTTCTTTTGGAGCTCAGAATCAACCGAGCGGATTTTTTAATTTGCAGCACTATAGTTCGTCTGCAACTGAACCGGTCGCCACGTTCTCTTCTTCTGCCGCATCCGAGATAGTCGGAGCAAAGCCGCAGGGGCTTGGTCAGCTTAATGCGGACATATGCGCTTCAAAAGCCTCTGCGAAAGTCTCGTTCACATCGAACGGAGCTTCGTACTCCACCGGGGTGTTGACCAGAGCGGCATCCAGAGCGGCAGAGGTCTCATCGGACTTCTTGCTCAGATCAGCGCACATCTTCCGGATCTTATTGCGATCGAAATTGATGGTGGTCACACGCTTGACATCGCAGCGGTAGGAGACCTGATTTCCCTCGTTGTTGAACCGATAGCCGACTCCCCCGTTAGAGATCAAAACCTCGCCATTGCGCAGGCCGGCCATGTGACGGAGCAGAGTGGCAATCTCCTGGCGCTTCCCATTGAGGCTCACTTCACCATCCAGGCCAGCGCCGAGAGGAAGAGATCCCTTCGCCTGATGGATTGCTGCGCTCAACTTTTCCCGCTCGTCCAGGAGGAACAGCAGGAACTCTGCCATCTCGGTGATATTCTCGCTATACTCGGTGGAGGGGGCCTCCATAGTGACCTCATCCTCTGCCTCTGCCATGACCTTGTGGCGGAGATAGGTGTTCTGCACCTTGGTGATATTGCCATTGTTGCCGAGGATGCTCTGCGCATCGGCCATCATGGACTGCAGCTTATTCTGAAAGCGGAAAGCTTCTTTGAGATTCATATCGCTCACTCCTTGTTCTTGTCGTTGATATCATGATAACCTTGTTTTTTGAAGTTGTCATTGAACTGCTGGTTTAATAGCAACAAAATAGAACGAGAGGGTCAAAGCCTCTCGTTCCAATATGCGGGACTATTTTCCAAGCACGATCGTTGCTTCCCCGTTGGGAGAGATATCAACATGCATGGTTTTAATGTACTTGTCATAAAATTGGTTCTTCTCTGCGGTCGTCATGTCAGCTCTGGTCGCCCTACAGGCCTCATCCAGAATATCTCGAACATTAAGGTGAAATGCCTGGTCGAGTTTCTGGCGAACCTCGCGAAGTACTGCCGCAACCTTGATATCATTACTGTTACCAGTACAAAAATCGTCGATATAGCAATAAGAAATGCCGGCATTGATCAACGCATTTTTGATGGTCGGACTGCATTTCTCGCTTTCTACCATCACGAAGAACCGAACCTCCGGCATTGCCGAAATCAGCCCCCAATAGTCGGAGTCGCTGGATACAAGAATGAACGAGTCCACATTGTTCTGATAATACTCACGGCAGGTCCCGGTGGTCAAACGGATGTCAACAAGTGACTTGTTTTCTTTGATGCGTTCGATCAGGACATGCTCAATTGGAATTTGGGTGAAGCGCTCCAAAATCTTCCACGCCGATGTGGTATGAATATCATCATAGAGGATGATTTTACAAATCTTATTGAGTAGTGCTTCCTGATTAAGATTGTTCAAGGTTGCGTACAGTTTGTAGGGATCGGAGTTTTCACAATCCACCACAACGACGACGCGCTCACTCTTGTCCAGGAACTTGTATATACCAGCCTTTGTGAGGTTACCGGCATCAGACACTTTGCTCAAGTCTGTGAAATAATCCTCATTGGCTTCATATAGAAGCGAAACAAACTTCTTGTCATTGTAGAGGATGTTGCCAGAGTCCATGTAGGACCAATTGATATAGACTTGGTACGGGTACTTATTTTTGTTGGCGTAATAATCTGCCGCTGCTGCCTTGATGCCCTTCTTGTTGAGGCCATCCGGCATGAGGAAGATCTTCCGGACATATTCCCACTTCAGCCATAATGGAAACAGCGACTTGCAGTTGTTAATGCGGTTGCTGATATGCTTATTGATATCTACAATATACTCGGCAGGCAAAGCTCTGGATTTAACAATCGTAATACCATCCTGCAAGAGTTCGTTCAGGCTATCCTGCGGAACATACTCTGGAAGCGAGTGGAGATTGCACATATCGAAACGCATACGGTTATTGATGGCTTTAAAATTGAGTTCCAAAGCCGTTCGAATCATGCAGAGGTTGCGCACGATGCGGGCATTCTTGTCTGCGTGTCATTTCTCATACCATTCCATCTTTGGTGGTTCATATTCGTTTTCAAAAATGCGCTTTTGGACTCCGATTAAATAAGCCACCTTCGAAACAACAGTATAAGTACTGTTCTCATAGTCGGTATATGCTTTTCTCGGGTTCCGAGTCGCTGTATCATCGTATGCCTGGTTATTCATAAAAGCCCCCTATTCCACGGGTCACGGTACAGCTAAATACTGCAAAAACTGATGTTTTCTTGCGCTTAGAATACCATATTCAAGGGCTTCTGTCCATTGGTGCCGACAATTAACTGACCGAGATACTGGTCTGTCCTTCGTTCTCCCACTCAAAGAGTTCAGGCAGGGCTCGTGGCGCATAATCGCGAGAGCGAGTGCCCACAATGCGAGCTGATGGATCGTTCTCCACAAACCGCTCAGGGCGCTGCTCTAAGATGAAATCGATCCAAGCGATTGCATTCTTGCACTTGCGCCGGCGCACACGGGCATCGTGCAGAAGTTTATAGAGTTGGTATCCATGTGAGGCATCCAGGTTATAGAACTCCGCTGCGTGCTCGATGTCTTCAATCTCCAGCTCCGCCTTCCGCTGGCCGGTCACCAGTGTTTCTCTCTGGCATTGGATGGTGTGAATGAAATCGCTGAAATTCTTCAGCCGTGTCAGGTAGAATTCAGGCGTCAGTAGCTCCAGTTGCAGATCAGGATTTTCGGGATTGGGGTTTGAGATGAAGATGACCTTATACTTCAGGTTTTTCATCGCCTTTGGCAGCAAAGAGCAGTATTTCTCTGCCGTCTTCTTATTGTTGAATGTATGCGCGCGATCGATATAGGCAGTGGTGATCATCTGATTGTTGCCGATAATCTCCACATAGCTTTTTCCATTGCTGATAATCCAGGGCATATTTGATCCTCCTTCGTCCGAATAGAAATAGTGGGCGCACATGATGGAAATGCCAGTTCTGGGTGTTTGGTTGAACATGTCCACCTATGCAATATTGATATAGAGCCATCAGGTGGTTCTAAGGGCGCGTAGGAGTTGTGCACGAGCCACCTGCGCGGTCTGCTGTTTCACTCCAGCTTTCAAGTATTCAATGGCATCATTCCACTAAAAAAGTGTGTATTCTGCGGCATCAAAAGTCTCAAGAAATGCGGCTAAACGGGATCGACCGTCAGTGGACAGGAACCGCAGGTAAGAGAGGTATTGTACTTTCATGAAGGTTGCTGCTTCATCAAGTAGACATGGAGTGTGATTGGTCATATCGGAGTTCCTCTTGCAGATGCAACGAGGTCGCACCCTCTTTCTTTTCATTTGTGCCATATAGTTGGGAGGCATCGAAGTGATCGCAGCGAAACATCGTACCATCGGACATATAGATTTCCGCTCTGCCATCGGATTCCATCTCCACACGGATAATGTAGCTGGTGTTGACAATCGCGATACCGAGGTTGATAAATCTACCCATGTTTGACATTCCTCCACTTGTTTTGGAATAGAAGGCCGCTGCCGGAGCAGCGGCCTTCGTTATTTACTTGGTTGGAACGAATCCGGTAAAACCGGTATGGCCTTTATTGGCGATTCGCTCGATGTCTTTGTCTGTTGCAAAGACGAAAGGCTCAATTTTGCCGTCAGACATCAGCATCACAAAAGCGCAGGGGCAGATTTCGCTGTCGCCATCATCATCAAGATAGACAGCGCTGACGCCCTGGCAAGGGATAATGGAACGAATGGAGTTGTAGTCATTGACTTCGTCGTGAAGGTCGATCTCACTGTGGAAGTGCTGACCATCTTTGGTGAGGATGATGCATCCGCCATCTTCCTTGGGAATGATGCGGGCGATCATGTCACTGTTCAGCAGCTCGCCTTTGGTACCAATAGGTAAAAACTTGCTCATGATAATACTCTCCTCATGTTCAAAAGATCAGCCCCGAAGCGTGAACTCCGGGGCTGGCGGGGGTTATAGGAAACGACCTCTCTCGAGATCAATATCCGGTCTTGGGAAGCGGGTTGTTGTTGAAGCGACAGACGGTGGTGACCCAGGTGGCCTTGGCCGTCTGCCACTCGTTGAGGTACTGACCACCCACATCAGCTCTGTTGATGATTTGGTAGCCGTTGCTCACGGTGCCAAGCACCTGCACACGCATGGTGGGCTTCACCACGGACGCAAAGCCGCTGGGCACGGTGCCGAACTCGAACCGGACATCCGTGACATACTCGCCCTGAGCAAGGCCGAGGGTTGCTGCATTGAGGCTCAGAGAGTAGTTGTTGGAGGTCAGCAGGTTGCTGGCCAGAGTCCGGTAATCGCTCAGATTGGTCTTGAAGGTGACCTTGTAATAAAGCCTCGCATTGTAGGTACCGGTGGTCACGCTGATTGCGCGTGTGGCATCGGTCGGAATACGGTCATGCCAGAAGAAACTGTTCAGCGCAACATTGGAGGTGTTGCCGATACCGGAGAAGTCATAGCTCATGACCTGTCCGGGCTGTACCTCGCGGTTGCCGGTCTTCTTAATGGTCACGCCGAGATTGGCCGACTTGTTGTAGGCGGAGAGTTTGATGATCTGGTTTGGATACTCGATCTCGGCCTCCATCTTCTCACTGCTGAGCTGATAGTACTTGGGTGCGGACACCTCCGTAACAAAGTAGCGGCCCAGAGGCAGAGGATCGGAAGCGGCGACGCCGCGTGCATCGGTCACAATATAGCCCACGACCTTACCGGAACGGGCCTGCGTGATCTCAAACACCGCACCTTCCAGAGCAGAGCCGGCGCGCTGGCCAGTGACGAGGTTATCGTCAGCACTATACTTGCGGACCTGGATCTGACCGGTTACAGCGCTGTTCTCCCATTCGATCTGCGCGCACTTACCCGCCTCAACATAGACGGTTTTGTACTGCTCATCGCGGATGTAGCCCTCGGCCGCCTCCAGTTCACGGATATAGTACTTGCCGGGAGTCAGCTCGTCATCAATGTAGATGTAGCCATCCTGATCCGTCGCATACTCGCCAATGGGATTCTTGCCTGCATCGTACAGGACGAACTTGACACCATAGATACCCTCGCCGGTAGCCGCATCGACCTTATGGATCATAATCGACGCCATGCGCTGATTGGTGATCTCCACCGTGGTGGTCTCACCGTCCTTGACGCAGACATTGACGGGCGTGGCATCCAGCTCGTAGCCCTCGGCTGCCTTCAGCTCGGTGATGGTATACCATCCATTCTCCGCATTGGGGATGCTGATGACACCGTTGCGGTCAGTCGTGTAGGTGCCAAGGATCTCGCCGTTGATCTTCCGAACCTCGAATTTGACACCCTTGATGCGTGCGCCGGTATCCTCATCAGATTTGATGATCTGGAGACCACCAGCAGGTCTGTTATAGAAGGTCAGCGTCTGAAGATCATCGGGATCGATTACGACGGTCTGGGATCTGGTCTCTTCATCGATCACATAGCCGGAGATGGTCTTCGTCTCTGTGACGACCAGCGTGCCAACGATGCTGCTGATCAAGATCTCACCGTTTTCGTCCGTCCGATAGATCCCGTTGGAAGACAGCTTGCCACCTTCATCAGGCACATAGCTGCCATCGGCGTAAGCCACACGGAACTCAACGCCTGCCAGAGGCTTGCGAGTAACACTGTCCAGTTTCACAATGCGCAGGCCGCCGAGAGGCTGATTGCGGAACTCCACCGTCACGACCTCGTGGGAGCGCACTTTGACGGTCTGTGGCGTGTCGTCCAGGACATAGCCGGATTTTGCACGCACTTCCTTGATGACCAGTGTAGTGTTGGGATCAAGGCCATCGATCAGAATGGTGCCGACGCTATCGGTTACATACTTACCGTTTCTGTTGCCCACGACGGTGCCGTTGGACTCTGTGACCATGAATTCCACATCGGACAGAGGCTCGCGGGTAATTGCATCAATCTTTTTAATCAGGACACTACCCTTGGCCTCATTCCCGAAGGTGACGGTGATGACATCCTGTTCGTTGCCACTCAAATATACCGTCTGAATATCGTTTTCGCTCAGCACATAGCCGTCTGGTGCGGAGATCTCCTCAACGACATAGGTGCCAGCCTTCAGACCTGTGAGGATGAAAGTGCCGTTGGAAGAAGTCTGACGCTCAGCGATGACTGTGCCTCCAGTACCGGAGGTGCCGCCAAGGAACCGCACGCGGAACCATGCACCCTGAAGAGGATCACCGGTGCTGGAGTCTACCTTCTTGACGATGATGGCGCTCAGGGGGGTGTTCTCAAAAGTGACGACCTTGCCGCGCCCCGCTTCCACATAGACCTGCTGGGAAGTGGGATCTTTGATGGAATAGCCCGCAGCAGGCTCCAGCTCGGTGATGGTGTACCAGCCGTCATCCAGCTTATCGATGAAGAACTGACCGTTCTCATCCGAGTAGTAGGTACCAAGATCACGAATCTCACCGGTAGAGGTCTTATCGGAACGGAAAGTAACATTGAACTTCGCACCCTTAATGGGATCGCCGGTAATGCTGTCGATCTTATTGACTGTCAGGGTGGGCTTGGGATAGTTCTGGAACTGGACGGTGCCAGTCCTGTTGGGAAACAGCGTGATCATCTGATGTGCTTCGTTGAGCAGATAGCCATCGGGTACTGACTGCTCCCAGATCTCATAGACACCGGGCATCAGCTTTTCCAGATAGCAGCGGCCATTCCCGTCAGAGGTCACGGTGGTCAGTGTGGAAGAATCCACACGCTTGACGGTAAAGGTCACACCGGCGACAGGCTTTCCAGTAATGGCATCAGTTTTTAGGATCTCCAAATTGGGCATCCGATCATTGGAAACGACCAGTTCGCTGTTCTGACCGGGGAACAGCTCCACATGATACTCACGGGAGTCCTTCACATATCCTTCCGGAGCATCCATCTCCACCACGGAGTAAATGCCGGGTTCCAGATCGGAGATGTTGATTTCGCCCTTGGTGTCAGTTACGCGATCCAGGTAATGCGAGCCGTCCTCAATCTGCGCAATTCTGAAGGTCGCACCAGCGAGGCCGAGGCCGCTGTAGCTATCCAGCTTCACCAGACGGAAGCTGGGCTTCTGGGTGTTGGTGAACACGAACTGGGCATTTTCGTTACCGTTAATCTGGATGACACGAGTGGCGTCATCAATCAGGTAGCCATCCGGCGCGGCCTGCTCCGTCACCTTGTAGGCACCAGGCTCCAGATCGGTCAGGTCGATCTCGCCATTTGCGTCGGTGGTGTACTCCTTGGAGAAGGTGCCACCGACAAGCTCAATACGGAACCGTGCGTTGGGCAGAGGCTCCAAGGTGGTGCTGTCCAGCTTTACAAGATGGATACCCGGCTTCTGATCATTGAAGAAGATCAACTCCAGAATGCCATCGGAGCCTTCCAGCTCAATCTGCTGAGGTGTGGAATTGATGATGTGAGAGGAGTCGGTAGCGACTTCCTTTACAAGGTAGGTGCCGGGTTCCAGATCGGTTAACAGGATCTCGCCGAATTCATCAGTCTGGAAGGTGCCCAGAGACTGTGCATCTTTGGAAATTTCAAAGGAGATATTGGGCAGAGCCTCGTGAGTCTTAGAGTCATACTTGATCACACGCAGGCCGGGTTTCTCCTCGTTCACGATAGGAATTTCCACAGTGTCGCCGGAGATGACGGTTGCAGTATAGACTTCATCGGATTTGATATAGCCGGCAGGCGCTGCGATCTCCTGGATGCGATAAGCGCCAGGCTTGATCTCGGTGAAAACAGCAGTACCGGCATAATTGGTTTCTCCGGTATATACGGCACCGGACTCAATGTGCTCGATTCGAATCGCGGCACCGGGCAGCTGCATACCGGAGTCGGAGTACTTCTTCACCATTAGGTTGCCATACGGAGCATTTTCAAAAGTCACCGTAGCCTGCTTGCCGTACTCAACTTTGACATTCTGGGCGGGTTCCTCGCTAAGCAGGTAGCCATTAGGGGCTTCGCACTCATAGACGGTGTAGTTGCCGGCCAGAGTAAGAGGAATAACGATTTGGCCCTTGGAGTTGGTGGCAAAGGTTCCGACCGATGCGCCTTCGGGATCAACCACTTCAAACATCGCGCCCTTCAGGGGGATGGTCGTGCCTTCCTCGTACTTGAGGATTTTCATGCTGGTCTCGGTGGGTTCCTCTTCAGGGGTGTCGGTGTAGTTGCTGTATGCCGTCAGAGCCAGAGGCGTGGTCGGATCGGTATCGCACATGTAATTTTGCAGGTTGCCATACTTGTCTTTCTCGGCGCACACAGCGTAGTAGATGGCGTACTTATAGACATTGGTACGAAAGCTCAGTTGGACGCTGCCGCTCTGTCCATCGACTGCGCTGGCAGGATACAGGACCTTGAACTGTCCGGCATATCCCTTTCCGATGGCCTTGGTGGTGATGACATCAATTTCCTTGTTGTCCATATCAACGATCTTCGTGCCGGCAGGAACCGCAGAGGGATCGCTAAAGGCAACATTTACAGCGTAGTTGCACACCCAGGTTTCAGAAGTGACCGTGAAGATCTGCTGGAGATATTCCTGACCATTGATGGTTGCAGGATAGGCGGTCTCCTGGTCGGCTTCCACCGTGACATTAGGAGAAAGGGCAGTGCTCCATACGGTGCCGCGACGGTAGATATCCTTCACGGCTGCCAGCATCTTATTGGCACGCTCCAGCTCCACTCCGGTCAGATTGGGGTTGACCTTCATGTTGTTGATGTCCCAGTTGGGCAGCAAGTACGCCCAGAGCGCCATTTTGGTCGCATAGTATGCCTGATACTTATTCTCCAGCTTGAGTTCGCTCAGACTGCGATGGGGATAGCCATTTGCAATGATGCCCATGACTTTGGGATCACTGCCGATTTCGTTGGCGAGGTACTTGATGCTCTCACCGGGAGCAACAGTCTGAGGTACACCCTTGATATTGGGGTTGACGCAGTACGCAGGGATTTCTTTCGTCTGACCGTTGCGATCCACATAGTTGTAGTAGGTATAGATCAGCTCACGCACTCTGCCGTTGATCGACAGGTAACTGAGCTTCTGCTCGCCGTTGTAGATGTTGACTTCTCCAAGCGCCTCTTCGACAGAACCGGCTGCCAGAGCTGTGCCTGGAAACATACCAAGCATCATGACAACTGCGAGAAGCATCGAAACAACTCGTTTTTTCATTTGGATTGACCTCCGTGCTTATTATCGTGAATGCATAAAGCATTCTTGGGTTGGATCGGTATGGAAAAAGGCAGTGTGCGTATTTCAGCACACTGCCTCCGCAGGGAACAATATTCAGTTTTCATTTTACGGAGATGTAATATTCCGTGTACTGGAAGGCTCCGTCACAATAGACATCCCATGCCTCAAAGGCGTACTCGCCGGGAGGGCAGGAATTGAAAAGTTCGACGATCTGGTCGGAACGCCAGGGCCAGAAGCTGTTGGCTGCCACGCTTTTGGGAATAGACAGCTTCACGGTCACAAGAGGGCTGCCATCCGCTCTGGTTACGGGCTTTCCGTTCTGCCAGGTCTGCGGATTGTCGCCGATGGCGTTATAGAGGGTGTACTGCATGCGACGGGTCTCAAAGAGGTTGCGCACGAACATGTACTCCTTACCACCGGAAGTGAAGTGGTTCGCCTCGGGTTCGGGCAGAGTCGGCTGATCCAGCAGGCTCCAGTCACAGGTGGGGTCCGGCAGGGTGTCAGTTTCCTGCGTAGCGAACATACTGTTCTGGTACTTGCTCACATCGGTGATCTCATACACATAGCCGTCGCTGCAGGGGATCTTGTCGCCCGCCTTGGGCTCGGGCATGACATCCGCCTGTGTGTAGTCAGCTTTCTTAGCTCCCACTGCCACGCTCTGCGTCTTCGCGGGAGCTGTGCCGGTATACGGCTTATCGCTCTCAATCTGGACACAGCCGTTGGTGCTGTCCCAATGAACATTGAAACCAACCGCCTTGCCGATATCGCGGAGCATCACATAGTTGTTGCCGTTGATAGCGTATGCGGTCATCTTCACTTCCTGACCATCGACAAAGAACCGATGGCTGCTCAGCTCAGCAACGACGCCGGCCGCATAGGCCACGGAGCCGCCAAAGAGCATGGTGCCGACCAGAAGACCGGCGATAAAGGATCCGATTCTCTTCATTTTCTTTCACCTCATCAAGTGTATTCCAGCCACTCTCTGCGGGGGAAAGGCGTAGGGATGAATTACTGATTGCAGTAGGCCTGGAGGCCACGCAGGAAGATGTCTTCCTTGGTTGCCCGCCTGTTCTTAACCAGATCTCTCATCTGGTCATAGGACTCGCGAGGCAGGCGCAGCCGAATGGCTACGCTGGACTCGGTGGGGATGGGCTTGGTACGACTCTCACGATTGCGGGGCTTATTGGTTTTCATAGTGTTCCTCCAGTTCATTTATCGAATCTCTACTGCCTGCACGCACAGACGCAGAGAGGGCTGGTTAGCGATACAAGTGATCAAGGTAATTCGGTTATCTCCCATCTCATTCAGGTACGAATAGTCGGTACAGGAGATGGACCCGACAAAAGTCACTTGGTAGGTCTTGGTGCCGATCGCGGTCTTGTACTCCACGATGTCACCGATCTTCACATTCTTCAGCTTAGCAAAATAGGCATGGCTGCCACGATTGTGGCCGAACAGACCAATGTTGCCGGTATAGATGCCAGACGAGGTATAGTGACCAGCTCCTTTGGACATTGAGCTGTCAGTAGCGCCTTCATACACCTTGCAGCTCAGGCTGACACGGTCGATCGAGACTTTGCCGATGCTGCCATCTTTCTGTTTCAGATCAGTAATGGTGACAGAGGGCTGATACGGAACTTCGATTAGGCTGCCACCAGAGATGATGCTGGAATTGCTGAAATCGGACTCCGGATATACAGTCGTTGCGGATCCACCGCTCAGGCCATACTGGATACCGCTGCTCAGATAGGGGTTATTGAGCGAGGTCTCCAGGAACTCCTGGCTTAGGCCGTACTGGATTTCTGGAATATCGTAGTCGATCTGGTTGCGGGCACCGTAGTTGTAGCCGGCATCATACAGATCCTCGTAGTTGGTGCTGCCGTAGTAGACGGGATTGGCCGAGGTTTCGAACGAGTAGTCTGCGGCACTGGCAGAGCTCGCCATGCCGAGGGCCATAGTCAACATGCAGCACAGGGTCAAAATGCGTTTGAGTTTCATACGGGTTCCTCCTCAGTATCGGGTTCACCTTCCTGAGTGCCGATATCGACCTTGAACCAGTACTGGCCATTGACCGTGCCAACAGTATGCTCGACTGTGTTGTCATAGCAGTGGATGGCGATGGTCTGGCCGAACAGCTTCTTTGCGACTGCCTGATCCACTTCGACTGCGATCATACCTTCCGGAATATCCTTCAGGCGATCGATACGAAGTTCGGGGTCTTTGGTCTTCAGACGCAGTCGGCCGCACTTTTCATACTCGTTGCCTTTGCCCGTCGCTTTGTAAACTGTAGTATTCTTACGAAGCAGAAGGCCGAGCAACAACAAAGTGGCCAAAAGAATGGTTCCGCCGATAACGGGGATCACCACGATCGAGCCATTGAAAGTGGGTTCCTCTTCCACAGGAACGATCTCGGTGCCCAGGTAGGTTACGGTATAAAGGATGCTGGAGATGCCGGAAGAGACGACGGTGCCTTTGTACTCAGCGGTCGTAATGTATCCGGTTGCGACAGTGGAGCTGGCAGTGCCGGAATAAGTAGCGACTGCGGAATAGGTGGCGGGAACGAGTTCATCGCCTACCAGCGCCGTACGCTCCACGCTCCAGGTCACATTGGACAGGCTCAGGGTTCTGCCATTCTTCTCTACAGTCTTATCGATGTAAGAAGAATCATTTCGATCGAGGCCGGTGTAGTTCTTGGTTGCGGTGACAGTGTAGGAGCTGCTCTTGTAGCCGGCTGCCTCCGTCTTGATCGTGCTGTGGTCCAGAGACAGAGTGCCGGAAGAAATGCCGTCGTCGAACTCGATCGTGGGCTTCAGCTCTGCGAGGATATCTTCAAGGTTCTTACTGGCAGTTGTGACAGTGACGACCTCGGTGTGCAGATTCTCTTCCTGGAAGTGCTGCTCTTCTTTGATGATGTCACTCATGGAGTACAGGAAGCCATCATGCTCGAAGTCCTCTTCATAGAGATCTGCAGGGTCCTGGTCGGGCAGGAGCGTATAGGTCTTGATCGCGAGCTGCTGCCCGTTGAGATTCTGATAGGTCACATCGTCCGGAATGTACGATGCTGCACTTGCTCCCACCGTCATGGACATGGCAACGACGAGAACAAGCACCAAGGAAGTGATTTTTTCCTTCATGGATCTTGATCCTTTCTGTTCGTGGGTGTCATGCGACCGGGTTAGTCGGATGATCACCGGTAGTAAGGCGGCCTTTGCCGCGCTTGTATTCGCTGATGCATTCTTTCAGCATGGCAAGGAGGTCTTCGTAGGTCAGATTCATCGAAAGCCAGAGGCATTGCCGGTACATGTAGATCATGCTGTCATCTGCCAGGAAGACGGAGTGCCAACCTGTGACCGAGTCCAGATTCAGTTCGTTCGCAACGCCATACATCTGATCGGCATTGATGTCTGCGAACAGGATCTTATCAGCGACAATGATGGACATGATGGGATAGCTTCGAATCATGGAGACAAGGACGACGCAGTCAATCTCGTCGTCCTTGTGGATGGCGACATAGGTGTCACCATGCTGCTCCACAATGTTGAGGCAGGACCGGATGACCTCCCTGCAGTGAGCGTCAAGAGCATCTCGGCTGCTGGGAGAGTATTTCATAAGGTTACCTCAATCTGGTATGGCGTTTGATGATTCTGGTGATGAAGCCCAGCGCGATGCCGTTTTCCTCATCGACTCCGGTGACACGGAAGCTGACCGTATCCAGTCTGCTGGGCATGTCGATGGAACGATAGAGCTTAGTCTTGGCATTGACGCCCACCTGAAGGCGGACGAAGAACACGCGGTCTTTCACGCCGGTAACGACACCGAAATAGTTGGAGTTGGGAGTGATCTTCTCCAGGGCTGCCCGATCGGGATTCTCAGATGCCTCTTTGATGGAGAGGTTGACCGAATAGACATCCCGCTCCTCGTTGTAAGAAACATCTATGACCCTGGCAACGACCAGGTCGCCGGTGGAGTGCAGATCCGCAATGTCAGAGAACCATTCCCAGGAGACATTGCGGGCATAGATCTCAGTATCCACACCGCAAGCTTCCACCGTCATGGTGTTGTTGCCGACACCCAGAACACGGCACGCCATCAGGATACCGGGCTTTACACGGCCGGTGGCATAGTACCGCTTCTGACGCTGCAGCATGGCCGCCTTACGGGAACCAACTGCCGCACGATTGCGGATATCCACGGCCGCTGGGATGAAGTCTATGGTCGCACCCAGCATACGCCCGATCTGGATTCTGACAGATCGAGGAATGGGATCATCTTCAGGCCATTCCGTCAACACCATCTCACGAATGGGGATTAGGATGCGGAGGCCTTCAAAATCAACCGGGCAAACAGGAAGACCATTCTCGGTCTGAATAATGCCGCTGCTGACGATGCCGGTCAGGATCTGCTGCCTGCGCGCTGCGCCGGCAAGATAGCCCCACTTGGCGTCTTCGCTATCCTCACGGGTAACGCCACGCTCCAGATCATTGAGTTCAAGCAGGTCATCACTGCCTTGACGCCGGGGCGCCTGAGGCGGCACAGGTTCAGAAACAACCGGTTCCTGAACGACCTCTTCAACAGCTTCAGTTACTTTCTTCTTAGGCATTTCTTCTGCTCCTTTCCTAGAAGATGTCATCCGCATTCACAACCTCGCGCTCAGTGTTACGGGCTGGCTTCGCAGGTGGTTTCTTCTGCCGATTGCCGCTGCCCTTTTCCACAGGGGTGGCCATGGATGAGGATGGTGAAGGGCCGGTTGCAGATACAGAAGAAGCCTGGCTGGTCTTCCAGTCAGGCTCATGCAGAATCGCTTTGCGGCTCTTCAGCTTTTTATAGTCCGGATGCAGGGAGTAGTCATAGCGCTTGGCTCGCATGACTTTCTGACCTCGAATGAAGATCAGAACTTGATCCGGGGGTAAACGCAGGACCTCATCAGGGGTAAGCAGTTGACGCCGGCCAAGTGAGTTGGTCTTGCGGAATCTTGGTGTGTAGTTGGTGATGTGCATGGTATTGAGTTCCCGCATTGTACCCTCCACTTCAACAGAAGCGGTACCAATGCGATCACTGAAGTACTCCGCCGTAAGCATATCGGTACAACCCAAAAACACCGTGGAGTCACAGGCACCGAGGATCTCCTGCCATTGGTCATCAGGGTATCGGTTGCGCATCTGACCTACATTTTGGAAGAAGACGGCTACCGAGCATCCGCGTGACCGGATGGTAGAGCACTTTTTGGTGAAGTCAGGGATCAGGCAGCAGTTCGGAAATTCATCTAGCACGAACTTGACCTTAGTGCTCAGCATACCGCCTTCGCAGTATCCATCTGCATAGCGAATCAGGCGGATAAATAGAAAGCTGAAGAATAGAGAGCTGAGAAAATCAAAGGTGCTGTCCTGATCGGACACAATGCAGAAGTAGGCACACTTTTGCTTTCCCGGAAGTTCCAGATCGATCTCGTTATAGGAAGTGATGTTCCGCACCTGCTGCGCCTGCAGTACGGCCAGCTTGCTGCCTAGGCCAATGATGACACTGGTTCGAACCGTATCGCTGGACTGCTTGAAGATGGCGTAAGGTGCGGCTGCAGGGGATGGCGGAAGAAGCTCGCCGGTGTATTGGTTCACATGCTCATGGCTGATACTGGCCATGATGTCGGACAGGCCCTTCTCCGTCTGTGTATAGAGCAGATCGTAGACTGTAGCCAGGTTGCGTTGCTCCGGGGGCATTTCCAACGCCACATACAGTACCAGCGCTTTTAGCAGGTTGAGCTCAGCGTTGTACCAGAAAGCATCTTTCGAGTCTCCGCTGGTGTTTTGCAGTACGATGTCGGCGAAGGTCTGAGCCATCAGCTCGCTGGAACCGACTTCGTTGAGGCAGTTCCACGAATCACTATGATCCATTTCAATCAGGTTGAAGACCTTGACTGTATATCCATTGTCTCGAAGGTATTCGCTCATGGATTCATACAGTTCAGATTTTGGATCGGTAAGGATCAGGCTCTCACCACGCTTCACCGCTTGGAGAACCAGATTTCGAGATATGGATCTGGATTTGCCTGTGCCCGACGAGCCACATACGGCGAGGTTGGAATTGAGGCGTGTGTTTTTGGGGAGTGTGAGGATTTGACCATCAGGTAACATGCCAAGGATGTCCTGCTCGGTCTTCTTCGCACTTGTCACATCAAAGCAGGCGCTTGCCTCCTTCGGTGACATGAAGCTCGCTGTGCCGTAGCTACCAGAGCTTGAGACAGTGAGATTCCGATCGGAATCGGTGACTCCGTTTTGGCCCCATCCGATCCGGAGTCCAAAAATGCAGATGAGTACAATTCCCACCACTACCACACCGATGGCAATCAGGCCTTCTGGAAAGTGGAATATGGATCGAAAGACATCTGCAAGCTCCAGGGATGGGAGACCTGGGGAGACGCTATAGTCACTGCCGGCTGCCTTCCATGCGTTGATGTTGATCATGAACTGGGCGATAATACCGGCAATATACAACACGCAGGGGATCAGGACAGCAAGGCTAAGGGCTATTTTCAGTTTTCTTTTTTCCATGGTTGCTCATACTTTCTACTGGACGCACTTCGATGGCCGGCCCGACAATTCCCTGAACCGTTTGAGTCTGGTAGTCGAAGCAGAGCATAATGGGGCTTCCACGGAATCCTTCTGGGATCGGACGGATATCCGATAGTTTCAGGAGATCACATTGATAATTCAGAATGACCGGTTTGTCGTGCTGGACATCGATGGCGTCATACTCACGGTTGGGAGTTCGTGGGGGGTGGTAAGGTGCAAGGATGGCCTGGTTCAGTTCCAGCGCCATGTCCGGATTGAGGATGATTTTCAATAGAGAATCACCATCGGGGTTGTTGGTTAGGAAGAGGCACTGGGCGAAGAATGTGGAAACTACAAAGTACTTGTTGCCAAATGGTTTTGCACTGTGGCATAGGCGCTGCGCCACGCTCATAGTAGAGCCGATCACGACCTGATGGATCGTGGTGACGCCAAAGCCTCTGGCCAGAAGTAAGCTCTTCACAGCTGCGGCGTAGTTCTCCTCGCTGTTCTTCATCCAGTACATCCGTGTGCTGCCGGTGAAGTAGAGGAAATAACAATGCTTCCCCTTGACCACAATACCAATCGTGCGGGAACTCTTGGAAACGGATTCCGGTGAGTACTCCTCGATGGCGACTCGCAGTTCGTGGGACGCATAGTAGTAACACTGGGTTGGATCTGGGGTGATTGTGTTTGAGGTGCGCTTTGCCGGGGACATCAGGGATGGCTTTTGTGAGATCAAAATCTCTGCATCGGCCGCATGGGCCATGACCGTGCCCACGGCGATAGCGTGAAGTCTCAGGATTTTATCGACTTTTGATGGGTACACGCGCTCGGAACAATTGATTCGAGAATAGATCATGGCCACTGCCTCAGGATCACTCTGCGCCACATAATCAAATCCCTTCTGCGTTAAGCTCAGAGACCGGATTACATGCCGCTTATGTTTCCTGCGGTAGAGCTTCACATAGCCCTCTCGAATCGCCCGATACATCACTCTGCGATTCCACTCAGCACCACCACCGATGCGAACCGCCAACTGCGTCGGAAACTCAATACAGTACCCAACAAACCACAGCAGTTCAAGCAACCGATCGTTCTTGCAAGTAATCATAGGCACTCCAATCTTGAAAACAGTAAGGCTGCCGACAGGCTGCCCGAGGCTGCGGCATGCATTGCCGAAGTTGTGCAGAAACTGACCAAGCAAAAAACACCCAGCCAGAACACCTCACTCAAATCACTACCTATTTCTGCAGCCCCTGGGTGAGGACAGTCCGAAGGCTCAAAATCACTACCTATTTCTGCCTCTCATTCAAAGCAGGAATTGGTAGTTGATTTTATGTGGTTTTTAGCCCATGTAGAGAGGGTCTCGGGTCGCATCAGATAGAACTCTGTGCAGTCTCGATCAGACACCTTTGTGGCCTGAAGCACCGTACACAACAGCCCGCTGTCGTTGGTCAGTAGCATAGACTCGATCACATCCAGATATCTCTTGGTTTCGATGTTATCATAGTCTCGAATGCGCCGCTTACCGAGTGCCTCATCGTAGTTATGGACAATGCAGATAGCACAGCTTCCGAACCGTTCCATCGGATTTTCCTTGAGGAAGTCGAGGAGTGCATAGCGCAGAGGGCGTGTCAGAAACGCCTGATTATCCCTCTGGTTTCGCTTCGGTAGGATTGCAGGCACTGTGATTTTGAGCCAGTCATGGGTCTCATCGATCCGAATTCCAAGCAGATCAGCCACCTCACCGTAGAAGTGTGCGGTATCATCACGGACCGTTCGAGCCGTGAGATTTCGCAGGGAGACCGTGGAAACTTCAGCGTTACGAACCAGGCTGAACAGCTTCTGCTGGGGGTTGAACTGATCCATGCGCTCCAGATTATTGGCTATCTGGAAGAGTTCATGGCTGATGCCGTCATAATCTGAAGCGACCTGGCGCATAACAAGGATATATTTGGGGTTTTCCATCGTGTAACCTCACATCTTATAGATTTGCTCAACACCATTCGGGCCGACTAAGATGCCATAATCGTTGACCAGTCTGGGCTCTACCTCATCCAGAGTGCTCAGATCATCAACAACGATCAGGCGGACTGTCGCTTCCGCAACCACGGTGCGAGCTGCGTTGATTGCAGGGATATTCTGCTTACTGCCAGGGATCAGGTCATAATCCTTGGCCGCAGAAGAGAACGATAAAATAGCCGGAGGGTCGCTTGCGCAGAAGTCCAGCACATTGTCTCGCATTTTGATGAATGCCCAGAATACCATGACAGATTCAAGGGTCTTTCCGTGGTCCAGCGAGTACCTACTTGTGGCAAGGAATTGGCCGTCCGGCGAAAAGTAGGCCAGACCCTCTCGCCGGAGTCGTGCGAGGATCTGGCCATAGGAACGATTGCTCAAATGATTGAAGAGCAACCGCATTTGTCGCTGTTCAACGACCCCGAAGATAGTCAGCAGCCGAATGATAAAGGCCACTTCTCGATCTCGGGCAGCATATGCAAACTTCATTTTGCTCTCCTTTGTGTAGACTTAGGAAACCGCATAGTGTAAAAGATCTTTGCTGTTACGCATAGTGTAGAGCTAATGTAAACGACATTCGTGGTGTGTTTTCATAAGTCAGCATTATGCGCATTTTGAGCCATCTTTTCCTGGAGGATTTGATTGAGCTCCATGCGGTCTGTAGTGATCAGCTGCTTCTCCAGAGGGGAAGCTTTGAAGGAAACAGTGATGTGATTGGAGTTTGTTGAGATTAGGCCCTGGCCGCGCTCAAAACGGGTAATCGACATGATCTCAGCATCCGACAGGTGGAGGATGCTCTGCACTCTTCGGGCTTCATCGTCCTCCAGATTCAAAATGATCTTCGTCTTGGCAACATTCAGGATGCCTTTGCCAAATCGGCTCCTGTCAAGGTCGCCGATATCCTGCGTAGCTGCAACAGCTGCGCCGCCATAGCCACGGATGATTTTGAAGATTTCTTGGACCCATTCTCCGGCCAGCGCCTTTGCATTATTCGGGTTACTGGTATCGTCGTCTCCGATCAGCTCCCACGCCTCATCAATGAAGATGGCTTTCTCCTTGGTGCGATCCTCCTTTGCCTTATCCCATACATAGTCCAGAGCAACGAACATGCCCACAGGGAGCAGCTCGCCTGTAAGCTCAGAGATGTCCAGTACGGTATAGAGGTTATCAAGTTGGACATTGGTGTGTTGGTTGAAGGTCTTCGCAGAGCCGTTGACAAGACGATTGAGAATGTTGCCCATGCGCTTCGTTTCCGGAGACTCCATAAGGATCTCATAGACATCTCCCAGCAGGGGCATCTCGCGATACCGATCCGGGTGGTCTGGGTCGATCAGCGACTCGTTGTTGTGAGTGATTCCTTTTTTTGCATAGGTTCGAATCAGAGCCTCATCCAGAAGCTGACGCTCTTCATGGTTGATATCGGGGATCAACAGAGAGAAGAAGATGTGCAGCTGTTGGATCTTTTTTGCCAGAATGGAGTTCTCATTGACAACGCCATCTATCAGCTGATTGGCGCTCAAGTCTTGCTTACGGATCTCACAGACATTGATGCACTGCTTGGAGGCAGGGCTTATGGAGATAAACTCACCTCCGATATTGTTGCATGCGCGCAGGAACTCATGTCCCTTCAGAGGAGCGATAATGAATACCTGCGTGCTTTTACGCCTCATGCGCAAAGCGATCAGCTGGAGCGTGAAGGTCTTACCTGCGCCGCTTGTTCCAAGAAGTACCATATTGGCGTTTTTGTAAACCCGGCTATTGAAGATATCCACGATGACCAGGCTGTTGTTATGCTGATTAACACCGAGCAAGATGCCATTCTCGTCACTCATCTCAAACGAGGTGAAGGGATAGCAACTGGCCGCAGAGGATGTCAGCATATTGCGCTTGCTGGCCTCGAACAACTTCTTATCCAGCTTACAGAACGGAAGGATCGAGAGAAGCGCCTGTTCCTGTCTGAAGCGGCAGATACGAATGTCCATATCCTGTGAGATCATAAGGCGACGCACTTCAGAGATGCGCCACTCCAGGTTTTCCAGAGTATCTGCAGTAACCGTGACCAGGGTGTTGCAGTAGTAGAAGTCCTCGTAGTTCGCAAGGCCTTCCTTCAGGAAGTATCCGGATCGAATGGCGCTTTCGAAATCATCGAAGTCCGTATTCGTGTCCGATGTATCCTTGAGTCGGCTGCGGTTAATTCGGATCTGCTGACCCAGCTTAGCCTGGATACGCTCTTTTGGTTCGCGGGAAAAGAAAAAGTCCACATCGATGCCTTCGCCCGCATTGACGAGAATGCTCGTCCAACCGGCGACCACTCGGGGGTTATACCCGTCAGAGGGTACGATCAGATATGCATGATAGACACCATCCATGACGACATAGGACCCACGGGTCAGGTCAATGGACTCAGGTGCCAGCACACTTTTGAGTGGTACAGGAACCGAAATGTCGGTGTCCTTCCGCGCTGCCTGCAGTTCACGGACCCGCTTCTCAACCGGCTTCACTTCGCAGGTGGCACGATTGAAAATGGTGTAGAGGACTTCCATAAGGAAGATGTTCTCATCCTCATGAGCGACAACGGCATTGTCACAGTGCAGAAAGTACTGACGCGCTGTTTGAACAGCGGTCTCCAGTGCAGATACAATCTCTGCGTATTCCGGCTTACGATTGGTGACTGCCTCATACTCAAAGATGACGAGGAAGCGTCGCGTGATGGCCTCACGGGAACCGATCGTCTGGATTAGATGGTAGTAGTCCAGTTGGAGATCCCGGCACTTGGGATTATCCTCTGCCTCCATTTCACGCTCAATGGTATTGAGGTGCTTGCCGATATCGGCCTTTTTTGTCAGCACTTTGATTTGGAACTTTACAGGAGAAATCTTCATCCAACTTGCGAAGCTGGCGACGATGTTCTTCTGCTCGGAAATGTTACGGAGCAAGAAGTTGATCGGCTCCACCTCGATCACACGGAGATAGCGACCATCTGTAGTCTCGATAATGCCGTTTCGGATATCTCTGACCGGGATGAAGTCCTCTGCGTGGAGAGGCTGCTTTTTCTTTGCAACTGATGATTTGTGCTTGCTTGCTTTATGGGGTTTCTTCACAGGTTTGCGCTTTTTCCGCTTCTTGGGGTTCTCCTTGATCTTGATCCCTAACTGCTCGGGCGGCTTAGGTGCCGATATTCCCGACACAGCCTTCATTGGTTTTTCAGGTGTCTCTGGAACCGGAGTGTCTGATCGGTATAGTGTCCTGCGATGGATGAGCCAACGCACCCAGTTAACAGCGAACTCAGAAAGCGAATCACCTTCAAATCCAATCACACCAAAGATTCCAAGTGGCAGAGACACCAGGCACAAAATGATGATCCGTGTAGTAAGGGAAAAGGGCAACTTGATAATGGGGACACCTGTTAATAAGACGAGCACGCAAGCTTCAATCGCATTGCGTGCCCGAATCATGCCGCCAAATAAGCGCCCACTTGTGAGAAAGTTTGGTGGGATATAGTAGACATCCCGATCTTCATTCGGTTTGCTCATATTTGGCCTCTATTCTGTTGTCAGTTACCGATGATCCAAAACGGCCCACCGGATCCAGCGCGCTTACTAGCTTCGTTGAGGATAATGGACATATCCCAACTCTTCTCGGAGCGCTTATAACTGGAAGGATCTGCGACGAGTATCTTTCCGTCAGCTGTGCAGCCGCGCAGCACAATGAAGTGGCCGCTGGAAGTGAAGTGTCCCTTTGTCATGATGGCGACCACGAGCTTTCCATCAGCTAGGGCATCAACGATGCGCTGGGGCTCTGTTGCCGTACAGCCCTCTACACTCAATCCCCAAGCCTCAGCAGCACCGGGAATTAAAGAGTGGTACGAGCCGTTTCCACTACACCAATAGCCGTTCTCATAGGCCCATTGTGCCATGTGAGGAGGATCGACAGTTTCGGATGTCAGGCTGGATACAACGATGGACATAGCGGTAGGCCCACAGGCGTAACCGCCAATGGTGTCTGTGCCGTACAGTTCGTACTTCCAACGTTCGTCCAACTGGTTGTAGTAGACCACCTGCGTCTCACCATCTGAGAAAATGACTCCGTCATAGGAAAGTCCCAAGGCAGAGAATTCGGTTTCACTCAGGCCCTGGTAAACACCATCGCCCAACAGAACGGTGAGGTTTTGCGCATACTGGCTTGCCAGTAGCTTTTGGTCGTCTGACAGGTGGAATACCTGATCGGCAAAATAAGCCTCGCCATTGTATGAGATGGTGTAGACTCGGATGGTCTCATAAGTCGGCTCGGGAGGTTTCTCGGTTGTGGTGTCAGGTGCAACCGTTTCCGTGCTTTCTGCTTCAGGCTCAGAGGGGACTTCTCTCACCTCGTCTGTATAGGTGAACGAATAGAGTTTGTCCTTGTTTGCTGCAAGCAGGCTCTCCATATCATCCTTGGAAATGGAGGTCGCGTCAGTGTCTTTATAGGCACAGTACTGGGAAACGATTGCATTGGCGTTAAACACCACATCGGAACCGAACGGATTATTGACTTCCTTACTGTCGCAGCCGGAAGCAGCGAAATCACTGTCAATCCGTGCCAGCACATCATTGAGTCCCTCAGAGAGGATCATGCTGATGCCGCTGTTGATATCCGCCAAGTTCTGCACCAGCACCGTATCATCGGAAATCCCGTTAGGAGTATCAGTGCCATCGCCAAACAGGGATCCGAATATCACCGAGGGCAGCATGGCAATAATCAAAACCGGAAGCAAGATGACGGCTACGATGGGAATGATCCACTTCTTTGAGGATTTTGCGGCCTCAACGGCCGCCCCATGAGCGCCGCCAGTTGCGGCACCCTTTGCGATGCTGGCAATGGCTTTACCGGTTTTCGCAGCGCCAGCTACTGTAGATTCAGCAGATGACTGTTGCTGTCTGTTCTCTTCACTCATTAGACTTTATCCTTTCTCTTGGGTACGGGCGGCATTTGAGGAACAATGCGCTCCTCATACCGAATCTTATCGTCGCCATCCTTATAGGGAGTCTTCTCGACAGTCGGCTGTGCATATTGCCTGTACCAGGAAGAGCCATCTAACGTCTCTACGGTATCGTAGGGGCCGGTAGGAGCCATATACTGCTCAGTGCTATACATAGCGAACTCCCGTTCAGACTGACCATCAGGAGCAACTTCGTGTCCTGTGATGCGGCCTCCGCCAATTTCCACATTGCGGAATGTGGGAGGCGAACTGGGAACACCAGTCCCCTCGCGGACAGTGCCGGGAGATGGGGCCGTGGGGGTGGCAGAAGCTGTGTGCGTAGCAGTTGTGATCACGCCGGTCGATGTGCCTCCTTCAGAAACTGGTTTTGCTCCCACAGGAGAGGAAACCACCGGGTTGGGGGCACTGGGCGCCGCCCACGGTTGAGTTTCGGGTGGGATAACACCGGCTGCTGATCCTCCATCGAGGGTGACAACATCTTCGCCGTTCATTGGGGCAGGCGCCGTGGGAATTGTGAGCGGATCATCCGTTTGTATCTCACTCGCCGCAGCACTTGAGTAGCCAAGATAACTGGTCAATGCTTCCGATGCCTGTTCTCCGGTGATCGAACCGACAGAGGATATATCTCCCTTTGCAACAGCTCCGATCACACTAGTTGCGAACTTGCCCCCGCTTGCTAAGCTGGAGCCGAACATAGCACCACCAATGATGCTGCTAAGACCAGATCCGGTACCTGTTGCACTTGATGCTGCAGCATTACCCACAGCTCGTTTGGTGACCCCGACAAGGCCGTTTCCGCCACCGGTAAATGCTGCGCCGGCTGCCTGACCACCATTGTGTGTACCGTGCGAGGAGTGACGATTAGAAACCGTGCTTCCAAATGCACCTGCAGCAGTGGCGATACCACGGCCGGCTACCATGAGTTCTGCCAGCATACTTCCTCCTGTCCTGCCAACATTGACTCCTAGGGAAGCCATGAAGCTATCGATCTTCTGACTCACTTTGAGGAACCCAATGGCACACAGGAACCAGATGAAGATATTGCCGGCAACTTCTTCTTGACTGGACGCTGCAATGGCACTTTCCACTTCACTCTCATCGATGGCAAAAGCAGTTGTGGACAGAGCACAGGTGAGCAGCACGAGCACAAGGATTGTAAATATGCGTTTTCGCTTCATGTCTACCTCCTCATATGGACAGCGGATTGGCAAGGAAGTTGCCAACCATGCTTGTGAACAGGCGCAGGCACCATGCATTCATGATCAAAAGGAAAAGCTGACCACCAAGCATTCGGCACCACGCGCTGAATACATTAGATGTGCTTTCTGACGCACCTGTCGCAAACGCAATGGGCGCCGTATAGATCAGAACTCCGACAAGGATATATCGTTCCGCTGCCTCAAACAGGAGCTTGATATAGTTCCAGGCAATGATGATCACAAGGATCAAAACAATAAGGCTCACGGATCCGGAGGCGAGGCATCCGACTATCACCGTAAGCACGCTACCGAAGTTGGAAAACTCAATGGGAGGTAGTGCTGTATCGACAACCCAGTCATATGGTGTGCCGGCGATTCCCAGGATGAGCACCATGATCTGATCGGCAAACAGCGCCAGAAAAATGAAGAGGATAGACTTGATAGCGAGCTTGGTAGGGTCCTCCGCACTAAGGCCCACACCAAGCCCAAAGTTTTTGAAGAGCTGCCACACGAGGTTCAAAAGGATAAAGCCAACAGCAATCGCTGCAAAGACTTCGTAGAGCGTCTCAGCGGCTGGAAAGTAACGCAAGAAAGTGCTCATGTCACAACCCAGCGCTCCAAGAACGGAGCCTGTGACCAGGTCCAGCAGGTTCATGATCTGCGTGGCAATCCACTCAACAATGCTGTCTAAGATACCCATGTAACATCTCCTGCGTCAGATCAGAAGCAGCCCAATTCGTCGTCGAAGCTGCTCTCAGGCAGGAAGTAAGCCGCTGTCAAGCACATGGCGATACCAGCGATGATACCGGATACCAAGCAGATGATGCTTTTTTTCATATCTTGTTTCTCCTTTAAGGCGTCCAAGTGCCACCGGCGAAGAAAGGCGTCACATAGGCCATGATAAAGCCAAGGCTATTCAGGATAGCCCAAGTAATGATGATCCGCTTCAACCAAGCACGGGACTCGTCAACCGTCCGTCCGGATCTGGAGAAGTTCATCAGAAGAAGCGCAACGGCAGCCGTAACAACTGCGGCAATAGTGCTGATACTGAGGATTTGCTTATACACATCCTGCATGATCGCACTTGCCTTCGTCCAAATGGTATCTGCGGCGAAAGCACGAGTGGAAAACATGCTCAGCATCGTAGGCATCACAAATGCTATATACAGTCCACGACCAACGCTTACATTTCTGAATCGCTCCTGCAGCTTCTTGACGACGGCAGGTTTGTTCTGATTCATACTGGGAAGTCCTCCTTTCAACTAGAGCCGAAAAGAAAAGCCAGGGGCTTGGGCAGTGCGACCCAAACTCCTGGCTTATGCATGAAAAATGCCCCCGGCAGAGCAGAGGGCCGTCCATCGATTAAACTTTTCGACGCTATCATCTTAGCATTTATGGAATACAGATGCAATTAAGCAGGACTTCAAATACAGTTCGGAAATAGTTCAATTTTAGTTCAGGGCAGAAATTGCTTGATGATTTCCATACAATCACGAGCCGTATAACCCCATAAAATGCGGTCTATGGCTTTGATCGCCATATTGAGGTAACTGTGATAAGTCACCATCGACATTTGGAAACCTATTCGCTCGAGCTCTGCAAGGATTGCTTCACGGTTGGTCAGCTTCCTCTCCGAGAAGTAGGTGAGATAGAGGATCTGGTACATCAACTCCCCATGATCCGGATCCAGCCTTACCGTATTCAGCGCGTTTTTGATGATCTGGAGCATATTCTTGCTCCGTATGACCGTGCGTGCGTATCCTTCAAGCTTTGAGCCGGATAAATCAACCCCAGCAAGCTCTGCATTGACCTCCAGTGTGGAAAGCCGGGTGCCATGTTCCATCTCCATCCTGACATTCATGTCAGACTCCGAGATCTGGATTGCATAGGCCACCTTGCGGTATTGCTTGAGCAAGTACCTGGTGTTGTGATACTTTTCCACCGGCTTGCGTTTCATCGGCTTGTCCTCCAGATGATCTACGCCAACCTGAAGGCCAGTCTCAATCTCAGTCTTCAACGCTTCCTTCTCAAGCGCAAAGACGGGTGTGCTGTCAGAGGTCATGATTTCATCTCCTTTCCGAGTGTGGATTCTTTGGGCGGGTCACGACTACTCTTCTCCTGTTCAGACATCTCCCAGTCTAAAGAACTGTAGAAGACTAATGGAATCTGCCGAGCAAAAAAAGAGGAGCGAACCACCAGAAACACCTGTATTTTCAAGGACTTTCTGGCTTTACCTATTGTTTTCTCTGGCGGGACGCGAGACTCGACGCTGATATCGAGTTTGCTGTCGTCTGCTTCCACCACATCAATCGCCTTAGCAATACCAATGATCTCGCCAATTCTGCTTAGTTCGAGTTCCTCACAGCCTTCACCGTAGATCATCTCACGATAGCGGCACATTGAAATGACAGAGCCGCGTGAGCTGGAAAAACTCACACGGCTGATAATTCCATATTCGCCGGCCTTCAACATGAAGCGTCCGACTCGGGACTTTGACCAGCCCCAACGACGAGCAAGGTAAGTATATGAGAGCAGCGGCATACCTCGCATATTGGAGTAATAGACAACCGGCATATACTCAGATCCTCGCACTTTGGGGTCATTCAGGATTGTGTGGAGCCACATATCCATGATGGCGTCCAATTCACTGAATACAATTCCGACTTCCTTTCGTGCAGTCTTCAGAAGCAGTCTGCCGACAGGCAGCGGGAAGAAAAAGAATCCCGATCCTTTATAGCTGTAATAGTTATACTGTAGGTGTGTGCAGTGCTCTTTCCAATCGGCAATCGTGAAGCGGAGTATTTCCTTTTCCTCATCCAAGATCTCAAAGGTAAGGAATCCATGATTCTGGAAGTACTCCATCAGCTCAAGCGCCTGAGTCTTGGAGTGGACTCGAAGGATTCTGGGCAATGCCCCGAGCTTGCAGATCCACTGACCCGGTGCCTCCATATAGCGGTCGCCATTGATCACGCGTTCATTGGATCGAAAATTAGCGTAGCTGAAGAGCGCCATGAGACTGAATAGATGGACAGTTCCTTCGTTCCGGAAATCCTTGTGATCATTGAAGTGTCGGAACCACGGCTTATAAACTCGTACCTTCGGAAAGCACACCAACTGTTGTTTTTGTGTGCAGCTCATCTCATACACCTCCTTCCTGACAGAGTTGTAAATAGAGTCGATTCCAAGTCCCCTGGTCAGGGGGACACAGGCATTTCAGCCTCGGCCCATGCTTGTGGGTGCGTCGTCCCTCGGTTTGAGACCTAGCCGGACGAGTGTACCATTATTTTCCCGTGCTGTCGTCGCAATGGAGCTTGACCAGGCCCCTTTCACTTGCTCATAGTGGCTCGAACACGGTGATGTCTTGGAATCGTATTCGGTTTTCAAGGTACAGTGCTGTGGTAACAGGTTGAGAGTCTGCGGTCGGCAAGTCATAAAACACCTCGAATGCACCTCTCGTAATGAATGTAGAAATGGCACCCCTTTTGACCACCCTTCAAAAAAGAAAAATTTCCCCATCGACTAAAATAGGCTGATGAGGTATTATGAAAATGCATTGAAAACAAAAATAGCACGCACCCACCATTTAAGGTGAATGCGTGCAAATGATAAGTCGGGAGGAAGCTTTGATTTTGGACTAAATCAGCATACTCACTCCATAGAACCGACTGTATGTCTATTATAGGTCAATCCTCGCTTTTGAACTCCAGCGCCGGAGAGACCATAGCGTTGGCGAAGCCGGTGATGGGCACCAGCGTGCCCGCTCCCGCCCGCTTGGCCAGCTTGTCGAAGAGCCCCAGTCCCGTAAGCAGAGCGGCTGCGAAAATGAGGGTCATCGATACGGCGCTCCCTGCGTCCTCCACCGTGAGTCCCGCCTTTTTGTACAGGTTCAGCAGCCCCTGTCCCACCGTGCAGATCAGTCCGCCGATCACAAACGCCCATATCAAATTTTTTAGGATGGGCGAGGGTTTGGACTTGCCGTTGACATACTCCCCATATTCCTTATTGGTCATATCCATAAAACGCTTCCTCCTTTGGCTCGCATAGTTTTCCCCTTGACAGTAAAAAACATGCGTGTTATACTTGCATTACTAAATTACTTATTTACTAATTTACTAGATGGAGGCATTGCCATGAAGATCCCCACCGCACTCAGGCACAAACCGGTCATCGTAGCTGAGGATTATGAGCACGTTGACGGTCGGAACGCCTATCAAACCGACACTAAGGGCCTCTCTCTGGGCCTTGCACAATGGAACGACCGGGGCAAAGTGGACATTTCCGCCAAAGTCTGGCGCTATACCGGCGAAAAGTGGTCCCGGCAGTCGGAGGAGCTCCCTCTCCACCGGGTCCTGGACCTGGCCATCCTTACCTGTCGTTCCCTGCTCTATTTCCGGGAGGAGGCCTACCGCTACCCAAAGGGCTACGACGAGGCCCACCCGGTCATCGACCGGGTGGGCCTCCAGGGGGATGCCATGACGGTGGCGGTCTGCACGGAAAACGACCATATCAGTGAGGATGTCCGCCTCTTTCGGGAGGCTCTGAGCCGGGACGGAGAGCTTCTGGGGGAGCGGATGCGGCTCCTTGCCGGTCTTTTGAAGGAGATGGGCTACTGATGTCCACCAGTGCGGAACGGAAAAAGGAGCTCACCGCCGCCTACAAGTCTCGTCCCACCGAGGGCGGTATCTGTGCCATTCGGAATACCGTCTCCGGGCGGATCCTGGTGCTCACCGCGATGGATCCCAGAGGTCAGCAGAACCGCTTTCTCTTTTCCGCGTCCACCGGCTCCTGCACCTTTCTTCCCCTTCAGGAGGATTGGTCCCGCTGCGGCGCCTCCGCTTTCACCTTTGAGATCCTGGAGACCCTGAAAAAGCGCCCCGAGCAGACCGACCGCGCCTACCGGGAGGACCTGGAGGTGCTGGCCGAGGCGTGGAAAGAGCGGTTGACGGCAGAGGGTGCTCTGCTGTATAATAAAAAATAATCCAATCAATATTTTTTTATAACGCAGAGGGGACGGGGATCCTACGTGGGAGCAACCACACCGGCAAGGCTGACGGGCGGCGGAGACCGCCTGCGTATTCTGGCCCATCTGGCCTGGCCCGCCATCATCGAGCAGATCTTGGGCACGATGGTGAGCTATGTGGACACCGGCATGGTGGGGGTCCTGGGCGCCACATCCACAGCGGCGGTGGCCATCAACGCCGCCTCCATCTGGCTGGTCAACGGCACCTTGGCCGGGATCGGCGTTGGCTATTCGGTCCAGGTGGCCAATGCCATCGGGGCGGGTGACCCGGAGCAGGCCCGCCGTGTCATCCGGCAGGCGGTGCTGGCCACTGCGGCTGCCGGTCTGGCCGTCCTGGCCGTGTTCCAGCTTTTGGCCTCCTATATCCCTGTCTGGCTGGGTGCCAAGCCGGAGGTGCTCCCTTATGCCGTGGAGTATCTGCGCTTTTACTCCCTGGGCCTTCCCTTCGCGGCCGCGGTATCTGTCTTCTCCTCCATTTTGAGGTGCATGGGAGACACCAAGCGGCCGCTGCTCTTCAACACAGCGGCCAACCTGCTCAACATCGTCTTTAACTTCTTCCTTATTTACGAGACTCGGCCCGTCTCCCTGCTGGGCCGCACTGTCACCATTCCAGGGGCCGGACTGGGCGTGGCCGGCGCCGCTATCGCCTCGGCCATGGCCCTTGCAGCCGCCGGTGTCCTCACCTTCCGCGCCGCCTTTGACCGTCGGCGGGAGATCCACATCGAATGGGGAGAGGATTTTCATCCGGACAGGGCCATCATCCGGCAGGCGGTCCACTTGGGCGTTCCTTATATCGCGGAGCGCGCCACCATCAACCTGGGCCAGGTCGCCATGACCTTTGTGGTGGCCAAGCTGGGCACAGTGGCCCTGGCCGCCAACCATATCGCCACCACTGCAGAGGGACTGTGTTATCTCCCGGCCTACGGCATCTCTTTTGCCGCCACCGCCCTGGTGGGACAGTCGGTGGGGGCCAAAAATCGGGAGGACGCCAGGGCCTATGGCACCTTGGCGGGCATTGCCGGCTTTCTCCTTTGCTCCGCCACAGGGTTGGCCCTCTTCTTCCTGGCCCGCCCTCTGGCCGGGCTCTTCACCACGGATCAGGCGGTCATCGACCAGGCCGCGCTGGTGCTGCGCATCGTGTCTGTGTCAGAACCCTTCTTTGCCGCCTTCATCGTGCTCTCCGGCGCCCTTCGCGGCGCCCACGATGTGCGCTTTCCCATGTTCCTGGCCCTCTTCTGTATGTGGGGGGTCCGGGTGGTCTGCGCCCCCATTCTGGTCTTTGTACTGGATGTGGGCCTGGCGGGCGTCTGGACCGCCATGGCGGCCGATCTCATCTTCCGCGGCGTGCTGTGCGCCTTTCGCTGGAAAAGTGGGCGCTGGGTGGCCAAGGCCGGGCTGGAGTAAGTGTTCTCCGGAATCTGACCCTGCCCGGCCGGTTCTATATCCGCCGCGTCAACAGGTGGACTTTCCGCGTCGCCGTCACGGTCGCCGCAAGTCCGCCGCATCGATGGGTTCTGATACAAAGTCAATACAAAGTGGGGGCCATCGTTTCCGGAAACGATGGCCCCTAAAAATATGCTGATTCAAGTTGGCACGCTCACGCTTCGCTGACCAGGGCCTCTCCGGCGGTGTAGATGTCTCCCGCCCCCACGGTGAGGATGAGGTCGCCCGGCCGGGCCAGCTCCCGCAGGGCCGCCGTCACCTCCGGCAGGGTGGCGCAGTAGCGGGCCCCCGGGATCCGGGCCGCCAGATCCTTGGAGGAGATGCCGATGTCATTGGTCTCCCTGGCGGCATAGATCTCTGCCAGCAGGGCCACGTCCGGCTGCTTGAGCACCTCTACAAAGTCATCGAAGAGCGCCGCCGTGCGGGTGTAGGTGTGGGGCTGGAAGGCGCAGATTACCCTCTGATAGCCCAGAGTGTGCGCGGCATCCAGCAGCGCCTTCAGCTCGCCTGGGTGATGGGCGTAGTCGTCATAGATCTCCGCGCCGCGAAAGCTCCCCTTATACTCGAAGCGGCGCCCCGCCCCGCCGAACTGCCCCAGTCCGCGCTCCACCGCCTCTCCGGACACCCCCAGGGCGGCGGCGGCGGCGGCGGCGGCCAGGGCGTTCTTTACATTATGGAGCCCGGGCACCCGCAGGGAGACATGGGCAAACCGCTCCCCCCGCAGGATGATGTCAAAGCTGGGCAGCCCCTTTGACCAGGTGAGGCCCGCGGCATGCACGTCGCCCTCCTCCAGGCCGAAGGTGGTGACGGGTCGGGTCTCGCCCGCCAGGGTGTGCATGGTGTTCTCATCGTCCCGGTTGGCAATGATGCGCCCGCCCTCAGGCACCAGATCGGCAAAGGCCCGGAAGGAGCTCTCCACATCCTCCAGGTCCTTGAAAAAGTCCAGATGATCGGCCTCAATGTTCAGGATGACGGCAATGGTGGGGAAAAAAGAGAGGAAGGAGTTGCAATACTCGCAGGATTCCAGGATGATGGTGTCCCCGGCGCCCACCCTGTGGCCCGCCCCCAGCAGGGGCAGGGTGCCGCCGATCATCACGGTGGGGTCCAGTCCCGCCGCCATGATGATATGGGTGCACATGGAAGTGGTGGTGGTCTTGCCATGGGTCCCGGAAATACACAGAGCGTTTTGATATCCCTTCATAATGGCGCCCCATGCCTGAGCCCGTTCAAAGACGGGTATCCCCCGCGCCCGGGCCGCCGCGATCTCAGGGTTGCTGTCGTGGACGGCAGCGGTACGGATGACAAGCTCCGCATCCCCCACATTTTCCTCTCTGTGGCCGATGGCCACGGGAATCCCCAGGCTCCGGAGATGTGCTACGGCGGGGCCCTCCCGCATATCGGAACCGGTGATGACCATGCCCGCGCCGTGGAGGACCTCCGCCAGCGGAGACATGGACACACCGCCGATCCCCACCAGATGGGCCCGGCGACCGGGGGCGATATAGGTATGGATGTTGTGATCCATGGGTTTACACACCCTTTTTCAAAGTTTATAATGGGACTATTCTCAAATATTATATTATACGGCCATTATAGACCTCAGGCAAGCAAAAGATACCAAAAAGGGGAGAGAAGATGGATTGGAATCAGGTGCCCACCCCGGTACGGGTCTGCTGCGCCGCCCTCTGGGAGGCCGGATACGAGGCCTGCCCCGTGGGCGGCTGTATTCGGGACACCCTGCTGGGGCGGCCGCCCGGGGATTGGGATGTGGCCTCCTCCGCTCTTCCGGAGACGGTAGTCTCCCTCTTCCCCCGCACCGTACCCACGGGCCTCCGCCACGGCACCGTGACCGTGCTGCTGGGAGACATGTCTTTGGAGGTCACTGCTTTCCGGCGGGAGGGCGACTATGCCGACGGGCGGCATCCGGACGCCGTGTCTTTCGGCGTGGGGCTCCGGGAGGACCTGGCCCGCCGCGACTTTACCGTGAACGCCATGGCTCTGCGCCGGGATGGGACCCTGGCAGACCCCTTCGGTGGGCAGGCAGATCTGGACGCGGGACTGATCCGCTGTGTGGGAAACCCGGACCGCCGCTTTCAGGAGGACGCGTTGCGCCTGCTGCGGGCCGTGCGCTTCGCCGCCCAGTTGGACTTCACCCTGGAGAACGGTACCGCCGCCGCCCTGCACCGAAACGCCGGTCGTCTGGACCTTGTATCCGGTGAGCGCGTCAAGGCGGAGCTGGAGAAGATCCTGCTCTCCCCCCGCCCCGCCCTGGCCGCTCTCCCCGCTGAACTGGGTATGCTCACCCGCTTCGGAGTTCCCGCCGCCCCTGTGGACCTGCGCGGCCTGGAGAGCCTTCCCCCCACGCCCGAAGTCCGCTGGCGGCGATTCTGCCGGGTCTCCGGCCTGGATATCACGCGCCTCCCCGTGGAGAGGCGCATCCGCCGCGCGGTGCTCCGCTCGGAGGGCCCCGAGCCGGTCCTCACCGGGCGTGACCTCTATGACCTGGGCCTGCGGGGCGGCGAGATCGGCAGGGTGCGCAAGGACCTGGAGGCCTTTGTGCTGGCACACCCCGAGGCAAATACCCGGAGGGCCCTGCTGGACAGGGCAGATGCACTCAAAGAGGGCCTGAGGCCGCCGGAATGACCGGCGGCCTCAGGCCCTCTCTTTATATTTTATACTGCTATGCCCTCCGGGGCCTCAGGTGTGGAAGAGAGTGGCGAAGAGCTTATAATCCTCCTGCATCTTGGGCAATAATGGGTAAGAATACTGGTGGAGGGCCCAGTCGATGACCACGCCCCGGAAATGACGAAAGCAAAAATCCGCCACCCACTCCGGCGGATGTTCCGGCCTCAGGAGGCCCTCCCCCTCCGCCTGACGGAAACAGTCCAGCATGGCCCTGAGCGTATAGCGGGTGGCGTCCATGCTCCTGGTCCCCGGCTCGGCGATGCGCCGCTGATAATAGCGGCCGATGAGCTCTCCGCTTTGCTCCATGAATTTGGCATAAGCCGAAAGGATACGCCACAGCCGCAGGTCCGGCGGCTCTCCCTCATGTCCCGCCAGCGCCCCCGCCATATAGTCGTCCAGAGGGGCGAACCCGCTCTCCAGGAGGGCCTCCTTAGAGGAAAAATGATGGTAGAAGGCGCCTGTAGTGATTCCCGCCTCCTTGCAGATGTCCCGGATGGACACCTTGTCAAAGCCCCGGTCCCGCATCAGGTCCAGCGCTGCATTCAGGATCCTGCGCTCCGTCTCTTTCCCCTGGAGCTTCCTCCGCTGGGCGTAATCCATCTTGTTTCCCCCTTCCGGCAGTTGACAAGATATCTTTCGTGTCCTATAATAACTATGGCATAACAATGTTATGTGATCCTATTATAAGCTGGGGCGGGAGCCCTGTCAATAGATGGAGATGATCACCCCTATGGCGCCTCGTAAAATTGCCCTGCTCACCGATTCCACCGCCGATCTGACGACTCAGGTCGCGGAGGAGAACCACATCCACGTCGTTCCCCTGCGGATCCGCTGTGCCGACGGCGAATATTCCGACGGCGTGGATATCCATGCCGCCGATATCTATACCCGGCTCCGGGCGGGCGAGCTGCCCAAGACCTCCCTTCCCGCGGGGGAGGACATCACGGCGGCCTTTGACCGCATCCGGGACGAGGGCTATGACGGCGTCATCGCCGTCATGCTCTCAGGGGGCCTCTCCGGCACCTATAATATGACACGCCTGCTGGCGGAGGAGCGCCGGGACCTTGAGATCAAGGTCTACGACTCGGTGAGCGGTTCTCTGGGCATCGGCGTCACCATGCTCCAGTTGGCGGAGGATCTCCGTGCGGGCGCCTCCTGGCGGGAGCTCACCCATAAGCGGGTGCCTCAGCTCATCAAGAACACCTTCCCCTTCTTCTCCGTGGACACGCTGGAATATCTTCAGCGGGGCGGCCGCATCGGCAAAGTGACCGCCATGGCGGGAACCATGCTCCAGATCAAACCCCTCATCACCTTTGCCGCCGACGGACAGCTTCAGTCCATCGCCAAGGTGCGCGGGCGGAAACAGGTCATGGACAAGCTCATCGATCTGGTGGTGAAGGCCTGCGGGAATCACAAAAAGTACAATCTGGCCGTGGCCAACGGGGGAGCCCCGGAGGAGATGGCCGTCCTCAAGGAAAAGCTGAAGGCGGCCCTCCCTTATTACGACCATATCTGGGACGGTGAACTGGACGGCACCTTGAGCGTCTACATCGGCGACGGGGTCCTCGGCACCTGCGTGCAGGTCCTGGATTAGGGCCTGTTGGAATGCGGCTGCCATGCCCTTTTTTGTCCTCACACAAGGAATGCCCCCGGTCCGAACCGTGCGTTCGGACCGGGGGCATCTTTTCATCCGCCGCTCACCGCAGCAGCGGCAGGTATCCGGTCAGCCTGTTTACCAGCTTCTTCTTCCCACACAGACACAGGCCCAAGTACCGGTGCTCCTCCTCCCGGGTCCGGGCGGCTTTCTCCAGATAGGCGGGATAGCTCCTGCAGCACTGGGCCACATCGGAAAAATCGGCGCAGAAAACGCCGGCAAACCGGGGCTCCCGCAGCCGTTTCCGCAGGGCCCGCAGGCCGTCGGCGTCGATTTTCAGCACCGGGACAGGGCTGGTGCTGATCCCGGGGTGGAGGCCGCCGTCGCCATCCCGGGCATCCGGACCCACCAGCGCGGGATGCCGCTCCCCCAGCGTCATGCCCAGAATGACCGCGGCATTGGCCTGAACGCCCGGCGCCTGGTCCCCATCCAGCACCAGGACGCACTTGATCTCACTCTCTTCCAAATGAGGCCGCCTCTTTTCTCCGCCCGGGGAACTTTCCCTCGGACAGCAGTACTCCCGCCAGCGTGAGGGCCATGCCGCCCGCCATCCTGGGCGTAAAGGGCTCCTTCAGGATCAGGGCCGAGAAGAGAACCGTAATGAACGGCACCAGATAAATATAGACGCTGGTCCTCATCGCGCCCAGTACACTCACCGCCCGGTTCCAGGTGACAAAACACAGGGCGGATGCCCCCAGCCCCAGGTACAGCAGATTGGGCAGCACGCCCGGTCCCGCCAGCAATGCCAGCATATCTCCCAGCGGCTCCAGGCGCAGGTCCGCCCCCTGGAACGTGACCAGGCAGATGCCCCCCATCGCGGCGGCAAAGCCCGCAAAAAAACGGGCCGTGAGCCGTTCTCCATCCAGAAAGAGATGGGCCAGCAGGGCGGTAAAGACGGGGGACACCGAGACCACTACCCCTACGTTGGAGGCCAGGGTATAGGTAAGGGCCAGATTCTCCAGCAAAAAATAAAGGGGAACGCCGCACAGCCCCGCGGCGGCAAACAGCAGCTCTCGTCTCAGGCCCCCGGGCCGCAGCATCCGCGGCCGCACCATCACCAGGGCCAGGTAGCCCAGGAGAAATCGGCCGAACAGGATCTCCAACGGGGTCAGCGTATCCAGCAATACCCTGGTGGAGATAAAGGTGGTCCCCCAGATGAGGATGGTCACCAGGGCGCACACGTGGCCGCTCGTCTTCTCACTCACGCCCCCCACCCCTCTCCCGGAAGATGGCGGCATACTGTCCCGGCGTCAGGCCAATGAGCCGCTTGAACTGATTGGTCAAATGGCTCTGGTCGGAAAATCCCGCCTCCAGGGCGGCTTCCGCCGGCGCGGTCCCCGCCTCCAGCAGCCGCTTGGCCTCACCCACCCGGGCCGCCATCAGGTAGCTGTAGGGGGTGATGCCCCGCTCCCGGGTGAAGGCCCGGATGAGGCTGTACTTGGATCGCCCCGCCATTCGTGAGAGCTCCTCCAGAGAGACATGGCCGGTGCAGTGATCATCCAGCCAAGCGCACAGGTCCGCCGTCAGCCGGGCTTCCTCCCCCTCCGCCGCTGTGGGTCCTCCCGCCGTACAGCGATCCAGGATCTGGGAGAGCAGGAGAAGAAATGTCTCCTCCTTGCAGAACGCCCCTTTCCCCTCCATCACCATGCGGTGGAGGGACCGCAGCGGCGCGGTCAGTTCGCTCCGGCGCATCAGAGGTTCCCGGAACCGGGGTAAGGACGCCTCCCCCGTAATCTCCCGGACATACCCGGCCATTGTCTCTTCCGGTACATTGAGGCCGCCGTAATCCAGACTGCGCCCGTCTACAGGACGGCAGGAATGGACGTCCCCCGGCGCAAAGAGGAGCAGATCGCCCGCCTCCGACAGGCAGTCGGTGCCCCGGCAGATCGTGTGCTGGAGCCCCCGCTCGAGAAAGCCCAAGGTATAATACTCGTGAAAATGACCGGGGAAGATCTGGATGATCCCGCTGAAGTGATAGGCCTCCAGCCCCAGGTCCGGGTCATACCGCACTGTGCGCACGCCCTGTTCCATGGCTCTGTTCATCTCCCTTGCCTTGCAGGGATATGATACCACGCCCCGCCCCACCGGCTTGCAGGATATTGCAAAAAATTCTCCAGTGTCTGTCTGCACGGAGAGGGCCGGCCCCAAATAGGGCCGGCCCTCTCCGTCTTTCGAATCCATGCGCTCTCCTGCGCAGGCTTTTGCTTTCTGATCCGTTTTTACCGGGCTCCGAGATACTGCCCCGCCTTACTGGCGGCCATGGCACCGTCGGCCGCAGCGGTGACCAACTGCCGCAACTCCTTGGACCGGCTGTCCCCCGCCACAAAAACGCCGGGCACATTGGTGGCGCAGTCCTCCCCCGCCTTTACATAACCATACTCGTTGAGCTCCAGAGGGGGAGAAAACATGGCGTTGTCCGGGATGAGTCCGACCGCAGCGAATACCCCAGCCACATGGAGGATGCGCTGGTTCTCCGGCCCGCTCAGGCGCAGACTCTCCACCTGCTTGTCGCCCTGAATCTCCAGCACCCGGTGTCCCATGAGGGGCTTGACGTTCGGCTTGGAGGCCAGATTGTCCAGCAGATACTGCTGGGCGGTGAAGCTGTCCCGGCGGTGGATGAGCCAAACGGTGGGGCAGATGGAGGCGAGATAGATGGCGTCCTCCACGGCGGTATTGCCCCCGCCGACCACAGCCACGTCTTTCCCCTTGAAAAAGCTGCCGTCACAAGTGGCGCAGTAGCTCACACCCCTGCCGCCCAGGCGCTCCTCCCCGGGCACCTCCAGTTTCCGCCGGCGGACGCCGTTGGCCAGAATGAAGGTGCGGCCCTCAAAGATCTGCTCTCCCGCCCGGACCGTCTTTCTGTCCCCCCGGTCCTCAAAGCCGGTGACGGCGGCAAACTGGATCTCCGCCCCCAGCTCGGTGCACTGCTGGTAGAGCCCCATGGCAAAGTCGGGCCCCGAGATGGACAGGGTGCCGGGCCAGTTTTCCACGTGGGGGGTGGTGACGGCCTGGCCCCCGGGGACCCCGCCCTCCAGTACCAGCACGGAATGGCCCGCCCGCCGGGCATAGAGCGCGGCGGTCAGTCCGGCCGGACCCGCGCCCGCGATGACGATATCGTACAGCATAGTTTCCCCTCCACAGGTTTTCTGGTCGTTGTCAAATATAGTATATCCGATCCAGGAGGGAAAAGCAAAGGGATTTTAGCGCGTCGGCGTGGCCGTCAGGGCCCTGCACTCCGGGAAGCTCACCACTGCCTTGAAAAGGTCCCCGTCGATGTCCAGACGGAAGGTCCCTCCCTGGAGCTCGGTGAGGCTGCGGGCGATGGAGAGTCCCAGGCCGGACCCCTCGGTGGTCCGCGACTCTTCGCCCCGCACAAACCGCTCCATAAGCCGGTCCGCCGGGATATTCAGCGGCTCCCGGGACACATTTTTGACGGACAGCACCACATTCCCGTCCCACGCCTTCACATCCAGATAGACGCGGGTGCCCGGCATGGCGTATTTGACGCAGTTGCCCAGCAGATTGTCGATGACCCGCCAGAGGTGGCGCCCGTCGGCCTCCACATAGAGCTCGTGGTCCGGGGCCGTGCACACGGGGCTGAGGCCGCTTTTTTCAAACTTTTCCTCGTACTCCCCAAGGGCCTGATCCAGAAGCTGGATGAACCCCAGCCGCTCCTTATTCACGGTAAGGGCGCCGGTGGACGCCTTGGACGCCTCCACCAGGTCCTCCGTGAGCTTCTTGAGCCGCTGGGACTTCCGGTCCAACACCTCGATATACTCCAGCGCCTTGGGGTCCTCCACCCCGGTCTTTTTCAGGAGGTCCACATAGTTGATGATGGAGGTGAGGGGGGTTTTCAGGTCGTGGGAGACATTGGTGATGAGCTCGGCCTTGAAGCGCTCGCTCTTGAGGCGCTCGTCCACCGCATTCCCGATGGCGCTGCCCAGATCATTGAGCTGTCCGGCGTGCTCCCGAAGGTCCCGGTACATTTTTGCCGTGTCAATCTTATCGTCCGGCTCTCCGCCCACGATGCGTGCCGTCCCCTCCCGGACGGCGCGCCACTGGCGGGCCCACCGGCATAGCAGCCACAGCACCACGCCCTGCCAGACGGGCACCAGCACCACCGTGGGGATGGTGATGACGGTCATGAGCAGATAGAGGAGGAAGGTGAGCACAGGGCGGCGGATGACGCTCCAGTTGGCGGCCACCTCCCGGAAGAAGCGGCACACCCGGGCGCACAGCTGCCAGAGCACCGTATTCCGAAAGAGCCCTCCCGCCTTGCACCGCACGGCCAGCGTGTGGAGCAGGGCCAGGCACAGCCCGTCCGTGGCCACGGTGAACACGCCCAAGCCCACATAGGCAGTGGGACGCTGCCCTCCCTGGTTGATGCTGTATGTGATGGAGTCCCCCGCAGCCAGCAGGAGGGTGATGAGCACGACAAACAGGCAGAGGTACAGGTCCAGCGGGACCCGGTCCTGCCAATTCAGCACGAGGCCGTCCTGTCCCCGGCGGCGGCCCGCCGACCGGCAGAACGGTATGAGGAGCGCCACGGAGAGTGTCAGCGTCACGACCGCCGCCGCTGCGACGGCCGGGAGATACTGCTGAAACTCCATGTAGTCCCGGTAGTATTCCATAAAATAATCGTCCGCCGTCAGGGGCCAGCTCACCCCGCTCTGGGTCGTAAGGGTAGCCGCCTGGATCCGGGTGTCCATGGCAGAATCATAGTCCCACCAGTCCTCACCGTCGGAGCGCCAGCCGTATGCGTTATACTCTCCGGGCTGCTCGGCAGGCTTACACCGGACGTAGGTTCCGTCCGCCAGGTACACCATCTTGTCATAGCGTTCGCTCGCATCGTCGTAGACGCTGTAATCGTTCTGCACCAGATCGTCGCCCCGGATAAGGGTGTGCTCACTGAGCTGTACGGCGGCCGCCTGGTCCATGCTCTCCTCCTCGGGGAGATTGGAGCAGAGGAGCTCTCCCGTCTGGTCGTGTATCTCAAAGCGGTAATTGGTGCGCTCCGGAGAGAGCGCCTTGGCGAGGTTCTCCAGCCGCTGCTGGCTGGTGTAGGTCAGTTCTCCCTGCCACCGTTGGAGCTGGCAGAGATCCCGGACCTGGTCCACCATGTACTCATACTGTTTCATGGGGGCATAAATGCTGTGGCTGTGGATATAATCGCCCCCGGACCAGAGATTGTCCCACTGGGACGCCGTAAAGAGCCCCGTCCAGAAAGCCAGTGCGGTGGTCACCAGGCACAGGAGGGTGAGGGCCGCCCGCCCCTGGGGACTGGTGAAGCGGATTTTCATGGAATCACTCCTATTCAGGGTTGGAGCCCGGCGGCTCCCCGCGGTGGGGGCTACACCTTCTCCATCTTATATCCCAGACCCCAGACCACCTTGATGTATCTGGGGTTGGCCGGGTCGATCTCGATCTTCTCCCTTAGATGACGGATGTGCACCGCCACGGTGTTCTCCGATCCCAGAGAAGGGTCGTTCCACACCAGCTCGTAGATCTGGGCGGTTGAGAAGACCCGGCCCGGATTTTTCATCAGCAGGAGCAGGATGTTGTACTCGATGGGGGTCAGGGACACGCCCTCCCCATCCACGGTCACGGACTTGGCGGCGTCGTCCAGGGCGATGCCGCCGTTGCGCAGGACCCGGGAGGTCTCTTCCTTCCGCTGGCCCCCCAGCGTGGTGTACCGGCGGAGCTGGCTTTTTACCCGGGCCAAGACCTCGATGGGGTTGAAGGGCTTGGTCACATAGTCGTCCGCCCCGATGTTGAGGCCCAGGATCTTGTCCGCGTCCTCGCTTTTGGCTGTGAGGAAAATGATGGGGATATTCTTGCTCTCCCGGAGCTTGGCGGTGGCACGGATCCCGTCCATGTGGGGCATCATCACGTCCATGAGGATGAGATGGATCTCCCGCTCCTCCACGATCTTCAGCGCTTCCAGTCCGTCGTAAGCGTGATAGGTCTTGTACCCGTCGCTGGTGAGGTAGATGTCCAGGGCGGATACGATATCCCGGTCATCATCACAGATGAGAGTGTTGTACAACAAAATCACTCCTCCTGTTTGTTATCCTACCAGCCGCTTTTTAAGCCGCAAGGTGGAAAAGGTTTAAGAAGTTCTTAAGAGGGGCGCCGCCGCCCTCTCTGGGTAGTATACCACATTGCCGCGCCGGCACCAAGATGGTCGGCTTTGGTTGGTTCCCCCCGCAGCCTTTGGATGGAGACAACCCACCCGCCGCCGTGTTAAGATCATCCCATCTTGTAAAAGGAGCGTGCCTATGGAAGCTTATCTACAGGGCCTCACCATGGGGCTAGCCTACGTGGCCCCCATCGGACTGCAAAACCTCTTCGTCATCAACACCGCCCTCACCCAAAAGCGCAGCCGGGCCTATCTCACCGCTCTCATCGTCATTTTCTTTGACGTCACGCTTGCCTTTGCCTGCTTTTTCGGGATCGGCGCCATCATGCAGCGCTTCGAATGGCTGCGCATGGCGGTCCTCTTGGTGGGCAGCGGTATCGTGATCTGGATCGGGATCGGCCTGCTCCGGGACAGGGGGCCCGAGGACACCGCCGCCGATGTGGATGTCCCCTGGGCCAAGGTGGTCACCACCGCCTGCGTCGTCACCTGGTTCAACCCCCAAGCCATCATCGACGGCACCATGATGCTGGGCGCCTTCCACGCCGCCCTTCCCGCCGGAGAAAGCACCCGGTTCATCCTGGGCGTCACTTCTGCCTCCTGCCTGTGGTTCACCGGCGTCACCACCGTGCTCCAGTTGGCGGGCCACCGCTTCAGCCGGAACGTGCTACGCATCATCAACCTCGTCTGCGGCAGTGTCGTCATTTTTTACGGCGGAAAACTCCTCTGGTCCTTTCTTCAGGCGGTCCTTCCTCTCCTCGGCGCATAATTCTCTCTTTTTTGCCCTTATTGTTGCATGTTCAACTATTCCTATGGTATACTGTTGAATAATAAACTGAACATGGGAAGTGACCATCTATGTCCATTTTCCGGCAGCCGGAAGACAAGTTTGCCCGTATGACCCAGACCCCCATCCCGACTCTGGTGTCCACGCTGGCGGTACCCACCATCATCAGTATGCTCATCACCTCGCTCTACAACATGGCCGACACCTTCTTCGTAGGCCAGATCGGTACCAGCGCCACCGCCGCCGTGGGCGTGGCTCTCCCGCTGATGGCCATCATCCAGGCCATCGGCTTCACCTTCGGCCAAGGCTCCGGGAACCACATCTCCCGGCTTCTGGGCCAGCAGCAGCGGGAGGAGGCGGAGCACATGGCCTCCGTCGCCTTTTTCTCCGCCTTTGCGCTGGGGGCGGTGCTGGGTGTGCTGGGCACCCTGTGGCTCGATCCGCTGGTCGATCTGCTGGGCGCCACCGCCACCAGCGCCGGATACACCAAGGACTACGCTCGATACATCCTCATCGGCTGCCCCTTCATGGTCTCCGCCCTGGTCCTCAACAACCAGTTCCGCTTTCAGGGAAACGCCGTCTTCGGCATGGTGGGCATCTTTTCGGGCGCCGTGGTCAACATCATCCTGGACCCCATCTTCATCTTTGTCCTGGATATGGACACCGGCGGCGCCGCCCTGGCCACCATCCTCAGCCAGTTCCTCAGCTTCTGCCTGCTGGTGGGTGGCACGTTCCACGGCGACAATCTTCCCCTCTCCCTCCGGGCGTTCCGGCCCACGGTGGAGCGGTACTCCAAGATCATTTCCGGGGGCCTTCCCTCCTTCTGGCGGCAGGCCCTGGCCAGCGTGGCCACCATTCTCCTCAATGTGGCCGGACGGGAATTCGGCGGCGGCGATGTGGCCGTGGCGGCCATGAGCATCGTCTCCCGCATCACGATGTTCGCCGGTTCGGCGCTGGTGGGCTTCGGGCAGGGCTACCAGCCGGTGTGTGGCTTCAATTACGGGGCCAAGCTGTATGGCCGGGTCCGGGAGGCCTTTTTCTTTTTCTTCAAAGTGGCCGCCGTCGGAGCGCTGATCCTGGCGGCGCTGGGCTTCCTCTTCTCCCCCCAGTTGGTCGCCATCTTCCGCCGGGACGATTCCGAGGTCATCCGCATCGGCGCCACGGCCCTGCGGATGCAGTGTGTCACCTTTCCCCTGATGGCCTGGTTCTTTCCCACCAGTATGACCTTGCAGACCACCGGCCTCTCCTTAAAGGCCTCCGCGCTGGCCATGTGCCGACAGGGGCTTTTCTTCCTCCCCTTTATTCTGACCTTGCCCCGCCTCTGGGGTATCCCCGGCATTCAGCTCAGCCAACCGGCGGCGGATCTGTGCTCTTTCCTGGTGGCCCTCCCCATGGGGCTCGGGGTCCTTCGGGACCTGCGTCTGGCCCAGGAGGGACTGGAGGCCCAAAAGGAGTGACTTCAGCCCGGATCACCGGCGCTGCTCCGGGAGAGGGTGCCCATCTACTTGAGCCGCCGCCTTCCCGGACCTTATTCCCCGCACAGAGAGGCCCCTCTCCCCTGTTGAAAAGGGGGAGGGGCCTCTCTGTATTCTCTCTGTCCGTCCTCGCGCCTCTATGATGCGGCACCGGCGATTTGCTTATCTTCCAAAGGAAAAGAGCCCTTTCTTCTGATAGGGCTCGCTCCGGATGGACGATACCCGATAGCCAGTGGCGTCGATCACCTGCCGCAGCGCCTGTTCATCGATCTCCTGCTCTGTGAGGATGACGGTCTGATTTTTGCTGTGGGATGCGCTCACCTTTTTGACATCAAACGCCTTCCGGACCGCCTCATTGATGTGCGACTCACACATGGAACAGGCCATACCTTCGATCTCCAGGGTCACTTTCGTCATATTTTGGATCTTCTCCTGATCTTATCTGTGCTACGGACCGTGCAGTTAGTTTAAACTAACTGCATTATAACACACTCCACTCCCCCGCCGGAGACAAGCGGTCCGGCTAAATATTTTTCCTCCGGGATCGTCCCATTCCGGCCAAATGGCGCAAACAGGGCTGCGCCTGCGATAAAAACGCCTTTTGTCCCGTTATTTTTTTGCAGCGCGGCTCTGCCGACACCGTCTTTCCTTCTCCCGGCAATTATGATATGATAAAAGAAAAGGCATCCCATTCCAAATTTTAAAGAGGAGGAGCGGCGCGTGTTTCTCGTGATGACCATGGAGTCCCTTGCCCGGCGGGAACGGCCCGAGCAGCGGCTGGACGAGGGGCTGCTGGGCCGGGTGGGCCGGGGGGATCTCACCGCCTTGGAATCTCTCTACCTTCAGACAGAAAAGGCCGTCTATGCCCTGGCCCTCTCTATCCTCCGGAATCCGGACGACGCCCAGGATGTGACCCAGGAGGTCTACCTGAAGGTCCGGGCGGCGGCTCACCTGTATGTGCCGCAGGGGAAACCGCTGGCCTGGCTCTTCACCATCACCCGCAATTTGTGCCGGGACCTCCAGCGTGTCCAGGCGCGCACCGGGCAGGCTCCGGACGGCCTGGAGGATGACGTGCGGTTCTCCTATGTCTCCGATCCCACGGACCGACTGGTGCTGGAGGCCGCCCTCAAGACTCTGGGAGAGGATGAGCGCCAGGTGGTGCTGCTCCACGCCGTCTCCGGTCTGCGGCACCGGGAGATCGCCCGGGACCTGGGTCTCCCGCTCTCCACAGTGCTCTCCCGGTACAGCCGGGCACTCAAAAAACTCAAGCGCTGTCTTTCTGAAGAGGGGGTGCGCCTATGAAACGGAAGATAGAGACCTCCCTGCGCCGGGCCATGGACCAGCTCCCGCAGCCCGATTACTGGACTGTGGCGGAGGCCCCGGTCCAAAAGATGGAGGTCCACGACTATGTAACCCGGCAGGATGTCTCCGTCCGCCCCGTTCGCCGCCGCGCGCTCCCCTTGGCCCTGGCCGCCTGCGCGCTGGCGCTTGCTGTGGGACTTTATTCCTATTTTCGGTTTTTCCAGATCTATTCCGTGGTAGATTTGACGGTAAACCCATCTTTCGCCCTTGCGCTCAACCGGGGGGACCAGGTGCGGAACGTGACCGCCCTCAACGGGGATGCGGAGGCAATCCTGGAGGGCCGCTCCTACCGGGGCTGGACTCTGGAGGCCACTGTGGAAAATCTGTTGGACGGGTTGGCCGCCCAAGGATATCTCACCTCTGCCGACGATGCCGTGGATGTCGCCGTGAACAGCAAAGACGCCGACCACGGCCGGGCGCTCCGTGAGACCGTGGAGCGCTGCGTCGCCGAAAAGCTCTCCGGGTTCTCGCAGCCGGATGTTCCCGCCCCCTCTCCTACGTCCGAAACGGCGGCCACACCCGTGCCGACTCCCATCGCAACCCCCTATTCCACGCCTGTTCCCACACCCGCCGCAACGCCCGTCCCGACGCCTGCTCCCACACCTGCACCCACGCCGACTCCTTCCCCGCAGCCCACGGCCCCCCTCTCCGAAGAGGCGGTGGGGGATATCCTCCGTCAGCGCCTGCCGGAGGCCGTACTCAAAGAGCTGGAGCTGGACGAGGACGACGGCCGGTGGATCTACGAGGCCAAGCTCCGCCACGGCGATCTCAAATATGAAATCGAGCTGGACGCCTTTACCGGTGAGATTCTCAAGTGGGAAGAGGACGACTGAACGCGAGCCGCTTAGGGCGCGCCTCCGGTGGGACCCGCTCCGCAAAAAAGAGCTGTGGCTTCGGGCGTTGTTCATAAGACAGTAAAATATGCAAAAGGCGTGCCTTTCGTGGTCACGCCTTTTGACTTAAGAGGATAGCCGCAAAGCGGAGTAAGGGATACAGTCCCTTGTTCGGAACGCAGTAACGTGAAACGCCCCGAATATTTAAAGGTAGCCGGGCGTTTTGGCTCCCAGAGCGCACATACGGGGTTACCTCGTATAGAAGTGCGCCCTTATATCTGTTTGACAAACTGGAATTTTGCTAAACAATTTCCCGTCCTGTTCTAATATAATGTCCTTCTTGAATTGCTGAGAACGTTGCTATGGCGCATATTATGATAGCGCTATATTTTAATTTGACAAAATACAGTGTCAGAGGCAGTAAAAACAGAAGCAAACCTGTTAATTTATTCATTATAGTATGTTCGACTATCAATCTTTTCCTGCAAATAAGCCCCGATATAACATTACTAATTTTGATAATTGCAATAACAATAATCCACAGCCATAGCCATTTTGGTATATGCATTACCGGTAATACTTTTGTCAAAGATACCGCTACAAATATAAAATCAGCGATGGTGTCCAATCGTGCTCCAAACTTGCTGTCAGTATTTGTTCTCCTTGCGATCGTTCCATCAAGCATATCCGACAATCCGCAAAGCAGATACATAGTATAAAACCAAGTTGAAAATGCAGGTGAAAATAACATCAATATACTGAACAGAATGCGGCTGCTGGTAATTACGTTTGGCATATAGATTTTCCTTTTGCAAATCGACAACTTCCAATTTGCAGGTTTATTCGGTTCCATATTATCACATAACAGGATAAAATACAAGAACAGCCACAGCAGCGCAAACTACTGTGACTGTTAACTGTCTTATGAACACCGCACTTTTGCCGCAGCTCTTTTTATCCGGTCTTCAGTCCTCCCTCAGGGTCAGGGACACCGGGCAGTGGTCGCTGCCCAGGACATCGGCATGAATCTCCGCCTTTTCAATGCGGTCCCGGAGCCGGTCCGACACTAGGAAGTAGTCGATGCGCCAGCCCGCGTTCTTCTCCCTGGCGTGGAAGCGGTAGCTCCACCAGGAATAGGCCCCTGCCAAATCAGGATAGAGGTAGCGGAAGGTGTCGGTAAAGCCGGATGCGAGCAGCCGGGTCATCTTGGCCCGCTCTTCGTCGGAAAAGCCCGCGTTCCCCCGGTTGGTCTTGGGATTCTTCAGGTCGATCTCCTCATGGGCCACATTCATATCCCCGCAGACCACCACCGGCTTTCTCGCGTCCAGGGAGAGCAGATAGGCCCGGAAGGCGTCCTCCCACTCCATCCGGTAAGGGAGACGCGCCAGACCGTCCTGAGCATTGGGGGTATAGACGGTGACCAGATAGAGCTTCTCCAGCTCCAGGGTGATGGCCCGCCCTTCTCCCACATGGGCCGGATCTCCGATGTCGTAGGACACGGAGATCGGCTCCCGCCGGGTGAAGGCGGCGGTGCCGGAATAGCCCTTCTTTTCAGCGGAGTTCCAGTACTGGAAATAGCCGGGCGTCTCGATCTCGGCCTGATGGGGCTGCATTTTGGTCTCTTGCAGGCAGAACACGTCGGCGTCGGCCCTCTGAAAATAATCAAAAAAACCCTTTTTCGCGCAGGCCCGCAGGCCGTTCACGTTCCAAGAGACGAGCTTCATGGAAAAGTCCTCCTTCGCATCCAGTCGTGTGTGCTACTATTTTACACGATGGGGCGCGGAATTACCAGATAGAGACCGTCTTTTTACAGAAATCCGGTGGGGCGTGGATAAGAGGCATGCTAAAATGGGTATAACGAATGGGAGGTCATATCCTGTGACACGTCTTTTTGCCGCACAGGCGGCGGAGGATGGCGCATCCATCTCCGCCGCTCTGCTCGCCGGGGCCGTGCGGGCGGTCTGGCGCCTGGAAGCTCTCCCGGAGACGGCGCTCGGCCCCCTGGGCAAGCCCTTTTTCCCCAGCCATCCCGCGCTCCACTTCAATCTCAGCCACAGCGGTCCCTACGCCTTCTGTGCCCTCTCCGACGTGCCGGTGGGGGTGGATGTGGAACGGCTGCGCCCCCGCCGGGTGGCGCTGGTCAAACGCGCCCTGTCGGAGGAGGAATCCGCCTGGTACGTCTCCCGCGGCCGCCGCTGGGAGGACTTCTACACTCTCTGGACCTGCAAGGAAGCACGGGTGAAGTGCCTGGGCACAGGGCTGATCCAGGCCCCCGCCTCCATCTCCGTTCCCCTTCTGGATTCGGGCGCGGCCGCCACCCTGGACGGTCTGGTTTTCACCACTTATGCCGGAGAGGGGTACCGGGCCGCCCTGTGCTCCCCCACCGACACGGCGGCGCTGGAGTGGTTCACTTTTTCTTAATCATAACTTAATAATGGACCCACTGTTTTCTAAAGAATCCATCGGTATACTGGGGGTGTAAAAGGAGGGACAGACATGAACATCTTGATTTTGACTGGAAAATTCGGCATGGGACACTGGTCTGCCTCTCAGTCGCTGCGCTTACAGCTTCTGAACGCCTTTCCCGCCGCCAATGTGACCGTGGAGGACTTTTTTGCCTACGCCCTGCCCGACGCCTCCGAGGCCATCTACAAGGGTTTCTCCCTGCTGGTGACCCACGGAAGCGGTCTCTATAACATCTACTACAAAGCCACGGAGAACGCCTCGCTCAAGACTAGGCCCCCGCTGGAAAGCCTCTTCCAGGACAAGCTTGCCGAGCTGCTGTGGGAGCGGCGGCCTGACGCCGTGATCGCCACCCACCCCTTCTGCGCCCAGTTGGTGTCCGACTACAAGGAGGAGCTGTGCTCCACCCTTCCCCTGGTGACCTGCATCACCGATCTCACCTCCCATTCCGAGTGGATCAATGACCACACCGACTGCTATCTGGTGGGCTCTCCCGAGATCCGGGACCGTCTGGAGGAAAAAGGCGTGGACCACGGGCGCATCCTGGTCACCGGTATTCCCGTAAAGCCTGAGTTCAAGGCCCCTGCCCGTCGGGGGCAGGATGGCGTGCGCCGCCTGCTCATTATGGGCGGCGGACTGGGCCTGCTCCCCAAGCGGGACAGCTTCTACGAGGCGCTCAACGCGCTTCCGGACGTCAGGACCACCCTGATCACCGGCGGGAATCAAAAGCTCTATGACAAGCTCCACGGCAAATACGAGAATATCGAGGTCGTGGGGTTTACAGACCGGGTATACGATTATATGGCCCGCGCTGATTTGATGCTCTCCAAGCCGGGTGGCATCACCCTGTTCGAGACCATCTTCTCCGAGCTGCCCATCCTGGCCTGGGAGCCCTTTCTCCAGCAGGAGCGCAACAACGCCCGCTTTATCACCCGCTATCAGATCGGCCGTATTGCCGCCAAAGAGCCGGAAGCCTGTGTGGAGGCCATACGGCGGCTTCTCTACGACGACAAGGCCCTCCGCCGCATGGGGCGGAATATGCGCCTTCTGAAAGGGCGGCTGGAGGCGCAAAGCCTGGCGCGCATCGTTGCCACTCTGGCGGCCCAGGGCAGGGGGGTGTGCGCATGATGGACCGGAAAACCAACTGGGGGCTTCTTCTCATTCTGACCCTCATGTCCGGAACGATCTTCCTTCTTCTCCGGGAGCAGCCCCTCTCCAGCCTGCTGGGCATCCTCTCTACCATCCGGCCCGGCTATGTGCTGCTGGGCCTGGGGCTGATGTTCTGCTTTGTGGGCTGTGAGGCCATGTGCTCGAAGCTCATCCTGGCCCGTCTGGGGCACCACCTCCCCTACCGCCGGTGCCTGGGTTACTCCTTTACCGGGTTCTATGTCAGCTCCATCACCCCCTCCTCTACGGGAGGGCAGCCCGCCCAGATCTATTACATGTCCAAAGACAGCGTACCCGCGGCCCACGGCTCCCTCAATATGATGCTCATCGCCGTATGTTATCAAGTGGTCACTCTGGGCTATGCCGTCGCCGCGTTCCTGCTGCTGCCCTCGGTGCGGACGGGCATGGGAGCCGGCCTGGGGCTGCTGCTGCTCTATGGCGGGGCGATGATGCTCATTCTCACCGCCGGGATGCTGTGCATGATGTTCCTCCCCAACGCCGCCCAGCGGTTCACCGGCGGGCTGGTTTCCCTTGGGGGACGCCTCCGTCTGGTCAGGCATGAGGCCCAGACGCGGGAGAAGCTGGCGCGGCAGATGGACGCCTATCGGGAGGGGGCGGCGTGCATCCGGGCAAACCTGAATCTTCTTCCCGCCCTGCTGCTGATCACCTTTCTCCAGCTCACCGCCCTCTATGCCGTACCCTACGTGGTCTACCTGGGCTTCGGCCTGCGCGCGCACAGCCTCTTCCAGCTTCTGGGCGCCCAGGCCCTGGTCTCCATGGCAGTCGGCTCGCTCCCCCTCCCCGGAGCGGTGGGGGTGGCGGAAGGGTGCGCCCTGAAGACCTTTACCCTCTTCTTCGGCCCCGCCCTGGCCGCGCCCGCCGTGGTGGTGGCCCGCGGCATCAGCTTTTACAGTTTTCTCCTCCTCAGCGGCGGGGTCACCCTTGCCGTCCACCTGCGGGCCCGCCGGGCGGAATCCGCCCCCCGCCCGGCCCGTATAGAGAAGTCCTCCGTCCCGAAAAAAGAGTTCCCCCGGGCCGCTGGCATGTAAAATTTCGGTTACGCTGTTGACTTTCCACCTTCATGGAGGGTATCATATAGCAATCGGCGCGGCAGTGCGCCGCCCCCTGCAGAGAAAGGAAGGCACTCCGGATGGAAAGCGCTGACACCGGCGACGCAGGCCGAAGTCGCTCCCCTGGCACTTTGAAACGGCATGGTCCACAGCTCTCTGAGCGGCGGGCCATGCCGTTTTGTGCGCTTTTCCGCCTCTGCCGGGCTGTGAAGGGGTGACGCGCTCCACTTTAAGCCGCCCCAATCCTTACCCATCACAAGGAGGATATCAATTTTGGAAAACCCGTTCCTGTGGCAGCTCCTGCTCCAAGCCGTTCTCATTCTCTTAAACGCTGTTTTCGCCTGCGCTGAGATCGCCGTGATCTCCATGAACGATATGAAGCTGGAGCAACTGGCCGCGCAAGGGGACCGCCGGGCCATCCGGCTCTCCCGGCTGGTCAGCCAGCCCGCCCGTTTTCTGGCTACCATTCAGGTGGCCATTACCCTCTCCGGCTTTCTGGGCAGTGCCTTTGCTGCGGACAATTTTGCGGCCCGGCTGACCGAGTGGCTGCTCTCTCTCGGCATCCCCCTCCCCGCCTCCACCCTGAATACCGTGTCCGTGGTGATCATCACCCTGATCCTCTCCTACGTCACCCTCATCTTCGGCGAGTTGGTGCCCAAGCGGCTGGCCATGAAGCGGGCCGAATCGCTGGCGCTGGGCATCGCCAATCTGGTCTCCTTGATCTCAAAGCTCTTCGCCCCCATCGTGTGGGCGCTCACCGCCTCCACCAACCTGGTGCTGCGGCTGTGCGGCGTGGACCCCGACGCGGAGGACGAGGAGGTCAGCGAGGAGGAGATCCGGCTGCTGGTGGAAAAGGGCGGCTCCAAGGGGGTCATCGCCCCGCAGGAGACCACGTTCATCCAGAACGTCTTTGAGTTCAACGATCTTACCGTGGAGGAATTTGCCACCCACCGCACCGATGTGTGCCATCTCTGCCTGGACGAACCCCAGGAGGCATGGGAGACCACCATCCACGATAGCCGCCATTCCCGCTATCCCGTCTGTGAGAGCACCGTGGACCAGGTGGTGGGCATTCTGGACGCCAAGCGCTATTTCCGCCTCTCCGACAAAAGCCGGGAGAGCGTGATGCAGCATGCGGTAACGCCGCCCTGGTTCATTCCCGAAACCGTGCGGGCGGATGTGCTGTTCAAGCAGATGCAGCATTCCCGCAACCACTTTGCCGTGGTGCTGGACGAATACGGCGGTATGGCGGGCATCGTCACCATGAGCGATCTTCTGGAGCAGTTGGTGGGCGATCTGGACGACAGCGCGGAGCACGAGCCCGTCCTCCCGGAGATCGAACCGCTGGACTCAGGCACTTGGCGCATTCTGGGCAGCGCCCCCCTGGCCCATGTGGCCAAAGCGCTGCATGTCAACCTCCCCGTCAAGGAATACGACACCTTCGGCGGCTTTGTCTTTGCCTGTTACGGCTTTGTGCCGGAGGACGGGGCGGAATTCGAACTGGACGCCTGCGGCCTCCACATCCACGTGACACAGATCCAGGGACACAAGCTGCAGCGGGCCGTCGTCTGCCGCGAAACGCCGCCTCCCGACCCATAGAGGACCAGGGCGCGTACGCCCCCTTACCGCTCCTTCCCGGCGGTCAGCTCATCCACCAGCGCCACGGCCAGCGCCACCACACGGTCGCAGTGGGGCTTTTTTTCCTCTCCCTGCTTCTGAGCCGCCTCCAGCAGATCACGGCAGTCCATGGCCCCCGCCCGTGCCCGGAACCGGCGCTGAAACTCCACCGCCGTCTCCTCGTCCGCTCCCAGCAGCCCCAGGGCCATCAGGCCGCCGGTGGCCGCGCCGCAGACGGAGCCCCGGCGCATACCGGCGCCGAACTGGGCCGCCAGGCGACAGATGTCCTCATGGTCCAGGCCCTGCTCCTCCGCAAAGGGGAGAAGCGCCGCCTGACAGCAGTTATAGTGCCGCTCCTTGACATCGCGGAGGGCCTGCGCGCGCTTTGTATAATCCATCTCAGTCCCGCTCCTCTGCTTTTCGCTCAAAAATCAAATCAATATTGCACAATACGCCGCCCATGCTGATCTTGGTGGGGAGATATCCCACATAACGCCAGCCCTGGGCGGCGTATTTGTCAATGATGGCGCGGTGTTCCTCAAACCTGGAGGCAGAGACGCCCTCTGAGAGCAGATCCACATACTTGTATTCGTACATACTTCTTCCTCCTGAAGGTTCATTTGCTCCCGGCTCCCCTCATTGCCGCCCCTGCTCTGATGGCTTTTCCACAGCCGCTAATTGAACATGTCCGGGTTTTCCTCAAAAAGCCCGCGAACTTTTTCCAGGAGGGGGCGGTGGATGGGAAGGGCCAGCGCCGGGTCGCCGGCGAGGAGCTCCGCCGCCGCGTCCTGGGCCTCTTTAAGGACCCTGGCGTCCGTGTTGAAGTCGGCCACCCGCAGGACCGGCAGGCCGTGCTGTCGGGCCCCGAAGAAGTCGCCGGGGCCCCGGAGCTTCAAGTCCTCTTCCGCTATTTTGAACCCGTCTCTGGTGTCCGTCAACACCTTGAGCCGGGCTCTGGTCTCCGGATTCCGGTTGTCGCTCACCAGCACGCACCAGGACTGGTGCGCTCCCCGGCCCACTCTGCCCCGAAGCTGATGGAGCTGGGAAAGGCCATAGCGGTCGGCATTCTCGATGATGATGAGGTTTGCGTTGGGCACGTCCACCCCCACCTCAATGACGGTGGTGCACACCAGGATATCCGTCTCTCCAGCAGTAAAGGCGGCCATGGCCGCCTCCTTCTCCCTGGCCTTCAGCTTGCCGTGGACCAGCCCCACCCGGAACTCCGGGAAGACCTCCTCCCGGAGGACCCGGGCGTATTCGTTCACGGCCTTCAGGTCCCACTCCGACCCAGGATTCTCCTCCACAGCAGGGCAGACGATGTAGACCTGCCGTCCCGCGCGCACCTGCTCCCGCACAAAGCCGTACATCCTCCGCCGCTTGGACTCTCCCACCAGGAGGGTCCTGACCGGCATCCGGCCGGGGGGCAGCTCGTCGATCACCGAGACGTCCAAGTCTCCGTAGATGATGAGGGCCAGCGTCCGGGGGATGGGGGTGGCGGACATGACCAGCACATGGGGACGCGCCGCACCCGCCGGGTTCGCCTTGGCCGCCAGGGCAGATCGCTGCTCCACGCCGAAGCGGTGCTGCTCATCGGTGATCACCAGCCCCAGCCGCTGGAATGTCACGCCCTCCGAGAGGAGGGCATGGGTCCCCACCACAAAGGAGAGCGCCCCGCTGCCCAGGGCGGCATAGACGGCCCGCTTTTCCGCCGCGCGCATGGAGCCGGTGAGGAGCCCCACCGTCATCCCCGCAGGAGCGAGCAGCACCGACAGGGATCTGGCATGCTGTTCCGCCAGGATTTCCGTGGGAGCCATCATGGCGCACTGCCATCCCGCACGGAAGGCCAGCCACGCACAGGCGGCGGCCACCGCCGTTTTACCGGAGCCCACATCTCCCTGGACCAGCCGGTTCATCGGCCGCCCGGAGGTCATGTCCGCCGCTGCCTCCCGGACAGCCCGCCGCTGTGCCCCCGTGAGGGGAAAGGGCAGCAGCCGCTCAAACGCCTCCAGCTCCGCCGCCTGAAAAACCGGTCCTTCTCCCCGGCTCCGCCGCTCCCGCAGGAGGGCAAGGCCCAAGGACAGGTAGAAGAGCTCCTCGAAGGAGAACCGCCGCCGCGCAGCCTCCAGGTTCTCAAAAGAATCCGGGAAGTGAATGTTGCGATAGCATTCCGCCGCCGGCGCCAGGCCGTGGGCGGCCCGGAAGTCCTCCGGAAGGCTCTCCGCCGCGGGCGGCAGCTCCTCTAACGCCCGCTGGACCAGTCCCGCCAGCAGGTTGTTGGAGACCCCCGCCGTCAGGGGGTATACCGGCATGATACACCCGGTAAAGCGCGGCCGGGCGGCGGGCTCGAACTGGGGGTTGGTCATCTGCCGGTGGTTCCCCATCTGCTCCACCTTGCCGTAGAGGATATACTCCTCCCCTCGGTGCAGGGCCTGGCGCACATAGCCCTGGTTGAAGAAAGTCACCAGCATGGCGGAGGCGCCGTCCACCACCTTCATCCGCGTCACGTCCAAGCCCCGGCGGATATTCATGCGCCGGGGCTCCTCGGCCAGCAGTACCGGAATGCACACCGGCACATCCAAGGGCGCGGCGGCGATGGTATACTGTTCCCTGCGGTCCTCATATCCCCGCGGGAAATAGGCCGTCAGGTCCCCTGCCGTGCGGAGGCCCAGCCGCTCCAGGCTTTTGGCACGGGCGTCCCCTACGCCCGGAAAATCCCTCAGGGGCGTGGTCACCTCCATGCGTCCGCCTCCCTCAAAAATTCCTCCCGGCTGTAGAGCGCATTGAGCACACTCAGCAGAGCATTGGCGCCCATGTGCTCCGGGAGGTCCAGCCATCTGAGCATCTCCCTCCGCCGGAGCTGCGAATCCTTTCCGCCGGAGAGCCCCAGACAGAAGAGGTCCGCCTTGGTGATAGGCGTCCGATCGGCGGGAGGGTCCGCCGCTCCATCCAGGAACGTGGCCCCCGCGCGGCGCAGCGCCGCCTCCAGCACCGACGGGGACATCCCCTCCACGCCCAGCTTTCCCTCCTTCCCCGGAACACGCTTGCGGCGCTCCTTGCCGGCGATGTCTGGGATATAGGCGTGCTTCACCCCCGCCGGAGGGAGAACGCCTTTGAGGTGGTTCCGGATGACAAAGCCCGCCCCGTCGGAATCTGTGAGAATGATGAGCCCCCGCTTTTCCGCCAAGCGGCGGAGAAGGGCTGTCAACTCTGTATTGTGGAACACCCCGAAGCCCGCGGTCTCAAGGATCACGGTATCCACCACCTGGGACAGGGTGTTTTTATCATAGCGGCCCTCGACCACGATGGCCTCCCGGATGTGGAGCAATCGCCTCGCCTCCTGCTTTCCGTATTATCGGGTGCGCCGGTAGGGCACGCCCTGCGGGGTCTGTCTGTCCTCCGCCTTTGGCGGTGTGTTCGCAAGCTTCAGCAGCAGCTCGATCAGAAGCTCCTCCCCATCCGCCCCCGCCACGGATTTCATGGCAAGATCGGCCCGGGCGGCCTCGGATACCGCCATACGGCACCAGCCCAGGTCGTACCGCCGGGCGGCGTCGATCAGCTTTTGGGCCGGATAGGCCGAGCGCAGGCCCCACAGCTCCACCAGATATCCGGTCCCCTTCCGCCCCTCCAGGGCCAGCCGGGCGGAGTAGAGCTGCCGGAGCTGCCGCCCCAGCACAGACAGAGTCTTGATGGGGGGCTCTCCCATGTGGAGAAGATCCCCCATCACTGAAGCGGCCTTGTCAAAGTTTCCGCCGGTGATGGCATCGGTGAGCTGAAACACCACCGCGTCCAACTGCGGAGTGGCCACCGCGTCGATATCCTCCCGGGTGATTACCCGGTGTCTGGCGTAGGCCCCGATCTTGCCGATCTCTGAGATGAGCCCCGTCATCAGGTCTCCGCAGAGGAAAATGAGATAACGGGCCAGTTCCGAGTCGATGTCGTGGTCCAGAGCCCGGAAGCGCCGGCGGATCCAATCCACCAGATCCCCCTGCTCCTGCCGGGTGAATTTGACCGTGGAGCCGTGCTGCTTGATGGCGGCCGCCAGCTTGGTGCGGGCGTCCGGCTTATATTCGATGAGATCGCAGATGAACACCAGGCACACATAATCCGGCAGATCCGCAAAGAGGGCGGTGAACGCCTCCTTGTCCCCGGCGGAAGCCTTGAAGAGGTCGTAATCGTACACCAGGATCATCGTGCGTTCGCTCATCATCGGCAGGCAGTCCACCGCCTGCTCCAGCCGCTTGGGATCGCATTCCTTGGGCTGAAAGGTGTGGAGGTTGAACTCCTCCATACCGGCGGGGAACAGCTTTTTTTTCATCTGCCCCAGGTAGAAGTCCCGAAGATAGGCCTCCTCCCCGTGAAAGATATAGAACCGTCCCAGAGTGCCCGCCGAGATGTCCTGTTTGAGTTGCTTGAACGCCGCCGCATCGGCGGCGGATATCTTTGCTGCCATACACACCCTCCAGACTCACCCGGGTCCCGGACCCACGGTGACGGTGATATTTCCCTGTAAATCGGTGCGGTAGATGCTGCACCCGGACTCTTCCAGCCGCCGGAGGGTCTCCGGCGCGGGATGCCCGTATGAATTATACCCCACAGAGACCGCCGCCAGCGACGGCTCCACCGTATCCAGCAGGAGCTGAGACGCGGCGTTTTGGGATCCGTGGTGTCCCGCCAGGAGGAGGTCCACCTCAGGCAGAGCTCCATACTTCACCAGCCGAGCCTCCACGTCCGCGCCCATATCCCCGGTGAGGAGGGCGGAGAAGCGGCCCGTCTCACACAGGAGGGAGAGCCCCTCCTCATTGGCCTCTCCGGCTCCCAGCGGAGCATAGAGCGTGAGCCGCGTCGGGCCCAGCTCCACCGTCTCGTCGTCCCGGATCAGCCAGATCTGTGTGCCGCTCTCCTCGGCCGCCGAGAACAGCTCACGGCGGAGCGGGTCATCCCTCTCCACATCGGGGACGGCCAGCACATCCACCTTCACACGTGCAAGCAGCTCCAGCACGCCGTTTGCATGATCGGCATGGAAATGGGTAAGCACCAGCAGATCCACACGGCTGCGCCCAAAGGTGCCCAGATAGTCGGCACACAGGTCCCCGGCGTTCCGCTGGGCGCTGCCGCCGCAGTCCACCACCGCCGTCCGCTCCCCTGCTCGGAGCACCACGCTCTGTCCCTGTCCCACATTGAGCACGGTCAGGGTAAGCGGCCCCAGGTTGTAGGCCGCGTGGGTGAGCACCAGCCCGCAGCACAGAGACATGACGCAGCAGCACAGCGGGACCAGGGGACGCCTGCCCCGCAGGGCCAGAAAGAGGACCCACAGGGCGTAGGCAAAAGCCAGCCACGCCCGGAGATATCCGCTCTCCAGCGTAAGACCGGCAAACGGAAGCGCGGCAAAGCCCCGTGTGAGCAGGAGAAGCAGCCGCACCGGCAGGGCCGCCGCCATTCCTGCCGCCGCCCCCAGCGCCGGGCTGAACAGGGCCAGCAGGGCCGCAAGCAGCCCCAGCGGGAAGGCCAGCGCCACCAGAGGCAGACACAGCAGATTCGCAAGTGGCGAGGCCAGAGAAAGGCTCCCGAAATATCCCGCCGCCAGCGGTATGGTAAAGGTCAGGGCGCCCACGGTGGTGCTCAGGGAGGTCACAGCGCCATGGCAGAGGGCGCCGGGCAGGCGGTGGAGCCGTTTTTTCTCCTTGGGAAACCGGAAGCCGCCCCAAAGCCAGTCATGGACCCGACCGCTGAAGGCGGCGATCCCCGCCACAGAGGCAAAGGAGAGCTGCAAGCTCACGCTTCGGGCGGCATAGGGGTTTTGAAGCAGAAGCAGCATCAGCGCAAAGGAGAGGCTGGTGGGCGGATCGGTCTCCCGGCCCAGAATCGCGCCCAGCAGGAGCAGCGTATGCATCACGACCGCCCGCAGGACCGAAGGGGTGCACCCCACCGCCAGGGCGTAGACGACCATCAGCGGCACGGCCAGCAGGGCGGCGCGCCTTCGATACCGGCTCCCGGCCAAGGCCACCGCCAACTGGACCAGAAAACCGATGTGCAGTCCCGATACCGCCACCGCATGGGCCAGCCCGGCCCGCTGGAGGGCCGCATAGTCCGCATCCGGGAGTCCCGTCTTGTCCCCGGTGAGGAGCGCCGTGACCAGCGGCGCGGCGTCGGGCGGCACTGCGGCGGCCACCCCCTCCTGAAGCGCCCTGGTCCAGTAGGCCGGCACATAGCGGAGCGGGACCCGCTCCGGGCGCGTACCCATCACGCTTCCCTTGGCATACGCCAGAAGGAAAACGCCCTTGGCGGTGTAATCCGCGCTTTCCCGGCCCCGGACCAGGTCCGGCGCGCGGCACTGGGCCACGCAGGTGAACATGTCCCCCGGCCGGAGGGCCAGCAGGGAGTCGTCCCCGTAGAGCCGCGCCAGGAAGGAGGGTCCCTCCTCCGGCGAGATCCGGATGGTGACGGCCCCGCCGTAATTTGTCTCCCAGGGCCAGTCGGCAGCCGCGGCGGAGAGCGTCAGGGTCCGCCCCTCCATCGCTCTGGCCGGCGCGCGGCAGAGCGCGTCATAACCCCGGCACCAGAGAAATCCGCAGGCTAGCCCCGCGCACACCAGTGCGCACCGGAGCCGCCGCTCCTCCCGCAGGACTAGGGCGGCCGGCAGGAGCACAAGGGCCAAAGGCCAGACCCCATACCGGACGGCAAACACCGCTGCAGAAAAGGGGACAGCGAAGGACGCCAGCTTACGCATTGCGATTGGAATGGCCCATAAAGCAGTGCAAGCTGACCTCCGGGAGGCCAGCCGTTTGCATCACGCGGCAAATTCGCATGGATCTCAACCCCTTTTTACAGGCACGGCGCCTGGATACATGCAGGCGCCGCGCAAACCCCCGTCCGTGTATCAGACCGGGGCGAAGATGGAGAGACGTCGCTCCATATGGCAGTATTTTAACAAATATTCATGGCGCGTGCAAGGACAGGGGCACGAAATCGCGCTTCCAATCTTGCCTTTTTGGGAGCGGACAGGTAAAATGGAGTTTAAGAAACCAACTGGGGAGGGCGGTCTATGATCGCGCTGAAGTGTAAAATGTGCGGCGGCGACCTGTCGGTGTCCCCCGGCGCATCGGTGGGCACCTGCCAGTACTGCGGCACCACCATGACCCTGCCCGTCACAGGCAGCACGCAGGTGGCCGACCAGTTCAACCGTGCCTCCGGCCTCCGCCAAGGAGATGAGTTCGACCGGGCCTCGGAGGTCTACCTCCGGCTCCTGGAGGCCAACCCCCGGGACGCCGAGGCCCACTGGGGCATGGTGCTCTGCCGGTTTGGTATTACATACGTGGAGGACCCCAAGACCGGGCACCGTCTGCCCACCTGCAACCGGGTCCGCTTCGGCTCCATCCTGGAGGACGAGGACTATCTCCAGGCCATCACCTGGGCCGACGGTGAGGCCAAGGCGGTCTATCAGGCGGAGGCCGAGGCCATTGCCGCCATCCAGCGGGAGTTCCTGGACATCTCCGCCAGAGAGGAGCCCTTTGATGTCTTTCTGTGCTACAAGGAGAAGGATGGGCAGGGGGAGCGGACGCCGGACAGCGTGCTGGCCCAGGAGCTCTACTACGAGCTCACCGAAAAGGGCTACCGGGTCTTTTTCTCCCGCCTCACCCTGGAGGGCAAGCTGGGCATCTCCTACGAGCCCTATATTTTCGCCGCCCTCCGGAGCGCCAGGGTCATGGTGGTGGTGACCACGCGGGCCGAGTACGTCAACGCGCCATGGGTCAAAAATGAGTGGAGCCGCTATCTGGCCCTCATCCGCCAAGGGGAGGACAAGGTCCTCATCCCCGCCTACCGGGACATGGACCCCTACACGCTCCCCGAGGAACTGGCCTCCCTCCAGGCGCAGGATATGGGCAAGCTGGGCTTTATGCAGGACCTGCTGGAGGGCATCCAGAAATTCCTCCGCCGCGAACCAGACGACGGCGGCGGCCGCACCGGCCCCACCGCCTCCACCCTCACCAAGCGGGGGATGCTAGCCCTGGAGGACGGGGATTTTGCCGCTGCGGACGCCCACTTTGAGCGCGCGCTGGACCACGATCCGGAAGAGGCCATGGCCTATGTGGGGAAGCTGATGGTGGAGCGGAAGGTCAAGGTCCCCAGCGACCTGGGCCACACCGGAAAGCCCCTGGAGGCCAGCTCCAACTACCGTAAGGCCGTCCGGTTCGCCGATCCGGAGCTGAAAAAGCTGCTGGAGGGCTGCAATGAACAGCTATTGGCTGCAAGACGGGCGCTGGAGCAACAACTGACGGGGCGGCCGGCTGTTGCTCAAAATGCCGCTCCCCAGAAGACGCCCACCAAGTATGTCCGGCAGGATAAGCCGGTCAAAACAGGATCTCTGGGTGTCATTCTCTTGGTTCTTTTAGGGCTTATGCTTTTAGGAGTTCTGCTCGGAAGTCCGTCTTCCAGTACCCCATCTTCCAGTCCGGAGAGCAGTGCCCCTCCTGCGCCTTCCTTCACTGCCGAGGAGATGTCTCAACTCTATGCGGATGCAATTCAACTGGTGGAGCAGGGCTCCTATGACGAGCTAAAGCGTATACTTCCCCATCTGACCCAGCAGCAGCGGGCCGAGGTGGACCCCACTCTGATCACGCAGGCCAGAGAGCGCTATTCCGCGCTGGACTTCTCCGCCGCCTTTTCGATTAGCGGCCTTATCCTGGACAACGCCGAAGCCAGGAGCCTTCATTTTTCCATGCAGCGGGTATTTGCCCAGCTGCTCTCCACCTCCGGTGATCTGGTCGCCGCGCTCCCGTTTACTGGTGGGGAATTCAGTCTATATGACGGACAGGGAAATTCCAGTTCTTTTTATTTAGAAGGGGCACAGAGCATCTCGCTGTTTTCTGACTGTGCCGCCGCAATCTGCGGAGACGGCTCCGTCATCTGCCAGCCCTTCGAAGCCGGCACATTCTCCCCCGGCTTTCAGGCCGAGCTCTCCCAGTGGCGGGACACCGCTTCGCTGGTTAGCCTGTCCGACTGCCTCCTGGGCCGCCGGACGGACGGCACTGTGGCTTATGCCGGCAAGCGGGACGGCTCCGACAGCTCCATTCGGGAGGCCGTTTCCAGCTGGAGCCGAGTGGCCGGGCTCTATGCCGCAGGGGACCACGCCGTTGTGGCGCTGTGTGCCGACGGCACAGTGCGCATGGCCGGGGAAAATCCCTACTACAGCGCGGAATCCTTCTCCCAGTGGAGCGGGCTCTATACTATCGCGGTGACCGACACCTCCGTTCTCGGCATTCTGCTGAACGGGACCCTTCTCTCCGCCGGTGACGACGGCTGGGTGCGCACACTCGACACCGGCTCCGACCTGGCCCGGTGCATCTCCTATTCTGTCAGTGAGGGGACCATAGCCGGGCTCCGCCCGGACGGCACGGTAGCCGCCTACGGTCTGGCCGGCGGGTCCGGCACGGCGGACTGGATCGATATCATCCAGCTCCGTACCCGCCCTGGTGTGGTCTACGGCCTTTGCCGGGACGGCACCGTCCGCACCAGCGGCACGGGGGCCGGAGAAGAGACGTGGCGGGACATCATTTTTCTTCTGGCCTCCCCTTCCGGTCTTCTGGGTATCCAAAATGACGGCACCTTACATATCAGCGGGGATTTTCCCGCGGCGCTTCAAAGCAGTGTCAGCGCCGCACACATCTGGTAAAACGGGAGGGATCTATGTATGGCGCTTTTTGATGTCATCCAATATGATGGCGACAACGGCACGTTTCTCTGGAAGCACCCCAGTGAAGATTTCAACATGCTCTCACAGCTGATCGTCCACCAGTCCCAGGAGGCCGTCTTTCTCAAGGATGGGCGTGTTCTGGACCTGTTCGGGCCCGGGCGGTATACGCTGGACAGCGATAACCTCCCCCTGCTCTCCGCCCTGGTCAACCTGCCCTTCGGCGGCACGTCCCCCTTCCACTGCGAGGTCTATTTTATCAATAAGAGCGACCAGATGGCCATCAAGTGGGGAACCGACAGCAAGGTGGAGTACCTGGAACCCACCTACCGCTTTCCCATCCAGATCGGCGCCTGCGGGGAGATGAGCCTGCGTGTGCGGGACTCCTACAAGCTGCTGACCCGCCTGGTGGGCGTGGATGACGTCCTCACACGGGAGGGGCTCTCCCGGTATTTCCGTTCCGCGGTCATCACCCGGGTCAAGACCTGTCTCGCCCAATACATGCGGGAGAGCGGCGTGAGTATTTTTGAGATCGATTCCCACCTGGAAGCCCTCTCCCAGAAGCTTCAGGAACAGTTGGCGCCGGATTTTGAGGAGTATGGGCTCTCACTGGAGCGCTTCTATGTCATGACGGTGCTCAAGCCGGAGGAGGACCCCACCTACCGAAAGTTCAAGGATCTCTATTTCCGCCAGTATGCCGACATCGCGGCGGCCGAGCTGCGGCAACGCGTCTCCGCCATCGACCAGGCCACCGCCGCGCAGAAGCTGACCGCCCAGGCCAAAGCCATGGCGGAGAAGCGCAGCATCGAGGGCTACACCTACCAGCAGGAGCGCACGCTGGACGTGGCCGAGGCCATGGCAGGCAGCGGCGGCGCAGGCGCCCTGGGCAGCATGGGCATGGAGCTGGGCATCATGACCGGGGTCAGCCGGCAGGTGGGCCAGGTGATGGATTCAGTCCTTCGCACACCTGCATCCCCGCCGCCGGGGACCGTCCCACCTCCGGCGGCGTCAGCGGCCGCTCCGGCAGAAGGGGCCGCTGCCTTCTGCGGTAACTGCGGCCATGCCTTTGCAGGCTCCGAGAATTTCTGTCCCAAATGCGGCGGCAAGCGCAGCCGTCCCTGAGCGAAATACAAAACCCCCGGCGCTGTCCGATGGACAGCGCCGGGGGTTTTGACGTTCAGCCCGGAGGCCAAGTCATGTCCCGCCCCGCCAGCACATGGAAATGCAGATGGTGTACGCTCTGCCCCGCCTGTTCGCCGCAGTTGGAGACCACGCGGAAATCGGTGATGCTCTGTTCCTCTGCAATCTTCGAGATGACCTCAAATATGTGGGCCACCACTGCGGAATTTTCTGCAGTGATCTCCCCGCAGGACCCAATATGGGCCTTGGGGATCACCAGAAAGTGCATCGGCGCCTGAGGATCGATGTCATGAAACGCATAGCACAGCTCATCCTCATACACTTTGGAGGATGGGATTTCCCCGGCAATAATTTTGCAAAACAGACAATCGCTCATTTGTTTCCCTCCTGTCATTTGAACTGGTTGTGCGCTTTGTCATACCGGACCCCGACGGCCTCCAGCTTTTTTCGCAGCTCCTCCGGCGCACACTGGTGCTCCTCGCAGAGCGCCTCCAGGCTGTCGAAGCGGTCCCGCAGCTGAGTATTCACAAAACTCAGCAGAATAAAAGGGTCCTGGGGCAGCATAGCTTACAGACCCAGCTTCTCGTGGACAAAGTCGTCCACGGTGGCCAGCGCGTTGTCCAGCTTCAGCACATCGGAGCCGCCGCCCATGGCGGAATCCGGCTTGCCGCCGCCCTTGCCGCCGCAGAGGGACGTGACCTTCTTGATGATGTCCCCGGCCTTGATGCCCTTGGCCACGGCCTCTTTGCCGCAGACGCACAGGAATGTGATCTTTCCGTCCTTTACAGAGGAGAGGACGGCCACCACACGCTGATCCTTATCCCGCAGGAAGTCGCCCATCTTACGCAGGCGCTCGGCCTCGGCGTCGTTCAGGGTGGCGGTGAGCACCTTCAGCCCGCCCACCTCTCTGGCTCCCATCAGAAAGTTGGACGCCTCGCCCACAGCTTCCCTGGTCTTGAAGGATTCCACTGCATGGCGCAGCTCCCGGATCTCCTGAGACTCCTGCAACGCCTTTTGCACCAGCTCCGCGGGCTTCGTCTTCAACGCCTCTGACACAGCGTTGATGGTACAGCAGTTATCCCGTATACAGGCCAACGTGGCATGCCCCGTAATCGCCTCGATCCGGCGGACGCCGGAGGCCACCGAGAACTCGCTCAGGATGTGGAACACGCCGACCTTGGCGGTATTATCCAAATGGGTGCCGCCGCAGAACTCCACGGAGTAGCCATGGCCCATGTCTACCACGCGGACGGTGTCGCCATATTTTTCTCCAAAGAGGGCAATGGCCCCCCTCTGCTTGGCCTCTTCAATGGGCAGCACATCGGTACAGACCTCATACCCCTCCAGCACAGCTTCGTTTACCATATCCTCTACCTTCTGGAGTTCCTCGGTGGTCATGGCAGAAAAATGGGTGAAATCAAAGCGCAGCCGGTCCGGCTCCACCAGGGAGCCTGCCTGCTGGACATGGTCGCCCAGCACCGCGCGCAGGGCCTTATCCAGCAGATGGGTGGCCGAGTGGGCCCGCATGACGGCCTTGCGGCGGGGCACGTCGATGGCCGCGGCAACGGTGTCCCCCAGTTTCAGGACCCCGCCGGTCAGCTTGCCGTAGTGCATATACTTGCCGCCCTTGTTCTTCTGCACGTCGGTGACCTGGAACAGCGCGCCGCCGGGGGCGGTGATGGCGCCGTGATCGGCCACCTGACCGCCCATCTCAGCGTAGAAGGGGGTCTTATCCAGGACCACGATGGCCTCCACGCCCGGCATGAGCTCTTCTGCCTGCTCATTTTCCACCACCAGGGCCGCCACCCTGGCGTCGTCCACCGAGGTGTGGTCATATCCCACGAACTGTGTCTCGGGCACATCCTTGCCGAACTCCACGCCGGCCCAGCCCAGATCACCCAAAGCCTCACGGGCCTTACGGGCCCGCTCCTTCTGCTCCTGCATCAGGGCCTTGAAGGCCTCTTCATCCACGCTCAGGCCCTGCTCGGCCGCCATCTCGATGGTGAGGTCGATGGGGAAGCCGTAGGTATCATAGAGCTTGAAGGCGTCGGCGCCGGAAAAAACGGTCTCTCCCTTGCCCTTGTGGCCTGCCAGCAGATCATTGAAAATCTTCATGCCCCCGTCGATGGTGCGGGCGAAGTTCTCCTCCTCTGTGCGGATGACCTTGGTGATATAGTCCTGGCGTTCCCGAAGCTCGGGATAGTGCCCCTCGTTCTCATGGATGACCGTATCGCACACCTCGTAGAGGAAAGGCTCGTTGACGCCCAGCAGCTTGCCGTGGCGGGCAGCCCGGCGCAGGAGGCGGCGCAGCACATAGCCCCGGCCCTCGTTGGAGGGCAGCACACCGTCGCAGATCATGAAGGTGGCCGACCGGATGTGATCGGTGATGACCCGCAGGGACACATCCTTCTCCCGCGTCTCGCCATAGCGGGCGCCGGTGATATCCGTGACCTTGTGGGTGATGTTCATAACGGTGTCCACGTCAAACAGCGAGTTCACGTCCTGGCACACCACGGCCAGACGCTCCAAACCCATACCGGTATCGATGTTCTTCTGTTTGAGCTCGGTATAGTGCCCCTCACCGTCGTTATTGAACTGAGAAAAGACGTTGTTCCAGACCTCCATATACCGGTCGCAGTCGCAGCCGACGGTACAGTCCGGTCGGCCGCAGCCGTACCGCTCGCCCCGGTCGTAGTAGATCTCCGAGCAGGGGCCGCAGGGACCGGAACCGTGCTCCCAGAAGTTGTCGGCCTTGCCGAAGCGGAAAATGCGCTCGGCGGGGATCCCAATCTCCTTGTTCCAGATCTCAAAGGCCTCGTCGTCCTCCTCATAGATGGAGGGATAGAGCCGCTCCGGGTCCAGCCCCACCCACTCGGGCGAGGTGAGGAACTCCCAGCTCCAGGCGATAGCCTCGTGCTTGAAGTAGTCGCCGAAGGAGAAGTTGCCCAGCATCTCAAAATAGGTGCCGTGGCGGGCGGTGTGGCCGATGTTGTCAATATCGCCGGTACGGATGCACTTCTGGCAGGTGCACACCCGATGGCAGGGGGGCTCCTGCTCTCCGGTAAACCAGGGCTTCATAGGCGCCATACCGGAGTTGATGAGCAGCAGGGACGCATCGTTCTGGGGGATCAGGGAAAAGCTTGGCAGGCGGAGATGCCCCTTGCTCTCAAAGAATTGCAGGAACATCTCCCGGAGCTCATTGACTCCATACTTTTTTGTGGGCATTGGAATTACCTCCCTATCATGAATAAAGCTCCGCCCCATGGTTAGGGGCGGAGCAAGATGGACTCCACGGTACCACCCTAATAACCCGCACAGCGCGGGTATCTCGGACATCCGTAACGGGGATGGGGCGTCCCGCTCCTCACGGGCGGCTCGGGAGTGGCGCGCATATCCGCCGGGCCGAGGGCTTTCACCATCCCCTCTCGCTCGTGGCCGCAGACTATGCTTGGCTCCGTCATCGCTTTTTCGTTTGCTGCCTTATTTTATCACATTCTCCCCGGTTGTCAACCGCCTTTTGGTCCCTGACCTGAGGAACCGGCTATATTTCCACGTTTTCCTCCGCCTCGTCCAGCGCGCGGATGGGGAGATAGCTGCCGATGAGGTAGAGGAGGGGCGGGAGCAGTCCGGAGACCAGCGCCCCGACGTAGCCGGCCCACGGCGGAGCCGTGATACCCCACCCGGTGGTCACCATATACAGGGTGAACAGCCCGTAAGCCGGGGAGTTGAGAAGCGCTGCGGCGATGGTGAGCCCATAGCCATGGGGGATCAGCGCGCCCAGCCCCACCAGGACCCAGAAGGCTGCGGCGGGCGCCAGCAGCAGCACCAGCGCGTCGGGCACTTCGGGGCGCGCCCAACCGTTTCTGAGGCGGACCAACCGTCCTGCCGGGAGATAGGCGGCCAGACACAGCAGCAGAGGCAGGAGCACAGGCAGCGTGCCCAGCGATGTTTTTGAGGCGTTGGACCAGTCCGGCGGCGCCGCCTTCATGATGGTCTCACTGAGGTGGAACACAGTGGTAACCAGGCCCGTCAGGACGGTAAAGAGCGCACCTGCGGCGGTAAAAATCAGATGGGTGCGGCAAAATTCCAGCAGCGTGGGGCGCAGCAGGAGCCGTCTCACAGAGACTTTCCCCCCTTTCAGCAAGCTCTGTTCCTCGTTAGTGCAATATTATATCACAATTTTTTCAGATGAAAACCCCTTTTTTCCGTCATTCTGTCCCCTTGGGACTCAAGTCTACCCGGCGGCGCAGGAGGGAGAGCGGTTTTGCGGCGGCCGGAAGGCGCATCCGGAATTTCATTTCCGGCCGACGGGGCTCCATCAGTGGGAGGCCGTCCATATCCTCCATAGGGGGCGCCTCAAACTCCACAGGGCGCAGACCAGGGCCCATCAGCTCCACGCTGTCTCCGGCGGAAAACTTATTACGCAGGGAGAGCACCGCGTTCCCCGCTCCGTCACATGTCTCCACCACGGCGCACACTTGGTAATCCCGAATGTATCGGGCGGAGCCGGTATACTGTCCCGGCGGGCCGTAGTAAAAACCGGTGGAGTAGGGACGGTGGGACACCTTGTCCAGCTCGGCCCGCCACACCGGGTCCAGGGCCTCCCCCGCCCGGGCCGCGTCCACGGCGCGGCGGTAGGCCCCCGTCACAACGGCGGTGTAGTAGGCCGACTTGGCCCGTCCCTCTATCTTCAGGCTGTCCAGCCCCGCCTCCATGAGATCCGGAATGTGATCGATCATACACATGTCCCGGGAATTCATGATGAAGGTCTCGTTGTTCTCCTCATAGACGGGGAAATACTCGCCGGGCCGCTTTTCCTCCATCAGCGCATACTGATAGCGGCAGGGCTGGGCGCACATACCGCGCTGCGCGTCCCGGTCCGCCATGTAATTGGACAGGAGGCACCGCCCGGAATAGCTCACGCACATGGCCCCGTGGACAAAGGCCTCGATCTCCAGGGAGGGAGGTGTCCTGCCCCGGATCTCCCGGATTTCCTCCAGGGAGAGCTCCCGGGCCAGGATGACCCGGCTGGCCCCCAGCTCATGCCACGCCCGGGCCGCCTCGTGATTGCTGACCCCCGCCTGGGTGGAGACATGGAGCTTGAGCCGGGGGGCGTACCGCTGCGCCAGGCGGAAGACTCCCAGGTCCGCCACTATGGCGGCATCTACGCCGGCGGCGTCCAGATATTCCAGCCACTCCGGCAGGCGATCCACCTCGCCGCAGCGGGGCATGGTGTTGCATGTCACATGGACGGACACGCCGTTCCCATGGCAGAGCGCCACCGCCTCCCGAAGCCCTTTCCGGTCAAAATTGCCGGCAAATGCTCTCATCCCGAAATCATTCCCCGCCAGATAGACCGCATCCGCCCCGTAGGTCACGGCCATGCGTAGCCGTTCCATATCCCCCGCCGGCGCCAGAAGCTCCATTCCCATTGGTCTCTTCCTCCTTGTGAAAACGGGGGCGGGCGTTTTCTTCGCCCGCCCCCTCCAATCCTGTGTTACCCGCTGCGCTTCTCCGCCTGCTGCTGGGCGATGAAGTCCTGCTGACCCTTCAGCGTCTTGAAGAAGTGATGCTTGCCGTCGTTGCCCAGAACGTAATAGTAATCGCTGGTGCTGTCCGGATTCATGGCGGCACGGATGGCCACCATGCCGGGATTGGAGATGGGTCCGGGGGGCAGGCCCTGATACTTATAGGTGTTATAGGGCGTGTCCGCGGTCTGATAGTCGTCTTGGGTGATGGGGCGGCCCAGCGCATAGACCAGCGTGGCATCGATGCCCAGCAGGCCCACCGTCTCGGCGCTGGTGTTGGTGAGGCGGTTATAGATGACGGAGGCAATGTGGGCCTGGTCTGTGCCGTCGGTCTCCTTCTCGATCATGGAGGCAATGATGACGATATCCCGGACGGAGTATCCCTTCTCCTGCGCCGCCGCCCGCATCTCGTCGTCGAACCGCCGGTCAAAGTTGACCAGCATCTTGTTGATGGCGGTCTTGGGGTCCTCGCCCAGATAAAACTCGTAGGTGTCCGGGAAGAGGTAGCCCTCCAGTCGGTCCGGGCTGCCCAGCGGGATCTCCTTGAGGAAGGAGAAATTATAATCGTGGGTGGAGGCCATATCGTTGAGCTTGGCCACGGTGGATACGCCGTATTCCTCCAGCCGCCCGAAGATCTGGGCCACGGTAAAGCCCTCGGGGATGGTGACCGTCACCTTCTGCCGGTTGGGCGACTTGGAGCCCAGGTTGGTGACGATGGCCCGGTAGTCCATATTGGTATCGAGCTGGTAGGTCCCCGGAGTAATCTTATCCGCGGCGTGGGAAAAGACCGAGTAGAGGTGGAACACCGACTTGAATTCAATGAGGCCGTTTTCCTTCAGGTCGTCCACTACCTCATTGAAGGTCTCTCCCTCCGCAACCGTGATGATGGCCGAGCGCTCCTCCTTGTTGAGCGCCAGCACGTCGTTGGCGGCCACCCAGCCCACAGCGGCCAGCAGCGTGGAAATGCCGATGACAAAGGCCACATACAGCAGGGTCCCCCCTGCGCTGCCCCGCCTGCGGCGCTTCTTCCGGGGCGTCCTGCCGACGGCCCGTTCCCTAGGCTGCTCCTGCCGACGGCCCGCCGGCCTTCTTTCCTCGTATGCCATATGATTTCTCCTTCATGCCCTTTGAAAAGTTCCCGGCCCGCCGGGGAACCACTTCGCCGCGGCCTACATAGAATGGGCCAGTTGGAAGGCAAGGCGCCGGTCAAACGCCGGAGCGGCCCTCCAAAATTTAAAGCGAGGTGTTTGTTCTCATGTTTGGTAACAATGGTAGCTGCTGCTGGATCATCCTCATCATCATCCTCATTTGCTGCTGCTGCGGCGGCGGAAGCTGGGGCGGCTGCGGCTGCGGCAACAACTGTGGCTGCGGCTGCGGCAACAACTGCGGCTGTGGCTGCAACAACAACTGCGGCTGCGACTCCTGCTGCTGATCCCCCACGCATCACTTAGCCAGCCTACTTACCTCTGTATTCCTCCGGGCGCGGCGGGGCCTTCGGGCCCCGCCACCGCCTGTCCGTGGACCGGACAGGCCCCCCTACAGGCACAGGCTCTCGGTGAGGACCCGCTCCACCGGCAGATCGTGGCGCTCCCTCGGGACGCGCTCCAGCAGGAGCGCGTCCCTGCACAGGCCCACAGTGGCACCTCCATAGCCGGAGAGATATCTGTCATAGTACCCGCCGCCCTGTCCCAGCCGGAATCGGCTCCGGTCATAGCACACGGCGGGGACCAGGACCATGTCTATTTTTCCCCGCTCCACCGCAGGACAGTCCTCCCCGGGCTCCGGAATCCCAAAGACGCCCGGGACAAGCTCCTCCATGCCCCTTACGGCCCGGGCCTCCATCCGCCGATGGGGAAGGCACTTGGGAAAGAGGACCTGTTTTCCCGCCGCCCACAGGGCCTCCGCAATGGGCCTGGTGTCCGGTTCGGTCCCCACACCGCAGAAGAGCAGCACGGTCTCCGCCCCCTTCAGCTCCGGCAGGGCCAGCAGCCGGTCGGCCAGGACCCGGTCGCCGGCCCTTCGCGCCTCCGGCGTCAGAGCGGCCGCCGCCGCCCGCATCCGGCTCCGGAGGATGTCCTTAGCCCCGGTACAGGACTGCATCCCGGACCTGCTCCGCGGCCTCGCGGCCTCTGAGGACCTCCACCAGCTTGAGGCCGAAGGGGAAGGCCGCTCCCGCTGCCTGTGCGGTGACGATGCGTCCATCCACCACCACCTGCTCGTCCCGCCGGACGGCGGCGGACCCCATCTCGTCCAGCACGCAGGGGTGGCAGGTCGCTTTGCGGCGGTCCAAAATGCCCATGTGGGCCAGTATGGAGGGGGCGGCGCAGATGGCGCCCAGCCAGCAGCCCCGATCGCTGGCCTTCTGGATCAGCGCGGTGGCAAAGAGGTCCATCTGGATGGAGGCCACGCCCCCCAGGCCGCCGGGGAGCACCAGCATCTCCATGGCCTCGGCGTCCACCTGCTCCAGCGTCACATCGGCGGTGACGGCAATGCCGTGGCTCCCCGTCACCACAGGGCCCTCCAGCCCCACCAGGGACACCTCCACCCCCGCCCGGCGCAGCAGATCGGCCGGGAGGATCGCCTCGGCCTCCTCAAACCCTTCGCCCAACAGAATATATACCATATCCAGATTCCCTCCAGTTATATTTCTTGCCGCAATTACAATTTAGATTCTACCAATCGCCAGATCTCGCGGTGAATCTCCTCCGGCCGGCGGAGCTTTCCCGCCCCGTCCACACAGGCGATCTTTTCCCAGCCGCACAGCTCGGCGGCCTTGTGGGCCACCCGGCGGCACCGGGCCAGATAGGCGGTGTCCACCTCATGGATATCCCCGGTGGTGTGGGTCTCTCCCTCCCGGCGGCGGAGGTTCTCCACCGCCTGCTCCGTGGGCATGTCCAGATACAGCACCAGCGAGGGCTCGGGGAGCCCCAGCTTACCGTACTCAAAATCGAAGAGCCAGCGCAAAAAGTCCTCCCACTCCGATTCCGGCAGCTTGCCGGTCTGATGGACGGCGTTGGAGGTGGTATAGCGGTCCGAGAGGATCTGCTTCCCCGCCGCGTAGTCCCGGCCCCAGACCTTTTTCCAGGCCGCATAGCGGTCCACCGCGTAAAAGGTGGAGGCGGCATAGGGGTTCACATCAGAGGGGCTGGAGCCGAACTCCCCCCCCAGATACATCCGCACCAGAGCGGAAGAGGGCTCCTGATACTGGGGAAAAACGATGCGGTGAAAGGGCCGGCCCTCCGCCTCCATGCGCCTGCACAGCAGGGAGAACTGGGTGGACTTTCCCGACCCGTCGGTGCCCTCCAGCACAATGAGCTTTCCTTCCATCCTCATCCACCTTTCCGCTTGCACCGCTCGCCCAGGGCCGAGGCCAGAAACAGGGGCAGCCGGGCCATGCGGCCGATGCGGCTGGGCTCCTTCATCAGGCGGTAGAGCCACTCCAGGCCCATCTTCTGCCAGCTCTCAGGGGCCCGCTCCACCACGCCGGCGAATACATCCAGACTCCCGCCCAGGCCGGCCATGAGCCGGGCCCCGGTCGCCGGGCCGTGTTCCCGCATCCAGTACTCCTGTTTTGGCGCCCCCAGACAGACAAAGACCGCGTCGGCGCCGGAGCGGCGGATCTCATCCACCACTGGGCCGTCCTCCTGAAAGTATCCGTCGTGCGTGCCGCAGATGGAGAGTCCCGGATATCTCGCCTTCAGGTTCCGGGCGGCCGCCTCCGCCACGCCGGGCTTGGCGCCCAGCAGATACAGCCGCTTTCCGCCAGCCGCCATGGATGCCATGAGTCCGGAGGCAAAATCGATGCCTGGGCAGCGCCCCTTCAGGGGGCGGCCCAGGATCCTGGCGGCATATATCACGCCGATACCGTCCGGAAGCACCAGATCGGCTCCGTTGAGGGCCTCCCGGAAGGCCCCCTCCCGGCTGGCCCGGTCCACCAGTTCCGGGTTGGGGGTGACCACATAGTGGAACCTGTCCTCCTCCAGAAAGGCCGTCCCCCTGGCCACCGCTTCCTCCAGGGTGAGGTCGTCAAAACCAACGCCCAGAATGTCTGTCCGCAAGGCAAATGCCTCCATTATCATTTAAGAATCATTGTCCCTCATGATACCACACAGCGAGGGAAAAGTCTACTCGCAACCGGCCTCTCCTTCCCATTTTATAAAAAATTAAGCATTGACATTTCAAGATGATGGGTTATAATACAGACAATACTTTAGCACCAAAAAGCACTAAAGCAGGTACAAGGTATACATAAAGGAAGGATGAATCACATGAAAAACCTGTCTAAGCTGACGGCTCTTCTCTCCGCCGCCGCCATGACCCTGTCTCTGGCCGCCTGCTCCAGCGGTAATGCCGCCTCCACGCCCGCACCGGCGGACACCTCCACGCCCACCGATACCGCCGCCCCCTCCGAGGGAGCGACCTACACCGTGGGCATCTGCCAGCTGGTCACCCACGACGCGCTGGACGCCGCCACCCAGGGCTTCATGGATGCCCTCAACGAGGCCCTGCCCGGCCAGGTCGAATTTGACGTCCAGAACGCCGCAGGCGACTCCAATACCTGTTCCACCATCGTCAACAGCTTCGTGGCCGACGGCGTGGACCTGATCCTGGCCAACGCCACTCCCGCCCTCCAGGCCGCCACCGCCGCCACCGCCGACATTCCCATTCTTGGCACCTCCGTCACCGAGTACGGCGTGGCCCTGAATATCCAGGGCTTTGACGGCACCGTGGGCGGCAACGTCTCCGGCACCTCCGACCTGGCCCCGCTGGACCAGCAGGCCGCCATGATCTACGAGCTCTTCCCCGATGCCGAAACGGTGGGCCTCATCTACTGCTCCGCCGAGGCCAACAGCCAGTATCAGGTGGACACCGTGAAGGCCGAGCTGGAGAAGCTGGGCTACACCTGTGAGCTCTACCCCTTCGCCGACTCCAATGATGCCGCCGCCGTCACCCAGACCGCCTGCGACGCCTCCGACGTGATCTACGTACCCACCGACAATACCGTAGCCTCCAACACCGGCATCGTGGACAATATCTGTCAGCCCGCCGGGGTCCCGGTGGTGGCCGGTGAAGAGGGGATTGCCAAGGGCTGCGGCGTGGCCACTCTCTCCATCAGCTACTATGACTTGGGCGTGACCACCGGCAAAATGGCTGCCCAGATCCTCACCGGCGAGGCCGACATCTCCTCCATGCCCATCGCCTACGCCGAGAACTTCACCCCCAAGTACAACCCTGTCATCTGCGAGGCGCTGGGTCTCACCCTGCCCGAGAATTACGTCGCCATCGACATGGAATAAGCGGGATTCTTTCTCAACTGAAAAAACAGCCGGAAAGGGTCTTTCTTTTCCGGCTGTTTTTTGCTATACTGTCGACGTATATTGACATTTGGAGGCGGGGCGGACGCTTTGCCTCCGGAATTGGGGGAAATGGAATTGACGAGCTTTCTCAACGCACTCCCCGGCGCCATATCCCAGGGGCTGGTCTGGGGCATCATGGCCATCGGCGTGTATATCACCTACAAGCTGCTGGATATCGCCGATCTGACGGTGGACGGCTCCTTTTGTACAGGAGGCGCCGTGGGCGTCATGATGATGGTGGCCGGCCACAACGTATGGCTCTCCCTGCTGTGTGCCATTCTGGCGGGCATGCTGGCCGGACTTGCGACCGGTGTGCTCCACACGGCCTGCGGAATCCCCGCCATCCTGGCCGGCATCCTGACGCAGCTGGGGCTGTGGTCGGTCAACCTTGCCATCATGGGCATGAAGGCCAACCAGTCCCTGAACGTCAACAACTATGAGCTTCTGGTCTCCCTGCGCTATCTGCAGGATGTATCCAAAGGGACCCGTCCCTTCTGGCAGCACCCCATTTTTGTAGTGGGCACCTTTACCGTGGTCATTGTGGCCGTTCTGTACTGGTTCTTCGGCACCGAGCTGGGCTCTTCGCTCCGAGCCACCGGCGCCAATCCTAACATGGCCCGCGCACAGGGTATCAACACGGATTTCAATAAGGTGCTGGGTCTCGTCCTCTCCAACGGACTGGTGGCGCTGTCCGGCGCCCTGCTGGCCCAGTACCAGAGCTTCGCCGACATCAACATGGGCCGCGGCGCCATTGTCATCGGCCTGGCCGCCGTGATCATCGGTGAGGTGGTATTCGGCAAGCTCTTCCGCAACTTCGGCCTGAAGCTGCTGGCCGTGGCCATCGGCTCCATCATCTACTATGTGGTGATCCAGGCCGTGGTAAGCCTGAGCGGCATCAACTCCAACTACCTGAAGCTGCTCTCCGCCCTCATTGTGGCGGTGTTCCTTACCGTTCCGTACTGGAAAGGGAAATACTTCTCCAAGCCCGTGAAGAAGGGGGGAGTCACCCATGCTTGAGATCCAAAACATCTATAAAACCTTTAACGCCGGGACAGTCAATGAAAAAACAGCCCTCAACGGCGTGTCCCTCACCCTGGACGACGGCGATTTTGTCACGGTAATCGGCGGAAACGGCGCGGGAAAGTCCACCCTCCTCAACGCGGTGGCGGGGGTGTGGCAGGTGGACGAGGGGAGCGTCACCATCGACGGAACGAACGTAACCAGACTCCCGGAGCACAAGCGGGCCAAATTCATCGGACGGGTGTTCCAGGACCCCATGATGGGCACTGCCGCCACCATGCAGATCGAGGAGAATCTCGCCCTGGCCATGCGCCGCGGCAAGGCCCGCACCCTCCGCGCCGGCATCACCAAGGCGGAGCGGGAGCGCTACCGGGAGCTGCTCAAGATCCTGGACCTGGGCCTGGAGAACCGCCTCACCTCCAAGGTGGGCCTTCTCTCCGGAGGCCAGCGCCAGGCCCTCACATTGCTGATGGCCACCCTCCAAAGGCCCAAGCTCCTCCTGCTGGATGAGCACACCGCCGCCCTGGACCCCAAGACGGCGGCCAAGGTGCTGGACACCACCGAGAAAATCGTCCAGCGAGACAAGCTCACCACGTTGATGATCACCCACAATATGCGGGACGCTATTGCCCATGGTAACCGCCTCATCATGATGTATGAGGGCCGTATCGCCATCGATGTGGCAGGTGAGGCGAAGAAAAAGCTCACCGTGGAGGGCCTGCTGGAGATGTTCAGCAAGGTCAGCGGCTCAACAGAGGCCGATGATAAACTACTGCTCTCCTGAAAAACGCATCGCAAATCAAGATGGAATGGAAAAGGCCGCGTCACATCGTGACGCGGCCTTTGGATGTCTGTCGAATGGTTCAGAACCAGTTGCTCTCCAGTTTCAGCACATGGAGACTGATGAGGTCGTCCAAGGCCATAAAGGTGACGCCGTCCACCGCTTGGGTGGGGGCCACCAGACCTACCGTTACGTCGCCCTTGGCGGCCTGTTCCTCTCCGATGGTGAAATGGTAGAGCTCGCCCTCCCCCTCGGAGACCGTGACACGGTTGGTATAGGGCTCCCAGGAGACCTGGTATCCCAGCGCCTCGGCCACCTTGCGGACGGGGACCAGAAGGCGGTCGTTTTCTACCCTGGCCGCGCTGGCGCCGGAGAGCTCCAGTGCTTCGCCGTTCACCGACACGGAGAGTCCCTCCGCAGTGACCCAGCCCGCATAGGCGGAGGGGAATACCATCACCTTGCCGGGCGCAGCCTGCGCGGGCAGGCTCATGGTCACGACGTCATACCAGGAGAGGATGCGCACACCGGGATAGAGGTCGGCGGCGCTCACGGTACCGCAGGTATTGCCCGGTCCGGCCAGATACTGGGTCTCGCCGGTCAGATGGAGCACCACATCCCCGCTTACATACACGTCCACACCGGCCTCGGTCTCTGCCACGCTCTGGACCTCGGCATATGTGGGCACGCCGAAATCCGCGGGAATATTGCACAGGATGATCGATGCGGAGGCGATGGGTGGCAGGCTCTTGGTCATGGCCGGCCCCACCCAGGCATAGAGGATCTCATTCTTCCGGATGTCCGCAAAGGACTTCTCCTCTCCGGTAACGGCATCCAGGATCTTTGTGTCCTCCTCCACATTCACCACGATCTTGGCATAGGCAGCCCCTTCGTTGTCATTTTGCAGCGTGAGGCTGTTGTCTCCCAGCTCAGCGGCCTGGCCCCAGACTTGGATGGGGAAGCTCTCGCTCCGCTGCATCAGCGTGTAGGCGGGCTGTTCCGCCGCGCCTTCTTTCGCACTCATCTCCGCCCCGGCGGCCGCACAGGGCAGGAGCAGCGTCGCGGCAAGCGCCGCAGTGAGGGCCGTTTTCAGCAGTTTGGGCTTTTTCAAGGTCTGATTCCTCCTTATGCGTCTTTCGTCTTTTGGACGCGCGGGCGCAGAGAATGTTCCCGCGCTTTACAAATTTTCCGTTACGCGCCCGCCGCCGGGGTGAGGATGCCGGAATAGGACATCAGGCGGTAGACCATGGCGGCGGCCTCCTCCCGGGTGGTGGGAGCGTTGGGATCAATGTCCGCAAGGTCGTCGGCGAGCAGGCCGAGGCTGTCCGCCGCAACGGCGGCCTCCCGGGCCCAGGAGGCGAACTTCTGGACGTCCGGAGCGGCCAGCTCTTCGTCGGTGACGCTGTCCAGCCGCCAGCCCACCTTCAGGTCCGCCCGCCGGCCCATGCGGGCCAGGATGGTGATGAACTGCTGGTGGTCGATGCGCGCATCCGGGTCGAACTCCCCGTTCTCATTGCCCTGGACCAGTCCCAAGTGATAGGTGATGTCCACCGCCGTGGCGTACCAGCTCTCTTCCGATACGTCGGTGAAGGGTGCCCGGCCCTGGTTGGTCCAGCACCAGTAGCCCATGGCCTGTGTGATCAGACTGACCAGCTCCGCCCGGGTAAGGGGCTCCTCGGGCAGAAAGCTGCCGTTCTCATCTCCCTGCACCGCTCCCAGCGCGGCCAGAGCGTTGATCTCCTCGGCATAGGGGGAGTCCTCCACATCCTCCATCCAGCGGGAGACATACTCGGTCTCCCAGTCTGCGGAGACCGTCTCCGGGTCCACGGACTCGCCGTCGAGCGTCATGGGCGTGCCGGGGGCCAAGGCGGAGAGGAGCTCGGCAAAAGCGGGGGCATAGTCGGCGCTGAGGGCGGCCTCTTTGTGGACATACCACTCCTGCCCCGCCAGCTCCAGGACCAGCACATCGGGCGATTCCGCCGCGGCTTCGCCGCAGAGGAGGCGCGCCACCTCGTCGGCCAGGTCGGCGTCCACCACCAAGTCGGGCAGTACACCGGAGCGGTCGGGGGTCACATAATTGGGCGAGTAGTATCGGTGCGTCGTTACGCGCATCACCGAACCGTCATCCAGTCCCAGCACGCTCTGGGCAATTCCCTTTCCGAAGGTCCGGGTGCCGATGATGAGCGCATAATCGTAATCCCGCATAGAGGCGGCAAAGAGCTCGGAGGCGCTGGCGGAGTTGGCGTCTACCAGGACCACCAAGGGCTCTTCGATGAGCCCCGGCGTCTCCACAGGAAAGGGGTTGGGCGTCCAGGAGCTCATGCTCCCCTCCCGGTCCACCAGATAGGCCACAGTGCGGTTGCCCAGCACATGGCCCACCGCCTCCACCACCGAGGTGGCCTCGCCGCCCGGATTGCCCCGGAGATCCACCACCCAGCGGTCCGCCTGCTCGTCCTCCTCGGTGATATAGGTCTGGAAATAGGAGCCGCTGTTCTCGCCGAAGCTGGTGCACTCCAGCCAGCCGATGTGGCCGTCCACCACTTCGCCGGTGACCGTGGGGAACACCACTTCGGCGCGTGTCATATCGAGCTCCGTCCGGGCGCCGTCCCGCTCCACGGTGATGGTCACCCTGGTGCCGGCCTCCCCCCGGATCAGCGTGGCCAGCGCCTCGGTGCTGCCGGCCTCCTCCACCGTGACGCCGTCGGCGGCCACAATAAGATCCCCGATCTTCAGCCCGGCCTGAGAGGCGGGGGAATCCGGGGCCACGCTGGTGACCTTCAGGCCGTCCGCGGTGGACTCCACCATCACACCGATCCCCACCACATCGCTGTCCCCCAGGTTCTTCTGGAAGTCCTCGAATTGCTGGGCGGTCATATAGTAGGTGTAGGGATCGCCCAAGGCGTTGGTGATCTCGTCGATGGTGGGCAGGGCCAAGATCTCCTCGGGGATCTCGTCGATGTAGTACTCCCGCAGGATCTCCCTGGCCTGCTCCACAGAGATGGCGCCAGCGGCGGGGCTCAGCGTCAGGGTCAATGCCAGCAGCAGAGCCGCCGCGCGCATGGGTCTTTGAAATTTCATTTGACAAGTTCTCCTTTATTGTCCCGTCCCGGGATGACAGCTGCTGCTATTGTACCATCCTCCGTCCGCTCTGTCCACCTTTTGCAGATGCCAAAATATGCGCCTGCGCCCTTGTTTTCAATTTGTTCATACGTCTGTTTTCACCCGGACGGACCGGGAGCTAACCGTCCAGGCGCCGCTCCAGGGCCTTGCGCACGGTCCTGAGCACCTTCAGCCGGGCATATTTTTTGTCGTTCCCCTCCACGAGGATCCAGGGGGCGTACTCGGTGGAGGTCTTTTGCAGCATCTCGTCCACCGCCAGCTCGTACTGCGGCCATTTCTTTCGGTTGCGCCAGTCCTCTTCCGTGATCTTGTACTGTTTCTCCGGCGTGCTCTGCCGGTCCTCAAACCGGCGGAGCTGGGTATCCTGGTCGATCTGGAGCCAAAATTTCAGCACTACGGCCCCCCACCGGCTCAGCTCCCGCTCAAACTCGTTGATCTCGTCATAGGCCATGCTCCACCGCGCCTCAGGGGTGAGGCCCTCCACCCTCTCCACCATGACCCGGCCATACCAGGTACGGTCGAAGAGGACCACATGGCCGTCCTTGGGAAGCTGCCGCCAGAAACGCCACAGATAGGGTCTGGAGAGCTCTTCCGGGGTGGGCGCGGCGATGGGCACCACATCAAAGCCCCGGGGGTCCAGCGCCCAGGAGAGCCGGCGGATCGCACCCCCCTTGCCGGATGCATCCCATCCCTCAAAGCCCAGGACCACGGGCACCTTCTCCCGATAGAGACGGCTGTGGAGCTTTTGAAGCTTCTTGCGCTCCCGCTTCAGTTCTGCCCGGTATGCCTCCTCCGTGGTGCTCGGCGAGAGATCCACATCCTTCAGCCGGGGCATGGCGCGCAGCGGCCAGGGCACCTGCTCCGGAGGGAGAGGCCGCGGCGCGCCATCCTCCAGGGCGGCACGGAGCGCGTCCCGCACTCTGCGCAGCACTTCCAGGGTTCCCCGGGTCTTGTCCTCGTTCTGCACTACATGCCAGGGGGCATGCACGGGGTTGGTGGCCTGGAGCAGCAGCTCCGTGACCTCCGCCCTGGCGGCATACTCCCGGTTCCTCCTCCAGTCCCGGTCCGTGACCCGCCAGGCTGTGGCCCCATGGTCCGACAGTTTTTCCAGCCGCCGCTTCTGCTCCCTCCGGCTGATGTTCAGGAAGAACTTGAGGATCAGATAGCCGTCGTCCCCCAATTGCCGCTCAAAGGTATTGATGGACTCCACCAGACCGGAGGCGGCCGCCTGGTCCTCCTCCAGCCGGGTCAGCGCCCGGCTGTACCAGCTCCGGTCCAGCACCGCCATCTCTCCCCTGGGTGGGAGATCCCTCCAGAAGGGCCACAGCAGGGGGCGCCTCCCCTCCTCGTCGGTGGGATCGGCATAGGACCACACCTGGTAGCCCCGAGGGTCCAGCTCCGAGATCACTTTGGAAATGATGCTCCCCTTCCCCGACGCACTCCAGCCCTCAAAGACCAGCAGCACCGGCAGTCCTGCCTGTTTTATGGGCTGCTGGAGGGCCGCCAATTCCTTTTGGATGGCCTTGATCTCCCGTTTGCAGGCCCCTTCTTCCTCCTGCGTGATGGCTTTCTCCTGGCTTTTCCACTCTAACATGGACCTCGCATCCTTTCTGAAATCGCAGGAACCGGGCGCAGATGGGAGGACCGCGCACGCCGTTTGTCCCTATCCGCCTCTATCCCGTCCTATTCGGTTTGAGTCTCCGCCATCGGGTTTGCCGGGACGGAGTCCTTTCTGATATCATAGGGAACAAGCGCCGTATCCCCGCGGCAGACGGCGTCGGTCTCCGCCATATCCCTGATCAAATCGAGTTAGGAGTTTTATTATGTCCTCCCACAGCGGAATGTGGAAAAAAACTGTATTTACCTACGGAATCATCTTACTGGGCTCGGGCATCCTGTCCTTCGGGCTCTACAACATCCATGAGCGCACCAACGTCACCGAGGGAGGTGTGCTGGGCATGACGCTGCTCCTTCAGCACTGGTTTGGATTCTCCCCCTCCGTCACCAGCCCTCTGATGGACATCGCCTGTTATCTGCTGGCCTGGCGCTTTCTGGGGAACGCCTTTGCCCGGTACGCGCTGGCGGCCAGTCTGGCCTTCGCCGGCTTTCATGCCCTGTGGGAGCAGTTTCCGCCCCTCCTGCCCGACCTCTCCGCCTACCCCGCCATCGCCGCCGTGGCCGGCGCCCTCTTCGTGGGATTGGGCGTGGGGTTGGTGGTACGCATCGGCGGAGCCTGCGGCGGCGACGATGCCCTGGCCCTGAGCATCTCCCATGTAACCCGTTGGCCCATCGCCCGGTGCTATCTCCTCACCGACCTTACCGTACTGGCGCTGTCCCTCTCCTATATTTCCGTCTCCCGTATTCTCTATTCCCTCATCACCGTCACCCTCTCCTCCGCCCTGATCGGCTGGGTGCAGGGCACAGGGAGGGCCCCCTCGAAGGACGGCGCGGACGGGGGTGCGCCGGAGACCGAAACCGCATAATCCAAGGGGCGCGCCGTACGGCGCGCCCCTTGCGTTTTCAGACGAAAGGTCACCGATCCCATTTCTGGATCAGTGCCAGCAGCTCCTTTTCGAACTCGGCCAGGTCCTTGTTGGTGCCTCCCTTGTTGTGGCGGATGGCGTCCAGCAGGTCCTGCCCGGCGGACTCCAGCTTGCGGTAGGCAGGGGAACCGCCGGCCGAGACAGGCTTGGGCGGCAGGGGCACACCGGCGGCCAGCATACGGTCATTGGCCAGGTCATAGACCTCCTCATACTCCGCGGCATGGGCGGCCAGCCCCGCGTCGCGCAGATGCTGGGCAAAGATCTCGGTGACGGACGCCTCGCCGTGGACCACAAAGGTGTGGCGGGGCTTGGGGGCGTAGTGCCTGGCCCAAGCGAGCAGATGGTCCCGGTCGGCATGGGAGGAGAGTCCCTTGAAGTTGACGATGCGGGCATTGACGGCGATCTCCTCGCCGAAGAGCTTCACCGACTTGGCCCCCTCCAGCAGGGCCCGGCCCAGACTGCCCTCGGCCTGATAGCCCACAAAGACGATGGCGCACTCCCGGCGCCACAGATTATGCTTGAGGTGGTGACGTATCCGGCCCGCGTCGCACATACCGGAGGCCGAGATGATGACCTTGGAAGCTTTGTCCATATTGAGAGCCTTGGACTCCTCGCTGGACTCGGTGAGGGTGAGGCCGGGGAACTGGAAGAGGGCGCCGCCCTTCAGGGCTTCAATGGCCGCCTCGTCCAGATAGCCGTGCAGATTGCTGGAGAAGATGCGGGTGGCCTCATTGGCCAGCGGCGAGTCCACACAGACCTGGAAATCCGGGTGGGTCTTCACCAGGCCCTCGTCCTTCATCTCCCGCATGAAATAGAGCAGTTCCTGGGTACGGCCCACGGCGAAGGACGGGATGATCACGTTGCCGCCCTTGGAAAAGGTCTCGTCTATGATCTCGGCCAGAGCCCCGGTATAGCTCTCCGGCGGCTCGTGGAGGCGGTCTCCATAGGTGCTCTCCATCACCACATAGTCGGCCTCTCCGATGTACTGCGGGTCCCGAATGATGGGCTGATCCACATTGCCCAGGTCTCCGGAAAAGACGATCTTCCGGGTCACATCTCCCTCGGTGAGCCACAGCTCCACGCTGGCCGAGCCCAGCAGGTGCCCCGCGTCCACAAAACGGATGCGCACGCCCTCGCACAGATCCACTGTATCTCCGTACTCGTATGTGGTGACCAGCTTCATGGCCGCTTCCGCGTCCGCCATGGTGTAGAGCGGCTCCACTATGGGCTTGCCCGCGCGGCGGCCCTTCTGGTTCTGCCACTGGGCGTCGGACTCCTGAATGTGGGCGGAATCCCGGAGCATAATGGACATCAGCTCTCCGGTGAGGCGGGTGGCGACGATTGTCCCGTGAAAGCCCTGCTTGACCAGCAGGGGGATGCGCCCCGAGTGGTCGATATGCGCGTGGGTCACAATGACGTAGTCGATATAGCCGGGGGCAAAGTCCAGGACCCGGTTGTCCCGCTCGTCCCGCCCTTGCTGCAGTCCGCAGTCGATAAGGATCTTCTTTCCGTTTACCTCCAGGCAGTGGCAGCTGCCGGTGACAGCTTTGGCCGCGCCGAAGAATGTGAGCTTCATGTGGCACCTCCCTGTTACTTATATATTTATTCTAATGCTTTCCCCCCCAGGTGTAAAGCCCTTGTCGAAAATTTACAAAATCGCCACAAGGGTGGAGCACCGCAGGGTCCGGAAGTCAGAAAAACGGCGAAACACGCCGTACGTCAGGCAAACTCGGTGCAAACCGCGCCGCAACAAATCGCGTCTTTGCTTTTCACCGGCTTCTGAACTATACTTGACCCGAGGTGATGAAATGACCGTCCATCAGAATCTTCGGGACCTGCGGCAAATCTCGGGCTTGCCGCAGGAAGAAGCGGCATCCAGGGTCGGCCTGACCAGGCAGGCCATTTCGGGCTATGAATCCGGCCGAAGGCAGCCGGACATGGATATGCTCCTGAAACTCGCTGAATTGTACCATACCGATCTTCTTGGCGTCGTATATGGGCGGGGCAGCGCGCAGAAAAAGATGCGCCGGTTTCAAGTCGCGGCGCTCATGACGTTTCTTGTCCCGCTGCTCCTCACTTTGATGCACTCCTGCCTGATCCTGTTTGCAAATACATGTTTCCCCGTCGCCGGTGATATGCTGATTACGGAGGCCACAAGACCGCTCATTGAGACGCGCCTCGCAGTGATCGGCGCATGGGAGCTGCTCGAGGGGCTCGCCCAAGCGGCTTCCTTTGCCGGCTGCATCCTGCTTGCCGTCCTGCTCCCAGGTCTGCCCCCCTGCCGTCGATGAAGCACTCTCTTCTCTTTGTCCTGGCCTTCCTGCTCGGAGGCATTGCGGTCACGCTCCCGTTTTCGGCCTTTGATCCCTGCTATTCACGCGCTGATTATATGCTCATCCTCCTCCATACGTTTTTGCCGGTAGTCCTTCTATGGATCGGCCTGGTGGGGATGGGGCTGTTCAAATCGCTCTGCAAGAAAAGGCAGGGACCTCTCTCTCCATAGCATTCCACATACGCCTCATCCTTCGGCAGGACGCATCTGCGCATTGCAGAGCAGCGGCCCGGACATCTCGGATGTCCGGGCCGCTGCTCTGTTTCGGTACAAATGCCGGGGCGCCCGGCGTATTATTGCGCTTCTTCCGTTACGGAGAGAGGAAACCGCGTGCCCGGTTCGCCGGCGAAAACGATCCAGCCGCCCTCCGGAAGCAGGGCGTGGGTATCTCCAAACGCCCAGGACCCGGCCACGACCTGCCCAAGCTGGTCGTATACGTAAAAAGCCCCCGCCTCGGGCAGCGTGACATTCAGCGTTCCGCCCGCCAGCGCCCCGACCTGATACCAGCGGGCCCGGCCGTCGGACTGGATGGTGGTGTAGGCCCCCTCCCCACCCCAAAGGGGGCGGGCGGCGGCGGAGTCCATGCACAGGTAATCGCCCACAGTGAGATACTCTGTGCCGTCCTCCACCTGCACCGTATAGTCCGCACCGTTGCGGCTCCCGGTACCGGGGAGCTGGAGATACTGCCGCGCGGTGTCCGCATCCTCGATCCAGTCCAGGGCCGCGTAGCCGGGCGCCTCGGCCAAGGTGGAGACGGCGGTGAAGGGGCCGGAGAGGTACACCTGGGAGGTATACTTCTCGTTGGCGATGAGGTAGAGCTTCTCCCCTCTGGCCTCCCAGGCGGCCAGGGCCTCTTCGGACGCCTCCCCATTGGGCTCCAGGCGCTCCATGGCATAGCTGGCCGCCCCCAGAGGGACGAGCCCCGGAATGTCGGAATAGGCCTTCTCATAGAGATAGACCCGTCCATTCTCCTCGGGGATAAATTTTACCAGGAGGGTCTCCTCCTCGCCCCGGAAAGACCCGTCGTCATAGTAGGTGAGCGTCATAGGAGCGCCGCCCAGCGCCGCAGGAGCGGCCAGCGTCAGGGCGCCCGCCTCGTCAAAAGAGGCGGTAAGCATACCGGTGAGCCCGGCGTACGTCCCGGCATATGACAGGACCGCCTGGGGGAGCCGGGCGGGCTCCGCCTCGGGAAGCGACCAGGATTCGTCCACAGTGATCCCCCGCTGGGCCAGGGCGTCGACCAGGATGCGGGCCCCTGCCAGTTGGTTATAGGTGCTCACACCGCCGGAGGAGAGTACGGCCACCGCCATATCGTGCTCCGGCAGGACGATGAGCCCCGCGTGGTAGCGCAACGTGTCTCCGCCTTTTACCAGGGCCTGGATACCGTTTTGCCCAAAGGGAAACATGTGCACATTGTCCCAGCCCAGGCCATACCCCAGTTGGTCGTCGGCGCTGTCCTCCGGCCACAGGCCCCGCGCGGCCCAGTCGGCGGTCATGGCGTCCAGGGACGCCCGGCTCAGCAGTTCCGTGCCGCAGAGGAGGCCGCCGAAGGAGGCAAGGTCCGCGGCGGTGGCGTAGATGCCGCCGGTGCCTACGATACCCAGGGTATCCTGAGGCAGGGCCCTGGGATCCTGGGGGGAGGCGTAGGTCCTGGCCAGGCGGTCCGGGTCGAAGTCCCCGCCGGGGGCGAAGGTGTCTGCCAGCTCCCCCGGCGCCAGAAGGGCGGCGCGGACATAGTCCATGTATTCCATTCCGGAGGCCGCCTCCACCACCAGCTCGGCCAGAGTATAGCCATCGTTGGAGTAGACGCAGTAGGCGCCCGGCTCGGCCTTGAGCCGCTGCGTGGCGAGGCGCCGGAGCAGCGCATCGGCGGCCTGTGGATCGGTATCGTCAAAGAGAAAGGCATTGCGGGTGCTGTCCCCCATCAGGCCGGAGGAATGGTCCAGGAGCATCCGCACCGTGATGCTCTGATACCGCTCGTCTGCCATGCAGAACTCCGGCAGGATCTCCGCCACCGGCGTCTCCAGCGTCAGGGCCCCCCCTTCACAGAGCTTCAGCACCGCTGCGGCCGTATACGTCTTGGACACCGAGCCCACACCATAGAGAATATCCTCGGTAAGCGCCCGGTTTTCACTGCGGGAATAGACTCCCCAGCCGCCCTGGAGCGTGATCTCTCCCCCCTCCCAGAGGGCGTAGCGGATGCTGTCCGCGCCTCCATACTCCGCCGCAAGCCGGACGGCGTGCCGGGCGGCCTCCTCCCGGGTCCTGATCCGGGCGTCCTCCGCCGCCAGGGCGGGCGCGGAGAGGGCTGCGGCAAGCAGCAGCCCGGCCAGGACCGCCGACAGGGTGTGCTGAATTCTCATATGGGGATACCTCCTATCTGTCTCCGGATGGGTCTCGCCCAGGGCGCCCCGCCGTCAGGTCCCGCCCCGGGACAGCTTTTCATAGTGCGCCCGGCATTCCTCCGGCGTCCGTTTGGGATGGGCGTTCATCTCTTCCGCCTCCTGGAGCAGCCATGCCGTCATAGCGGCCACCCCCTCCTCGGAGAGGGCGAAGAATGCCTCGGCATCCTCCACGGCATAGTCCCGGCAGAAGGGGCCCTGCCATGTCACCGCCCGCATGCGGCCCTCCTGAGGCTTTTCGATCTCGTAGCACAGCAGCCCCCGGCTCCCCGACCAGCCGTTGTCGTTTTCAAAGTGGGAGAGCCCGGGCATATAGAATTCGTCGCTCATGTCGATCCTCCATTCTGTTCCGGCAGGGTGAAAAAATCCGCCAGCCGGTTTTCTTCGTCGTCAAAGAGCAGGTTGTATTGGAGCATCTCGTACTGGAGCAGGCTGGCCCTGGCGGCCTCGGAGAGCTCGCTTCTGCGCTTGTACCATGCCCCGTCCGCATCCCGGTAGCCCACCCCGTTGACCGCCGGCACGGTCTCCCGGAGCGCGCTCAGGAACTGCTGGTATCCGGTCCGGGGCAGGCCCGCCGTCTCCAGCAGCAGGGAGGAGAGGTAATTCAGGGAGAGCTCCGTCCCCTGCTCCTCCGGAATATCATAGTTGGCCCAGAGCACGAAAGGCACCTTTTGCCGCCTCTGGGCGGTCCCGGCATCCAGGGTGTCGAACGCCCCGCCCAGCACCTCGGTGTAGAAATTGGTGGCCACCTGGGGCTGATGGTCGCCGAAGATCAGGATCATGGTGGGCTCTTCCACCTGGGAGAAGTACTCCACCAGATATTGAAAGGCGCTGTCCGACTCCCGGATGAGGGAGAGATACTGGTTGACGGTATGGAACCGTCCCTCCATCGCCCCGGTGAGCCACACGGTCTTGTCCAGCCCCGTCCAGGGCACGTTGTAGGCACTATGGTTCTGCATGGTGACGTTGAAGACAAAGAGCGGTTCGCCCGCCTCCTTCTCCTCGTAAAGACGGATCAGATTCTCATAGTTGGACCGGTCCGTGATGTAATTGCGCATAAAGGCCGCGTCGGTAAAGTCCCGCTGAAAGAGGATGCGGTCGAAGCCGAAGTCCCGATAGACCGCCGTCCGGTTCCACCCGGAGGAGAGGTAGGGGTGCATGAACACGGTCTCATACCCCAGCGCCTTCATCTGGGCGCCCAGATTGGGCATCCCCGGCGTCACGTACATCTGGAAGGGCACGGTGCCGTCGGGCAGGAAGGCCATGGTGTTCCCCGTGAGGAATTCAAACTCGGAATTGGCCGTGGTGCCCCCGAACACCGAGGAGTAGGCCGTCCCCTTCACCGTGTTCTCCGTCAGGCCATGGAGAAAGGGCATGGGGTCCTCGTTGGTCTCCAGACCAAAGGTCTCCGTGAGATCGGAAAAGGACTCGTTCATAATGACGATCAGGTTGACGGGGCTGTGCCCGCCCACGGCGGGCCCCATGGCCTCCGCGTCTCCTTCCGTCTCCGCCCGGACCGCCTCCAGCGCCTCCTGGGAATACCCCTCCGGCTCGGCCACGGTGCTGTAGCGCAGGCACACGGAAAAATTGAGGAGAAAGCCGTTTCCCCTGGTGGTCCAAAGGGAGGGTTCGATCCCCGCCCAGCTCAGAAACCCGGTGCGGAAAAAGACGCACAGATAGACCGCGCAGGCCGCCGCAAGGGGTAGCACCACCCGCAGCCTGGGAAGCCGCCGTCCCGGGTTGCGGGGGAGCTTCCACAGCAGGAGACAGAAGAGGGCCAGCGCCAGCAGACACCGGAGCTGCACCTCGTCGGGCCAGTAGTCGTAATTTCCGGCCACATTGGCGGCCGTACGCAGGGTGAGGAGGTCGCCCGGAAAGATGGTGCGGCCCCGGAACCGGATGACATAGCGATTCATGAGCCCAATCAGGACGAAAAGTCCGGCGGAAATCCCGGCGGAGAGGACCAGCCGTCCCGCCAGCAGGTAGACCGCACCGGCGATCATGTAATACCACACCAGATTGAGGCCGATCTGGAGGAGGGAAAAATCCCTCCAGGGAGCGTAGTTGTAATTCATACACTCCACCAAGAAAAAGCACAGCAGAGGCCCCAGCACAAAGGCCAGGCTGGAGAGGCCGCGCCCGGCCCGCCCGTTCACGGAAAAGCGGAGGGGGAGGAGCGCGCCGAAGGCCAGCGCCCAGCAAAGCGCCTGCCCCAGGGGTAGCCCGTAGAGAAGAAGTCCCGCCAGCAGAGCGATGGCCAGCGCCGCAGCCGGGAGCAGCAGGTCCGGCCGCAGCTCCATGGGCGGCCGTTTTTTTATATTGACTTGGGTGCGCATAGCAAATGATACCGTCTCTTTCCTTTGGTTGAAACGGAGTCTATTTTACAACGGGCCGCCTGTAAAAGCAAGGCGGCCCGTCTTACGCTTTCTTTACAATTTGCGAAAACGGGCCTCCGCACTTCGGCGGAGGCCCGTCCCGGACCGGGGGATGTTTGCCGCTGAGGCGGAGGCCCCGCAGATGCAGCAGCGTCCTGCGGCGCTCAGGCGCGCTCTCCCACGACCTGGGCCTTGATGAGGTTAGTGGTGCCGCTGATGCCGATGGGCACGCCGGCGGTGATGACCACGGTGTCGCCGCATGCCACCGCACCCTCCCGCCGGGCCACATCCACAGCCATGGAGAAGAGCCGGTCGGTGGAATCCACCTCTCCGGTGAGGTAGGGGTGGACGCCCCAGGAGATGGCGAGCTGCCGCCTGGTCTGCTCGCTCTGGCACAGCGCCACGATGGGACAGGCGGGGCGGAAGCGGGAAATGACCTTGGCCGTATAGCCGCTCTTGGTAGCGGCCAGAATGGCAGAGGCGCCCAGGTCCATGGCGGTGAGACAGCAGGAGTGGGTGATGGCGTCGTTGATGGAGCTGATGCCGGGGAGCAGATTGTTCTCCCGAAACCGGCCCCAATAGTCGATGGCCCCCTCGGCGGCCTCCACCGTGCTCACCATGGTCTGGAGGGCCTCCAGCGGATATCTGCCGGAGGCGGTCTCGCCGGAGAGCATGACGCAGGAGGTGCCGTCAAAGACGGCGTTTGCCACATCGGAGACCTCGGCGCGGGTGGGCCGGGGATTGCGGATCATGGAATCGAGCATCTGGGTGGCAGTAATAACGGGCTTGCCCTGGCGGATGGTGGCCTTGATCATCTTCTTCTGTAGGATCGGCACCTCATGGGCGGGAATCTCCACCCCCAGATCTCCCCGGGCCACCATGACGCCGTCGGAGGCGGCGATGATGGCGTCCAGGTTGTCCACGCCCTCCCGGTTTTCGATCTTGGCGATGATGCGGATGTCGTCCCCGCCGCACGCGCGCAGACAGGCGCGGATATCCTCCACGTCGGAGGCCTTCCGCACAAAGGAGGCGGCGATGAAGTCGAAATCGTTCTCCACGGCGAACTTCAGGTCCTCCCTGTCCTTTTCCGTGAGAGAGGGCAGCAGGATGTGCACGTCGGGAATGTTGATGCTTTTATTGCTGGAAAGCGTACCGCCGTTCTCCACCTCGCAGTGGATCTTTCTGCCCTCGATCCTGCGGACCACCAGCTCCACCAGCCCGTCGTCCACCAGCACCCGGCAGCCCTCGCCGAGCTCCTTGTGAAGGTTCTCATAGGTGACGGAGACCTGGTGCTCGTCACCGGGCACATCTTCGGTGCTCAGGGTGAATTCCGCGCCGCGGGTCAGGGTGATGGGCCCGTTCTCAAAGCTCTTGATGCGGATCTCAGGCCCCTTGGTGTCCAGCATGGAGGCCACCGGAGCCCCCAGCTCGTCCCGGACTCGCTTGAGCTTGGTCAGGGTGGCGAGATGGCTCTCGTGTGTGCCGTGGGAAAAATTGAAGCGGGCGCAGTTCATCCCGGCCAAAATCAGTTTGCGCAGGGTTTCCTCGTTGTCCACGGAGGGCCCCAGGGTGCAGATCACCTTTGTCTTTCTCATCATAAATACCTCCTGATGGGTATGTGAGTTTCCGTTTGAAAGCCTACGCCCTTATCATACTACATCCGGTGGCATTTTTAAAGTAAAAATTTTATGAAGAAAAAGATTTTTCCCGTCTGCTTTTTGTCTCTCTCCGCGCGGAAGGGGGCTGCCAAAGACCAGTACGCGCTTTTCGCATCCCGGGGCCTTTTGTCCGTTTGCGCAGGCGGAAAAGGCCCAAAAGCGGCGCTTTTGTCCCGCGGAGATAGGGCCAGGCGGATTTTTCTCCGCCCGGCCCCGCCCGTCTCATTTCTTGCGTTCCAGAGGAACCAGCTTCCCGTCTCTGCACTCCATATCGAAAAGGTCTGTGAGCATGGTCTTTTCCCGCTCCACCGCCTCCTGGATGATGGTCAGGTCTCCCCGGATATTCCCCATCCAGGTCCCCGCAGTGCGCAGAGGGAGATATACCATGCCCTGATAGTTCACCAGAAAGGCCCACTCCCCTTTTTCACTGACGAACCCGGCCCGTGCGCCGTCCACATAGACCCCGCCGTGCCAGAGCTCGGCACGGACGGTGGCAGGGCCCGCCGCCCCGGCGGCACCCGCCAGAACCAGCCCGCAGAGAAGGGCCAGCGTCCACTGTATCCGTTTCTTCATCTTGACCGCTCCTTTCTTCAGTTCCCCGACAGGGAGATCGTCTCTCTCAACAGGGTCACGGAGGCCGCTTTCTGGAGGTCCACCGGGCTTTCAAACTCCCAGACCCACTCCTCCAGCGTCTCCTCCACCGTGCCTTCTCCCACGAGCAGGCGTCCTTCTCCCGGCTCCACCCGGTTTCCGTCCAGCAGCGTGATGACCGGTCGGTCCGAGCGCAGGAAGGAGGCGCCGTTCACAGTCCGGCAGCGCACCGACAGGCTCAGAGGGGAGAGCCATATCCCCTTCAGGTGACACGCCGCGTTTTCCCGGCGGGGGTCCGGGAGGGGGCCGCCCATCCTCGGCAAATCCCATGGAGGTGACGGCCACGCCCGGCTCCTCCCCCTCCGGCACCAAGGCATCGAGCTGGCTTCCCTTCAGCGCCAGTTGGAAAGAGCGGGCCCCGGGCATGATCTTCCGCACCGACAGCGTGAGGGAGGAGAGGGCCTCTCTGCTGTAGAAGGTCTGACAGAGGGTCAGGGTCCCCGTCTCCTCCTCATAGGACACCGTCTGCATGGGAGTGCCGCCGTTGGGGCCGTCCTCCTGCGCCACAGGTATGCCCTCCTCATCTCTGGGAAGGGCCCACAGATCCAGCTCCACCCCGTTCCTCAGCCGCTCTCCCTCCAGATCCCGAAGGGTGAGACTCGGACCGTGTTTCGGTCCGCGAGGGCCGCCGCCGCGCCGAATTCGATCCCCTGGTCCCTCACAGCCCCCGCCGCGCCGGTGGCGTAGGGGGCGCGGGGTCCCAAGTGCTCCTGGATCAGCGACCAAATGCCCGGCCCCGCCGCCAGAGCGGTAAAGAGCAGCGCGGTGCATACCAGCGCCGCGGCCGCCTTCATCTCCTCCCGGAACTGCAATCCGGACATAGAGCGGTCCAGCGCGTTTTGAAGCTCAATATTCCGCATAATACCACTCCTTCAGCGCAGGTTTCAGCCGTTCTCTGGCCCGTTTGAGCCGTATCGATACCGTTCCCTGGGGCAGTTCCAGCGCCTGGGCAATCTCCGCCGTGGAGCAGTCCTGATAATAATAGAGGACCACCACTTCCCGATATTTTCCCGGTAGCCCCAGCACGGCCCGGATCACGGTGTCGTCGACCGCTTCACGCTCCTCAGCCGGGACCCGCTCCAAAATCTCCAGATCCACCCGTCTGCTGTGCCAGGGAGACCGGAGCATGTTCCGGCATACATTGACCGCAATGCTGGTCAGCCAGGTCTTTTCGCTGGATGCCCCCCGAAAGTCCTCCCGACTCCGCCAGGCCCGGACAAAGGTCTCCTGGGCCGCGTCCTCCGCCAGTGCCCCATCCCGCAGATAGCAGATAGAGATAACACAGGCGCAGGATGTTGTCTCCATACTTCTCCATCAGCGCTTCGATGTCCACGGCCCCTTCCACCTCCTTCTGTCTTTTAGACACTTGGACCGGGCGCTTCGTTTCACTTTCGGTCAGACTTTTTCAGCAGACGAAGGCGCGCCGCAGAGACCATACTCCGCAGCGCGCCCTTTCTTTATCTATGTCCGGATATAAAATAATTATATGGCCACCTATCATAAAAGTCACGCAAAGATCCTTTGCGCCGGAACATCGGCGCTTTTTCCCGCAGGACAGAAATCAAGTCCGCGCATGCCTGTGGCATGCGCGGACTTGATCGGTTCACGCTTGGCTCTCCTCTTCCTCTTGACACTTGCTCACCAGGGCCCAGTCCACCCGGCGGTCCACAATGCTCTCCACCTTGATGTGGAGACCGTGGGTATCCACTTCCACCTTGCTCCCGTCCTCGGGGATGACGGAGAGCTGATCAAACACCAGCCCGCCCAGGGTGTCGGACTCCTCGTCCTCGGGGAACTCCATCTCCAGGGCCTCGGCCACGTCCTCCAGTTCCGCCGAACCGGAGATGCGCCACAGGTTGGGCTCGAGCTGGATGATCTCCTGATCCTCCTGGGGATCGAATTCATCGTAGATATTGCCCACGATCTCCTCCAGCAGGTCCTCCATGGTCACCAGCCCCGAGGTGCCGCCATACTCGTCCACCACGATGGCCATGTGGACCTTCTTGCTCTGCATATCCCGGAACAGCACGTCGGCCCGAACCGACTCAGGAATGAAATAGGCGGCACGCAACAGCTCCTTCAACGGCTTGGGCGATGCCCGCCGGGCATTGAGGAGGTAGTCCCGGGTGCTGAGGATACCCACGATGTCGTCCGCGTCCTCCTCATAGACCGGGAAACGGGAGAGACCGGAGTCCTCGATGGTCTGGACGATCTCCTCGTCGGTATCCCCGGTCCAGAGCATCACCATGTCGGTGCGGTGGACCATTACGTCCTCGGCCACGGTGTCGTTGAAATCGAAGACGTTTTCGATCATCTCTTTTTCGTCCGCCTCGATGGAGCCCTTCTCCTCGCTCAGATCCATAAGGGCGCGGAGCTCATCCTCCGACACCGACTGGAGCCCCGCGTCCGGCTTGATGCGGGTGACGCGGAGAAACGCGTTGCAGAGTCGGTTCAGCGCCCGGCCAAAGGGACCGATGGCGGCGGAGAGCAGCGCTCCCGCCAGGAACAGGACGGCACCTGCCAGTATGTAGGGCCATAACGGGTCCGGCAGCAAAACAGATTCCCCCTTGAAACATGGCTCCGCCCGCCGTTCCGGCGGCGGAGGTACGATTTGGGGGTATTATATCACAGTATCTAAAATTTTTCACTATAAAGTTCAAAACCTCTTTTTATTATGCTATACTGGGGACTGTCGAGAATGCGGGCGTGCCCGGAGCGCGCCGGATATGCGGAGGGGCCGGGTGCCGTGGACGCCCGCGTTCCATCTGAGTTTGGGAGATGAGACCACCATGAGGGAACCCGCCGAACTGCTGCCTCCCCAGTCCCTGGATTTTCTGGATTTTCTGCGCCGGGCCGTCTTTGCCGTGGTGATCGGGCTGCTGGTGGGGATCGTGGGCGTGGCCTTTCACTACGGCATCGACGTTGTTACCGAGCTGCGTCAGGCCCACCCCCGCCTGATCCTTCTGCTGCCGGTGGGCGGGCTGTCCATCATCCTTCTCTACCGCGCCTGCGGGATGGAAAAGGACCGGGGCACGAATCTGGTGCTGGTGGCCGTCCGGGAGCATGAACCCATGAAGCTGCGCACCGCCCCCCTTATCTTTCTCTCCACCGTCATCACCCATCTGGTGGGCGGCTCCGCCGGCCGGGAGGGGGCCGCCCTCCAGTTGGGCGCCTCTATCTCCAACAAGATCGCCCACCGGCTGGGCGTGGAGCCGGAGGAGGGACGGATGCTCACGGTCTGCGGCATGGCGGCCGCCTTCTCCGCCCTCTTCGGCACTCCCCTCACCGCCGCCATCTTCGCCCTGGAGGTGGTGCATGTGGGGATCATCCAATACGCCGCCCTGGTCCCGGCCTTTCTCTCCTCCCTCACCGGCTTTCTGCTGGCCGGATACCTGGGCGTCCCTCCCACGGCCTATACCGTCTCCGGCCTTCCCGTCCTCTCCCCCTTGGCGCTGGTCCAGGTGGTGGTGATGGGCGGCCTGTGCGCCGCCCTCTCCGTTCTTTTCTGCAAGGTGATGCACGGCACCGGCCGCCTTTACGCCAAATACCTCCCCGACGCCCGGGTGCGGGCCGTGGCGGGCGGCTTCATCATGATCGGCCTCTCCCTGCTGGACGGCGGGCTCTCCGACCAGGTCTACAACGGCGCGGGCGGGAATCTGGTCCAGGCCGCCGTCACCGGAAACGGCGCGGGCGTGGAACCCTGGGGCTTCCTGGTGAAAATCGTCTTTACCGCCCTCACCCTGGGGGCCGGCTTCCGGGGCGGCGAGATCGTCCCCACCTTTGCCTGCGGGGCCACCTTCGGCTGCGTGGCCGGGCCGCTCATCGGTCTCTCCCCCTCCTTCGGCGGCGCGTTGGGCACTGTGGCCGCCTTCTGCGGCGTGACCAACTGTCCTCTCTCCTCCATCCTCCTGGCCTATGAGCTTTTCGGCGGCGGCGGGCTGCCCCTCTTTGCCCTGGCCATCGCCGTGTCCTACCGTCTGTCCGGGTACACAGGTCTGTATAGCGAGCAGCAAATCGTATATTCTAAGCGTACCCCCCATCAAATCGATAAAAAGGCGGAATAAGCATATGCAGGCTGTTCTCTATCACGGCGGGCCCATCCTGACCATGGAGCCAGGCCCCCGTCCGGAGGCCCTTCTCACCAGAGGCGGAGCCATCGCCGCCCTGGGAGCCCTCTCAGAGCTCTCCTCCCTGGCCCCCGGCGCACGTCGGGTCGACCTGGAGGGCCGTACCCTCCTTCCCGCGTTCCTGGACCCCCATTCCCACATCACGGCCCTGGCCGCCACCCTCTCCCTGTGCCAGCTGGGCGCGGCGAACTCCTTCGAGCAGATCGGCCTTGCCCTGCGCGCCTTCGCGGAAGCGCGGCGCCTGCCTCCCGACGCCTGGGTCATGGGCTTTGGCTACGACCACAATGTGCTCGCCGAGCGCGCGCACCCCACCCGTCAGGTCCTGGACCGCTTCTTTCCCGACGCGCCGGTGCTCATCACCCACGCCTCCGGACACATGGGCGTGGCCAACTCCAAGTCCCTGGCCCTGATGGGCGTGACGGCGGAGACCCCCGACCCGGAGGGCGGACGCATCGGCCGGGAGGCCGACGGCAGGACCCCCAGCGGCTATCTGGAAGAGCTCGCCTTCCGGCAGGCCACCGCCAAGGTCCCCATGGACCGCGCCGCTGACGCCGCCGCGGCCCTGGACGCGGCCCAGCAGATCTACCTTTCCCGCGGCATCACGCTGATCCAGGACGGCCTCACCGGCGCGGATGAATTTCAAATGCTCTCCGCCGCCGCCCGGGCCGGCGTCTTTACGGCCGATGTGGTGGGCTACGCCGACCTCAAGAAGGCCCCGGAGCTCTCGTCGTCCCCCTGTTGGCAGACGCCCGTGGGCGGGTTTCGCCTGGGGGGCTGGAAGATCTTTTTGGACGGCTCCCCCCAGGGTCTCACGGCCTGGATGCTGGAGCCCTATCAGGGCGGCGACGGGACCTATACCGGCTATCCCATCTACTCGGATGAAGAGGTGACCGGCTTCGTGCGCCGCGCGCTCTCCGACGGGGCGCAGCTTCTGGCCCACTGCAACGGAGACGCGGCCGCGGCGCAGTATATCCGCTGCTGCCGCAGGGCGCAGGAGGAGACGGGCCGCGCCGTCCGGGACATCCGCCCGGTGATGATCCATGCCCAGCTCGTCCGCCCGGAGCAGTTGGCCGAGATGAAGGAGCTGGGAATCCTCCCCTCCTTTTTTGCCGCCCACCTGTGGTATTGGGGCGACATCCATGTGGAAAACTTCGGGGCGCGGCGGGCCGCCTCCATCTCCCCCCTGGGGGCGGCGGAGCGGCTGGGCCTTCCCTATACCCTCCACCAGGACACCCCCGTCATCCAGCCGGATATGCTCGAGAGCGTCTGGTGTGCCGTAAACCGGGTCACCCGGAGCGGAGCCGTGCTGGGGCCGGAATATCGCGTCTCCCCCTGCGCAGCCCTCCGGGCCGTGACGGCAAACGCCGCCTACCAGTACCGCATGGAGGGGCGGCGGGGCACCCTTGCCCCAGGCAAGGCCGCCGATCTGGTGCTGTTGGACCGCGATCCCACCGTCGTTCCGCCGGAGGACATCCGAGGGCTCCGGGTGCTGGAGACCATCAAGGATGGAGTTCGGGTGTTTCAGGCGTGATCTCTCCCGCCAGTCCGATCCCGGTGCGCATTCCCAGCAGAAAGCTGTGGCAGCATAAAACCGGATGACAACTTCCATGTCCTTCTTCTGCGCCGGACACAAGCTACCGTTCGGCAGGAAAAAGCGCAGTGCGTCCGCATCATCCTTGGATATGGTGGACAAATAGGGCTTGATGTAGGCAGGATAGAGCCAGAAGAGGAATTCTGTCATCTTGATACCTCCTATAGTTAAGAACTTTGTATTCCCATTACAGGAGAACCATATGTTCATTACAATAGGAGGCTTCATGGAATTGTTTTCTGTCAGACTGCGAGAAGAACGCCTAAAGTTGGGCATCAAGCAAAAAGATATGGCCGGCTTGTTGGGCATTACACCGAGAGCCTATCAGTATTACGAAGAGGGAAAGCGTTTTCCCGATTTTCATGGACTTTTAAAGATTGCAGACTGCTTGCATATTTCAATCGATTATTTGGTCGGCCGAAAAGATGAACGCGCCTGACGGTCCTCACGCCCTCTACTTCTCAATAAGGAGTCTTTCTCCATGAACATCTTCGACATCATGGGCCCCATTATGGTGGGGCCGTCGTCCTCCCACACGGCGGGGGCGGCACGCATCGGCCTCATCACCCGCCATCTGCTGGGGAACCGGCCCGCGGCGGCGGAGCTGCTCCTCCACGGCTCCTTTGCCGCCACCGGCAAAGGGCACGGCACCGACCGCGCCCTGGTGGCCGGACTCCTGGGCATGCAGCCCGACGATCCCCGCATCCCCCGCGCCTTTGCTCTGGCCCGCGAGTCGGGCATGGAGCTCCGAATCTCCACCGCCGTCATCCGCGGCGCCCACCCCAACACCGTCATCCTCCGGGTCCGGGACCGGGAAGGGCGGGAGCTGGAGGTCAACGCCTCCTCCCTGGGCGGCGGCCGGGTACGGGTCAACGCCATCGACGGGATGGAATGCACCTTCACCGGGGACTACCCCACCCTCATCATCCGCAATGAGGACCGGCCCGGCGCCGTGGCGGAGGTCACCTCCGTCCTCTCCCGCCGCCAGGTAAACATCGCCACCATGCAGCTCTACCGGGACCGCAGGGGCGGTCTGGCCGTCATGGTGCTGGAGAGCGACCAACCCATCTGGCGGGAGGCCGTCGACGAACTGCGCGCCGCCGCCGGCATCGTAAAAGTGACCTATCTCAATATGGAGGGGGAGGAGTAAAATGGCCTTTGTCTCTGTGGAAAGCCTGCTGCGCGCCGCCGGTGACATGCCCCTGTGGGAGGCCGTCCTCACCGACGATCTCCGGGACCGGGGCGGGGAACGGGACGCCTCCTGGGAAAAAATGACCCGTCTGTGGCGGGCCATGGTGGAGTCCGTGGAGGGCTACGACCCTGCCCGGCGCTCCGCCTGCAACCTCACCGGCGGGGATGCCCGGAAGGTGGAGACCTGCGCCGTCTCGCTGGCGGGGCCGGTGCTCACCGAGATCATCGCCACCGCCCTGAAGGTGGGGGAGTGCAACGCCTGCATGGGCCGCATCGTGGCCGCCCCCACCGCCGGGGCCAGCGGCGTGCTGCCCGCGGTGCTGCTGCCCATCCGGAAAAAATACGACTTCTCCGAGGAGAAGATGGTAAAGGCCCTCTATGTCTCGGCCGGCTTCGGCCAGGTCATCGCCACCCGCGCCTCCATTGCCGGGGCGGAGGGCGGCTGCCAGGCGGAGATCGGCTCGGCCTCCGCCATGGCCGCCGCTGCGCTGGTCTCCCTGCTGGGGGGCACGCCGGAGCAGATGGCCGCCGCCTGCGCCACCGCCCTCCAGAACCTGCTGGGACTGGTGTGCGACCCGGTGGCCGGACTGGTGGAGGTCCCCTGTGTCAAGCGAAACGTCATCGGTGCGGTCAACGCCCTCACCGCCGCAGAACTGGCCCTTGCGGGGGTGGAGAACGTCATCCCCTGCGACGAGGTCATCGACGCCATGCGCGCCGTGGGCGACGTGATGCCCACCGCCCTCCGGGAGACCGGCGGCGGCGGGCTGGCCGCCACCCCCACCGGGCGGAGGATCGCCGAGGAGCTGCTGGGCCCGTAAAGCCGTTGCGTCGTTTCCATCTTTTGTGGTATACTGTCTCGGATCCCAAAAAGGAGTTGCTGTCTATGTTTACTTTCCATCACTTCAATTTCAATGTTCTGGATTTGGAGCGGAGCCTGCGTTTTTACAAAGACGCGCTGGACCTGACGCCGGTGCGGAAAAAGGAGGCCGACGACGGCTCCTTCAAGCTGGTCTATCTGGGGGACGGCGCCACCGGCTTCCAGCTGGAGCTCACCTGGCTGCGGGACCGCACCGAGCCCTACGACCTTGGAGAGGGCGAGTTCCATCTGGCCTTCTCCGTGCCCGACCTGGACGCCGCCCACAAACGGCACGCGGCCCTGGGCTGTATCTGCTTTGAGAATCCCGCCATGGGTATCTATTTCATAGAAGACCCGGACGGCTATTGGGTTGAGATCGTCCCGGAGAGGAAGTGACCCATGGCCCGTACCAATGAGGGCGGGCGCCTTGCCTACGCCGAGCTTCTGCGGGTGGTGGCCATGCTGGCGGTCATCGTCCTGCACGTCTCCGGCGGCTGGCTGGAGTCCCTCCCGGTGGGCACTACGGACTGGCACGCCCTCAACATGTGGGACAGCCTGTGCCGCTGGTGTGTGCCGGTCTTCGTCATGTGCAGCGGCATGTTTCTGCTGGACCCCCAAAAGGCGCTCTCCTGGCCCTCCCTCTTCCTCCGCTACATCCTGCGGATGGTCACGGCCCTGCTCTTCTGGGGCGCCGCTTACCGCCTGCTCTATGAGCTTGCCGCCGGGACTCTGAGCCCCGCCAGTCTGCCCCGCGCCCTCTATGCGGTGATCCTGGGGAACACCGAGACCCACCTGTGGTATCTCACCATGACGATCGGCCTCTATCTCCTCACCCCTCTGCTGCGCGCCTTTGTCCGCGGGGCCAAGCGGAGCGATTTCCACTGGTTCTTTCTGGTGTACGCCCTCTTCATGCTGGTCATCCCCCTTTTCCTCCGTCTCCGTGGGAGCCAGACCGTCGCCCTCTATGCCAACCGGCTCTATCTCAATTTTACCCTGGGCTTTCCGCCCCTGGCCTTTGTGGGGTATTATCTGGCGGGCTACTATCTGAAGACCTATACCCTGGGCCGCCTGGCCGAGGGGCTCATCTACGTGCTGGGCATCGCCGGAGGGGCCTTTACCGTGCTGGGCACCTCCCTCCTCTCCCGGCGCGCCGGCGCTCTGGACGTCACGCTTTACAGCTATCTCACACCCAACGTCTGCGCCATGGCGGTGGCCGTCTTTGTCCTCTTCCGGTATGTGCTGGGCCTGAGCGACGAGCGCTCCCGCAGGCAGCGGGCCGGCCGGCTGGCCGGATGCGGCTTCGGCGTCTATCTCTCCCATGTGATCTTTCTGGTGTTGCTGCGCCATTTTGGGCTGGCCACGCCGCCCATCCCCACGGCGGTCGCCGTTCCCCTCCTCACCCTGGTCATCTTTCTCCCCAGCTTCCTGCTCTCCTGGCTCATCCACAAAATCCCTGTGGTGGGGCGATATCTCACCTGACCCAATCTCCGGACAAAGGAGCTCCGCCCATGCTCTTCTCCAGCTCCATCTTTCTCTTCGCCTTTCTTCCTGCGGTGCTCCTGGGCTACTATGTGGTCTTTCGGGGCATGCGCCGGGCACAAAACCTGCTCCTGCTGGCGGCCTCCCTCCTCTTCTACGCCTGGGGGGAGCCCTGGTTCGTGCTGGTCATGATGGGCTCCATCCTGGCAAACTACTTCTTCGGCCTCTGGGTGCATGCCTGGAGGCGGCGGGGCAGGCGGCCCGCGCTGCCTGTAACCGCCGCCGTGGTATGCAACCTGGGGCTCCTTTTTGTGTTCAAATACCTCACCTTTACCCTGGAAAACCTGAACCTGGCGGGGCTCAACACCCCTGTTCCGGTGATCGGCCTGCCCATCGGCATCTCCTTCTTCACCTTCCAGGCCCTGAGCTATGTCCTTGACGTGGCCATGGGGACGGCACAGGTTCAGCGCAACCCCCTCCGGCTGGGCCTCTACATCTCCCTCTTTCCCCAGCTCATCGCCGGGCCCATCGTCAAGTACTCCACCGTAGCCGACGAGATCGAGGGCCGCCGGGAGACCTGGGCGGACTTCTCCTCCGGCTGCTGCCGCTTCATTGTGGGCCTGGGGAAAAAGGTGCTCCTCTCCAACCAATTGGCCGTGGTGGCCGACGCCGCCTGGGACACGCCGGGCGGGGAGCTCTCCGCCGCCCTTGCCTGGCTGGGGGCCCTGTGCTATACCCTGCAGATCTACTATGACTTCTCCGGCTACTCCGATATGGCCATCGGTCTGGGCCAGTTGTTTGGTTTCCACTTTTTAGAGAACTTTAACTATCCCTATTTCTCCCGTTCGGTGACGGAGTTCTGGCGGCGGTGGCACATCTCCCTGTCCACCTGGTTTCGGGACTATGTGTACATCCCTCTGGGCGGAAGCCGGAGAGGTCCGTGGCGGACCTACCGGAATCTCTTCGTTGTGTGGCTGCTCACCGGCGTATGGCACGGGGCCAACTGGACGTTTCTTTGCTGGGGCCTCTTCTATTTCCTGCTGCTGTGCCTGGAAAAGCTGGGGGCCTCCGGCCGCCCTATCCCCGCCCCCGCAGGCTGGGCCTGGACCTTCCTCATGGTCAACTTCGGCTGGGTTCTCTTCCGGGCCCCCTCTCTCCCCGCCGCCCTGGACTATCTGGGCGCCATGTTCTCCCCGGGCCGCGTCACCGGTCTCCAGGCTTGTTATTACTGGGAGCAATATGCCCTCGTAATTCTACTCTCTGTTCTCTTTTCCTTCCCTGTGGGCCGGTGGCTCACGGAAAAGGTGGAGGTCTATCTGGGCCGATACGCCCCCCACGTGTTTCCTCTGTGGGATATGGTGTACGGCGTCTCCCTGCTGTTCCTCTTCCTGGCCTCATCGGCCTTTCTGGTCAAGGGGACCTATAACCCCTTTATTTATTTCAACTTTTAGACCGCGGAAAGGAGGGCCTCCTCTTGGTCAAATCACATACCAATCTGGGCGCCCTGCTCTTTCTGGGGGCGCTGGCGGCGGGCGCGCTTCTGCTGGTCACCGGACTTGCCGACACGTCCCCCACCCGCCAGGGCGTGCGCCTTCCCCAGCGCGGCGAAGCCTCCTTTGTCGCCCATGCTCGCATGGGCGACGGCTGGGGCGGCCCCAGCCAGAAGGGCAGGGCCCGGGAGGCGGCGCGGACACCTCTGGAAGAACGAATACAGTCGTTCATCGGCTCCGCCGAGGCCACGGCCAACAGCGCCCTGGAACAGGACCACTTCTTTATCCAGCTCTACGGCGAGGTCCAGAAGCTCTCCGGCCGGACCGTGGTGGAGGACGCCGACCCCCGTTACTCGGTGGTAAAGCTCACCGACGGCACCCTCACTTTCGTAAACGACCAGGCGCTGGACGTCTCCGGACATGGCCGGTCCGTGGCCCGTCTCTCCCGCGCCCTGGAGAAGCGGGATATCCCCCTTCTCTATGTCCAGGCCCCACAGAAGCTCCAGAGCGGCGACCCCCGCCTGCCGGATGGAGTGTCGGACTACGGCAACGACTATGCCGACCAGATCCTCGCCGTGCTGGAGGAACAGGGCGTGGCGGCGCTGGACCTGCGGGAGACCCTGGCCGCCTGCGGCCGGGACTGGTCTTCCCTCTTTTTCCGCACCGACCACCACTGGACCCCGGAGGCCGGCTTTCTCGCCTGCCAGACCATCGCGGAGACCCTGCGCCGGGATTACGGCTTCACGATCCCCGGGAAATACACCGATGAGCGCTTTTTCACCCGTACCTTTTATTCGGACTACTTCCTGGGCAGCCAGGGCAAACGGGTGGGCTCCCTCTACGCCGGAGTGGACGACATAGAGCTCTGGGTCCCCACCTTTCATACCAATTTCACCTATTCCATCCCCATCTATGATATGGAGCGCACCGGCCCCTTTGAGGAATCCCTCCTCTTCCCGGAGCGGGTGGAGGAGCGGGACTATTTCGGAGGCAATCCATATACCCTTTACGCCGGTGGGGATTACCCCATGGGGCGCATCTACAACGAGGTACATCCGGAAGGAAAACGCATCCTTCTGCTGCGGGACTCCTATGCCTGCGCCCTCACCCCCTTCCTGGCCCTGAGCTGCGGAGAGCTCATCACCATAGACCTGCGGTACTTCCATGACGACCTGCTCTCCTACGTGGACTGGCTGGAGCCGGACGTGGTGCTGGTGATGTACACCGCGGGCAGCCTGGCCTTGGACCCCCTCTTCGATTTCTTCCCCGCGGGCGACTTCTGTCTGGACACCTATCAAAGTGCGCCGCCCATCGCCCAAAAACCGGAACTGTGAGGTAATTGCCTATGTCCTCCGCCCTGCCCGACGCCCGCCGCCTGGACTACCACTATATCGCCATGCAGACGGGCTTCTGGGCCATGTTTGCCGCCGTCTGCGCCTATCAGGCCGCGCTGCTCACGGCGCGGGGATTCACCAACGGCGAGGCGGGAATGCTCATCGCCGTGCGGTGTCTGGCCGGCATCGTGTGCCAGCCGGCGCTGGGAAGCTTTGCCGACAGGCATCCCGGCATCCCGCTGCGGCGCATCGTCAGCCTGTCCCTGGTCCTCAGTCTGGCGGCCAGTCTGGTGTTCCTGCTCTTCCCCATGGGCATGGCGGGCACCATCGCCGTCTTGGTGGTCATGGGTGGCTTTGAGATCTCCTCCTATCCCCTGATGGACGCCATGGCCATCCAGTTCATCAGCTTGGGCGTCCCGATCCGGTACAGTCTGGGCCGGGGCATCGGCTCCTTTTCCTATGCGGTGGTCTGCATTTTCCTGGGGCTCCAGGTCACCCGCTTCGGGGTGGAGTCCACCCTTATCACCCACGCCCTGCTGGTAGCCCTGGAGATCGCCCTGGTCGCCACCTATCCCTTCTGCCCCGCGGGACCCAAGGTTGCCCATGAGGCGCGGAAGCCCCACTCCGTGTTCTGGCTGCTGCGGCAGAATCCCGCCTTCACCGTCATGCTGCTGGCCATCCTTCTGGGCATCACCGGCTGCCTGCCCATGTCCAACTTCCTGGTCAACGTGGTGGTGAGCCGCGGGGGCACGGAGGGAAGTCTGGGCGCCGCGCTCTTTCTTATGGCAGCCTTCGAGCTGCCCACCGCCTTTCTTTTTCAGCGCCTCTATCGGAGGCTGGGCGGCGGTCGTCTCCTGCTGGTGAGCATTCTCTTCTGCTTTGGAAAGGCCCTGGCCCTCTTCCTCGCCCCCGACCTCTTCTGGATGTTTCTCGCCCAGCCCCTTCAAATGCTGGGCTATGGTCTCTTCACCCCCACCTCGGTCTACTATGTCAATGAGTCCGTCCCCGAGGAGGACCGGATAAAGGGGCAGACGGTGATGATGGTGGCCTCCAACGGCCTGGGCGGCGTCCTCGGAAGTCTCCTGGCCGGGAGGGCCCTGGACCTGGGCGGCGCCAACCTGATGCTGGCGTGCTGTATGGTCTGCTGTATCCTGGCCGCAGGGCTGGCCCTGGCCTCTCTCCGCATGAGCCGGGGAACGGTGCCGGTCCGCTGAAGCCGGCACCAGACGTAAAAAGCCGCCCCCGGAGCCTGCGTCGGCTCCGGGGGCGGCTTTTTCCACTTTTCGGGGATCAGCCCACCACGACCAGGCGGACCTTGCCGCCTTCGTCGGGGGATTTGTCATAGTAAACGGTCAGTGTGCCGGAATAGGCCCGGGCCAGGTTGAGGGCATTCTTATAGTCCTCGTCCGAGGCCTTCTCCCCCACGGCAAACCATGTCTCGGTGGCCTTATTGTAGCACTGGACATTGTCGGCGATGGGCAGGACCATGCTGGGCAGAGTCAGGGTCATCTCGTCCATATCAAAGGCGTCGCTGCGGACGTTGTCCACGGATTTCAGCTCCACGGCGGTCCCCAGCGTCCGGGTCCCATCCTTCCGCTTGGGCCCTTCCACGACCCCATAGGGCTTTCCGTCCCGGTAGTTCGTGTAGGTGAGCAGATCGGCGGCGGGGCTCGGGTTCTCCGCATTTTCGATCCCCACATGGGTGGTGGTGCTCCAGCCCGTGACCGTATCGGGATTCTCCAGATCGCCGTAGATGGGCTTCCTGGTGGTCTCGACCTTGAGCATACCATAGGTGTAGCAGTCTCCGGTGGCGTCATTGAGCACCACGATGTCGGCGTTGCCCGCGTAGTCCGTGTGGACATAGGTGATCTGTCCGGCGGGGACGGTGGCGCGGGTGATGTCCTCCAGTTCGATCTCCACCAGGGGGCTGGCGTTCACCTGCTCGTAAAGCTTTACGTTATCGGAGAGCTTTACCGAACCCATGGTCCGTTTCTGCACATCCAGGGCGGATTTGGAGCCGCCTCCGGTGAGCTTGGTGAGGCTCAGGCGCCCCTTCTGCGTGGAGGAAACGCTGACCAGTTGTCCCAGCATATCGTCCGCCCGCGTCCCGGTGTAGGCGGTGCCGCCCGTCAGGGTGAGGGGCTTGCCGTTCTCATCCAGAAGATTGAGAGTGGTGATGGTGGCGTTGCCGGAGGAGTCGATGCTCTCCACTGTGCCCACGGTGGTGGACTTGGCCGCGGAAGTCTCCACCGCACCGGCCACCATGCCGTTGTAGGCCAGCAGAAGGGTGAGCTTATCCCCGGGCTCAAAGGAGCGCAGGTCGGATGCCGCGCCGGGCAGCACGGTGAAATCATGCCCCATTACCGTAATGGTGGCCGGCGTATCCCGGTTGGGGTAGACGTTCTCATAGATACCGGTGATGCGCAGGTCGGAGACGTACATCACGTTGTTGGCCGCGTCGAAGGTCGTCACGTCGTACTGGCGGATATCCTCCGTGGTGGCCGGGATCCCGTTTTTATAGACGGCATAGGACTCGTTTCCGGAATAGTTGGGCTTATTCTTCACCACCGTGGTGGAGTTGTCCGTCCTTCCGGCCGCGGTGCGCACAAAGATATATTCCAGCTCTCCTGCGGCGGAGTACTGCAACACCGCCTGGGTCCCGGCGGCCAGGCCGCTGAGGTACACCTTGTCGTACGTGGTAGCCTTGCCGTCCTGCCACACCTCGGTCTTTTCCGGCTCATCGATGTCCACGGTGCCCCCGCCGGAGACCTTCATGCTGTCGTAGGCCATGGAGAGGATGCCCACCACCTGCTGGGTGCCGTTTTCGGAGGGCTGGACGGCCACGATCTTCTCGTCCTTATCCAGCATCAGCTTGGCCCGGCGGCCCACCAGGTCGTCGGAGAAGGGGGCGTGGTCGGTCTTATACACCTTATCCTCGGACACCTTCACACCGGCGCCGCCGTCGGGAGCGATCGCCGCCACATCAAAGACGATGGTCTCATCGGTGATGGTGCACGCCAGATTGGTGAGGTATTCCTTATCGCTGCCCTTGGTATCGATGAACAGCAGATTTTCCATCAGGAGGGCGGTCTGGCCCCGGGTGATGGTATCCCCGGCCGCCAGCCTCACCCCGTCGGAGAGCGCCAGCTCATCGGCCTTGGCCAGATAGCCGCTGGGCCACACCATTCCCACATCGCTGTCCCCATAGCCCAGGATGCGCACCAGAATGGTGACGGCCTCCGCATAGGTGATGGCCCGGTCCGGATTGAAATTGCCGTAGGCGTCTCCCCGGATGATGCCCGGAGTGGTGGAGGCGTTCTCCCCGGAGCCGCTGGTGGTGCTCTGGGTGGCCACGGCGATATGACCCCTGGCCCAGTGGGTGGCCGGGACGTCCTTGAAGATGGTGCGGTTCATCTGGGCCGGCACCTGGTCGCCGTTGCCCATGAGCTCCACCGCCATCTTGCAGAATTCCGCCCGGGTGAGGGTGCGCTCCGGCGTAAAGGCGGTGCCGCCGGTGCCGTTGACGATACCCAGGAGCCGCAGGGTCTCAGCGGCCCCCGCCACCTCGGGGTCGGCGATGTCGGTAAAGGCGGTGGAAACTGTGGACGCGGTGTCTGCCGCTGTGGGCAGGACCAGCATACCGCACAGGACGGCGCAGGTGAGCAGCAGCGACAAAACTCGTTTTGTTCTCATATCTTTTCTCTCCTTGCAGTGTGGAGTTGCACCCTTATTCCGCCCGCAGGGCCACCACGGGCTGAAGGCCGCTGGCCTTGATGGCGGGGTACATGCCGAAGATGATGCCCAGCGCCACGGAAATGGCCGCAGCGGCCACGGTGATGGCCGCGCTGGGGATGAGTATGGTGCCGAAGGACAGCTTTCCCACGATCAGCGTGCCGATATAGCCCACGCCGATGCCGAAGATGCCGCCGATGCCGCAGATCATAGCGGCCTCAATGAGAAACTGGACCACGATGCTCTTCCGCTCGGCGCCGATGGCCTTGCGGATACCGATCTCTCTGGTCCGCTCGGTGACGGTGACCAGCATGATATTCATGATGCCGATGCCGCCCACCAGCAGGGAGATGGCCGCGATGCCGCCCAGGAACCGCTGCTGCATGGCGTTGGCCTCGTTGGATTCGTTCTGCCAGGTATCCTCGGAGTAGACGCTGTAGCTCCCGGAGTTTGTGTTGATGATTCCGGAGAGGAAGCCGTTGAGGCTGGTGGTGACCTCCTTGATGGCGTCGGAGTTCTTGACCTTGACCACATACTCCTCGATGGGCTGGTTGTCGTTGAAGAGCCGGGTCATGGTGCTGGGCAGGAGGATCATGCGGTCCAGCCGCTTGATGGACTCGCTCATCCACTGCGCTTCCTCAGAGGTGCCCAGGTCCGCGCCGGAGCCCTTGCTCTTATAGACGCCCACCACCCGGAAGGGGGTGCCGTTGATAGAGATGGTCTTGTCCACGGGGTCGGCAAAGGAGAACAGATACTCCGCCGTGGCCGCGCCCAAGACACAGACCTGATTGGAATTCTCCACATCCAGATAGGACAGATCCCGCCCTTTTGAGATCACATAATCGTTGCAGAGACCGAACTTGTCATTGCCCAGATAGATCTGGGGATAGTCACTGCTGCTGTCGTAGCTGACCATCACGCCTCCGCCGCCGTAGGATCGATTGGAGTTCCGGCTGAGGGTCTTGGACTCATACTTGATGGTGGGACTGGACCAGATATATCCGTTGGGGGAAACACCCACCACGCCGTCGAGCTGGAGGCAGTAGTCGTAGAGCGCCTGCCCCACATCCACGCTGCTGGAATTGCCCCAGGTATAGGCGGAGACGTTGATTTTGTTGCTGCCCATACTCTCATAGTAGGCCTTCATGGCCATATTCTGGCCCTGCGCGTAGGATACCAGGATGATCACGGCGGCCAGGCCGATGATGATGCCCAGCATGGTCAGGGCGGAGCGGCCTTTGTTGGACGATATGGATTTGGCCGCCATCTTGATGGCTTGGGTCAGGTTCACAGGCCCACCTCCTCTCGTGTGCCGTCGCCCACAATGCGGCCGTCGGAGATGCGGACGATCCGCTCGGCGGTGGCGGCGATGCCGTTGTCGTGGGTGATGAGGATGACGGTGGTACCGTCCTCATGGAGATTGTGCAGGATCTCCAGCACGTGCCTGCCGGTCTTGGAGTCCAGGGCGCCGGTGGGCTCGTCGGCCATGATAATGGGGGGACGGGTGGCAATGGCCCGCGCGATGGCCACCCGCTGCTGCTGTCCGCCGGACATCTCTGCGGGCTTGTGCTGCCAGCGGTCCTCCATGGACACCTTTTCCAGCGCCTCCATCACCATGTCCTCCCGCTTGCCCAGAGGCACGCCCTGGTAGATGAGAGGGAGCTCCACGTTCTCATAGGCGCTCAGGGCCGGGATCAAATTGTATCCCTGGAAGATGAAGCCGATCTCCTTGTTCCGGATGTGGGCCAGCTCCCGGTCCGTCCGCTCGGTGATGTCGGTGCCGTCCAGCCAGTAGTCCCCATAGGTAGGGATGTCCAGACAGCCCAGGATGTTCATCAGCGTGGACTTGCCGGAGCCGGACTGGCCGATGATGGCCACGAACTCCCCCCGGTCGATGGTAAGCGTCACGCCGTCCAGGGCCCGGACCTCGCTCTCCTTGCCCTCATTATAAATCTTATACAGGTTTCTGATGTCTATGAGCATGGCGCTACCTCAGCCCCAGGCCTGTTCGACATAGTAGTTCACGAAGACCTCTTCGTCTCCCTGGAGACCTTCCTTGATCTCCACATTGTAGTTGTCGGAAAGGCCGGTGACCACGGGCACGGGGTAGTAGCCCTCCGCCTCGCTGGGATAGGTGGGCGTCTGCCCGGGCTCCGTGGCGGGGATGTCGATTTCCACAGCGTTGTCCGGGCGGGCGTCGGCATGGATGAACACTACGGAGGAGGTGTTGCCGTCGGTATCGCTAACGTACTTCACCGACTGCATGGGCACTACGATGCAGTCGTCGGACTGACTGGCCACAAAGGAGTAGTCCAGCCACATACCGGCCAGCAGGGTGCCGCCGAAGTTGTCCACCTCCAGGGTCACGGGATAGCTGGTCATGCCGTTGGAGCTGTTCTCCCCCACGCTCATGTTGATACTGGTGACCGTGCCCATAAAGCTGTTCCCGTTGTAGTCGGTGAGCTCCACCGCCATGCCGGGACTGACAAAGGAGATGTTCCGGTCGTCCACGGTGATCTCCACCACCATGGTGGTGGTATTGGAAATGGTGATGACGGTCTCTCCGCTCTTGACCTCCGCGCCCTCGGTGAGGGTGCAGGTAGTGACCATGCCGTCGATGGGCGCAGTGGCGTTGAAGTTGCTCAGTGCCTTCTGGGCCTCGGTGAGCTTCTCCATGGCGTCGTCGATCTCCTTCTGCTTGGCACGCATGTCGGAGTCGATGGTGTCGGAACCCATCACCAGCAGGACGTCCCCGGCGTTCACATTGGCGTACCGCAGCAGATTGTCGGTCAGCAGGGGGCCTTCGGACTCGGTAACGATCTTCCGCGTCTCATAGTACTCGGTCTCGCCGTTTGCATAGGGATAGATGGCGCTTCCGTCGGCGGCGGCGAGGGTGGCTGTGGCGGTCATCCCCTGGGTCAGGGTGCTGGGATTGTCAAATGCGATGACGACCTCAAAGTAGACCGAGCCCTCGGGGGATATGTAACTGACCTTGTTGATCTTCTCCACCGTGCCGTTGAAGCTGTCCATCACGGCGGGAATGGAGACGCTGACGCTCTGCCCCACCGCAATGTCGTTTTCATAGGCATAGCTGAAGTAGAGGGAGAGCTTGAGCTTTTTGTCGTTGACCAGTGTGGCCACCGCGGCGCCGTCCGCAACGTCGTCTCCCACCTGGAACTCGCTGATCTCCACCAGTTTGCCGGCAAAGGGGGCCCGGACGGTGAGGTTGTTGGCCTTCTTCACCAGATCGTTCATGTCCTTCTGGAGATTGTCCACCTTCTCCTGGGCGGCGGTGACCTCGTCCTCGGCGTCCTGGCTGCGGATGGTATAGAGAGGCTGCCCCGCGGTGACCGTATCGCCGGCGGTGACATAGACCTCCTGTACGGTGCCGCCCTGGGTCAGCGTGATGGCGGCGGATTCCTTGGCTTTGGCGTTGCCGCTGCCCTGTACGGTGCTCTGGATCGAGGAGATCTGGGCCACGGCAGTCTGGATCTGGCTCTCCACCTCCTCCTTCTTGGTGAGAAAACGGTACAGGAAAACCCCGCCCACCGCCAGCGCCGCCAAGACGACTAGGGTGATGATGGTATTTCGGACCCTTTTCCGGTTTCTCTTCTTCTGCCCGCTGGACTTCTTGGGTGTTTCGGGCGGCGCGGGGGTCTCTACGGACGTCGCCTTCTGCTCTGTCATTTCAGCCATGTTGTATTCCCTCCTGAATTGCTGCGCATACTGATGCTATTGTACCACGCTCCTCCGGAAGCGTAATTACAAAGCAATGACAATTTCTTAAGGTTCTCTTAAGAGTTCTGTATGACGTGTCATTCATTAGACGATGCTCGACCCCGAAAAGTTACAGCATACGAAAGAAAAATTTGTTTGCCGCCGCGCCGGGCGCAATTCTCCGCACACAGTCTTGAAAACATACTATTCCTGTGGTATTATAGGAACACAGTTTGGTATACTTTTAAGAATGAGGATGATTGCATGAAAATTTCCACCAAGGGCCGCTACGCCCTGCGCCTGATGCTGGACCTGGCCCTGGCCTCTCCCGGGGAGCCGGTCCCCCTTCGGGACGTGGCCCAGCGGCAGGAGATTTCCGATAAATACCTGGAGCAGATCGTCACCCCTCTCTCCCGCGCCGGCCTGGTGCGCAGCGTCCGGGGCGCCGGCGGCGGCTATCTGCTGACCCGCGCCCCGTCCGCGTACACCGTGGGGGAGATCCTGCGGCCTCTGGAGGGGAGCCTTGCACCGGTGAGCTGTGTGGACGGCAGCGAGTGCTGCGGCCGCGCCGCCCAATGCGTCACGCTGGAGGTCTGGCAGGAGATCCAAAAGGCGGTGTCCGGCGTAGTGGACCATATCACACTGGCGGATCTGGTGGAACGCCACCGCCAGAAATCCCTTCTTCTGATGGATCAGGCCCGGTCGTAATTCAGCCTGTCGGGGGGAGCGGCTGCTCCCCCCGTTTTTTTCCTCTTCACCTCTTGACAAGTTGTGGGGCATGGCTTATAATTTGTAATCATAGTAATTCTATATGAATTAAGTAATTTATGTTCCTGAAAGGAGCTGTCAGTATGTCCCGTTTTCTCTATGCCGATCACGCCGCTACCACCGCGCTCTCTCCCAGGGCGCTGGAGGCCATGACGCCCTATTTTCGGGACGCCTATGGGAACCCCTCCAGCCTCTATACATTCGGCCAGCAGGCCAAGTCCGATCTGGACGCCGCGCGGGCAGAGGTCGCCCGGTGCCTGAACGCAAAGCCCGAGGAGATCTTCTTCACCTCCGGCGGGACGGAGAGCGACAACTGGGCCCTCAAGGCCGTGGCCGAGCTCCGGGGCGGCAAGGGCAGGCACATCATCACCTCCGCCATTGAGCATCACGCCATCCTGCACACCCTGGAGCACCTGGAAAAGGCCCTGGGCTTTTCGGTCACCTACCTGCCGGTGGATTCCCTGGGCCGTGTGGACCCTCAGGCGGTAAAGGCGGCCATCCGCCCCGACACCATCCTCATCACCGTCATGGCCGCCAATAACGAGATCGGCACCATCGAGCCCATCGCCGAAATCGGCGCCATCGCCCGGGAGGCCGGTGTGCTCTTCCATACCGACGCCGTTCAGGCGGTCGGACACATTCCCGTGGACGTATCCGCCTGGAACTGTGATATGCTCTCCCTCTCCGGCCATAAATTCCACGGCCCCAGGGGCGTGGGCGCGCTGTATGTCCGCAGGGGCCTGCGCCTGCCGCCCCTCATCCACGGCGGCGGGCAGGAGAAGGGCCGCCGCTCCGGTACGGAAAATGTGGCCGGCGCCGTGGGCCTGGCCGCCGCGCTGAGAGAGGCGGTGGACGGGCTGGAGGCCCGCTCCGTCCTGCTCGCCGCCCGGCGGGACCGGCTGATCGAGGGCCTCACCCGGCTGCCCTGCTCCCGCCTCACCGGCGATCCGGTGCATCGCCTGCCCGGCACCGCGTCCTTTGTCTTTGAGGGCGTGGAAGGCGAGGCGCTCCTTCTCCATCTGGATGCCAAGGGCATCTGCGCCTCCTCCGGCTCAGCCTGTTCCTCCGCCTCCCTGGATCCCTCCCATGTCCTGCTGGCCATCGGCCTGCCCCATGAGGTGGCCCACGGCTCCCTGCGCCTCTCCCTGGGAGAGGAGAACACCGACGAGGACGTGGACTACCTCCTCCAGGCTGTCCCCGAGGTGGTGGAATACCTCCGGAATATGTCCCCCGTGTGGGACAAGGCCCAGCAGAAGCCCGTCTGGAACCTGTAAACGACGAAAGGAGAATTTCTTATGCTTTATACAGAAAAGGTCATGGACCACTTTGAACATCCCCGCAATGTGGGTGAGATCGAACATGCCGACGGGGTGGGTCAGGTGGGCAACCCCAAGTGCGGCGACATCATGAAGATGTATCTGAAGATCGATGACGGCGTCATTACTGACGTAAAGTTCAAGACCTTTGGCTGCGGCTCCGCCATCGCCACCTCCTCCATGGCCACCGAGCTCATCAAGGGCAAGCGGGTGGAGGAGGCCCTGGGCCTCACCAACGCCGCCGTGGCCGAGGCGCTGGGCGGCCTGCCCGCCTACAAGATGCACTGCTCCGTGCTGGCTGAGGAGGCCATCAAGGCGGCTCTGGCCGACTACTACCAAAAGCAGGGGCTGGAGGTGCCGGAGGCCTGTAAGCTGGCCTGTGAGGACGGCGAGGGCTGCTGTTGTCACTGAGACCCGCCCCCGCCCTTTTCTCCTTGACACTTTCCCCCGTATGACATACAATAATTTGTACGTGAATTTTCTTCTTTGCTGGTGTAAAATTCCCGCGGGGCGCGCTCTGCGCTCCGTTCCGGCACCTTTCAGAGAGAGAATAAGGGGGAACGGCCCTGTGATCGAACTCAAACACCTGTCCAAAACCTTCTCCACCGGCGAGGGTGAGTTTCACGCCCTGGAGGATGTGAGCCTCACCGTCCAGACCGGGGACATCTTCGGCATCGTGGGCATGAGCGGCGCCGGCAAATCCACGCTGGTCCGGTGCATCAACCTGCTGGAGAAGCCCACCTCCGGCCATGTGATCATCGACGGCCAGGACATGACCGCCCTGTCCGCCCGGGCGCTTCTGGAGATGCGCCGGTCCATCAGCATGATCTTCCAGCAGTTCAATCTGCTCATGCAGCGCACCTGCCTCAAAAACATCTGCTTCCCCATGGAGATCGCCGGTGTCCCCGCGGCCGAAGCCAAAAAGCGGGCGCTGGAACTCCTGGACGTGGTGGGACTTCCCGACAAGGCGGACGCCTATCCCGCCCAGCTCTCCGGCGGCCAGAAGCAACGCATTGCCATCGCCCGCGCCCTGGCCTCCGACCCCAAGGTCCTGCTGTGCGACGAGGCTACCTCCGCCCTAGACCCCACCACCACCCGCTCCATCCTGCGCCTCATCCAGGACATCAACAAGCGCCTGGGTATCACCGTCATCATCATCACCCACGAGATGGCCGTGGTGGAGGAGATCTGTACCCACGTGGCCATTTTGGACCACGGACATATGGTGGAGACCGGCACGGTGGAGGATATCTTCTCCAATCCCAAGACCGAGGCCGGGCGAAGGCTGGTCTATCCCGAAGGGGCCCACATCGATCAGTTTCCCGCGTCGGGCGTGGTCCGTGTGGCCTTCAACGGCGGCTCCTCCTACGAGCCGCTCATCGCCTCCCTGGCCATCGACTGCGGTGTGAAGGTGAATATTCTGGGAGCCGACACCCGCAACGTGGGCGGCAAGGCCTTCGGCACCATGCTGCTGGGCCTGCCCGCAGACAAGGGCGAGGCCGCCAGGGCCATGAGCTATCTCATGGCGCAGAAAGACGTGACCGTGGAGGAGGTGCCGGACTACCATGCATGAGCTGCTCAACAACCCCGAGGTCCAGCGCCTTCTGGCGCCGGACACCGGGCTACTCTTCGCCGTCTGGGAGACCATGTATATGACGGTGGTCTCCACCCTGTTCGCCTATGTCATCGGCCTGCCGCTGGGTGTGCTGATGGTGGCCGGCGAGGAGGGCGGCGTCATGCCCCTGCCCCGCCCGGTGATGACCGTCCTCAATTTCATCATCAACATCCTGCGCTCGGTCCCCTTCCTCATCCTGATGGTCCTGGTCATTCCCCTGTCCCGGTTGATCATCGGTACCAGCATCGGCACCGTGGCCACCATCATCCCCCTCATCGTGGCCGCCTTCCCCTTCGTGGCCCGGCTGGTGGAGGCCTCCATCCGCGAGGTGGACAAGGGTGTGGTGGAGGCCGCCCAATCCATGGGCTGCTCCCCCTTCCAGATCATTTCCAAGGTGATGATCCCGGAGAGCCGTCCTTCCCTCATTTCCGGCTTTACCACCGCCTTCATCACCATCCTCAGTTACGGCGCCATGGCCGGTGCCATCGGCGGCGGTGGTCTGGGCTCCATGGCCCTCAACCTGGGCTACCAGCGGCGCATGTATATCGTTCTCTATGTGGCGGTCATCGTCCTGGTGGTGCTGGTGCAGATCTTCCAGTCCGTGGGCACCCGCATGGCGGTCCGTCTGGACAAGCGCATCACGCCCAAGGGGAAAAAGCGCGGACTCAAGGAGGCCGGGAAAAAGATCAAAAATGACCGGCACATCCCCGGCGCGATGTAAAGGAATTGGCGGGTCTGACAAAGTCCTCGCTTTGTCAAACCCGCCTTTTTGATTAAATGCACCATTGACAGAGCCGCTTCTCCGGGGTAAACTAAATGCAACCCGGAGACAATGGAATATCGCTGACAAAGGCAATGAAGAGAAGAGTACGTGCGGAGATACGTCACAGAGAGCCCCGGCTGGTGGGAAGGGGTATGGAAGGCCGCGCTGAACATGGTCTCGGAGCCGCGCACCGAGTGTACCGGCGTACATAAGGCTGCGACGGGGGCGCCCGTCATAGCGCAGGCGTATCGGATTCTCCTGTACGCTCCAAGGCCCCGGCCGTGAGGTCCGGGCGAAACAAGGTGGTACCACGAAGCGAAATGCTCTCGTCCTTGATGCAGTGGCATCGAGGGCGTTTTTTTGTCCCTTGCCGGCGATATACCCTGGTTCTCATGGTTCAAAATGTATCATAAGAATAGGAGAATGAAACATGAAAAAGCTCGTCTCTCTGCTCCTCACCGGCGCTCTGGCCTGCGGCCTGTTGGCCGGCTGCGGCGGCAACGCCGCCAGTACGCCCGCCCCTGCCGACACCACCGCACCTGTGGACACCACTGCTCCCGCCGAGACCAATCCCCTAGATGGCACCGTGCTGAAGGTGGGCGCCACCCCCGCCCCCCACGCCGAGATTCTGGAAGTGGTGAAAGACCTGCTGGCGCAGCAGGGCATTACCCTGGAGATCGTGGAGTTCAACGACTATATCCAGCCCAACCTGGCCGTGGAGGACGGCTCCCTGGACGCCAACTACTTCCAGCACATCACCTACATGAATGAGTTCAACGAGAGCGATGGCACCCACCTGGTGAGCGCGGCCGAGATCCACTATGAGCCCTTCGGACTCTACGCGGGTAAGACCTCCTCCATCTCCGACCTGGCCGACGGCGCCCAGATCGCCGTGCCCAACGACACCACCAACGAGGCCCGCGCCCTGCTGCTGCTGAAGCAGGAGGGGCTCATCACCCTCAAGGAGGGCGCCGGCATCACCGCCACCAAGGCCGACATCGCGGAGAACCCCAAGAACCTGGACATCGTTGAGCTGGAAGCCAGTCAGCTCCCCGTGCGCCTGGCCGACGTGGACATGGCCGTCATCAACGGCAACTACGCCATCGACGCCGGCCTGAAGGTCTCCGACGCCGTGGCCATCGAGGCCGCCGACGGTGAAGCCGCCTCCGCCTATGTCAATGTGCTCGCCGTCGAGGAGGGCCGTGAGAATGATCCCGCCATCCAGGCCCTGGCTGCGGCCATGACCAGCCAGGAGGTCAAGGATTTCATTAATGACACCTATGACGGCGCCGTGGTCGCCGTATTCTGATCAAATCCCCATGGGAGGACCCGCCCGCCCTGCGGACGGGTTTTCCCAACGTCAAAAATCATACTAAATTGGAGGGAATACTATGAAAATCGCCCCTGTGCTCACCGATCTGATCGGCAACACCCCCCTGCTTGCCCTGGACCGTTACGCCCCCGGCGCCCACATCCTAGCCAAGCTGGAGTACTTCAATCCCCTCTCCTCCGCCAAGGACCGGGCGGCCCTCTATATGATCCGTGACGCCGAGGCCAGAGGCCTTCTGAAGCCGGACACCGTCATTGTGGAGCCCACCAGCGGGAACACCGGCGTAGGTCTTTCCTACATTGCGGCCATCCGGGGCTACCGCATCATCCTCACCATGCCGGAGACCATGAGCCTGGAGCGGCGGAACCTCTTGGCCGCCCTAGGAGCTGAGCTGGTGCTCACCCCCGGCGCCGAGGGCATGAAGGGCGCCATCGCCAAGGCGAACGAACTGCTCACCACCCTGCCGTCGGCCTGGATGCCCGGCCAGTTTGACAACCCCGCCAACGCCGCCGCCCACTATGAGACCACCGGGCCTGAGATCTGGCGGGACACCGACGGGACCGTGGATATCCTGGTGGCGGGCGTGGGAACCGGCGGCACCCTCACCGGCGCAGGCCGCTTCCTGAAGGAGCAGAAGCCCGGCATCCGCCTGGTGGCGGTAGAGCCCGCCGAATCCCCCGTCCTCTCCGGCGGGAAGGCCGGCCCCCACAAGATCCAGGGCATCGGCGCCGGCTTTGTGCCCAAGGTCCTGGATCTGTCGCTGGTGGACGAGGTCCTCACCATCCCCAGCGTGGAGGCGATGGAGGCCGGAAGGGCCTTGGTGAGGACAGAGGGGCTGCTGGTGGGCATCTCCTCCGGTGCGGCCGCCCGTGCGGCCGCGCTCCTGGCCGCACGGCCTGAGAATGCCGAAAAGACCATCGTCGTCGTCCTGCCGGACACCGGGGAGCGCTATCTCTCCACAGCGCTTTTCCGGAGAGACTCCTGACGACGGCCCGCCGGGCGGAGCACCCGCCGTCTCTCCCTGCTTTTCCAGGCCGTTTGGTCCAAGCAGCGTCAAACCAGAAATGAGAAATGAGCGCCGCAGAATAAAAATTCTGCGGCGCTCACGCTGTTGACTCCTATTTTACCTGAAACATGTTGGTCATATCCAGGGTGATCTCGGTGGTGTAGGGATTCAGGAGCTCGTTGAATATCTCCAGGCATCCCTCCCGATCCAACTGATAGCACCAGGATACGCCGTTATAGCGCGCGTCTCCGTCGCCGGGCAGGGTGCCGGTGGAGACCCCGGTGCCGAAGTCCACACCCACTGCCTGGGTGGCAAACCAGGCGATATCCGTGGCCGACAGATCTGTCTTTACGTTCTGGGTGAAAATATCCACAAAGTTATTGAAGAGGCTCAGGCTGGACCAGGAGAGGACTTTTTTTGCAATGGCGGTGAGCATCTTCTGCTGAGTCTGGGTCCGGCCCACATCGGTGTAGCCGCTGCCGTCATTGTTGTGGCGAAAACGGACCACCTCCAGGGCCTGCTGGCCGTTGAGATGCTGCATCCCCTCCTTGTAGTGGATGTAGAGCTCCTGGTCGGGGGTGGAATCATCATAATCCATATCGCAGGGGACGTAGAAATCAATGCCCCCCACCGCATCCACCAGGGCCTTGAATGCCCTGATGTTCACCGTCATATAGTGGTCGATGGGGATGCCTATGAGATCGGAGACCGTCTCTTTCAGGGCCTCGATCCCGCCGGAGCCATAGACGGCGTTGATCTTCGGAAAGCTGCGGTCTACCAGGGTATCTCTGGGGATGGAGACCACGCCCACCTTCTGCTCCGCTGTGTCGTAGGCCGCCACCATGATGGTGTCGGTGTTTCCGCCCCCCACGTCGGTGGCGGCCAGCAGAAAGGTATAGAAGCCCTCCTTGCGCACCAGGGGCACGGGTGTGGGGGTGGCCGCGCTTTCATCCTCCGGCGTGTCCGGATCGTCGGAAGCCGGGGCACGGGAAGGGATTGAGGCGGTCGGAGGCGCCGCCTGTTCCGGCGGGCGGACCAGGGCCTTGAACCCGCAGAAAAACACCACGATGAGGACGGAGACAGCCACGGCGGTCCGGTACAGCGCCCGACCAAGCCGCCGCACCCCGGAGGCCTTTCGCCGTTTCTTTTTCAGTAGACGCCTCGCCAAACTCCGCTCACCCTCTCGATTATGTCAACGGATATCAGTATATCCGCTCCACGGTCGTTGGGCAAGCAAAAGTTTTATATTTCACAAAATTTTTATCTTTTTCCCCGCAGGTGGAGGATCGGGTCCATATCCTGTTCCGGCGCCGTGATCGGCTTCCGGTGTCTGACCGCCCTCAGTCCTCGATGTGGATAACGGCCACCGGGCATCCGTCGGCCGCCATCCTGACCTGCTCCTCATTCTCCCCGGTCGGCGCGCGGTATACCTCCGCCAGTCCGTCGTCCGCCATCTGAAAAACCTCCGGGCAGGTCCCGGCGCACAGCCCGCAGCTGATGCACCCATCCCGATCTATCATGACCTTCATCTCTTACTCTGCCTCCTTGTTTTAACGGCCTGTTCTGAAATCCTGAAACCATGCCCGCCGCCAGGGCGCAGCCGTCCCGGCGTTTGAGCGGGCCCGCGCTTTTCAGCCAGGTCTCAGGTTCCCGCATAGTATGGCTGCGCCGCGTTCAGGCTATTCATTTTTCCCATAAGCCGGTAAAAACAAACTCCCCCCATCCTGCGGCCCGGAGCGCAAGGAAACGGCACGACAAAACGTCGTGCCTCACTTCTTGTTTTGTTGTTGGTTCGAGCGGCGATATGGCGCCGCTCCGCTCACAACCCGGCGCAGCGTTCGTGATTGGGAAAGGGGGAGCAGAGGAGCGGGCGGATGACGTTTTTTTGCCATAGGCAAAAAAACGTCGGAGCAAAGTTCACTTTGCTCCGACGTGGTGCGGCTGGCGGGAGTCGAACCCGCACGCCCATACGGACACAAGCACCTCAAGCTTGCCAGTCTACCAGTTCCAGCACAGCCGCAGATCACAGCAACTCAACAAGCTGCCTGATTATTATATTGCGTTTGGCCCTGTTTGTCAACTCAATTTTTTCTCCCGCACGCAAAAAAACAGCGAAAAAAGTGTTGACACCGGGGACATCCTATGGTAGTATATTTCTTGCGCTGAACGGCGCAAAACCACTTGCGCGAGTGGTGGAATTGGTAGACTCGCTGGCTTCAGGTGCCAGTGTTCGCAAGGACGTGCGGGTTCGACTCCCGCCTCGCGCACCACGCCGGAGCAAAGTTCGCTTTGCTCCGGCTTTTTTATGCCCGCGGCAAAAACGCACGCCGTCCGTCATCTTTCGAGATTTTGTGGATTTTGTAAAAATGGGACATCCCCCCTTGACTTTTAAGGGTTATGTTGTATAATAAAAGGCAGCAGAAATCCAGAAATAACCTTATAACTTTATAACGTGCATTGTGCCCCTGCGCCTGGGACCCGGGCAGGCGCAGGGATGAGGGAATTCCGGTGAGACTCCGGAGCTATTCCGTATCCGTGTGTGCATGAGGCTGTTGTTCGCGGCGTGAGCCGGCCATTGGGAGGACCCCGAGAAGGTGGAGCAGCAGACGTGGGCCCCTGTGCCGGGGCCCGGAAGCATAAGCCGGTAGACCTACAGTGTTCGAGACCGCGTCCGCGTTGTGCGGGTGCGGAGATTGTCTACGGGAACAAACGGCCGTGACGAATGGAAGTACATTCGTCGCGGCCGTTTTCTATTTTTCGGGCGTGGCCCGCGGCTTTCTAGGGGCCGCCGGAGCGCCGGTGCGCCTTGCAAATTCAATAGAGAAAGGAGACATGCCCACAAATCAACTGCGATCCCGTTCCCAAAATATATGTATGTGAAAGGAAGGGTAACATGCAAACGAAACTGAACCTGAGAAAAGTCCTCGCCCTGGGCGCCACCCTGGCTATGCTGGCCACCAGCGCCCTCGCCTCCTCCACCAGCTCCTGGCCCGTCTACGGCGGGAACGCCAACCACAACAGCGTGGTCAGCGGCGCGCCCACCTCCATCGCCACCGGCTATCCCAAGCAGCTCAACCTCACCAGCACCACCGGCTGGGACGGCGTGGACAACGTGCCCGTCATGCAGACCGTGGACGGCGTGACCTACGCCTATGTGCTCTTTGACGGCTACGGCACCAACGGCGCCCAGGTGGTGAAGGTGAACTGCGCCACCGGCGGAGAGGTTTGGCGCACCACTGCCCAGCAGACCCCCGGTTCCCTCAACGCCAAGAGCGGCTTCCAGCTCTCCACCCCCTATCTGGACGACAGCACCGGCACCCTCTATGTGGGCGTGATCAGCGCCTACACCTATGATCCCGACACCGACGAATACCTCCAGAACAGCAAGAGCAAGATCCTGGCGCTCACCAACCTGGATGCGGCCCAGCCCACCGTGAGCGAAGTGCTGATCAACATCGACGGCCAGATCAACACCCCCATCGTCAAGTACGGCAGTTACATCTACTTCGGCACCTGGCCCGGCGGCTCCAACGCGGGCAAGTACTACCAGGTGGACGTGAGCACCACCAGCTATACCTATAAGACCTTCACCCCTGAGAGCTACGGCTTCTACTGGGCCGGGGCCGTGTCCGACGGCACCAATATCTACTTCGGCAGCGACAACGGCAAACTGTACTGGCGCAAAGCCGGCACCAATTTTGACTCTTCCTCTGCTGGCGGTGTGCTGGACCTGACTACCGCCGCAAAGGGCGCATCCGACGCGGGCAACGTCCGCTCCACCGTCATGCTGGACGGCGATAAGCTGTACTTCACCAGCCAGGGCGGCTACCTCTGGTGCTGCTCCTTTGATGAAGATGACGAGGCGCTCTCCATTCAGTGGAAGGTGTCCCTGGATGGCACCTCCACCTCCACCCCCACCCTGGTGAAGACGACCAGCGGCACTACCACCACCGTCGATATCTACACCGGGTACTACTCCGGCTTCAACGCCGGCGGCGTCCAGGTGACCTCCTTCACTCAGGGGAGCGCCCCCACCGACAGCAGCGTGGCCACCATCGCCACCGGCTTCCCGGTCCAGTGCTCCATCCTGTACAGCGACGGCTATGTGTACTTCAACACCAACTCCGGTACCGGCTGCGGCTTCTGCTACCCCGCCAGCGGCCGGAACCTGACCGCAGACCCTGAAGATTACACCTGGAAGACCGCCAACGACACCTACGCCCTGGGCGGCATGGCCTATGACAACGGCTACCTCGTCTTTGGCAACGATAAGAATCACCTGTACGTGGTGAAATAATCCCAGGGACCGTCGCCGGGGCGGTCGACCGCCCCGGCGACGGATTTTCCCATATTCTAGAGAGAGGTGAAAGAATTGATGAAAAGGCGCCTGCTGTCCCTGTTCCTGGCCCTGACCCTGCTCCTGTCCCTGTGCGCCCCCACCGCCTGGGCCCTGGAGCCTACAAGCGAGCAAATCAAGTTTGTCATCGACCTGACCGGCTATACCGGTGAGATCACGAATGGACTTCAATATACGCCCTCTGGTTCGAGCTCACCCACTCCGATCAGCATCACTCCCGGCCAGAAAAACGAATTCTTCGTGGAGAGTGGCGGTGCTTTTGAGAATACGAAGCTTTACTTGGCCACTGCACCGGCTAGATGGACCGTGTCGGTCACCGGCCTGGCGGATTGGAACGAATATCTCGTAGGGGCTACCCTGTATTTTAACAAAAATACATCCAGCTCTAGCAATCGAATATTTCGGACCTCGGAAAATTTTTTGCAATTTTTTGGCCGTTCAATAGATAAAATACTGGGGCCGGGAAATTGGGGCTCTGGCGGTCAGACCGTCGTGATCACCCCGGTCTTTCCCACGAGCCAATATTCTCTCACCGTAGGCTCCAGTGACGAGAACAAGGGTACTGTCTCCGCCACCGTTGTGGAAACCGACATCTATGAGCTCCGGGCCACGGCCGGCGAGGGCTACTCCTTTGACTACTGGCGCAGCAGCGCCTACGACGCATATCCCGACGACCCGGTGTATCAGATCCGGGAGAACCCCTATACCACCCCGGAGCTGACCCAGGATGCGCGCTACACCGCCTATTTCCGGAAGAGCCATATTCCCACCGTGTCCGCCTCTCCGGCGGAGGCGGGGACCGTGTCGGCGGAGCAGGTGCACGACGACACCTGGAAGCTGACCGCCTCCAACAACGGCGCAACGGACTATGTCTTCCAGTGCTGGAACCGGGACGGCTATGCCCAGAACGACCCGGTGTACCGGCTGACCAGTCCGACAGCGGAGGTGACCCTGGACGGGGACGCGGCCTACACCGCCTACTACGTCCCCCAGCAGGTCACCGGCGTGGCCATCACAGGGGCCGGCCGGGGCTCCAGGGGCTCCGCCGCCGGGGACCTCCCCATCTATGCGGGGACCCGCGTCACCGTGTCTGTCCGGATCGAGGACAACTCTCCCTGGCATTTGAGAAACAGCCATTTGGCGGTGTACGCCGGGGATCAGGCCGCCGTGGAGGCCGGGAGCGCCGCCCTCCTGGCCCAGAAGGACAGCGGACAGGTTGGGCTGGGCAGTACCATTTCCGTGGCGGTGTGGCCCCAGGGGGTGGAGCAGATCACCGCCGTGGCCTGGACCGACGGCTGTGAGAAGCACTACGACACCATGGCCGTGAAGACCGCCTCCGCCGGGGACGCGCTGGACCTCACCTGGCTCTCCTCCCCCCAGGCGTACCGCACCTCCGCCGGCTCCGCCACCAGCCACCCCGCCTTCTTCGATGTGGCGGCCTTCGTGGACCGGCAGACCGGGCAGCCCGCCCTCTACGCCGCCGGCATCGGCGGCGTGTTCGAGTTGGACTACGGCGGCAAGACCGATATGGTCCCCATGGCCGGCATGGAGGACCTGGGCAGCGGCGGGGACAACATGTCCGTAAGCTCCTACGCTCTGGCGGTGGGGGGCCCCGACGCGGGGGATCTGACCGCGCTGGTAAAGAAAGTCACCACCACAGGTTCCGGCATGGACAGCACCGTCACCTTCTCCTATGAGCTGCGCCGGTACGACGCTTCTCAGGGGGCCTGGGCCGTGGTGGAGGGCTCCCGGATGGCCAACGAGGCGCTGTATCCCGATCTCATCGGTATGAACGTCTACGCCCTGGTGCTGGACGGAGACGACGTGTGGACCGACAAGGCCCACTGGGACGGCGCCGCCTGGACGGCCCATGGCTATCACTTCACCGCCTTTTTCAAGGCGGGGGACGGCGCCGCCTATGCCATCGCCAGGAACGCGGACTATACCTATTCCTCCTACCGCTATGACGGCGCCGCCTGGACCAGGCTGGACGACCTGCCCGGCGCTCTGGTCAGCGCCTCCTCCGGCGGGAAGCTGCTGGTGGGCCTGGGGACCCGGCAGTATGACGGCGCTTATCCGGAGGGCTACGCCGTGGTGGAGGACGGCAAGCCCCCCGCCACCTCCCCCGCCGTGAGCTCCTCCGCCCTGGGCGGCTACTGGACCCCTGACGGCTGCACCGTCTCCGACCAGATCCTCAACGCGGCCATCGGCTTCGGCGGGGACGGCGCGGTGTACGCCGCCGTGAGCGCCGATGTGAGCGGGACAAGCAGCTACCTCCTCCGGGCCGGTGAAGACGGCTGGCAGCTCATGGACACCGTGGAGGCCTTCGATCGGGAGGGCGCCACGGACCTGTACGCCCGTCCCACCTCCATCAGCCGGATCACCGCCGCCGCCGAGGGCGTGACCCTCTTCTACGGCAGCGACGGCGCGCTGTATCTCCAGACCGCCGATTTCACCATCACCTTCCACTCCAACGGCGGCAGCGAGGTGGCGCCCGTGACGGGCCAGGCGTGGAGCGCCGTCTCCGTACCCAGGCCCACCCGCGATGGGTACACCTTCGCCGGGTGGTACTATGACAACGACACCTTTGAAAAGCCCTGGAGCGAGACGGTCATCCCCGCCTCCAACCTGGACCTCTACGCCAAGTGGACCAAGAGCGGCAGCGTGATCGACCCCGACAAGGACCCCTATCACGAGGACCGCCAGAAGGCCCTGGCCCAGTTGGATGAGGCCCTGAACCGTATGGACCGGAAGGACTACAGCGAGGACAACTGGAAGACCATCCTCCTGGAGTATGAAAACGGCGTATACGCCATCGGCGTCGCCAAGCCCAAGCCCGTCAGCGACGACATCGACGACGTCAACCAGGCCATCTACAACACCATCTATAAGGCCCTCAACGCCGCCATCAACCGCATGAACGCCGTGCCCGTGCAGTCCGTGGGGAACATCACCGTGGCCGTCTCCGTGGACGCCGACACCATCGGCCTGGGCTATCTGGTCCGGCCCACCCTGGTGACGGTGCCCAAGTACACCCGCGCCTCCGTGGTGCTCACCGACCTCCTCACCGCAAACGGCTACCGCTGGGAGAACACCGGCACCATCGAAAACGGCTTCTATCTGGCACAGATCAAGCCCGTGGACCAGACCGACGCCAAGCCCGCCGACTTCCTGCTGGAGCTCAAGGACTTCACCTTCAACGAGGACGACAAGAAGGACACGAAGCTGGGCGAGTTCGACTACAACAGTTGGTCCGGCTGGATGTACTCCACCGGCGACAGCGACAACGACGATTACCCCTCCTTCCCCGGCGTGGGCGCTTCCGAATACCGGATGATCGACGGCGAGGTCATGCGCTGGCAGTTCACCTGCTACGGCTACGGCGCGGACCTCAACGCGGACAACTCCGCCTGGGGCACCGCCAGCGTGGTCCCCGAGCTGGGCAACAAGAGCGAGCTCACCTGGGAGGTGGCCGCCCTCCGCAAGGAGACCAAGGACGCCGAGCTGGAGAAGGACGAGAACTTCGTCAAGGCCATCGCGGTCCTGGAGGACCCCGCCGCCACCCAGAGCGAGATCGACGCGGCCTATCAGGCCCTCACCGGCCAGGGCGGCGGCGGCTCCGGCGGCGGAGGAGGCTCCGCCATCACCACCCAGCCCTCGGTCACCGTGGACGAAAGCGGCGAGGCCAAGGTGGAGATAAGCGCCGAGGATATGGCCGCCATCGTGGAGCGCGCCAAGGAGGACGACGCCGAGCGCATCATCATCGATCCCGACGTGGACGGCGCCCCCGACAAGATCACCGTGGTCCTGCCCAAGGAGTCCGTGTCCTCCATCGCCAAGGACACCAAGGCCGCCCTGGTGGTCAAGGCCGGCGCCGCAGACGTCACCCTTCCCACCGCCGCCCTCTCCGATCTGGCGGGCCGGGACGGCAAGACCGTCTCCATCTCCGCCGAGACCCTCAAGGATAAAAGCGGCAAGGCCACCGGACAGGTCCGCGTGGAGGTCAAGTCCGGCGACACCGTGGTGGAGCAGCTCGCGGGAGGCGTCACCGTCTCCCTCACCGTGTCCGATCCCACCTCCGGGACCGTGCTCATGCTCATCACCGAAGAGGGCGCCAAAATCATCAAAAAGTCCAGCCTGGACGGCAAGACCCTCACAGCCAAGCTGGACGGCTCCTGCACCCTCATGGTCAAGGACAACAGCAAAACCTTCTCCGACGTGCCCGACAACTACTGGGGCAAGGACGCCATCGCCTTCGTCACCGCCCGGGAGCTCTTCAACGGGATCAGCGACGACCAGTTCGCGCCCGCCGCGCCCATGACCCGCGCCATGCTGGTCACGGTGCTCCACCGCCTGGAGGACACGCCCGCCGCCAAGGTCGACGCCGCCTTCCCCGATGTGGACGCCGCCGCCTGGTATGCCGACGCGGTGGCCTGGGCCAGCGGGAACGGCATCGTCACCGGCACCGGCTCCGGCTTCGAGCCCGACGGGCAGATCACCCGTGAGCAGCTCGCCACCATCCTCTACCGCTACGCCGACTTCCTGGGTCTGGATACCTCCGCCGCCGGTGCGCTCTCCCAGTTCTCCGACGGAGACAAGGTTTCCGCCTGGGCCGAGGAGGCCATGCAGTGGGCGGTAGGCTCCGGTCTGCTCACCGGCAAGGGCAACGGCACCGTTGATCCCACCGGAAACGCCACCCGCGCCGAGGTGGCCGCCATCCTTCAGCGCATGGTCGCCATGATGGTGAAGTAACCGGCCAAAAATACCGTTGCTGTGCCGGCTGCGGCGCGGCCGGCACAGACCATTCGATCCCATGCGGTACGGGCGGACGCCCCCTCGGGCTCCCCGCCCGTACCGCGTCTTCTTTCAATAGAATAAACGGAAGGGCGCCCCCTGTAGAACCATCTACAGGGGGCGCCCTTCCGTTTGCCTATTCCCGGGGCTCCTTCGTCCCTTGGAACGTCTTTTTCTTTTCAGGCTGAAGGCCCAGTTGAAACAGCGTGTTGGACCACGACCCGCACCATTTTTGCAGGTCCTTGCGCAGCGCCTCAGGCGCCTCCTTTCGCTTGGGAGGCCGCCCCAGCTTCTCCGCCAGCCGCCGCACCTCCTCCAGCTCCCTCTTCGCCCGCTCATCCAAGTTGAGCACCTTATAATAGCACTCGTGCAGGACCGTGCGGTGCCGCTTTGTGCCCTTATTGGTGTTGCTCAGGACGGTCCCGGAAAAGGGCGTGATATGGGCCACCGGCTCCAGCCCGATCTGATAGAGCGTATTTCTCCAGGATCCGCAGCGTGCGATCAGTTTTTTTCGGAGCGGCTCCTCCACTTCGCTCCGCAGCGGAGCCCGCCCCAGCGCCCGCGCCTGCTCCAGCAGTTCCTCCAGCATCGCGCGGTACTCCGGCTCCAGGTCCCCGATGGGGTGCACGGTATCCTCCCAATGGATGCCCGCCGCGGTGAGGACCTGATTCCAGGTCTGATAATACTTCGCCAGGTCTCCCAACTCGTCCTGAAAGTCCTTTGGATGGGGAATGCGCCCCAATTGGATGCCCCGCTCCCGCACCAGCTCCAGCAGTTCCCGGTGGTGCTTGCGCTCCGCCTCCATCCTGGCCATCGATGTGCCGCCTCTCCCGGCCGCTTTGCTCAGACCTGCCTTTTGAAGGGCATAGGGCCACTTTTCAAATCGCCGTTTCAAATAGCACCGGTAGACCCAAAAGACCTCCCGTTGGGCGGGAGAGTGGCCCAGCTGTTCCGCCGTTTTCCGCACCACATTCAAAAGTTCCTCATCTGTAAAACTCTCATAGAGCAGCTTCCCCGCCGCTGTCTGGAGAGAGTATTCGTCAAGTTCCTCCTCAGACGCCTCGCTTTCTGTCTCGGACGGGTCGGTACACGCCGCCGCAAGCTGCGCAAGCCGCCTCTTTTTCTCTTCCAAGTTGGTCATACTCTTTCCTCCACACAGGAATTGGCGCCCGTTGTCCGCCGCCGCGTGCGCTCATGGCGTCTCGGTCTCTATCAGCCCGTATTTGACCTTGATGCGGTCCAGCTTTTCCAGCATGGGCTCCGCGGCAAACCAGAGAAAGAGGAAGGTGGCGGAGGCGTGGACCAGGTCCATGGGGAAGCCCGTGATGTAATACACCAGCAGGACCTTCCAGTTGAGCTCACTGGCCCACATGAGCGCCGAAACCGGGTTCATGATGCCGCCGTAGATGAGGATGGCGGCCAGAGCGCCGAAGACACACAGCGACATCCGCGCCCGGCGCAGCAGCCCCTTGCGGAACAGGACGCCGGCCAGGAACCCGATGATGCCCATGGCGAACATCTGCCAGGGCGTCCACGGCCCCTGAGAGAACATGACGTTGGACGTCAGCATGGTCACCGCGCCCACCAGGAACCCGGTCTCCCCCCCGAAGGCCACGCCCGCAATGATGGTCAGCGCCATGACGGGCTTGAACTGGGGCAGCATGAAGAATGCCGCCCGCCCCGCCACTCCGATGGCGCAGAGCACGGCGATGATCACAAGCTCCCTGGCCTGGGGCTTGTGCCCCTCGAAGATGAGGAAAAAGGGCGCCATGCATTCCAGCAGGACCAGCAAGGCGATGAAGTAATATTTTTTGTTGCCCAGATAGTAGACGCCCACAAACAGGGTCACGGGGACAAGCAGCAGAATCATCACCGCCGCCGCCACGGTGCGCTTGGAGAGCCGGCGTTTCCCTCTCGGCACCTGCACCGGCACCGTCGGCGGCCTGGAGCGGCGGCCGATGGCCAGAGCGAAGGCGAACAGGGCGACGATCAGCGCCCCGTAGATACCGGCATAGCCGGCGCCCAGGGCGGTGGCGCCGTCCGCGCCCACCAGGGCCGTGAGGTCGGTGATCCCCAGCGCCTGCAGGAAGGCGGCCGCTGCCACCAGGGCCGAGACCGCCGCGATAGCCTTGCGCCACCAGGGGAGCGGTCCGAGCTTTTTGTCCGGGCTCCCCTCCGCCGGAGGGGGCAGCGGCCCGTCGTCCTCCGGCAGTTGGGGGACAGGGGGCAGCTCACCGCCGCAGGCGGCGATGATGTCCTCCGCCGTTACCGCCTCCGGCATCAGGCTCCGCGCCATGCGGTTTGCGGAGGTGGTGTAAAAGCTGTTGCCGGAGAAAAACGCCCTGGGCGCGGCCTCCGTAACGATGCCGCCGTCAAAGAACAGGGCGCAGCGGTGGGCGTACCTGGCACAGAACTCAATGTCGTGGCTCACCATGAGGATGGTCACACCCCGGCGGAGCAGCGCCTGGAGGATCTCGGCGAACACTTGCTTGAACTCCGCGTCCAGGCCCTTGGTGGGCTCGTCCATCAACAGGATCTCAGGGTCCAGCAGCAGCACCTTTGCCAGCGCCGCCCGCTGCTGCTCGCCGCCGGACAGGTCGTAGGGGTGGCGGTCCAGCAGCTCCTCCAGGCGGCACAGCCGCGCCGCCCATGCCGCCCTGGCCGTCTGGACCTCCCGCGCCATGCGCCGGTCCCTCAGGATCTCAAACAGGTCCTCCCGGACCGTCTTTTTCACAAACAGCGCCTGGGGGTTCTGAGGCAGTACCCCCACTCCCCCATGGGTCCGGACCGATCCCCGGTAGGGCTTGTGCAGTCCCGCCAGCAGCTTGAGGGTGGTGGTCTTGCCCGTGCCGTTGCCGCCCAGGAGGGCCAGGAATTCCCCCTTTCCGACCCGCAGACTCAGGCCCTTCACCACATCGGGCAACTCCTTTTCGTATTTGAACCACAGGTCCTCCGCCTCGATGGCCGCGCCCTCGGGGTAGCTGTGCCGCCGCTCCTTGGGCAGAGGCTCCAGCGGTCGTGAGGCCGCCAGACCTGTGAGCCAGTCCCGCCCCTCCCGCACCGTAACGGGACAGGATGCCGCGTTCTCCACCGCTGCCCACACGCGCATCGCCGTGGGCATCGACAGGAACATGGAGTGGCCCGCCCCCTTCAGGGCTCCGCCCACCTCCTCCGGCGTACCCGTGCACAACAGGCGGCCGCGGTCCATCACCGCCACCCGGGTCGCCAGCGGGAAGGCGTCCTCCAGACGGTGCTCCGTCAGGATCACCGTGGTCCCAAGCTCCCGGTTGATCCGCCCGATGGTCGCCAGGAAGTCCGAGGCGGCGATAGGGTCGAGCTGGCTGGTGGGCTCGTCCAGGATGAGCACGCTGGGCTGCATGGCCATCACCGACGCCAGATTCAGGAGCTGTTTCTGGCCGCCGGAGAGCTCCGTCACATTTTTATAAAACCAGGTCTGGATACCGAAAAAGGACGCCATCTCCGCCACCCGCCGCCGGATGGTGGGCGTGTCGTAGCCCAGGCTCTCCAGACCGAAGGCCAGTTCGTGCCATACCTTGTCCGTCACCACTTGGTTTTCCGGGCTTTGCAGCACGAATCCGATCCGCTCGCTCTGGGTCCGCTGGTCCAGGCCATCCAGCGCCTTCCCCTCGAAGAGTATCTCACCCTCCCGGTGCCCGTGGGGCGCCAGCACCGTCTTGAGCTGGCGCAGCAGCGTGGACTTTCCGCACCCGGAGGGGCCGCAGAGCACCAGGAACTCCCCCTGCGCCACCCGCAGGTCCAGCCCTTCAATGGCCGGCTTTGTCTGCTCCGGATAGTAGAAGGTCAGGCGTTCAATCGAAAATATGTCGTTCATTCGTCCTCCTCCCGGGTCAGCAAGCCGCACACCAGGGTCAGGTAGTCCGGCATCCGGCCGTCCTCGATCCAGAGCAGGGGCTTATGCAGGTAGCGCTCCGCCGTTTCGGCCACGTTGCCGCCCAGCGCCTCGATGGAATAGCGCATTTTTTCCGGGCAGCGGCAGGGCGCGCCGTCCGGACGGGTGCAGCGCGCCCCGCACAAGGTGCAGCTCCCGGCGGATAGGAGCAGAGCGCCGTCCCCGGCGCGCTCCAGCGCAAGTAGTTGGCCCAGCAGCCCCTCCTTCTCCGCCTTCATGCCGCCGAGCAGCCCGTCGGTGTCCGCTCCCGGCGCGGGGACGAGCACACGGGCATACAGATGGAGGGTGTCATATCGGTTCCAGAGCTCCAGCGGGTCAAATTCGAAGGGCGGGCAGGACCAGCGGCGGCCGTAATTGCCGCACTCCCGACAGAAGCCCAGGAATTTTTCCACGTCCACACAGGTGCGCAGATACTCCGCCACGGGGACGCAGGTCTCGATGGTCTGGACGGAATACGCCTCACGCATTGGCCGTTCCCCCTTCCCTTTTCAGCCGCGCCCACACCCGGTCTTCACGGACATTCAGGCCGACCGGCGTCAGGCACAGGGCCAGATATACCAGCAGGAAGCTGATGGGAAAGGGCCCGGGCGGCACGCCCTTGATCGTCGGGAAGTACCGCCAGTAGAGCCCTCCGGCCAGGGCGCCGGACAGGAGATAGAGCCCGCAGAAGGACAGCCACCCCAGCGCCGCGCGGTCCCGGTCATCAAACCGGTAGATGGAAAAGGCGCTGCGCCCCGGCAGGCCGTAGCCGCGGCTCTTCATGCTGTCCGCCGTCTCGATGGCGTTCTCCAGGCACCATGTCACTATGATGGAGAGGATTGTGATCCCGTGGCGCAGCCGCTGTAGCACGCTTCCGTCCGACACGTCCCGCCCCACGCACCGCTGTGCCTCGCTCACCGTGTGGATCTGGGCCTTGAACTTCGGTACGAAGCGCAGCGTCATACTCAGCACCAGGGAGAGGGCCGGGATGATCCGGCCGAAGAGGTAGACGAATTTATCCGACGTCATCACCGCCGTATAACAGGAAAACCACTCGATCACCGCGCACAGCATGGCCGCCGCTGCAAGGCCGTATGCCATGCTCTCCAGGGTCAGCGGATTTCCCGAAGGCAGGTAGGTCAGCAGCGTCGCGCCCTCGTGGTTGAACGCCGGGTTCACCACCGCCGCCAGCAGCAGCATGGGCAGCAGGCCACACAGCTGGAACCGCACCGCCCTCCGACCGCCCAGATAGACGGCGTAGATCAGGGCCGACACCAGTGAGATCCCCAGGCAGACCGGGTGCATAAAGAACATCGTAAAGCCCAGCACCAGCCCGAAGTACAGGAAGTTGACGGCGGGATGGTAGCTGGAAAAGGTATCTCTGTGCCGCGTTTTTCATCACATCCGTTCCAGGGGCGCGGTCTCCCGCGCCCCTGCTACATTCTGTCGCTATGCTCTCTGATCAGCCTCCAGTGGAGTAGAAGCCCCCCACGTCCACACCCAGGTCACAGGTGTACTCCCAGCAGATCACGTCCCCGTCCTTGAGCTGGTAGCGGGAACAGCCGTAGTTGGGGAACCATTCATTTACCTTGTACATCCACCCCGACAGCTCCCCGCAGTCGAACTCATAGAGATTGTGGATGCCCTCGATGTACGCGGAGTTGTACATGGGCGTGTTCTCAAACTCCATATGGATGCCCTTCTGCTTACAGGTCCGCTGGAGGACGTTGAACACGCTCTCCCCCTCGTAGAAGGTGACGGTGGTGGGCTCCAGGATCCAGCCGTCCTCCGGCACCAGCTCCACCTTTTCAGGGTCCAGCCAGTCCATGTTGTCCAGGATCGTGGCGCAGGAGATGGACAGTGTGCAGGTATAGGCCGTATCTGAGATGGAGGCGTCCTGGGGCTCTACGGGCAGCGGCTTTCCCTCCGGCACCGGGTCTGTGAGATATTTGTCCTTGCCCGTGTTGGGGTCCAGGACCATGCCATGGGCCTCGGAGTACGCAGCGTCCCCCTTCTCCACACCGGGGGAGGAGCCTCCCGCGATGGCCTGGGCAGCGGCGATCTTCTCCTCTGCGGTGAATCCCCCTTCCAGTCCTCCGGGCCGGGACTCGATCCCGGAGGTGGGCGCGGGGGTGGCCGCCGGCTCCGTCTCCTCCTGCGCCGCGGGGTTCTCCGTTGGAGCGGGGAGTGCCGAGGCGGCGGGCACCAGACTTGCAGACGGTAAAGGCGTGGTCTGGGGTGTGGAGCCGGCCGTCTCCAGAGAAACGGGGGGCGGGGTGGTTTTCTCCACCGTCCACCCCTGCAACCCCGGCGCACCGCCGCCATACCAGAATGCCGCCGCCAGGATGACCAGCACCGCCAGTACGCCGACGACCTTTCCCCTGGTCAGCTTCACTTCTTCTCACCGTCCTCCCACGGTGTATAGAGGCAGTACGCCGGACACAGCTCCCCCATGTAGATCCACACGTTCTCCCCCATCTCTATGGGCTCGGGGAAGGTGAGATTAGGGACGAACAGCTTCAGCGTTGTCCGCCGGAGCCCCTTGAGGTTGATCCCCTCCGCTGCGGGCGCCGCGCGGAAGGCTGCCACGCGCTCCGCCAGATCTCCGATCCCCAGCTCCTTCGACAGCCGGGGGAGGACCTCCTCCTCCTTGCAGTACACCACGTTGTCAGGGTCCTTGAACCAGTTCACATGCATGATGGGCACTTCCTTTCCTTTTCCTTACTCTACAGAACTTTACAGATTTACAGCAGATTGGCGCTGCCCAGCAGGTTGAACAGCATCTGGGCGATTTCGCAGCGCTTGATGGCCGCAGTGGGTCGGATCTCCAGAGCCGACTGGTCCAGGATGTCCTCCTGGTAACAGAAGGCCAGCCCCTCCCGGGCCCATTCCGACGTGGTCACATAGTCGGTAAACTGAGCCAGGATGTCCCGAATGGCGCCGGTGTCCAGGGCCGTGTCCATCCCGCAGAGTTTGGCCGCCCGGGCCACCATCACCGCCGCCTCCTGGCGGCTGATGGTCCCGTCGGGCCGGAAGGCGCTCCCGTCTCCCGTGCCGGTCACGATGCCGTACGTGCTGGCCGTGCCCACATATCCCGCGTACCACGCGTCCGCGGGCACGTCGGTGAACCGGTCCGCCGCCGCCGGCGCCAGACCCAGAGCCTTCACCACGATGGCGGCGAATTCCGCCCGGGTCATGTCCCCGTCCGGGTCGAAGTTCCCGTCGCTTTTCCCGCTGATAACCCCGCGGGAAGCCAGGGACTCGATGGCGGGCTGGTTTTTGTGGGCGTTCACGCCGGTGATGTCCGGGAAGGTGGCCTCACGGTCCACGATGGGCATATACGTGACCGCGGGGTCCTTCCCCTCCAGTCCCTCCCCCGGCTTGGCCCCGGCCAGCTCACCCGTCACCGTCAGGGAATCTCCCATCCGGTAGAGGCTGTTCCGCCCGTCCCGGGCCCTCTGGGCTGCGATCAGGCCATAGAATGCCTGCTCTGAGGCCATCTGGTTCGAGCCCGACCCGTCCGCCGTGTGCAGGAAACCGTTCCCGGGCAGATAGAAGGTCATCAGATTGTCCAGCATGGTCTTTCCGTTTTTCACGAACCGGCTGTCGTCCAGCGGGATCCCCAGCTCGCACAGCGCCACGATCATCTGTACACAGCTCTCCGAATTGGTCGTCCCCCAGGACGCATAGCCCGCGCTCGCGTCCTGCTGCTTCGACATGCACGCCAGGGCCTCCTCTGTGGCCTTTGCCACCGCCGCCTGGTCCTGGTACTTTGCCAGCGCCTGGAGCGCCATCCCCGTGATGTCGGGGTCCGACACCCCGTCCCCCGAGGACGCCGCCGCCGTGCCCCCGAACAGGCTCCATCCGCCGTCCGGGAGCTGGCAGTCCAGGATGCGGTCGATATACATCTGCCGCGTCGCCTGCGTCGCCGCTTCGGGATTTTCCGGCATGGGGTAGTCCTTTGAATCCAGCGCGATGAGCGCCCAGATCGGGCCGTTGAGCCCCTGCCAAATCGTCTTGCCGTAGTCGCCCAGGGGTTTGGTCAGGTCGTACCCCGCCACGTCCCGCGCGTCCTTTCCGATGGACGAGAGCGCCACAATGAGACGCGAATATTCCGTGTATTTCTTGTCGTGGAGCACCCCGTCACAGGCCTTCACATAGCTCTCCACCGTGGCGTAGTATTTCTGATAGTACTCCTCAGGCACCTCATACCCGCTCCGCGCCAGGCCCAGCACCGCCCACTCGCCGCCGATGGACCCCACCTGGGGATCCTTCACCGTGCGGTACATGTACGCCGCTGTGTCCGTAACGGTGTCGGCCAGCCTCTCGTCCGACACCGCCGCCCACGCCCCGGTACTCAGGCTCAGCGCCAGTACCCATGCCAGCGCCAGCGATACCGGCCGTCTCCATCTCTGTTTCATTCGTTTCTCCTCCTTTTCCTTCCTTACAAATGGCCTCTTTTCGTCAAAAAAAGCTGTGGCGCGGGGCTTTGCCCCGCGCCACAGCCGTTTTCCTGTGTCGTCCTGTCGCAGTCTATCCCTGATCCACTTCACGCACGGTGGAGGATATACTTCAAGCAGGTCTTCTGACTTAGGTACACTTCTCATCGGCCCGCCTTATCGTATCCGATCCGATACAATGGCTGACTTTCGTCACTGGCCGAACGTACCCTTACAGCGGCGGCGTCCGTCCCGGATTTTCACCGGGTTCCCTTTTCATCCCACACGATACACGCCGCAAGGCTGCGGCAGCCCCTCGTGCGGGCCACTCAAAGCAGTATTCAATTTTGTATTTCACGGCTCCCCCATGGCTCGCGCAGAGCCGAGAGGCGTTTCCCTGTGTATTCCGGTCCCTTATAGAATACTATTCCGCCGCCGAAATGTCAATTGCACGTTTCCGCCCCGCCCGTGCGGCACCAACGAAACGCGGCGGCGCCTTTTGGGGCGCCGCCGCGTTTCGTTGGTGTTGAGAAAGAGAGAGGAGGTTTGAGATAGATGGTACGGCAATGATTGTTTGCTTTCCTGTCTACGCTGATAAGGATACCACAGCTTTCCCGAAAATGAATGGACAATCTTTGAAGGATGCGTGAACAATGTGTGAATCTTCCCCTTGGCTTTCCGGGCGTGTCTATTGACTATGCGGCAGCCTCACCGTGAAGTCCGTGCTGGCGTCCTCCCTGCTGGACACGGTGATGGAGCCGCCGTGCCCGTCCACGATGCGCTTTGCGATGGCGAGGCCGAGGCCATAACCGCCGGAAGTCCTGGCCCTGGAGTCATCGGCGCGGTAAAACCGTTCAAACAGGTGGGGCAGATGCTCCGGCGGGATAGCCGGTCCGGTATTGTGGACCGTCAGGCAGACGCCGCCACGCTCCGGGCGTGAGAGGACGAGCTTGACCCGGCCGCCGTTTCCGGCATATTTTACAGCGTTGTCCAGCAGAATGGCCACCAGCCGGCGGAGCTGGTCGGCATTGCCCTGGACAGTGAGCTGGTCGGCGATCTCGCTCTCCATCTCCACGCCCTGCTCGAAGGCCACCGGCTCAAAGGGAAGCAGCGCGCTCCAGGTGAGCTCTGAAACATCCACAGGCGCGGTGACCGGAGAAGTCTCCTTTCCGGCGTCGCTCTTGGCCAAGAAGAGGAGGTCCTCCACCAGGGCGCGCATCCGCTGCGCCTCGTCCCGGATATACTCCACCCATTTCTGCTGCTGTGCGATGGTGTCCCCGCTGTGGGCGAGGAGGATGCCGGTATTGGTGAGTATGACGGTGAGTGGAGTCTTGCGCTCATGAGAGGCGTCCGCCACAAAGCGGCGCTGCTGCTCCCACGCCTCCTCCGCCGGCTTGAGGGCCAGTCCGGAGAGCATCAGCGAGATGACGAAGAAACCGCCCAGGGCCAGCGCCCCCACCAGCAGCGAGGAGCGGATCAGCGGCCACAGTGAGTCGGTCTCCCAGCCCATATCGGCAAAGGCGATCCGGCTGTTCTCCCCCCCGGTCCGTGTCCTGCAGATAGCGCGGGTTCAACCCCGATATGGCGCCGCTCTCCTCCGTGGCTGTGGCCACGGCCTGGGCCACCACCTGGTCGGATACCTCCACATTGTTGCCGCCGGTGACCTGGGCGGGACCGCCGTCCTCGTCCAGCAGGACCACAAAGACTGGCACCATCGTGAACCGGCGTTCCTCGCCCTGTTCCTCCATTTCCTCCTCATGAGACGCGCCGAACTGGAACACAGGGGGCGGCGCGTCGTCGCTCCACTTCAGGGCCGTGCGCATAGCCTCCTCGCTCTGCCGGACCAGACGCTGGTAATTGTAGCCCACCAGCACGCCAAAGACGGTGATGAGCACCAGGGCGACCATGAGCATATTGGTGAGAATAAATTTTTTGCGCAGGCGCTTGATCATGGTTCTTCCACTTCCAAAAAGTAGCCCACCTTCCGCACCGTACGGATGGTGACGCCGGACTCCAAAAACAGAAGCTTTTTCCGCAGGAAGGAGACATAGACCTCCACATTGTTGTCCTCGGCATTGCTGTCCGCCCCCCAGACCTTGAGAATGATCTCCTCCTTGGGGACCACCATCTTGGGATAGGCGATCAGGAGGCGCAGCACCTCAAATTCCTTGAATCCCAGCCGCACCTCGCGCTCTCCGCACCGGAGGCAGCGGGCGGAGAGGTTGAGGGCGAGGTCGGCGTAGGTGAGCAGCTCCGTCCGGACCTCCCCCTTCCGCCGGGCCAGCGCCCGGATCCGCGCCAGCCGCTCCTCCGTGGCAAAGGGCTTGGTCATGTAGTCGTCGGCCCCATGGTCCAGGCCCGCCACTTTGTCCGGGACCTCGTCCCGGGCGGTAAGCATGAGGATGGGGGTGGACACTTTGGCCTCCCGCAGTCCCCGGGCCACCGCCAGCCCATCCATGCCGGGGAGCATCACGTCCAGCACGATGACGTCGTACTGGTTGGTTAGTCCATACTCCAGTCCGTCCGGTCCGGTATACACCAGATCGGCCAAATAACGGTGCTCCGCCATGATCTGCCCCAGCGCCTCGGCCAGGCGCACCTCGTCCTCTACAATCAGTACCCGCATGTCGTACCACTTCTTTTCAGTTTTGGTCCTCAGTCTACGCCCCAAAGCTGAAATTTGTCTGAAAAGTGGAGGCAGCGTTCTGAACTTTCATTGTGGCGCACCCTTTTCTCTCCTCCCATCGTGTCTCCCGGCCGTCCGGCGTCCGGGCGCGCACCTTCCCGCGTGCGTGGGCGGGAAGAGAATCTACGCTCCTTCCCACCGCAAAAGGCCCCCGGCCACAGACGTGGCCGGGGGCCTCAGCCTCTCGGCAAGTGCCTCCGCGCGCTCAGACAGTGATGACCTCCACGCCCGCGCCGTCCAGCAGGGACCTGCCCTCCCGGCTCAGATCCTTGTCCGTAATCACAGTGTGGACCGAGGCCAGGGGGAAGCTGGACGCCACCGCGCTGGCCCCCACCTTATCGGAGGTTGCCAAAACGATCATCTTTTTGGCCGACTTGGCCATGGCCCGGGCCACCTCGGCCCGGAACAGATTGATGGTGGAGACCCCCTTATCCTCGCTGATGGCGTCGGCTCCGATGAAGCACTTGTCCACCGAGAACTGGGCCAGGCCCAGCTTGGTCAGGGGGCCCACATTGGCCTCGGCGTCGTGCTGGAAGGAGCCGCCCAGCAGTACCACGTCCAGCGCGGGGCACCGCCTTACGAAGTTGCAGAGAAATACCGAATTGGTGATGACCGTGACCCCCCGCTTGGAGGCTAGCTCCCTGGCCAGCAAGGAACAGGTGGAACCGGTCTCCACAATGACAGTCTCCCCGTCACTGACCATGGAGGCCGCCCGCTGGGCGATGCGGAGCTTCTGCTCGTAGTTGTTCCACATCCGGGTGGAGGTGTCGTATCCGTTGTCCACGGGGATCGCCCCGCCGTGGGTCCGCTTGAGAACACCCTGGTCCTCCAGCTTTTTCAAATCCTGCCGCACCGTCACCAGCGATACCCCGAACCGCTGGGTGAGCTCACTGACGCTGACCTTGTCCTCCGTCTGCAGCAGATCGATGATTTCCAACTGCCTTTGATTGAACAATGCGAAAGCCTCCATCCCGCCGTATGAAATGTGGCGTGTTTTCTCTTAAAGAGTATCATAGCGCATATCTCCGGAAAACGCAAGCAAAAGTACATTCAAACGAAAGAATTCTCTTGCGTCACCCGGGGGCCGGGGGTATAATGGGGCAGTGATAGGACCGCGGCCCGCAGGTTTCCTTTTCGGGCGGCGATCCCCTATTTTTGCAACGTGGAAAGGATGATCCTGCTTGGAACAGACCTGCGCCCATGCGTTGGCCGTGACCGCGGCCCGCGCCCGCCTGCTGGCAATGGATATGGTCCACACCGCGGCTTCCGGCCATATCGGCGGCTCCCTGTCCGTGATGGACCTGCTGACGACCCTGTATTTCCATACGATGCGGGTAGACCCCAAGGACCCGAAGGACCCGGATCGGGACCGTCTGGTCCTCTCCAAGGGCCACTGCACGCCCGCTCTCTACGCGGTGCTGGCCCTGAAGGGCTACTTTCCTGTAGAGGACTGCAAGCTCTTCCGCTCTATCAAGGACCACTATTCCGGCCATCCGGACATGAAGCACGTTCCCGGCGTGGACATGTCCACCGGCTCCCTGGGGCAGGGGATCTCCGCCGCCGTCGGCATGGCCCTCGCCGGCAAGATGGACGACAGGAATTACCGGGTCTACACCATCCTCGGCGACGGCGAGATCGAGGAGGGCCAGGTGTGGGAAGCGGCCATGTCCGCGGCCAAATACCATCTGGATCACCTGTGCGCCATCGTGGATGTAAACGGCCTCCAGATCGACGGCAGCACTGCCGACGTCATGCCCTCCGAGCCGCTGGACAAAAAGTTTGAGGCCTTCAACTGGAACGTCCTCCACGTGGACGGCCACGACTATGCCGCCATCGCCGCCGCGCTGGAGCAGGCAGCCGCCTGTAAGGACAAGCCCACCGTGATCCTGGCTCGCACGATCAAGGGCAAGGGCGTGTCCTACATGGAGAACAACGCGGGATGGCACGGAAAGGCCCCCAACGACGAGCAGTATGAGATCGCCAAGGCGGAGCTGGAGCGCGCCCTGGCGGAATTGGAGGCGAACTGACATGGCTGATAAGATCGCGACCCGCGCCGCCTATGGCGACGCCATTGTGGAGCTTGCCGCAGCGCACCCCGAGCTGGTCGTCCTGGACGCCGATCTGTCCAGTGCCACCATGACCAAGAAATTTTCCCAGACCTACCCCGCGCGCTTCCTCAACATGGGCATTGCCGAGGCCAACATGATGGGCGTGGCGGCGGGCCTCGCCACCTGCGGCAAGAAGCCTTTTGCCTCCACCTTCGCCATGTTTGCCGCCGGGCGGGCCTTCGAGCAGGTCCGCAATTCCATCGCCTATCCCCATCTGAATGTAAAGGTGGTGGGGTCTCACGGAGGGCTCTCCGTAGGAGAGGACGGCGCCACCCACCAGTGCTGCGAGGACTTCGCCACCATGCGGAGCATCCCCGGTATGGTGGTCTGCTGCCCTTGCGACGCCAATGAGATGCGTCAGGCCGTCCAGGCCCTGGTGGAGTATGACGGTCCCGCCTACCTGCGTCTTGGCCGGGCCGCCGTGGAGGATGTCACCGCCTCCCTGCCCGGCTACGCCTTCAAGCTGGGCGAGGGCGCGGTGCTTCGGGACGGCGGCGACGTGACCATCGTCGCCGTGGGCGGTATGGTCCAGGAGGCCCTGAAGGCCGCCGACCTCCTGAAAGGCGAAGGGGTGGACGCCCGCGTCATCGATATGCACACCGTCAAGCCGTTGGACGAGGCCCTGGTCCTCAAGGCCGCCAAGGAGACCGGAGCCATTGTCACCACGGAGGAGCACAATATTATCGGCGGTCTCGGCTCCGCCGTGGCCGACTATCTCGCCGGCGTGTACCCGGTGCCGGTGGTGCGCCACGGCGTGAACGATGAGTTCGGTCGTTCGGGCAAGGCCGCCGAGGTCCTAGAAGCCTATGGCCTCACCGCCGTGGGCATCGTGGAGAAGGTCCGGGCCGCCCTGGCGCTGAAGCGGTAACATGAAGCTGGTCTGCCTTGGGGACAGCCTGACCTATGGCTACGGCGTCCCCCGAAGGGACTGCTGGGTCAGCCTGTGCGCGGAGCGGACGGGCCATACGCTGGTGAACCGGGGGATCACCGGCGACACGGCGGGCGGTATGCTCTCCCGTTTTGGCCGGGATGTGCTGAATGAGAGGCCGGACCGTGTGCTCATCATGGGCGGCGCCAACGATATCTTTCTCACCGGCAGCGACCTGCGGGCCAGGGCTGATCTCGGCGCCCTGGTCCACCAGTCGGTCGCCGCCGGCATCCGCCCTATGCTGGGCCTGCCCATCCCCCTTTCTCCCGCCCTGGTCCCTCCCCCCTGGACCGAGCTGACGGATTTCTTCGCGCTGGAGCCGGTGTTCCGTGCCTACCGGGACTGGCTGCTCCGCTTTGCCGGGATCTTCCGCATACAGACCGTGGACTTCTCCCTGCCGGCCTTTGCGCCGCCGGAGGGCATGCGGCTGTATCTGGACGGCCTCCACCCCAACCGGGAGGGGCACCGCCTGATGGCGGACGCCCTGTGCGCCGCCCTGCCGCCCATCCATCTCTGAGAAAACCCGGGTGCCTCTGCTGTGGCGCCCGGGTTTTTGCTGCTTTTTTACGAAAAAGGCTTGACTGTAAACCCCCTTCACCCTTTATACTGGGCCTGTCAGGAGGTGTATCCATGAACATCGGCCAGTTGGAAGCGGCTCTGGGCATGACCCGGGCCAACATCCGTTTTTATGAAAAAGAGGGGCTGCTCTCCCCCACCCGCAGTGAAAACGGCTACCGGGACTATACCGGGTCCGATCTGGACACCCTGCGCCGGATCAAGCTCCTCCGCCAGCTCCAGTTCTCTCTGGAGGACATCAGGGCCATGCAGACGGGCGCGCTGGACCTGCCCGCCGCCCTCCGGCAGCAAGAGGCCCGTCTCCAGCGCCGGGCCAACGACCTAGATGCGGCCCGCGCCCTGTGCCGCACCATGGAGGCCGACGGGGTCCAGTACCGGGATCTGAATGCGGGAAAATATTTGGAGGAAATGGTCCGGCTGGAGCAGGGCGGTGTCCGGTTCCAAAGCGTGGAACGGGACGCCCTCCCTACCGTCAACCACCCCTGGAGGCGCTTCTTTGCCCGCTCGCTGGACTTCAGCCTGTGCCGCCTGCTGCTGGACGCCGTGCTGGCCCTGGGTTTTCGGACCACTGCGGGAGACGGGCTGATGTGGGGCCTGCTGATGGCCTATCTTACCTGGGGCGTTCAATTCCTGTTGGAGCCTCTGCTGCTGAGCACCTGGGGATTTACCCCGGGCAAGTGGCTTTTCGGTCTGGCCGTCCGGAACGCCGATGGGGGCAAGCTCACCTTTTCCCAGGCCTTTGGGCGGCTGTCCGTCCTATTTGGGCGGGGCGAGGGCTGGGGCATCCCCTTTTATACGCTCTACCGCAATTATAAAAGCATGCGCGCCCTTGAGGAGGGCGAAGTCCTCCTCTGGGAAGAGACGTGCGCCTACACCATCCGGGACCTGCGCCCGGTGCGGTGGGTGGGTTTTCTGGGCGCGGAGGCCGCCCTTCTGGCCGTGTCCCTGCTGCTGGGCCTCCATGTCCTGGTCCCGCCGGTACGCCACCCCCTGACTGTAGCGGAGTTCTCCCGAAACTACAACGCCGCCCTGCGCCGGTACGGCGGGGCTGAGACCTACGTGCTGGACGCTGATGGCGGCTGGGTGAAGGTCGCGCCGGCAGGCACCTATTCCATCGGCCTGTCCGATCCCCCTCCCGCCCTTCAGTACACGCTGGAGGACGGCGTGGTCACCGGCGTGTCCTTTACCACCAGCGCCGCGCCCTCCTTTCTGAACTCCAACGACAGCCTGGCGCTGTTCTCCCTGCTCGCCCTCCTGCCCGCTCAGCCCGAAGTGCGGCTTCACAACTGGTATTTTGCCAGCCGTGATACAACGTCCCAGCTCGGCGGAAGCTTTGAGGATTTCTCCTTCACCAGATACGGTCTCACCATCACCAACCGGGTGGACTACAGCGGCTATGAGGCGGTCGGCGAGCACTACCTGCTCCCCATCGAGGGGCAGACGCAGACCTTCCGCCAGACCTTCTCCATCACCGCAGCGGGATAATTTGTAAACAATTCTTGAACCCTCTTGCAATTTTCTATACGAAGGATTATGATAGTTTAGCACTCAAAGATAAAGAGTGCTAAACTATCGTTTTTTATTCTCTTATCTTTTTCATACGGAGGCTTGACTTATGGCAAAGAAACAGTTCAAGGCGGAATCCAAGCGGCTTTTGGATCTGATGATCAACTCCATCTATACCCACAAGGAGATTTTCCTCCGGGAGCTCATCTCCAACGCCAGCGACGCGGTGGACAAGCTGGCCTACCGGTCCCTCACCGACGATCAGGTGGGACTCTCCCGCTCCGACTTCAAGATCACCCTGATCCCGGACCGGGACGCGCGCACCCTCACCGTCTGCGACAACGGCATCGGCATGACCCGGGACGAGATGGAGCAGAATTTGGGCACCATCGCCCGCAGCGGCTCTCTCCAGTTCAAGCAGGAGATGGCCGCCAAGGAGGGGGAAAACCAGGACGTGGCCGACATCATCGGCCAGTTCGGCGTGGGCTTCTACTCCGCCTTCATGGTGGCCGATCAGGTGACGGTGATCTCCAGAGCCTACGGCAGCGGCGAGGCCTGGAAGTGGGAATCCGCCGGGGCCGACGGCTACACCATGACCCCCTGCGAGCGGGAGGCTGCCGGTACCGACGTGATCCTCCACATCAAGCCCGACACCGAGGACGATGACTACGACCAGTACCTCCAGCAGTACCGGCTGGACAGCTTGGTAAAAAAGTATTCCGACTATATCCACTACCCCATCGTCATGGAGATGGAGCATTCCCACATGAAGCCCAAGCCGGAGGATGCCGGGGAGGATTACAAACCCGAGTATGAGACGGTGAAGGAGTGGGAGACCCTCAATTCCATGGTGCCCCTGTGGCAGCGCCCCAAGAGCGAGGTGACGACCGAGGAGTACAACACATTTTATAAGGAGAAGTTCGGCGACTGGGAAGACCCCCTGGCGGTCGTCCACGTGTCCGCCGAGGGACAGGTGGAGTACAAGGCCCTCCTGTTCATTCCCGCTCACGCACCCTTCAACTACTACAGCCGCGACTATGAAAAGGGCCTCCAGCTCTACTCCTCCGGCGTGCTCATCATGGACCGGTGCGCCGACCTGGTCCCCGACCACTTCAGTTTCATCCGGGGCGTGGTGGACTCCCCCGACCTCTCCCTCAACATCTCCCGTGAGATGCTCCAGCATACCCGGGTCCTCCAAGTCATCTCCGGCAACCTGGAGAAGAAAGTGAAGGCCGAACTTTTGAAGCTCCAGAAAGACGACCGTGAAAAATATGAGCAGTTCTATTCCGCCTTCGGCCGTCAGCTCAAGTACGGCGTGGTCTCCGACTACGGCGCCCATAAGGATATGCTCAAGGATCTGCTCCTCTTCTGGTCCTCCCGCGAGGGCAAGAATACCTCCCTGGCCGAGTACGCAGCGCGCATGGCGGAGGACCAGCCATCCATCTACTTCCTCTGCGCCGAGAGCGTGGAGAAGGCCGCCAAGCTACCTCAGGCCGAGCGCGTGCTGGACAAGGGGTATGAGATCCTCTACCTCACTGACGAGGTGGACGAGTTTGTCATGAACACCCTCTCCGAGTGGGACGGCAAGCCCTTCAAGAACGTCTGCGACGACGACGCCCTCCCTGAGAGCGACGAAGAGAAGGCCCAGGCCGAAAAAAAGGCCGAGGAAAACAAGGATGTGCTGGACTTCGTCAAGGAGACCCTGGGCGAGAGGATCAAGGAGGTCCGCATCTCCAAGATCCTCAAGTCCGCCCCCGTCTGCATGAGCGCCGACGGCCCCGTATCCCTGGAGATGGAGAAGTATTTCCAGCGTGTGGATCCCCAGGCCGCCAAGGAGATGAAGGCAGGCCGGGTACTGGAGCTCAACCCCGACTCCGGCGCCTTTGCCGCCCTCCGCGCTGCTCTGGAGGGGGACAAGGAGCGGGCCAGGACCTATGCCGAGCTTCTCTATGATCAGGCCCTTCTCATCGCCGGACTCCCACTGGAAGACCCCGCCGCTTATACGGAGCTGGTCTGTTCTCTGATGCAATAAAAGAATGTTACCCGGGTCCCCGGGGCGGCCTATTACCGCCCCGGGGACTTTTATCAATTTGCACAAAATAAATGGTGCTACCAATTTGTTTTCTGTATAATTTAATTTGCACATCAAAAATAGCTTCAAACGAAAGCATTCCTTATTTCTAACTTTAGTTATCCTGCCCATTGCGCCCCCATGCCCCCCGTGTTATACTCAGCGTGTCACAAGGAGGTGCCCTATATGGTCATTGAGACAAAGTTTGATTCCATTGCTGAGATTGCAGGACTGCAGCGCATGGCGCAGACGGTGGATGAGCAGGTGCTGCTCCGCGCTCCCCAGAGCAATATTCTGGTGGACGCCAAGTCCTTCCTGGGCCTTTTTACGCTGGATTTTTCCAAGCCGGTGGAGGTCGTTACCGATTCCGTATATGTGATCCGTCAGCTGGAGATCGCCAGCCGCAGGAAAGCCGCTGTGCGGTAACGTCTTCCGCCCCTCAGCCGTCCGGCGGTTCACGCCGGTCATCTTGATTTTGAAAGGAGGCCATGCTCCATGGTCATTCCGGTGCAGTTTGAGTCTATTGAGGAGATCCGCGCCATACAGCGCCTGGCCTGTGCGGCCGACGAAGACGTGTTCCTCCACTCTCCCGATAACGCCATCATGGTGGACGCCAAGTCTTTTATCGGCCTCTTCACCCTGGATTTTTCCAAGCCGGTGAATGTGGTCACAGAGTCGCCTTATGTCATCCATCAGCTCACCTGCCGCAAGGCTTGACCCGGCGCCGCGCTTCTCCACAGATGAAAACGGACGCCTGCCCACCGGGGCAGACGTCCATTTTTTATTCCTCTCTCCCATCGTCCGCCAGCGGCCGCCGCCGGTGATCCTGCGGCTCCCAGGCGGGCAGGGGCAGACGCTGCATGGCCGAAAAGACCTTTTCCCGCAGGTCCGGGTACTCCTTTGACAGGCTGTGGATCAGCTCCTTGACCTCCTGCCGCTTGGTGTAGCCGTCGGCGGGACAGGGATTGAACACCACGGGCAGATGCTCCCGCTCCGCCGCTTTGCGGAGCATCCACTCTCCGCAGTAAAGCATGGGCCGGATCTGCGTGATGCCCATTCGGTCCAGATAGGTCACGGGCTGGAAGCAGGAGATGCGTCCCTCATAAAAGAGAGAGAGGAAAAAGGTCTCCACTGCGTCGTCAAAATGGTGGCCCAGGGCGATCTTGGTGATCCCTCTCTCCCGGATGGCGTTGTGGAGCGCGCCCCGGCGCATTTTAGCGCACATGGAGCAGGGATTTTTCTCTTTGCGGAGGTCAAATATGATGTGGTGGATCTCTGAGTGGAGCAGGGTATAGGGCACGCCCAATTCCCCGCACAACTCCGCCACATGGGAAAAGTCCATCCCGGCGCCCCCGTCCACATGGCCCATGTCCAGCGTGAACGCCTCCACGGTGAAGGGCTTGGGGTAGAAAACGGACAGCCGGGCCAGCGCCACCAGGAGGGTGAGGGAATCCTTTCCCCCCGACACCCCCACGGCGACCCGGTCCCCGGCCTGGATCATATCGTAGTCCTCCACACACCGGCGGACATAGCTCAAAATTTGGTTCATCATGATATCATTCCTGTCTCAGCGCATTTTTTACTCTGCCTAGACAGCATTCTATCATATTTTTCCTTCGTCTGGAATCCCCATTATCCTCCGCCGCGCAGGATCGACACCCAGAAAAAACCGGCCCCGCTCCAGATGCACACCCGGACGGCGGCCTGCCCCTGGGTCCCCACGGCCCGGAACAGGCCCGCGCTCCCCCCCAGAAGGTGGAGCAGGAGCGCGGCAGCCAGAATCAGCAGTATTTTCAAGATTTTTTTCACGCGCTCTTCCCCCATTTCAGATTAACCCCAGGACCGTGTCAGATGCTGTCAAAAATGGTCTGTCATATTTCCTTTTTATTTACACCAGAAATATCTGGTTTATATTAAAATATATTTGTTGCATAGAATAGAATCATAAGGGAGCGATTCTATGCCGTTTCAGCCGAAGCCGACAAAAAAGAAGGTGCAGGCCGTCTACAAGACGCTCTACATCTCTGAGGCGCTCGCCGACCAGGTAGAGGCCCTGACCAAAGGAAACGACACCAGCTTCAATAACGTGGTCATCAGCATGATCGAATACTGTCTGGGCGAGAGCGCATCGGATAAAATTGAAAAACAGAATTGAGTATTCCGCAGTATTCAAGAGTATTTCTGCGAAAACAGAAGATTTCAAATTCTAAATTAAAAAACATCTGAAAACCTGTTGACACCTAGGGCCCCATGGGATATAATACAAAACGCTCCACTCGGCAAGAGTGGGGCGTCAATCATGTTTGGACCAAATTTATCATAGAAGTACAAATTGGAGGTTAGACCATGTCCACTTTTATGGCCAACAAGGGCAACATCGTCCGCAAGTGGTACATTCTGGACGCGGCGGGCAAGCCCCTGGGTAAGACTGCCGCCACCGCTGCCACCCTGCTGCGTGGCAAGCACAAGCCCGAGTACACCCCGCACGCCGATTGCGGCGATTTCGTCATCATCATCAACGCCGAGAAGGCCGTCCTCACCGGCAAGAAGCTGGAGCAGAAGTACTACCGCACTCACTCCGGCTACCCCGGCGGCCTGCATGAGACCAAGTACCGCCTGCTGATGCAGGACAAGCCCGAGCTGGCCATGAAGTTGGCCATCCGCGGCATGATGCCCCGCAACATCATCACCAAGGACTCCCTGAGCCGCCTGAAGATCTACCGCGGCGCTGAGCATGTGCACGCTGCTCAGAAGCCCGAGTCCTGGACCCAGGAATAAGGAGGAATTTCGAACATGTATAAGAGCAAGAAGCCTTACCACTATGGTACTGGCCGCCGGAAGTCCTCCGTGGCCCGCGTCCACCTCTTCCCCAACGGCACCGGCGCCATCACCATCAACGGCCGCGACATTGACGACTACTTCGGCCTCGATACCCTGAAGCTGCTGGTCCGTCAGCCCCTGGTCACCACAGAGAATGTGGGCAAGGTGGACGTGGTCGCCACCGTCACCGGCGGCGGCGTGACTGGACAGGCCGGCGCCATCCGCCATGGCATCGCCCGCGCCCTGCTGCAGATGAATGAGGAGTACCGTCCCGCTCTGAAGAGCGCCGGTTTCCTGACCCGCGATCCTCGTATGAAGGAGCGCAAGAAATACGGTCTCAAGGCAGCTCGTCGCGCGCCTCAGTTCAGCAAGAGATAATCTGCTGTTCAAACCGTATCAAAATGGTTCAAAAACCCCGGAAAATCAAGGTTTTCCGGGGTTTTACTGTATCTAAACGGGCTGATATGGTTTGACCAAATTTGGCAAATCGAGAGCCGTTTTCACCCAATTTTTAGTGGTCCGCAAGTGGTTAACCGGCCAAAAAGAGGGCAAAAAGAGGGTCAAGTGGTGCCCAAAGTGGTTAACCGAGAGCCGATTTTGGGGTGTTTTTGGAGGTACTTTTCAGCCTGCCTTCCCCTCGTTTTGGGCTGTGGCAGTTTGGCATAGTTTGACCTAATTTGAATAATTGAATATGAATTTGATATAGCACTCAGTATAAAATGACTGGGTGCTTTTTTCATTTCAGGAACTCGTATTCCGGCGATAGAAAGAGCCGTCACTTCACTTTTAATTTTGGAGTGGCGGCTTTTTCTATTTCCAGAAGCAACAGCAACAATTAGAAATGAGGTGAAGTCAATGAACACGCAAATCATTGCCATCGCCAACCAGAAGGGCGGCGTTGGCAAAACCACCACCTGTGCCAATCTTGGAATCGGTTTGGCGCAGGCCGGAAAGAAAGTCCTGCTGATCGACGGAGACCCGCAAGGAAGCCTGACGATCAGCTTGGGCAATCCCCAGCCGGACAAGCTGCCCTTTACGCTGTCGGACGCTATGGGACGCATCCTGATGGATGAGCCGCTCCGTCCCGGCGAGGGTATCCTGCACCACCCTGAGGGCGTAGACCTGATGCCTGCGGACATCCAGTTATCCGGTATGGAAGTATCCCTGGTAAATGCCATGAGCCGTGAGACTGTCTTGCGGCAATATCTGGACACGCTGAAGGGGCAATACTCCCATATCCTCATCGACTGCCAGCCCTCCCTGGGTATGCTTACAGTCAACGCACTGGCTGCCGCTAACAGGATCATAATTCCCGTTCAGGCAGAGTATCTGCCCGCCAAAGGGCTGGAACAACTGCTCTCCACGGTGAACAAGGTAAAGCGGCAGATCAACCCCAAGCTCCAGATAGACGGTATCCTGCTGACGATGGTGGACAGCCGAACCAACTTTGCCAAAGAGATCTCCGCGCTCCTGCGGGAGACCTATGGCAGCAAGATCAAAGTATTCAGCACAGAGATCCCCCATTCTGTCCGGGCAAAGGAAATCAGCGCAGAGGGAAAAAGCATTTTTGCCCATGATCCCGGTGGCAAGGTGGCTGAGGGCTACAAAAATCTGACGAAGGAGGTGTTGAAACTTGAAAAGCAGCGCGAAAAAAATAGAGCTGGCCTCGGTAGATGATTTGTTCTCCACCGAAGAAGGCCGCCAGGATGCAAAGCTGGAAAAGATTCAGGAAATTCCGTTGTCTGAACTGCATCCGTTTAAGAACCACCCATTCAAAGTCAAGGATGACGAAGCCATGATGGAGACCGCTGACAGTATCAAACAGTATGGCGTTCTGGTTCCGGCGATTGCCCGACCAGACCCGGAGGGCGGCTATGAGCTGGTAGCCGGACACAGGCGGCACAGAGCCAGTGAACTGGCAGACAAGGAGACCATGCCGGTCATTGTTCGGGATTTGGATGATGATGCCGCTACGATCATTATGGTTGACAGCAACTTGCAACGAGAAAGTCTCCTCCCCAGTGAAAGGGCCTTTGCCTACAAAATGAAGCTGGAGGCTGTCAAACATCAGGGCGCACGAACCGATTTAACTTCTCGCCAACTTGGCGAGAAGTCGCAGACCTCTATTCAAAAGGTTGCAGATCAAGCTGGCGAAAGCCAACGGCAGGTACAGCGCTATATCCGTCTGACAGAGCTGATTCCTGAATTGATGGATATGGTAGATGAAAAGAAAATTGCCCTGAACCCAGCCTATGAGCTGTCATTTCTCAAAAAGGACGAACAGGTAGACCTGCTGGATGCCATGGACAGTGAGCAGGCTACCCCTTCCCTTTCCCAAGCCCAGCGGCTCAAGAAATACAGTCAGGAGGGGCATCTGACCCTCGATATGATGCGTGTCATCATGGGTGAGGAAAAGAAAAGTGATCTGGACCGAGTGACATTTACCTCTGACACTTTGCGGAAGTATTTCCCTAAAAGCTATACGCCCCAGCGGATGCAGGAAACCATCATCAAGCTGCTGGAGGCATGGCAGAAAAAGCGTCAGAGAGACCAGGAACGATGAAAGGAGCCGCCTATGAGGGATATTTCAGCCCGTGAGCTGAAAGGACACAACATTCTCGCCGTAGAGAGGTTTTGGGATAACACCCGCTGGATGATTGAGTTTTCTGTCCTGCGTCCCAGCACTGCTTATGGCAGCCCCGGAGATGAAATGCGGCTGTTTTTGACTGAGGACGGGTATCAGACCGCCCTGCAAAGCCAGCAGCGCCGGGAGATCAAGATCAAAAGGCACGCCCGTGTAATTGAGGGACATATCCTCGATTTCAAACCGGGAAAACGCCGTCGCTCATAAACATACAACGAAAGGAAAGGAATGACTATGTGTACGGTAAAGGAAATTCAAGAAGCAATCCGGGAAGATTGCAGATCTCAGCATGACATGGATTCAACGGATATTGACCGTGTGATGCAAACACTTCCTTTCGCCCAGGAGGAGCCATTTACAGAGGCGCGTCCCCAAAAGCCGCTGTTTTGGTTCTATGCAAGAAGATTTGAAAAGCGTTGAACACCGCAATTCTTTGAAATTAGGATTGCGGTTTTTTTGTACCCAAAATTCGGAAGGAGTGAGGTCGATGGCCGTTTTTCGCATTGAACGGACCCGTGATTATACCGTGATGAGCAATCATCATTTACGAAATGCAAACCTGTCGTTAAAAGCCAAGGGGCTGCTTTCCATGATGCTGTCTTTGCCAGAGGACTGGAATTACACCACCCGTGGCCTTGCAAAGATCTGTAAGGAGGGCGTGGATGCCATCGGTGCTGCCCTGCGTGAACTGGAAGGAGCCGGATATATCGTGCGCCATCAGAGACGCGATAAAAGTGGGCGGATCACAGATACCGAGTATGTCATCTATGAACAGCCCCAGCCAGATATGTCCCAGCCGGATACGGCTTCACCAGATACGGAAAACCCGGATATGGTAAAACCGGATACGGAAAAGCCCGCAGAATTAAATATAGAGAAATCAAATACAGAAAAAACAATTACTTATGGATCAAGTACCGATTCCATTCCCTTCCGGGAAACAGCGGCGGCAAGACCGCCGGAACGGAAAGGAAGGGATGCGATGTCTGTCACAGAGATAGAAAGTTATCGGGAGTTGATTTTGGAGAATATCGAGTATGACTGTCTGAAGCGGCGTTATCCGCTCTACCGGGATGACCTAAATGAGATCGTAGAGCTGTTGGTAGAAACGGTCTGTGCCAAACGAAAGACCACCCGAATCTCTGGGGCAGACTTCCCTCACGAGATCGTGCGTTCCCGCTTTTTGAAGTTGGATAGCTCCCACATCGAGTTTGTCATGGACTGTCTGCAAAAGAACACCACCCAGGTACGCAACATGAAGCAGTACCTGCTTGCGGTGCTGTTCAATGCGCCTACCACCATGAACAATCACTTCACTTCATTGGTCAACCACGATATGCACGCAGGCGGCTGGTAAAGGCCGCCTTTTATCATGCCAAAGGAGGCACGACATGAACCAGATGGAAATTTTCAAAAACCCAGAGTTTGGCAGTATCCGTGTCATTGAGGAAAACGGCAAATACTTGTTCAGCGGAACGGATGTGGCCGCTGCGCTGGGGTACAGCAATCCCCGCGATGCAATTATCCGCCATTGTAGGTATGTCGTGAAACGCGACGCACCTCACCCACAAAGCCCTGACCGCAAAATCAGTATGACTTTTATCCCCGAAGGAGATTTGTACCGCCTGATCGTTCATAGCAAATTGCCATCGGCAGAGCAGTTTGAACGGTGGGTATTCGATGAGGTCCTGCCTACCATTCGCAAGCACGGAGCCTATCTCACAAAAGAGAAGCTGTGGGAGGTAGCCACTTCCCCGGAAGCGCTGATGAAGCTCTGCTCAGACCTGTTGGCTGAGCGTGAAGCAAATATTTCTCTGCGTAAGGAAAATGCACAGCTGGAGGGCAAAGCCGCTTTCTATGACCTGTTCATCGACTTAAAGCACAGCACCAATCTCAGGACTACCGCCAAAGAGTTGGATGTCCCGGAACGCCGGTTTGTCCGGTTTCTGATAGAACGGCGGTTTGTGTACCGCACGGCATCCGGCAATGTGCTGCCTTATGCCAATGTGAAAAATGCAGGGCTGTTTTGCGTTAAAGACTACTGCAACCACGGTCATACCGGTTCCTACACGCTGGTCACGCCCCAGGGCAAGCTCTACTTTGCCCAGCTGCGGGAGATGATCTTGCTGGTCTCATAAGAACAGAAAGGAAGTGGGTTTTATGCAGGAAGGCAAAACAATCGGTCAGCTGATGGAGGAAATGCGCCAGAAAGCCGGGGCGCAGAACTACCACGGCCATGACTACATGGATCTCCAGCGATTTGCGGAGAACACCCGGCACATGATTATTTTTGATGTGCTGACCCATGACTCCCCGGTGGGCTGGAAAGGAGAACGCACCCGCCTGTTTTTGTCAGATATAGGCTATGAAAAAGCTCTGGACAGTCAGGCAAAGGGGCAGATCAAGATTCTCAGCCATGCAAAGGTCAGAAATGGAGATTTGTTTTATGACCACAAAGAACAGATACGATAGGAGGAATCCGATATGAATGAGGAAAAGAAAGTACCCTTCAAGTGGGAATACGGGGAAGAAACCATATCGCTGCAACTTGGAATGTATGCGAATAATCAGCGGCTCTATATCGGCATGATTACCCATACAGAAGATGGAGCAGAGCCGTTTGCAGATATGACGGTGAACCTTCCAGGGTATTCCCTGGACCCCGGAGAGGCGTTTATTTCCGGTGACATCAGCAAGGACCTGCTGAGATTCATCAAAGAGAACAAATTGGGGAAGGTGCTTCCCTATCAGGTGCAGTCCGGTTATGGAAAATATTCTGCTGTTGCCTTTGATCTGGAAAAGTTGAAGGCATTTGACCCTAAAGGCGTGGCAGAGTTTCGGAAAGAGTGGAATCTGCCGGATAAAAAGCCGGTAAAGAAAAAGAACCGCGGGATGGAGCGATGAAGAAATATTTTCTCCGGCGGCTGGTGGTTCCGCCTTAGAAAGAAATGCACCACCCCTGCACATTTTGTGGAAAGGAGGAGATGAAAATGCAGGAAGAAGTGGAAAACAGGACTTTAACGCTGGTTGTCAGCGGAACAAAGTTTACCGGCAGGCTGCTCAAAGCTGCCATCAGCAAGTACATGGCCCACTGCAAGGAAAAGAAGCTGCAAAAGAAAAGAAGCCGTGACGCTCCTGTGACACCCCACGGCAAACAGACCGTCAAGCAGCTCATTGGTCAGAATCAGGGGATCTCCAATATCGAGATCACAGACCCTTCCATCAAGGAATTTGAGAAGATCGCCCGGAAATATGGTGTGGATTATGCGGTGAAGAAAGACCGCAGCAGCTCCCCGCCCAAGTACCTGATCTTTTTCAAAGGCCGTGACGCCGATGCGCTGACTGCTGCATTTACCGAGTACACCAGCAAAAAGGTCAAGAAGGCCGAGAAAACGGAACGCCCGTCTGTGCTGGCAAAACTCAGTCAGTTCAAAGAGATGGTCAAAAATGCCGTGGTGGATCGCACCAAGCGAAAGGAGCTGGAACGATGAAAAAGCAGTTTGACATCAAAAAGCTCGTTTTGCTGAACCTGCCCTATCTCCTGATGGGGCTGTTTGCTACCAACTTCGGGGAAGCATGGCGACTGGCTCAGGGGGCAAATGCTTCAGAGAAATTCCTTTCCCTGTTTGCTGTCCTGCCTGGGGCGCTGCAAAGTTTCTGGCCTAGCCTGCACCCGTTGGATCTGCTGGTGGGGCTGTGCTGCGGTGCTGGCCTGCGTCTGGCGGTGTATCTCAAGAGCAAGAACGCCAAGAAATACCGTCACGGCATGGAGTATGGTTCTGCCCGTTGGGGAACCCGTGAGGATATTGCTCCCTATATCGACCCGGTATTCCAGAACAATGTCATTCTCACAAAAACCGAAAGCCTGACCATGAACAGCCGCCCCAAGGA